>Ga0209737_10001541_pt1 | contig 16466 bp, 21 predicted proteins | sample TergutCu122P3_FD_187284 | JGI IMG/M metagenome (GOLD analysis project Ga0209737, IMG submission 187284) | Cubitermes ugandensis P3 segment gut microbial communities from Kakamega Forest, Kenya - Cu122 P3 (SPAdes) (version 2) | ecosystem: Host-associated > Arthropoda: Insects > Digestive system...
GCGGATTCTTCAGCACATAGAAAGCTTGAACGAGTCTCCGGTTATTTTCCGTTGGAAATACAAAATGGATACTATTGAACCGCTGGCAAAGTAGTCCCCATTGCATTGTTATATGGGAATCAGAATAATAGTATGAATAGAGCATACAACTCCACAGCATCTCACAGCACTTATATTGTATAGGATCATTCATATATACAGAAAGACTCATCACCAGCAATAACGCAGAGATATGAATCGCATAATTGTCATGCAGGAAAACGAATGAGCCGTATATACCAAAACGCAGTTGCAGGCAGAGACAAAACAATAGGCAAGATTCAGATGGTTCTCATCGAGATCGTGCTTGGTACAGGTCGATACCTTATTGACAGCGATTTCGTAAAAGAATTTACATACATTAGAGAATATAACCCAGTATATGATGCTCCATCATATGTAAAAGGAGTTGCTCTGATTGAAGAGGAAAGAGTGCCTGTCATTAATGTCTCCTCCCTTTTGGGCACAGAAGCGACGCGTAAAAATGAGGATGAGGACTTTCATCAGGTTGCGATCATCTTATCAAAGGGAAAAATCATCGAAAGTGATATTGCAGTGATTGTTGACAGGGTGCAAAAGCTCATCAAGATCGAGAAAGATCAAATACTAGAAGCTAATATCTCTGGTGTTGAAGGGATTCAAGACTTTGTGAAAGGAATTATCCGCACTCCAGGCGAAGGAGGGAAAGAGGAAGTGTTGTTGTATCTCAATCTTGAAAAACTCTTGACTGAGTTGTTGCATGGACGAATATCCTGTCCATCTCCGGGACTATATATATGGCGTTGGATACATGATAAAAAAGATGAAGAACCACTATATGGAAGGAAAAATATCAAAAGCACACGAAAAAGTCTTTGGTAACTGAGGCTTACGAATACAGTTTCCACATGACGTCTCCTATCGCTTTGGCTTATCAATCCTTCAGACATATTTTTTTCTTGGTGTAGACTACTCTCAAAATGATATTCTTTAAACACGTGTAAACCGAGTAGGCACACTAGCTTTTTACCTATCCCTATCATACACGTATATACGCTATGACGTATAGACAACGAAGCCTTCTTACATATATTTTTTATTATTCAGCTTTCATTATGCTCTGCATGTCTCCTCTCGCTATGGCCCAACCAGGTGAGGAAAGGCAAGATGAAAAACTGGTCGCAGAAGGAAATACGGCATTCAGTCAGGGTAGATATACAGAAGCAATAGAGCTCTTTGACAGGGCCATTCAATTAAACCCAGATAACCCGGCTGCATGGTATAATAAAGGAGTTGCTCTGTTTATGGAGCACGAGATCAATGAGGCACTTGCAGCATATGAAGTAGCCATCCAACTAAACCCGAAAAATGCAGATTATTGGTATAACAAAGGAAATGCGCTCTTTATGATTGACAGATTGGGAGATGCATTCGCAGCATATGATGTCTCAATTCAGTTAAATCCAGACGATGTCCTCGCCTGGATTGGAAGAGGAGATGTCTTGTCAGCCCAACGGAGATTCACAGAAGCAATAAATGCATACTCTGGAGCACTGCAGCGTGATCCAAAAAACATAGCTGCGCACTTTGGAAAAGGGAACGCCCATTACAATAGAGATGAGTATCTCATGGCTATCAGTTCATATGACACTGCTCTGCAATTCAATAACAAAGATGCCAGTTCATGGTACAATAAAGGAAATGCACAGTATTACCTTGGGCAGTATCAGGAAGCTCTTCGAAGTTATGAGAACGCACTTGCATTCAATCCAAAAAATGCTGTTGCGTGGAAAAATATCGGCCTGATATATGCTGAGCTGGACAGAAACGTGGATGCAATAGCAGCATATAATAAAGCACTTGAACTGGATCCAAGCAGTGTGCAAACACTTGTCAACCTTGGCCATGTCATGACTGAGATGGGTAGCTATGGCACCGCTATCGAATCATATGAACGTGCATTGAGAATTGAGCCTGATAATCACGAAATTTGGGCAAGCATTGGAAATATGTACACCTATAACCAGCGTGCCCACTATGAAGAAGCAACAAGAGCATATGATATGGCACTCCAGCTCGAACCAGCTTCCGTAGATGCACGAACAGGCAAAGGATATGCATTACTGGCACTCAACAGACACGATGAAGCACTTGCAACCTTTGGACTTGCCATTGCAATGGATCCAAGGAAGGCAAATGCTTGGGTTGGAAAAGGCTTCGTACTTGAGGAGCTTGAAGATTTTCGAGATGCTAAAATTTCATTTGAGACTGCTATTCAATTAGATCCCTACAATATTGATGCATGGAACCAAAAGATCAAACTTTCAGATGACCAAAGGGATTTAGATGCCGCAATAGCAGTGTTTGAAGAAGTACTAACGCAAGAGCCAGATAACCCACACTTACGCGATATATGGAATAAGAAAGCAAAGTTTCACGAAATGCGTGGGAATGTAGAAGAGGCACTTGCCACATATGATCAGGCACTTACGTATCATTCAGATGATCTCTCTCTTCTACTTGAAAAAGCAGCATTGCAAGCTCGAACTGGAAGTATGAATAACGCAAATAAAACACTTGATCATCTTCTTCTGATCTATCCAAACAATACAGGAGTTCTGTTTAGTATTGCTTCTATGTTTGAACAGGAAGGACGGCGGACTAATGCACTGCATTGGTATAGCGAGTCACTCAGAATTGATCCAAACAATACGTTGGCACAATCAGGATACGAGCGAACAGCATCACAGAGCCCCGCACAAACACCATTATCTCCCTGTACCATGTTATATGCAATACTTGCAGCTCTTGGAGTGGTGAGAATGTATTCAATAAAAAGGAAGTAGAAAATGAATCAACTCTTTTTTTTTCTGACAATCCTTGTATTAGCCTGTAGCTGTAGTAGCGTTGTTGCTTCTGATTATGAAAACATAATGCAGAAAAACAGTCAGATCGCAACATTCAATGTATCAGCCCTCTCAGCACAGATCATTGCGACCGTACAAGGAGAAGAAACAGAGATAAAAGAAGATACAACTCCACAGGAAGATGTTACAACTACTCCTGCCTATCGCTTGTTTACATTGCAACGTGATTCTACAAGATATGTAGAAAGCATAGCCATAGGGGGATATGAAGGATCATTACTAGATTTTCTTTCAATAGACGTTGATACAACCTGCTATTTCTGTATACCACGTTCTCAGTGGCCATCCATGAATTGATATACAATTCACAATTAAGGGTTTAAATTGTGAATTGAATTCAATTGTGCACTGTTTATACGTGAGGCAAGCAATAGGTATTTTCACATGGCGCGTTCAGGGTTTGTAACAGGGCAAATTCGGTTAGAAAATAATGTAATATTGACGACTCGGTTGGATCGTGAGTTCGATCTCATTCTTTCTCTTCAAAAAGCTCTGTATCACGCACGAATATTTACTCATCCTGATATGATAGCAGCCGAACTCACGAGAGTGTTTCAGGTTGTTGGCATCGGCAAGACTGAAAAATCCAGAGATATATTTGTAGACATTGACGCAGTGGATGAGGTTCTAAGCATTAGTGTGCCTGTTTATAATGAAGAAACAGTTGTGTATGCAACGACATTTAAGACATTTCTTCGTGCTCGTCCGGATCAGGTGAAAGGTCAGTGGAATAAAGTAATATGTAAGATTCGGGAGGAACGTGATGTAATGAAAACGGAACATCAAGGCAATGTTGGTGGACAGGAATGAGTGAGTATACCACTGTTACGTGTCAAATTCATCTTGAAAATGGAATTTATCTCACAACGATGATGAATGAGAAACTGGGAATTGTGTATCAGTTACAAAACGCAGTCTATCCATGCAGGGTGTATGCTGATCCTGATATGGTTGCTGCACTGATAGCAGAGAAACTTACAGTCTGGAGTATCGCAACTCATGAGACAGAATGGGACATGGCTGTTGATATTGATGCACATGACCGATTTTTGAGTATCAAGGTAAAGAATGCTAGTTCTGAGATATTAAAGGTTTATGAAGGAACATTTGAGCATTTTCTGACGATTGCACCTGAAGAAGTACATATGCACTGCAATCTTGGGAGTGAATCATAAGTTACGCCAGATCAATAACATATTTCCACGCTTCTTTTTCAAAAACACGACATTCTTTTCCAGATTCTCGCACACATGCAGGTCGTGACGGGATCGTTGATGCTGCAAAGATTTGCAGGTCATCATTTGTGCAACTGGCATCTGCAGTTTTCAGTGCCAACATTGGATCGTTGTTTTCTTCGCTGATATGAGCTAAGATGACACTATGCAGATCATGTGCGAGGGAAGAGATGATATTGGTTGCATCTGGATTTGAGAGATGACCATCTGGTGATGCGATCCGTGCTTTTAAGAAAGGTGGATAACTTCCGTTTCGCAGCATATCTGGACAATGATTGGATTCAAGTACAAGTGCATCAGCATGGCTTAGAATGTCTTTCATCGCTGAGGAAACATATCCTGTATCTGTGCAGTACCCAAGCCGCAGATCTCCATCAGATATCAGATATCCACATGGATCTGCTGCATCATGCGATACTGAAAAAGCCTCAATAGTAAACCCTGCTACTTCAAAGGAATTTCCAATCGATATACTTCTCCACTCCACTGGGTTTCCACCGGGATTTCTTTTTTTATAGGAGGTATGGGTGCCATTCGTTGCATATGCCGGTATCTGGAGACGTGAGCATACCGGCCTGATAGCACTTATATGATCAGTGTGTTCATGGGTGACTAGCACGCCATCAATCATATCGAGGCTGCATCCTGCATGCTGTGCAAGCCCTTGTTCTTTTTTCGTTCCAATGAGTGCTTTTCCGGATCGTCCTGCGTCGATGAAAACGGCACCAGATGAACCTTGCACATATACACAATTCCCACTGCTTCCACTAGCAAGCACAATTATCTTCATATCATATCTCGCCACGCCTTGATCCGGCGGGAAGACCCCACTGGCGGGGGTCTAAAAAATGTCTTATGTAGCATGGTGCGTTTTGCATTATGGAAGGCTCCACTAACGGGGATCTAAATAGTGTCTTATGTAGTATGGTCGATGCATTGTTATATTCTTAATCTCCCATCGATGGCTTGCCCGCTGATGGGAGGTCATCTCGCCTCCTCGCGGCGTGGCGAGATCATGATGAATACATGGTAAAAAATACAGCACACAAGCCAACGAGCACAACAAGTAAAAATAACATCACATCAGTCCGATCCCGTACAAAGACTGGAACGTATGTGCCCCCTTGATGATATCCACGGATCGCCAGAATATTTGCTCTTTCTGCACCCCGCCCCAGATTTATCACAAGCTGAGTCAATAAAACAGAAGCCAGTGTGTGCAAGTTTATTGCGGTCTGCTTTTGAGAGAGAGCCTGGCGAAGAAGCTTTAGATCATCAAAGATTACATCAAGCATCGAGACAACCATTTCTCCAACAAGTCCAAGATCAAATCCAAATCGGTTTCCAAACGCCCACACTGCTGTTGATAAGAAGTCACCATCTCGTTGCATAGCATAGGCATACGATGCAATAATGAGCACAACAAGCAGTCGAGCTGCGTACGAGATAGATTCCATAATCCCAGACGATATGCCAGTCAGAAGCGCAGCAAAGAGAACAAACACAGCCGCGGGGATGAGTAAGGCAGGAGGTGGCAATAAAAAACGTCGGTGGACTCCACATGCAAAAAGCCACCAGATGAATGTAAGCATTGCACCAATAAGAGAGGTAAACGCAACAACTGAGAGAATGATCGTTGCAGACAGGCGAAGTCGTGGGTCCCTCATTGTAATCCTCTATCACCAGATATCTGCTGACGCAACCGTCCATTAGACATTTCTGATCGGCTTGCAATCAGGTCTGTTAGAATTGTATTACGAACACCATAATGAGTACTTATAACGACAATACGAGAATTAGCTGCATCGAGAAGGACCTCACGCAGCCATTCCTGTCCATTTTCATCAAGTGAAGCAAATGGCTCATCAAATATCATGAGCTCTGCACTTTGTGCACATATGCAAGCAAGATGAAGCTGTTTTAATTCACCTCGTGACAGACTCATCACAGGATCATCTGCCCTATCTTCGAGGGAAAGAAAGTGCAGAATTTTCTTTGGAGAAAGACCCCAACTTTCGATCTCTCCTGCAATTGTGATAGATGTAATATAATTCTCTGGGAACTGGACTGATAAAAGTGAGCGTGTGATACTGTGACGATGTACTGTTCCAGAATCAGGAACGAATACTCCTGCCATCAAGCCTGCGACTGTTGATTTCCCTGAGCTAATCGGTCCAGTTACGAGATGAAGACCGACCTCATACCGCCCAGAAACCTCAACAAGACATCCTGCTGTCTGGTACTGCACCTGATCAAGAACTAGCTGAGGGTGTATCGATGGATTCATGGTACCATCTCTACAATATGGCCTTGTTCGAATCGGATACGCGTATTTGCCAGAAGGGATGAATCGGCTAAGTGGGTGGTATACACAACATATGAAACAGAGTGTGAACGCACGCACGAGTATACTCGATACGCTGTGGCCTCATCAAGATATGCATCGCTCTCATCCAAAATAAGAAGCCGTGGAGAGCTCACAAGAGCAGTTGCAAGCGCAACAAGTACTTTCTCTCCGCCAGACAACTCTCTTACATTTCGAGACAACAGGTGGGTAATGCCAATCTCTGATGCGACATTATTGACAGACGCTCTAACAAGGTCAGCAGACTGATGACAAAACCACAATGGTGACGAGATCTCAGACTCCACTGTTCCGAAAATCAGATTTTTATCTGGGGCATCACCAACGAAGCCACAATGAATCTCCTCAGGACGATGGCCATCTATCTTCATTTCGCCATTTTCAGGATGAAGCAGTCCCGCCAGCAAGCGCAAAAATGTTGTCTTTCCAGAGCCATTGTGGCCGGTAACTGCGATGATGCCAGGAGGAAGAGAAACATACCCAATATCTACAATTCCATAGCGTAGATCTCTACACTCAATCACACTAATCCCACCGAATGGGATGTATTTTTTCAACCCATTGGGCGATATAAAACGCAAGTGCCAGTTTGATGATATCTCCAACAATGAATGGAATAAATCCTGCAACGATGGCGGAAGTGATCGTCATCCCGGTAGAAAGAACAAGCCACGTGACACCACACAGTAAAATGATAAGCGTTGCAAGAACTAGGCCAATGACGTGCATCATTGTCTTTTTTGACTCATACAGATATCCAGCTACAAGTGCGGCAAATATAAATCCAATAAAATATCCACCACTAGGACCAAGCAAAATTCCAATCCCAGCAGTTCCATTATTAAATATCGGAAGACCAAGGCAACCCAGCGCAACATATAGTGTTACCGGAATTACTGCATATCGTTTCATCACCGCAGCACACAATAACACTGCCAGAGTTTGCAGTGTAAATGGAACCGGAGGTATCGGAAGAGATATCCATGATGCAGCCGCTATCAATGCCACGAAAACGGCAGTATATGATAGTAAAAGGGATTTTCTTCTGTTATCTCGCATACAAAACCACAACTATGCAGGAAACACATCTCCCGCAATAATATATTCGATTGTCAACCATTTAATAATTACGAGGTGACAATAGTGTGGGAGTTACTCGGTTGAATATTTTGACAGAAATAGTAATGTATGGTGCGATCAGACGTATGATTTGTTTTCCTATGTTCTCATCACCTATAATAACAACCCTTAGCCTCATGTTATGAGAAGTATGTAACTCCTATCCTATTGTCAGTCGTTTGATCGTGTTTGGATGCCAATGGGATTTAGGGCGGATTTTTCGGAATGATTATGGTATTACTATTAAGTGGAGTAAAGGGAGTGGTGAAGCCGTGAGTACAAAAGAGCATGTTCTTGAATTGCTTGAAAGCAAAAGAGGGGAACATATTTCCGGTGTGTATATTGCCGAGCAGCTTAACGTAACACGCAATTCCATTTGGAAAGCTGTTAAGGACTTAGAAAAAGATGGGTATAGGATTAAGGCGGTAACTAACAAGGGTTATTCTCTTTTTGATGATAATGACATTTTATCTGTTCAAGGTATGCGCCCATTCTTATCGGATAAAAAAATATCCGATAACATAAATATCTATATTTCTTTAGAATCCACAAACAAAACTGCAAAGGAATTGGCTATATCTGGAGCGGAACACGGCACGATAATTATGGCAGACTGCCAAACAACCGGAAAAGGACGGTATAATCGCAATTTCTTTTCACCGTCTGGACATGGCATATATATGAGTTTTATATTGCGTCCAACACAGCGGCATTGGATTACGGTCCCAACTTTAGTAACATCTTATGCCGCTGTATCAGTATGTGAAGCCATTGAAACAACAACAGAAAAAAAGCCACAAATAAAGTGGGTCAATGATATTTTCATAAATGGAAAAAAGGTAAGTGGTATTCTAACAGAAGCAGTTACGGACTATGAAAGCGGCAATATACAATGGATAGTTCTCGGTATTGGTATAAATTTTACCACACCAGCCGCAGGTTTTCCAGAAGATATAAAACATAGTGCCGGTTCTGTTTTTTCAGAGGGTAAACCAACCATAACAAGAAATCAACTTGCCGCCGAAATCACAAACCGAATATTGAATATAGAAAACAACTGCGACAGTAACACGATGCTTGCCGAATATAAAAAACGCCTTATGATGATTGGCAAAAAAGTTATGGTTACTGGACTACATGAGCCTTTTGAAGCTATGGCTGTTGACATTGACGAAACAGGGCGTTTAATCGTAAAAAAAGATAATGGTGATGTGATTTCGCTTTTCTCTGGTGAGATCAGCATAGGTGTATAGTGAATTAATGTGAAATCAAGGAGTTGTTTAATCATAAGGCCTGAAAGGTACTGTCCATGTCTACCTCACCTCCCACTGGACGGTCTTCTAGTTATTTTGGCTTGATAATGAATATATCAGGAGATAATCAAAAAAACGGAGTATTAGCATGAGGTTACGTCCACATCATTTATTATGTACACAGGGATATAGTGGAAAAGGATATAATGAATGTTTTATTGAGAATATGACCGTTATTACCAACCACTTGCGAAGCGCTGAGAATGCTGTTGTTGATATTGTTTTTTCTACTGATGATATCTGCGAAAAATGCCCGAAAATGCTTGGTGTTGACCTGTGCGAGGATAACGATAAAGTAAAGAATTTTGACAGAAAAGTAATTAGCTATTTTGACATTGAAGAAAAGAAATATACCTATCAGGACATCACTCGAAAAATCAAATCTCAAATGACCATACAAATGATGGATGATATTTGTTTTGAATGTGAATGGTATTCTGTGAGCGCGTGCAAAAGAAATATCTTAGTCTCGCCCCGCCGCGAGATGACCTCCTATCAGTGGGAAATCCATCGATAGGAGAATTAAGGTAAGTTGTGCATTATCGCCCGTACCGCGTAAGATATTTTTTAGACCCCCGTTAGTGGGGTCTTCCCGCCTACTCGCGGCGTGGCAAGAATTATACCGGAAACACATCTCCTGCAATGACATGTTCAATCGTTCCGTTATCTCTGCGGACTAGGAGCCTTCCATCTTTGTCAATATCTATTGCTTCTCCCTCATATGAAAATAAGGATGTATTTACCCGCACTCTTCGTCCAATGGTCGCAGACATCGCCTTCCACTCACGCAGTACAGACTCATATTCACCTTCTTCAATCTGATCATAGCGGGTTTCAAATGCTTTCAGACATGCTACAAGAAGCTTTGCAGGATCCACAACATATCCAAGTTCATCTGAGATCGAGGTAACACGGGAGCGGATCTGAGGGTCGATATGTTCAATAGGTACATTGACATCAATGCCAAATCCAAGCAAACAGTAGTCAGATCCTTTTCCATGGGCATTTAACTCAAGAAGAAGTCCTGCTATTTTTTTATCTGCGATCATGACATCATTTGGCCATTTGATAAGCGCCCCAATCTGATATTTTTTTCGTATTACCTTTGCAATTGCAACACAACCTACAAGGGTGAGAAAAAGCATTTTATCAACGGGAAGTGTTTGTTTGAGAATAACAGTAGCCCAGATACCACCTTTTGGAGAGGCCCACGCTCGTTCAAGTCTCCCCATACCCCCTGTTTGTTCGCGGGCAATGATCATCATGCCGTGTGGTCCATCACCCTGTTCTACAAGTTCATGTGCATACCATGAGGTTGACGGAATTGTAGGGAAGTACTTGATCGTTTTGCCTATTACTTTCGTATTAAGCTGGGGCAAGATCGTATGAGGCATTAGCGCGAAATCAGTATCTACGAGTCTGTATCCGGTATCATGGGATGCAGAAATATCATATCCCATATTACGGAGTTCATCTACGTATTGTAAGACCTGAGCTGGTTGAATGGAAAGGCGCTCTACGATCTCGTCTGTTGTGCCCACACCATTATTGCCAAAAGCACCTTTTTGTGCATTGATAAGAAGGTGAAGCAAGTCAAATGCAGTTGGAATATCGGTCATATTGGTAGACTCCGTCCTGAAGACAAGCTGATTAGATAGTACACTTATGGTATTTTTGTGGTATATATTCTCGTGTTTCTGGGAGTCAGGTATTTAAAACAGTGTGTCGCTTCCACCATGAGTAATCTGTGCTAAAAATGTAGGAGTTGGATATTCATGAATTGTACTAATGAAAATCACGCCGCTTTCCTTTTGAATGCGTATAAACACGGGAACTTCTGCACATGTATCTGGATGCACTACCGTTGCAAGGACTTGGATGGGATATGGCACAGATGTTTCATCGTAGGCGAGATAGCCATCAAAGGAATAGACATTTTTCTCTGTATTAGAGTAGTCAACTGGAAGCAAAGGAGGAGTACTGGTAGATTCAGCGTATCTAGGAATAATCTCAGCATCAAAAAAACCAAAATGATAGGTAATACCAGAAACAAGCCACTGGTACACATCCTGATCATTTGATGCTGCACCAAATAGCAGTAACACTCCTCCATTCGATACATACCGGTTGAATCGAGGTGCAAGAGCTTTGAGTGCAGGTAAGACTCGAGAGTATTTTGCATCTCCAAAACCTCCTGGAACTGCAATCAAAGAGAACTGTCCTTTAAAAAATGGGGCGGCGAGAAGATGAGGTGTCACCTCATCACACTGATATCCGCAATCTGAAAAGAGGCGGGCAAATAATAATGGTGAGTCCCAGATGAGTGCTACTCGTTTCATGTTACACATTGATGTGTGCAATTGACTATAGACTATATCGGTTCAGGTGTTGGTTCTGTACTCATGAAATCATATACAGCTGGTTGCAATGTCATGAGATCTAAAACTACCGTTTTTGCAGGTGTTGGATTAATATTCATCTGTTTTTGAAACGCAGTCTGACTTTGCCATGTTCCAGCGTTAATACAGAGGACGCCGCGATAGTGTGAGATTCCCAGAATGTGTACATGGCCTGTATGCAGTATTTCAGGAACTGGATCTATTACTAATCTGTCCTCAATTGCCGCAGCAATGGGTGTTCTTCTTCCATAGCAGGGAGAGAGATGACGTCGTTTCAGCATCTCAGTCATGATATCAGCAGCATCCACGTAACTTGCACCAGGGATCATGCTAATCAGATCATCATATGATCTTCCATGATACATGAGTACCTTCACGCCCTGTACACTAACTGTGGCAGGATTTTCGACAAATATACAATTTTTGCTGTATTTTTTTCGGAATTGTTCCGGAATTGCAGGCTGTGGCTCAGCTCCCCGTACAACATCGTGGTTTCCAGGAGCACAGATAATTTTTATCCGTGATGGCAGATCGGAAAGATACTCACCAAGGCGATCATATTGCTCATAGATGTTTGAAAGTGTGAGTTCCTTCTCCTGACCAGGATAAATACCAATGCCATCAACCATATCTCCTGCAATGAGCAGATACGAGATATCGCTATCTGAAAGCCAGTCTGAGAATGAAAGCCATTCTTCTTCTAAAAACGTATTACTGCCAACATGAATATCAGATATCAGTGCAGCTTTTCCAGGTCGATCACTCATGTACGGCTGGTATGAAAAAGGAATATCTGGACGATAGAGCTGATCTGCAAAGAGGAGTGTTTTTTCCGATGAAAGAGTGCCTTTCACACCTACGACCTCGTCATGCACCAGCTTCTCTGCTTCGTCAAATCCAGAATGGCCACGATTAAATAGCACGTTTATGGCGCCGGTTCGATCTTCAATCTGAGCCATTCGGTGTCCATTTGAAGTGGTACGTACATCAGCAATCATACCAATGATGGTACATTCTTCCTGAATGTAACGATCATTACGAAATAGAGCCTCAATTGGAGCTGCATTGCATCGTCCCCGAATGATGCCTGAGAGCGTTGTGTATCTGTTGTTGAAGTATGTGATATAATCACCAACATTATCGATGGGACGGGCTGTGTATTCTCTCCCAAGCACGACTTCGATCTCAGGGTCTCCCACAAATCGATATCCATCCCTAGAAGGATAAAGGCCTGGGATATGGCTCAGTGAGGCTACAAGGCACTCTGAAGGTACACGTTCGATGATACGATCAATGAGAGAGATGTCACCACGTTCAATGATGTATGTGATTACATCTGGGTGTACCTGGAGTTTTTCATCAAGGAAGCGCTCAATAATGGCTGATTTTGCTAGCATGTGAGGGCAGTAGTGTGAATGTAGCTTATGAGAGGAGGTGAATGGTGATTCCACTGAGCAGTTTTGGCTCGAACCAGGTTGATTTTGGAGGCATGATCCCGCCACTGTCAGCAATCGCAAATACGTCTGCAACAGACACTGGTTGCATTGCAATTGCAATGATTGCCTCTCCACTATCGATCGTTTCCATGAGCACAGATATAGGAGATGAGCCTCCTACATACTGTAAAGCGGGATCAGTTCGTGGATCTGTGATTTTGAGAAGAGGTTCTAATATGAGGTTTTGAAGTACCGTTACATCAAGGGCATCGATTGGATTTTGTGGAGATTTTTTCGGGATGGCTACCTCATACCATGTTTTATCATAATAGAGATGGAAAATATGAAATACGTTTGCATCCTGTATTGTTTTGATTTTTGAGACAGATGAATCAAGGGATGGGTATGGGGTTAGTGATGCAACCTCTTTGAGTGCATCCATGAATGCCTCAGGTGTAGTCTCATGAAGGGTTAGAAGAAGGCGGTGATACCCGTATACGGTGACCTGATCTTCTCCAAATGCGACGCCCATAACTCGCTTTGTTTCATTGGAGATTGCACATTCATTCTCTCGCTGCTCTAGCACATTGAGTGCTGATTTACATCGATGATGTCCGTCAGCGATGTATAGATGTTGAATGCTTGAAAATTCGGTTATAAGTGCATGGATGTGCTCTGACTCTGATATTGGAAATATCTCGTGCAAGCTTCCATCAGGAGCGGTAATACTCATTGATGGTGTTTGTATTGCTTTGATATTCTGTGTTAGAAGATGTTGGATATTGGAGTTCTTGCCATGTAGAAAAATAACAGGGCCGGTGTTTGCATTTACTGCATCAATATGGCGGGTACGATCTCGTTCTTTTTCGACACGGGTTAGTTCGTGTTTTCTGATGATGCCGGATCGATACTCAAGAAGATCGAAACATCCACAAAGGCCGGTATATGATGTGTTTCCTGCTGTGACACGATAGATATAGAGAGATGGGTTCTGATCCTGAATGAGAAGTCCATCACGCATGTACTGAACAAAGATTTCTTTTGCAGTAGCATACACCTGTTCGTCATAGGGATCACAGGGAAGGCGCGCATCTGAGCGGGAGATGTTGAGGAAGGAAAGTGGCTGCTTTCGTATTATTTCCGCAGCTTCTTTTGCGTCTACAACATCATAAGGAACGGCTGCAATATCTTGAGCTTGCTCTTTTGTTGGATGAATTGATTGAAATGGATAAAGATGAACCATGGAGCACCTGAGTTTTTACAATGCACAGTTTACAATGCACAATGCACAATTGGAAGTTGTTGGCATAGTTGATTGTGTTCTGTAACTATTCATCTTTTACTATTGAGTGGATGGTTTTTACTATGACATTTTGTCGACATAAACAGCAAAAAACAAATAATTGTGAATTGTAACTTGTGCATTAATAATTTGTTATTATGCCATATATCCGTTCATTTTATTCCTTTTCATCAGGGATTATCATTCGCAATCCTCACATCCATGATGTTGATGTAATGGTACACATTGAAGAGGCTTCATTTGGAAATCCCTGGTCGGCAGAGGTTTTGAGGGAGACTATCGAGTGCTTTTATGAGACTTCGTTTTGTGCTGTTGCTGGTGGGAGAGTGGTTGCATTTGTGATATGTGGACTGGAAAATATGGGAGAGAGAATATATGGCCATATTTGTACTATCGCAACAGCACCTGAGTATCGAGACTTAGGCATTGGAAGGGATCTTATCAGACATGCAGAGACGAGTGTCATTGCACGAGGAGCAACTGCAATGCAGCTTGAAGTTCGTGAGTCAAATGTGCTTGCTCAGCAACTTTATGGTAGACTCTCGTATCGACCAGTATGTGTATTTCAGTCATACTATGCGAATGGAGAAGATGCCATTCTCATGATGAAATGGTTTTGATCCTCAACTCCGGAAAAATGTAAGCATGAATGGGCTTCAAATTCCCGCGTACAAGAAGTATTCTAAACATACTTCTGACATCCTGTATCCACACGCTAAAAAAATTGTCCTCGTCACAGATAACCTCAACACACACGTGCCTGCGTCGCTGTACAAAGCGTTTTCATCAGAAGAAGCGCACAGTAATGCCAACAGATTTGAGTGGCATTATACGCCAAAACACGCAAGTTGGCTGGATATGGCAGAAATTGAAATTGGCATTATGTCCCGTCAAGCACTTGCAAAACCGCTACCGGATTTTAAAAGTTTTAAAAACAGTGTTGAAGCGTTATATCCAGTGATTCTTTAATTTATCCCAGGATGAACTACTATGCGTGTGTCTATAACTGTGATATGATAATTTCCTGGAACTTTAAGTATATGGTAAATATTAAAACAATATTAGGTGTTAAAAGCGTAAATGCATTTGTTGGATATAAGGAAATGTAAATATATACACCTACTATGCTCGTAGAAGGAGGTAATGATGATAAATGAAAAACCAAAGCCGAAAATAAGCTCAACCTTTACGATTGAAGATATTCATACATTACGTGAATGGAACTACGAGCGACTTAAGGACGCGACACCAGAGGAACGACGTTTTGATACCTCACGTCGGTTAGAAGAAGCCAGAAAAGCTCTTGGATTGACGGTTATTTGTGCTAAAAAGCCGAAGTAGCATGCTATACCTCGTACGGACGGCACAAAAAGTGTCCATTACTAATAGTCATTTTTGTGCAGCATTAGTTGACGCTGTAGTGATAATTACATTTTTTAAATGAAAAAGAGCGAATAGCACTATAACGACCACAGTACAAAGCAAGTCCATTAATTTAGAAGGACGCGGGTATCGTTTCCCATTTCCCAAAAAATTAAAAAAAGAGAACTAAATTGGGTCACAATTTTCACAGGCTATGTCTAACTGATACATACACAACATCCTTGGAGTTAGATTGTGTTCAGTTTACCAGTTATTCACAGGCTACCCACCTATCCAGGGAGGTTCCTAGGTGATGCTACATTATCTGTCTTTGTCTTTCGTAGGAGAAGGACCAAGACAGGTTGAACCGTGATGTATAGCTTTGATTCTGAGAGTTTTCATAAGCTATCCCCTATCTGGGGTAGGTAGCCTGATAATCGAATGCTTTATTTGTCCTCGATTTTGCTTGTGTTGACCATCTTCATCGCATCTTGGTGCGCATTAGCAAGAGCCTTATTTTTGGCAATCTGCTTGTCAGAAATGGATTTCCCAGTTTTGACTTGGTTCTTAAGATCGCTAATCTGCTTCTTTTCAACCGTATCAGAAGCAAACTTCTTCACACACGGGGTATCCGCTGTAGAAATTATCGAGACAAGCAGGCAACTGCAAAAGATGACTGCTATTACATATAACAAATACTTTTTCATAATAATACACCTATAAAATTATCCGCCGCTGCCAGAGGCAGGTTGAATGGTGCTGATTCATCAGCAACCACATCCTGCGATAAGAACGACTGAATATTGTTTTAACTCTCCAAACTGGGGCTAGCAGTTCACACAAGATACGCTTGACTGGTAGTCGAATACCTTGTTGAAGGTACTGATTCCACCTGCAACGGTTGCAGTGTCGATGTACGTCAGTTCTGAAGCGAGTTCGTTAAAGAATTCAAGTCCTGGGTTCCATGATGCAGCATCAGTATTCCAGAG
>Ga0209737_10001543_pt1 | contig 16456 bp, 15 predicted proteins | sample TergutCu122P3_FD_187284 | JGI IMG/M metagenome (GOLD analysis project Ga0209737, IMG submission 187284) | Cubitermes ugandensis P3 segment gut microbial communities from Kakamega Forest, Kenya - Cu122 P3 (SPAdes) (version 2) | ecosystem: Host-associated > Arthropoda: Insects > Digestive system...
GTATGTGACCATGACCTCGGGCCAGTGCACCATGGGGGCCATGACAAAATGGAGCAGGTGCCTCCCGGTCTCGAGCGTGTCCCCCTCGCCCACAAATATGAAACGGGAATCGAAGTCGAAGCGGCAGTCGTTGAACTGTTTTAAAAACGCCAGTATCTTCGTGTTGCCGACGATTGTCATCTCTGGGTATTTTTGCACCAGTTCCATGATCACGTGGGCGTGGTCGGGCTCCGTGTGCTGCACGACGAGGTAGTCGAGCGTCCGTCCGCCCAGCCCCTCGGCCACATTCTCCAGAAACCTCTGGCGTACCGCCTTATCGACGCTGTCAAACAGCACGGTCTTTTCGTCTATGAGAAGGTAGGAATTGTAGGACACCCCCCTGGGTACGGAGTAGACGCCCTCGAACATCGCCAGGCGCCGGTCGTTTGCGCCCACCCACAGCAGATCGTCCATCACTTTTTTTACGCAGTGCATTGTAAAATCATCCTCGCTTTTTTTGGTTTTTGTATATTCTATCACATTCTATCATATTCCGATATATTTTGCAAGGGGTTTTTTAAAATTTGGGCATAATTTGACAATGGTGTTGACAACCGCCCGTGCGGGGTGTATAATATATACATGAAATATATAAAAGCAAATATGCAAAATATACCGAGGAAAATATTTATGTTGACCAATATCAATGAAATCAATGAACTGGATTCAAACGATTCGCTTCTGACCGCATACCATATGCCGCGCCCCCGTATAAACAAGATACTCGAAAAGGCGACGCGCTGCCAGTTGGTCTATGTGATCGCGGGGGCGGGCTACGGGAAAACGCAGGCGGTCAGGCACTACATCGAGCGCCAGGCCAATACCATCTTCAGGTGGGTGCAGCTCACCGAAAACGACAACGTCGGCTCGCGCTATTGGGAAAACCTCGCCCACAGCATCTCATACGACAACCCGGAGCTGGCCGAAAAACTGCGCGAGCTCGGCTTTCCCGAGACCGCCGTCCGCTTCCGGCAGTTCGCCTCGACCCTCAGGGCCGCGGAGCACCGCTCCCTGAAAACATTTCTGGTGCTGGACGATTTCCACACGATCCATTCCGAGCAGGCGCTGGCCTTCACGGAGCGCTGCGCCTACCTGTATATCCCCGGGGCGTGCATGATCGTCATTTCCAGAAAGGAGCCGGAAATAAACGTGGTCTCCCTGTTTTCCAAGGGGCAGGTGGCCGTGGTGACGGAGGATGAGCTGCGCTTCACGGACGATGAGATTTTGGAATTTTTGAAGCGGCGCGAAATCCCCTTTCCCGCCAAAAGCCTCCCGCAGCTCGCCGAAACCACCCAGGGCTGGGCGCTGGCGATCCAGCTCCTCGCCCTCACGCTGAAAAAGTCGTATTCAAACCTCGACTTCGCGCTCGACACCATGAAGAGCAACATTTTCAAACTGATGGAGGCCGAGGCTTTCGACGGTTTTCCCGAGGAGATAAAAAAGACGATGGTGAAACTGTCGCTGGTCTCCAACCTGCCCATGGCGGCGATACAGAAATTTGTCGCCGAAACGCCGTTCTTTCAGGATGTGCCGGAGCTCGCCTCGTTCGCCTGGCTCGACACCCTGACCGGGGAATACAGGGTGCACCCGCTGTACTGGGAGTTTTTGCAGGGCAGGCAGTCCATGCTCACAGACGATGAGATACAGGATACGTACCGGCGCGCGGCGGACTGGTGCTCGGAGAACAATTTCCAGCTCGACGCCATGCACTATCTCGCGAAGCTGCGGGATTTTGGGCAGATGGTGCAAAAATTTCTGTCCTTCCCGTTCAAACTGCCCCATGACACGTGCGAGTATTTTTTGGGCATCTTGGAAAACCTGGGTCTGGAAAACGAAGGGGGCGACGACATCGAGGTCTTGCTTTTGAGATACCTTTTCATGCCCCTGCTCCTCACGGGGCTGGGCAGATATGGGGAAGCGGAGAAACTGAACTTCGAGGTCATAAGGGAATGGGAACACTCCGACCTGCCCGCTTCGGTGAACCTCATATACACCGCCTACAGCAACCTCATATACATAAACATCCACACCTGCACCGCCACGCATGAATACCATTTCGCGGAATACATACAGAAAGCGACCGACCATTTCAAAAAATCAAAGCTCCCGCCGGTAAAGATATCCGGTTCCTTCGCCGTCGCCGACGTCCGCTCGTTTATCTGCTTGGTCGGCGAAGGGGCGGATGCGGCGGAAATCGACCATTTCCAGAAAACGGTCAACAGGGCCGTGGCCTGCGTGACGGAAACCGACAATTTCCGGTATTACGGCTATGACGACCTTTTGGCCTGCGAGCTCGCCTTTTTCAGAAACCGGATCGAGGATGCGAAAACCCACGCCCACCGGGCGATTTTCAAGGCGCGCGAAAAAGGCCAGTACAACGTGGAGATGATGGCCGCGGGCTACCTGCTCAGGTTCGCGGTGTATGAGGGGGATACCTCGCTTGCGAGGGAGGTGCTCAAACAGATGGAAACCCATTTAGACAACCATAATTTCTGGAACCGCCAACTGCTCTTCGATCTGTTCACCGGTTTTTTCTACGCGCAGATCGATTTGCCCCGGGCGGAATCCTCGCGGCTGTTCATGGACGAAAGGGAATCGCCGGGCGAAGTCCACATCCCCTCCAGGGAGCTCATCGTCTGCGTGAAAAACTATATCTCGTCAAAAAAATACAACCAGGCGCTTGTGGCGCTGTACAATTCCTACCCCCGGGAGCCGGGCGAACGCTTTTTGCTGGGGGAGCTGACGCTCTGGCTGCTCACGGCCGCGGTCCGGATCAAAACGGACGATGTGCCGGGGGCCATGAAGGACTTTGAAAAGGCGTACAGCCTGTCGCTCGGGGGCGAATTCGAGATGCCCTTCGTCGAGCTCGGCAGAAACCTGCGCCCGCTGGTCGCCGCCGCCTTAAAACAGGGGAACTGCCCCATACCCGCCGAATGGCTCAAAACGATCGACCGCAAGGCCTCCGCCTACGCAAAAAAGGCCGCTTTCGTCGCCGAATCTTTCAAAAGGGAAAAAAACATCAAGGAACTCACCCCCCTTTCGGGCCGCGAGCAGATGGTTTTGAAGGATATGTACCACGGCCTCTCCCGCGACGAGATAGCGGTGAACCGGTACCTGTCCGTGAACACCGTCAAGAAGATACTCCAGTCGATATATATAAAGCTGAATGCGAACAACAACGTGGACGCCATACGGATCGCGCTGGAAAAACACCTGATCGAATAGGCCAAGCCCAAAAAACCAGATATATCCCCCCGACGATTTCAGCTCGGGGGGCTTTTTTTTTGCCTTGGCCCAAAGTTTACCCGATGGGGTGTAGCTAAAAAGAATATTTTAGTATAGAATATATATACAATCGTAGCTAATAGTTGGCAACATTCACTTATCGTAACACCCAGACACCCAAACAAAAACCCGAAACGAGAAAACGAAAAAACGAAAGGAAGATGACAATGGACACAAAAATGAAAGATGCCAAAACCATGGGCATGAGCGCAGTCCGCCACACGACGCGGCTGGTCCCCTCGCTGAAGATCTGGAAGGCGCGCAGGGAAGCGTTTGAAAAAATGGAAAAGATCAACAGGCAGTGGAACGTGGAGTCGTGGCTGCACCAGAAGCGCACCGGGGTCTACACGCGCCTTCTGACCGAGGCGCTGTTCGCCAAGTCGGAACGGCTTCCCGCCGAAACCGGATCCGGCGGCCAAACGGTCGAAAAAAACAAAGGGGCCATAGTATATGCGGCCTACCTGCACGACGTGGGCGAAACGGCCGAGCTCCCCGATTCCACTTCCACTTATACTTCCATGGACATGGACATGCTCATAAGCCACCACACCATCGGCTGCGGGGAGATCATAGACAGCTACTTCGACAGGGAAGACACCCTGTATTACAGAACACTCGGCGAAGTGTGCCGCCACCACCATGAGCGCTGGGACGGCCGCGGGTACCCGGATGTGCTTTCGGGGACCGAGATACCGCTTTCGGCGCGCATTGTGGCGGTGGCGGACGCATACGACCGGGTATCCGGCAGGCAGTTGAACAGAAAGCCCTATTCCCACGAAAGAGCGGCAAAAGCCATCAGGGCGGGGAAAGGGAAGCTGTTTGACCCCGAGATAGTGGCGCTGTTCGACGAGATAGAAGAGCAGTTCTACGATTCGGGTAAGGCGCTCTCGAAGGGTTACGGCATAAGGCAATTGGTCTAGATGAAGAAAGGGGTTTTACATGAAACAACTGCACAAAACGACGATATTCACGATAATTTCCATAATTTTCGCGATATACCTGGCACAGGCGGCGGCGGCGGAAACCAAAGCCTTCAGCAGCTCGGAGGAGCTTTCGGCATACATACTGCAGCTCGTGGCGGCGCGGGAGGAGAAGATAAGCGTCAGCATACCCAAAACCCTGCCCGAGGCGGGCATGAGGGGCTCGGAACTTTTGAGATATGTTTTGGGCCGCGACAGCGGGCAGGCCCGCTGGGGGTACAGTGGCGGGAGCGCCACCAAGATAACGAGAAGCGACCATGTGGTGTTCGAATACAGGCTGATCTACCACACCACCAAGGCCCAGGACGAGCAGGCCCGCAAATTGGCCGCAGGGATCGTCGCGGGCTGGGATACGGAGGGCCTGGACGAACGCGGGAAAATGGGGCTATTGAAAGCATATATCTCGGCCAACTGGCGCTATGACGAGACGCTCAGCCTCATGGACGCCCACTCCACCCTGACAAGGGGGAGGGGAACCTGCCTCGGCATGACCATGGCCGCCCAACTGATACTCGACGAGCTGGGCATAGCGTCCCAGACGGTGCACGGCACAATCGCCAAGACGGGCGAGCTCCATATCAGGCTGTTAGTGAAACTGGGGGAGCTGTGGCATACCTTCGACCCCACGCTGCTCGCGCGCCCGACGCCGGATCTCTCCGACTACCTGAAGCAGGGCCACGGGACGCAGTTTGTCCCCGACGCAGAGTACCAAACCGATGCCTTCAAAAAATCGCACCCCAATACATAAATATAAATATTTGAATATTAAGGAGGAAAAAAACACATGACAACCACAAACATCGCGTTCACCGAGAGGACAAACGGCTACGACAAGGACCAGGTCGACAACTATATAGGAAAGATCGGCCAGTCATACCAGGAGCTCTACGACGACTACCAGAACCTGAACGGCAGGTTCGAAAGCCTGACGGACGACTATTTCAAATTGGTCGACAAATGCTCGAACCTCGAAAAAGATAGGGAGCGCAGGCCGGATTCCCGGGAACAGCAGCACCAGGGGCTGAACCCCGACATCATATCCAAGGTTTTGGTGGATGTGGAGCTGCTGGCAAGGAAGATAGAGGACGACGCGCGCGCCGAGGCGGCGGAAATCGTCTCCGAGGCCAAAAAAACCACGGACGAGGCCAATTTGGAAGCGGCCAAAACAAGGGAGATCGCGCAGAAGATCATAAGCGACGCGAAAACCGAGGCGGCACTGCTCGCCTACCGCGCGGAGAAAAACATCGACCAGGCGCAGAAGACCATAAGGCAGGCGATAGTCGAGGCGGGCAAGCTCCTGACATTCAACACCGCGGAAAAACCGGACGGGGAATAAGCCATGGCCGCAAAATCGCTGGATGAACTGATCAGGGAATTCGAGGCCGAGAGGCGTCCCGCCTGCCCCGTCACAAAACCGAAAAAAGGGCTGCTCGCCGGAGCCATAGCGCACATACTGTTTTTTTTGGCGATAGCGTCCGCGCTGGTTTTGACCTCCATGTATTCGCCCTCACGCACCGGGCCCCCGAAAATGTTTATGGGGTACTCATGTTTTGCGGTGACGGGGTCGGGCATGCCGGGCGAAATCCCGGAAGGTTCCCTGATCGTGGTGCGCCAGCGGGACCCGGGCGAACTGGGGGCGGGGGACATAGTGACCTACATGCACGGCCCAAACACCCCGGTGACCCAGAAAATCGAGGCCGTGATCGAAAACTACCGGGAAAGCGGGAGTCCGGGGTTCCGCATGAGGGGCGTGTGCAACACGGAATGCGACGTGGAAACGGTGCGCCACGAGAATGTTTTGGGCCAGGTGGTGTTTACTGTCCCCGTGCTGGGGGCGGTGATGGTTTTCTTGGAAGAGCACATATACGTCGAATACATCGTTTATGCCCTGTGCGCCATTCTTTTCCTGGTGCTCTTCATCATGGGGTACCGAAAACAGAACGTTGAAGGGGGATAAAAAACAAAAATGAAAAAAGAGGCAAAGACAAATCAGGTGGTCGTGAGGTTCGACAACCCCTGCTACAAAAAAATCAGGGAGTACGCCGAAATCGAGCACAGGGGCGTGGGGGAATTCGTCCGGCACGCCACATTGGACTACATCGAAAATTCCGACAGGGGCAAAACAGGAAAAAAAGAGGGACAGGAACAGTAATTTAATTAAAGGAAGCGGGGTGAAGCGCGATGACGATGATGACGACGGAAATAAAAACGCTGCAGCAGATCAACCGGGAGTTCTCGGACGAGTGCAAGCCGGCAGGCAGCCGCAATTCGGCGAGCCCCAACAACAAAAAAAAGCCCTCGCGCAAAAAGCCCGTGTACGCAAAATATGTGCCCCTGTGGAAGGACCTGCTCTACCTTGCCATCAAAATCGCGGCCATCTTCGTCGTCTTCGTGCTGGCGTTCACGTTTGTGTTCGGGATCATGCGCTACGATGAGCCCTCGATGGAACCGTCGATAAAGGACGGCGACCTGGTGATTTTCCACAGGTACACGAAAACCGGGTATCTGCCCCGGGACACAATTGTCCTGGTTGTAGACGGGAAACAGCAGGTGAGGAGGGTGGTCGCCACGGCGGGCGACACCGTGGACATCACGGAAAGCGGGCTCCTGATAAACGGCGCGCTGCAGCAGGAGCCGGAAATCCAGCAGAAGACGGAGCGCTACACCGAGGGCGTCGAGTTCCCGCTGACGGTGCCGGAGGGGCACGTGTTCGTTCTGGGCGACAGCCGGACGGGCGCCGAGGACAGCCGGATCTACGGCTGCGTGAGGATCGAAGCCACGCTGGGCAAGGTGATGACGGTCATCCGCAGGCGGGGGATATAAAAAAATCCCGATCTTGTAGAAAATTTACCCTATCGGGTGTAGCGAAAACGATCCAAAAAGACTAAAATACTTATACAACCAAATTCCAAGCGACAACAGAGTATATTGCATGGGGCCAGAAGCGGACGAGCCGCCGGACCTTCTGCCCCATGAGGATATAAAACAAATTTTTTAAATTTTTAGGAGGCATATTTAAATGAACCCTAAACAAAAACAAACCACAAAACAATTAATTAAAGGAGGTTCACTCAAAATGAACAACAAAAGAAATTCCCTGCTCAAACTCATGACAAGCATCGTGCTTGTAGCCGTACTGTGTCTCGGCGTAGCCTTCCCCGCTCTGGCGGCAGACAAGTACAGCGAAGGTTACCCCGCAGAGGCGGCAATCACAAAAATCCTCAAGATCCCGACAGGCACCGAAATCCCGAATCTGACCTTTGACTTCGTATTTACGGCAGTTGACTTCGACGGCGATCCAAATCCCACTCTGTTGTTCCCAAATGGCATGCCCAGCATTAACCCTGTATCGATTACTTATCCGGCCGGTCAAGGAGTTAAGACGGTCACCGAATCCAATGGCGAAACCCAGTATGTAGCCATAGGCTCGGAAGATTTCATAGGCTCGACCTTCGTAAACGGGCCGGAAGGCGTATACAGATACCTGGTAGAAGAAGTAGCGGATACCAACTCCAATCTGACCGACAAAGAGGGTATCGTTTACTCCACCGCCAAATATTACATCGACATCTACGTGGAAAAAGATGACAACGGCGACTATTTCGTAAGATTTGTCAACGGCGTGATTATTGGAACGGACAAAGACGAATGGTACGAAGACAAAAAAGGTTACGAAGATGGCGACAAACTCAACCCGGATCCCGATGGCGACGGCGAAATAGGTGGCAATGATACCATAGAAGACGATTTCTCGCAATTGGTCTTCACCAACAGGTACTGGAAAACCACCGGCGGCGGCGGAACCGGGGAAGATCCCGATTACAGCGCACTGACCATCAAGAAAATCGTAACGGGAAACAATGCCCCCCAGAACTATCCCTTCGACTTCCAAATAATAGTCACGACCCCCGAAATAGCCGTGGGTCATGTCACCGGACAATACAAAGCGTTTATCGTGGATGCTTTTGGTCAAGCCAGCACCAATCCCATTATTTTCGATTCGACACTTCCAGGAACTTTCCAATTGAAAGACGGCGAAAGTCTGGTTTTTGTGGACCTCGAAGTGGGCGCGAAAGTGGAAGTGATGGAATTTGCAGATGGGGACTTCCGTCCCGCGTATGAACGCACATTTGCCAATGCCGGAGAATACATCGCCCCCGGAAGAGGCGAAGATTGGGGCTTCCCGAGCAATGATGATGCCGGCCCGCACTTCACAGAAGAAGGCACAGGCGCCAATTTCAACGAAGTAATCTATACCAACACATTCAGGCCGACGGCCCCCACGGGCATCATCGTCGATGAGCTGCCCTACATCATCCTGATAGGCGCGGCCGCAGCCGGACTCGTACTGTTCATAGCGCTCAAAATGCGCAAGAAGGGCGAAATCGAGGGCGAACCCGTCGAGCAGGAGTTCTAATAACCAAACAAAACATAAAAACCATTGAGTAGGAGGGAGGGTCCCATAGGGTATGATAGCGAAGGCGGTATGCAAAAAATCGATTGGTTTCATCAGCGGAATTGTGAGCTACGCTGTGCTGGCGATCATCATGCTGCTCATCGCCTTCGCCGAATATGCCCTATGGGACACCAACCAAATACACCGTGCGGCGGACAAATCGCATTACGAGGTGTACAAGCCGTCCAAGGCGGACGGGGGCAAGTCCTTCAAGGAACTGCAGGCGATCAACGATGAGGTGTTCGCTTGGCTCACGGTGTACGGGACGAACATAGACTATCCCGTGGCGCACAATGAAGACAACATGAAATACGTCAACACAAATGCGGAGGGCCAATATTCCCTCTCCGGGGCGATCTTTTTGGACAGCAGCAACTCAAAGGACTTCAGCGATTTCAACAGCATCCTGTACGGCCACCACATGGCGAAAAAGACGATGTTCGGGGAAATCGGGGAGTTTTCCGACAGGGCCGTGTTCGAGGCCCGCAGGTACGGCAACCTGTACTACGACGAAAAGGACCACGGGATCGAGTTTTTCGCCTTCGTGCACGTGGACGCCTACGATATGTCGGTGTTCAGGGCCAATGCGAAAGACGAGACGCGCCAGGAGTACCTCGAAAACCTGATCGAGAAATCGATGTATTTCAGGGACATAGGGGTCAGCACAGAAGACCGCATCATCCTGCTCAGCACCTGCTCGTCGAGCTCGACGAACGGCCGGGACATCTTGGTCGGGAGGATAACCGACGAGACATATGAATGGTTTGTCCCGGATGACGTGGATACGGTAAAAAAACAAACCCCGGCGGATTTTATGTACTGCACGCTGCAGGAAATCCCCACGGCAAAACTATTGAGCCCGATGTTGGTACTGGTACTGGCGGCGCTGCTGATTGTAAAGGCAGTTGGTGTCCACCTCGGGTCAAAACAAAAAACAAAACCAAAAACAGAATAATATAGAATAAATAGAAGGAACAGAAAGAAGAAGAAGAGGAGGAGTATATGATCGAATCAAAAACGAAGAGCCAAGGTATGCTGCGATCGGTGACGGCGGCCATAATAATGATAGCGATATTGACGATAACGGCGCATATGCGCGTTGACGCGGCCGATACCCCGGTTGAGCTCACAGTCAGGCAGATCTGGTCCGCTTCTTCGCTCACGGCAAACAACGATGACACGTTCACATATAGGCTCAAGCCGCTCAAAGCGGACAACCCGATGCCCCCCGGAAGCACGGCGGAGGGATATGCTTTCACAATCGCCGGAAACCGGAGCGTTTCGGTCGGCCCGCTGAATTTCGGCCGGGCGGACACCTACCGGTACGAAATCCACCAGGTGATAGGCGCGAAAAAACCAAACTATAAATACGACACGCGGGTATACACGGTCGAAGTGCACGTAAACGCCTCGCTTTCGGCGACTAAGATCGTGACAAACGGGAGCGGCGAAAAAGAAAACGAAATCCTGTTTGAGAACTCCTACAGCGTTCTGGCGACCGACCCGAAACTCATGGTCGATCCGCCGGTCATGAAAACCGTGTCCGGGAACCCGTCCCAAAACAGCGTGTTCGAGTTCAAGCTGACCGCGCAGAACGCCTCCCAGCCGATGCCGCCCGGGAGCGTGGGCGGGGTGAAAACCATCTGGATTGTAGGTTCGGGCGCCGGCGAGTTCGGGGTCTGGAGCTACGACAAGGCGGGGATATACTACTACACGGTCAGCGAGACGGACAGGGGATCAGACGGCTATACATACGACAAGGCGGTATATACGATCACGGACACGGTCACAAACGAGAACGGGCAGCTCGCGCTGTCGCGGGTGGTGACAAACAGACTCAACAAACCGGTGGCCTCCATGATCTTCAACAACACCTACTCAGCGGGGATCGGCGGCGGCGGTGGTGGCGGCGGAGGCGGCGGGGGAAGCAGCGGTGGCGGCGGCACGAACGTGACCCCCAAGCCCAAGGAAGATCCCAAAGACCCACCCGAATCGACGGATTCCCCCAACGACACGGATCCGGCCAAACCCGCAGATCCAACGAAGCCAATAGACCCGTCACAGCCGACGAACCCATCGAACCCGTCGAACCCGTCAAAACCCACAGACCCGGCCAAACCCGCAGATCCACCCAAGCCTACAGACCCCTCAAAGCCCATAGGGCCGGTCAAGCCGACGGACCCGGCAGATGAAGAAGAAGAAGACCCATTCGAAGACCTGTACGGCATTTACGACCCGAAAACCCCGATCGGAATGATCAACCTGCCCAATCCGCTCGACCCGCCGGGCACATTCTTCAGGCCGAAGGATACAATCAACCCGCCGGGCTCAATCAACCCGCCAAATGTGTTCATCCCGGCAAAGCCGTCCCCGCCGTCCGGCGAATCCGACCCGCTCGTGCCGAAAGGCTCGCAGAAAGCGGGGCTCGGAAGCCCCAAAACCGGGGACGACACCGACAACAGTTTCTATATGGCACTGTTCATGGCGGGCGCCACGCTGGCGGTCGGGTCCCCGGTGTATATGGTCAAAAGCTCGCGCAAAAAAAACGGGCGACGTGACGACATATGAGGTATATCATAGCTTTAATGGCGCTGCTATTGGGAATTTTCCTGATGGCATACGCGGGGGCGCAGATGGCGGATGCGCAGCAGATCTACCGGGAGGGCAGCCTCGCCTACGACAATCTGCGCGAACGGGTGAAAGGGAAGGCAAAAGACGGGCAGGACGCAAAAGAAGGGCAAAAAGATCAAAAAAATCAAAGTGAAAAGGAAAACGCGCCCTCCGGCGTGGGGGCGCAGGGGGCGGCGGCCGGGGAAACCCCGGGATTCCCCGGCACCGCAGCCGACAACACCCCGCAAATCCCACGGATATACGTCCCGGAGCTGGATATCGATTTCGGCAAGCTGAAACAGATCAACAAAGACACGGCGGCATGGCTGTACTCCCCGGGCACCGAAATCGACTACCCGGTCATGAGGGCAGACGACTACGACTACTACCTGAGGCATCTGCCCGACGGCACCTGGAATTTGAATGGGTCCCTATTCATCGACTACAACAGCGCCCCGGATTTCTCCGGCCCGCTGACGATAATATACGGGCACCACATGAAGTACCAGAACATGATGTTCGGGAGCCTGAAAGGTTACAAAGACCAAAACTACTACGACGCGCACCCATATATGTATCTTTACACCGAGCAAAAAAACTACCGGATAGACCTGCTGTACGGCTGCGTGGTCTCCGCCGGGAAGTGGAGGGAGCAGGCATTCATGTTCGGGGAGAACCTCGACGCGCTCCTCTCATATGCGGCGCGGAACACGACCTTTGGAAGCGCCGCGGCATACCGGGAGGGGGACAGGATCATAGCCCTGTCGACCTGCTCGTATGAATTCGACGACGCGCGCTATGTGGTGCTGGGGATACTCAGGGAAGCGCGATAAACATAAATCACAGACAGAGAAAAGAAAGGAGGGGATTATAGATGGATTTAAGTGAAAAATTGAGGAAACTGCGGACGAAGGCAAAGAAGACGCTGAAAGAGGCGAGCGATGTCTTGAATGTATCGCTGAACACCGTGTACAGATGGGAACATGGCCTGAGCACACCGCGAAAGAGCGTGCTGAAGAAAGCCGCCGGGTATTACAACGTGCCGCTCGAGTGGCTGCTCGCCGAAGACGGCGAACAGGACTTCAGGAATATAGGGCAAATTTTGCAACCCGAGACCGCTGCCGAGCACCAGATCGTGGAAATGCTCAAAGTCCTGTCGGAACGCGCCAAATACAGGGTTGTGGGGTATATTGAACGCATATGCGAAGAAATCGAAGAAATTTAAGCACACCGCCATAAATGGTCGGGCCGCATGATGGTCCGGCCCTTTCTGTGCCTTTTTTTTGCCATTGACAAAAAATCAACGCTTTTTCTGTTGACAGGATGATTTTTTGGTGGTATAATTGGTATAATAGAGACAAAACATACGAAGGGAATATTATATTATGTCAAAAAACAAGGATATACTGTGCGCGAAATACTACATCGAGACCGACGGCGAGCTCGCAAGGGTGGGCGATGACCTCGCCGAAATCGAGACCACCGGCAAATGGAGCGGCGGCACCCCGCCCACCGAGCTGTTTTTGGAGAGCAAGGGGTACGTGCACCAGATCGAGGAGTTCGAAAAGGGCAAGGGCTATGTGACCCTCGCGATCCCCATGATAAACCTCGACATGGAAAACAGCGCCTTCACGGCGCTCTGGCTCTACATGGTGGGCGGCGCCACGCACGCGCTCATCTCGTACAACAAGTCCCGGCTGGTGGATTTCTGGTTTCCGGAAAAATACAACAAATATTTCATCGGCCCGAAGTGGGGCATAAAGGGCCTCAAAGACTACCTCGGAGTGCCCGAGGACGAGCCGGTTTTGGGGACGATCGTGAAGCCCACCTCGGGGCTGAACGCCGGAGAGGTGGCCGAGATCTGCGGCAGCTACGCCGAGGGCGGGCTGCAGTTCATCAAGGACGACGAAAAATTCATGAACACGCCCCACTGCCCAATTGGGGAGCGTGTGGAAAAAGTGATGGCAAAAATTCATAGGGCCGAGGACAAAACGGGCAAAAAGGTGCTCTACACGCCGCATATAACCACAGGGCCGGAGAACATACTCAAATTCGGGGAGGCGGCGATGAAGGCGGGGGCGCGCGGGCTGATGATAAATATATTCTCATCGTCGTTTGGTTGCCTTAAAATGCTGCGGGGCGAGTTCGACGTGCCCATATATGCCCACTGCGGTGGCAAAGAGGCGCTGGGCAGGGCCCAGGGCCAAGGGGTCGCCCCGGAGGTGGTGGCAAAGCTGGCGCGGCTCATGGGCGCGGAGTTTTTCAGGTCGAACATCTTGGGGGGATACCTCGTGGGGGGCACAAACGAAGAAATCGAGTCGCTCATAGCCACGATGAGGGCCCCCATGGAGGGCATAAAGGATCTCGTACCTGCGCTTTCGGGCGGGTTGTCGCCGAAAAATTTAGCCGAGAACCTCAAAGCCTTCGGCACGGGCATAATGGCGCTCGCGGGCTCGGGCATAACGCAATACCCGGGGGGGATCGCTAGAGGGGTGGAGGCGATGAAGGGTGTCGCTGCGGGATACGGAAAGGAAACGAAACGAAATGAAAAATGATGAATGATGAATGATAAATGATAAATGATAAATTAGGAAAAAACGAGAAATGAGGAATGAGGAATGAGGAATGTATTGGTGTTTGGGGCAGGGGCGTCGGGCAGGGGACACCTGACCCCTCGGATGCTCGAATTTTGCGATTGCTATATTTCTTATGTCGATAAGGACATGAGGCTCGTGGAAGCTCTCAGGGGGCGTTCGTTCGAGGTGGTGCAGATCAATTCCGACGGCAGCGGGGATGTCTGCACGGTCACAAGCGATAAGTTTGAGATATTCCATAGCGAAAAGCAGGGGGAGATAAACAGGGCGTTTGCGGCGGCCGAGCTTGTTTTGACCTGCGTGCTCGCGGAAAATCTGGGGGATGTGGCAAAAAACATAGCGGAGGCGATCAGGTATGCGTCCGCATCCGGTGTAGGGAAGGACGTAAATATCGTGGCTTGCGAAAACCTGAACCATGCCTCGTCGCTCCTGAAAGATCTCGTTTACGGATGCCTCGACCTGGATGCGGCGAAATATTGCGGGGAGCATATCGCTTTTCCCGACGCGATCATATCCCGCGTCGTGCCCGTGCCGGAAGATCCGTACAGGATCGTATGCGAAAACTACAACGAATGGTACGCGGACAAAAACAACTGGAAGGGCGACCCGGATGCGGTGCCTTTCATCGAGGTCTCGGAGAACCTCGACGCGCTTTTGGAGCGCAAGCTGTGGATACACAACGGCGGCCACGCGACCCTCGGCTATGCGGCATGGCACAAAAACTATAGATATATCCACGAGGCGGTGCGCGACTCGGAAATCGCCGCTTTTACCGCCGAGGTGATGCGCGAAATCGGCGACTGCATCATCCACAAACACGGCTTCGAGGCGGGGCCCATAAGGGAGTACGAGGCCGAGCTCGGGCACAGGGGGGCAATCGAGGAGATGCGCGACGAGGTGCGCCGCGTGATACGCGACCCGATAAGAAAGCTTGCTATCGGGGACAGGATTATGGGCCCGCTCGTCTATGCCTACGAAAACAGGCTCAAATACGACGGGCTCGTGAAGTCCGTCGCAAATGTGCTGAATTATCATGATGCAAACGATGCGGAATCCGTAGAAATGAAAAACATCATCGAAACAAGCGGGGTGCGGGCATTTCTGGAAAACAAGCTCAAGCTCGGCGCATACCCAGACCTGGTGGACAAAATCGCCGCGCATTCCGGTTCTTGATTCCTCATTCCTCATTCCTCATTCCTCATTCATTTAAAGAAAGGGAAAAATCATGGACAGCGCAAGCAATCAAAAAATAGTGCTACTGACAATCGAGGAATTCTCCGCGATATACGGCAACAGCGAGGAACGCTACGAGCTCATCGACGGGATACCGTACATGATGGCCGCACCGCTCACAGTCCATCAGGGGCTGATCGTGTTTATGCTGGCGGAATTGTACAATTTCCTGAAAGGCAAAAAATGCAGGGTGTTTGTCGCACCCTACGACGTGTTCCTAAACGAGAGCCAGAGGGACGAGGCGGGCAAGGTGAAGATAAATAAAAGGGTCAAGGGGACGGTGGTGCAGCCGGATTTGGTGGTCATCTGCGACGACAAAAAGATCAAACGCGACGGCTGTCACGGGGCGCCGGATCTGATGGTCGAGATACTGAGCGAATCGACCAGAGACAAGGACACAGGGGTGAAGTTCCACAAGTACCATTCGAGCGGCGTGAGGGAATACTGGGTGATCGACCCAGACGAGGAGACGATAGAGGTTTACAGTTTCACGCCGGGGACCAGGAGGTACAGGGCGGAGAGCTACGGTTTCGATGACAAGGTGAAAAGCCATATTCTGGATGGCTTGGAGATTGATTTCAAGGAATTTGATTTAAAAGGAGACTGATGATTTATGAAAAAAACGAGCAAAATTTTGGCGGTTCTATTGGCGCTGGTGCTGTTCCTGCCTGTTTTTGCGGCGTGCGGCGAGGACAAAGCCGAAGTCGCCGTCGCTGAAGACGCATCGGAAGCCACCGGCGACACAACCGCGACGCCCACGGAACCCACCACCCCCGCCCCCACAGAGCCCCCGCCACCGCCCGACCCCGTGACGCTGCCGATACCGGACGGCGTGGCACCGCAGTCCCTGTTCTCCGAGGGCGAAACACCCAAACAGCGCGGCACCTGGGGCAGGTACGTGCTGGGCGCGGAGTTCGACGTCACGTCGGCAGGGGTCGTCAGCCACCTCATGGCATATATTTTCCGCGACCATACCGGCGAAATGCGCCTCACCCTGTACAACTACCGGGACGACGTGCTCGCGGAGTTCGTTTTCAATGCCGGCGACTACGGCGCGGAGGGCTGGGTTTCATTTGAATTGGAAGAGCCTCGTTTTCTCCGCAAGGGCACGTATATCGTCTCCCTGACGACCGGATACGACGCAAACGGCGGCAATCTGTTCTCGTGGGGCCAGTTCGACGAAAACAACCCCGCAAGCGCACAATATTTCCCCTCGGGCAGCGAAAACCTGGTGTTTGAGCAGGGGCTGTACGGCAACG
>Ga0209737_10001544_pt1 | contig 16455 bp, 10 predicted proteins | sample TergutCu122P3_FD_187284 | JGI IMG/M metagenome (GOLD analysis project Ga0209737, IMG submission 187284) | Cubitermes ugandensis P3 segment gut microbial communities from Kakamega Forest, Kenya - Cu122 P3 (SPAdes) (version 2) | ecosystem: Host-associated > Arthropoda: Insects > Digestive system...
TCCATTCTTGTCAGTTTGTGCGCTGCCGGTAAAGCCGTCAATAAATGATACTGCGGTTACAGCAACATCTTCAACAGGCCGGCTCCTCAATATGCTTTTAACAAAACCAGAAAACACGGGGCCTATTTCAACAGGCGAATCAGGATAGGAAAAACGGCCCTGTGCCAGTTCCGCGATGTTGTAACGCCGCCAGCCCTGCGTCAACATCAGCAAATCCAATGCATAAGCCGACGTGCGCGTATTTTGAAAATAATATGACGGATTTTCAATATTTCCGCGCAAGTCGGAAGTAAGCAATAGTTGTGTTAAAATATTGGATGTGGAATCGGGCGTCACTTCACTGTCGGAAGTTACTGCCACCGAAAAACTTCCTGATAGCGACGCTCCTTCGCTGCCGGTCAACGTTACATGATTTTTCACTAACCTACGGCGGGTAAAATTTTCGTCATCCTGTTGGTAAGTTATCTGCGCATGATCTTCATTATTGATAAAAAATAGGCGCTCGCTTAACGGATTCATGTTGGAGTCAAACAAAATAAAATGCAAAACTCCCGACGGAAAAAGATGAGCTGGGAGAACAAGATGAGGACTGTTCTGTTCCAATAAAGTAACAAAATGCACCATTCCGCGGGTGTGGGCGAGCAGGTAAAGGGTTGGAAGACCCGGCAGGTCAGGCTTCCGTACTGACACATAGATGTTTTCCTTTAGTTGGCTGACAGTAAGTGCATACCCGTTATTGACGGCTTCCGGCAAGTCAAAACGCTTCGACTGTCCCTTGTCGTTCTCGCAAACGGCAGTATAGGTTTTATCTTTTTCGGCGGCCAGCATGAAACGTCCCATACCATGATGTAACGATTCGAATCTTTGTATTTCTGTCCCCGTCTGGTCGTATACCACGCCTGATATATCAGTTGCCTGACCGTTGGATTTCATGGCCTTGAACCCAACCATGCAGGGTGCGCCCTGAATCAGCGATCCGCCTTCGGGGTAAAAGGAAACGTCGAAATCGTCGTCAGACACAGGAACTTGAATAAATTGACGGTAAGGATGATTGGATGCCGCCACTTCCAATAGAATAGTTCTTTTGCTCGAAGCAGCCGGCAGATCGAAATTGATACGCGCTGTTCCATCATCTTCAACTTCGACGTTCATCATTTTTCCTTCGTTCACGCTTACCTTGACCGATTTAGGTACAAACGATGCAGAAGCGCCGGCATGAGAAAAACGAAAGGTAACATCCACCCGCTCGCGGCTTCCGGATGAGAAGATAAAACGTGTATCCGTGTGAATGTAGCGTGCTTGCGGGTCGCCGATGCGTAGGGTTTTGGTGCATAAATAATGCTCGTCCTGACTTCGCATGAAGGTGGTGTAAGCACGCATGGTGTAGTCCCCTTCAGGAACATCGGCGGGAATGAGCAGACAGCCATGATATGCTCCCTCCGCTTCACGGATCTTAACACGGGTAACGACAGTATCGAGAGGATTGATCAACTCCACATAAACATACCGACTGACAGAAACGGGCACATGGGAGGCAGCATCGGCAACATACGCCCTGAACCAAATCTTCTCGCCCGAAATGTAATAAGGTTTGTCGGTATGCAAATAGATTTTTTCCTGTGGGAATACCTCTAACTGTGTGCGAAACAAAAATTTCAGGCTATCCGAAATGCTATTTTGTCCGTGAAGGACGGATGAAATAACAAACAGTGAAAAAAATAACAAAATTCTGGTTATCATAATAATAGACGAAAGGGGAAAAGAGGTCAAATAAACATTACTTAAAAAAAACTTTGCAAATTTAAAAAAAATATTTCAAAAAAATTGTTTTTCATGAAAAAATACCGTTACTTTGCAAAATGTTTAACCTTAATTTTTTTTGTATGAAAAACATAATAAAAAGTAGCAAAAAATGGATTTTTGCAGTAATTGTTGGAGTTGCTTTTGCAGCAATAGTGGCGTTCAATATCAATACCAATATGAGTAATGGATACGAGGCGTGTATGGTTTTAGCTAATCAGAAAGCATTAGCCAATGTAAAACCTCCAATCCCTCCTTCTGGTTGGTGCCAAGTAGGGAATTTTGTCTGTGAAATTATTATTGATAATGAGGGTAAATGGTGGATATACTACGAAATTAAGTAAAGATTTAAAAGTCAGAATATTAATATCATTTTTATTATTCTGACTTTTCTTAATGTTTCGTATTATGAGATATATTATTATTTTCATATTCATTTTTTTATTGTATAATTGTTCACATACGATGGAAATAATATTTGAATCGTATCATGATATTGAATTAACACCATTAGAATATCCTGATTTAATTGGAATACCATTAGAAATACTAAAAAAAGATAATTATCTTCTCATAGCTGATTTTTCCGGAGATTCTTTAATATCAGTATTCAACATTGATAATAAGCGAATTAACAAAATGGCCTCTGTAGGAAAAGGGCCTGGAGAGGTGATACCCCCCATAACGATGCAATTATATGACGAAAAATTATACATTTGTTCGAGAGGGAATTTCATTTTTTACAATATCCTTTCATCTGAAATAGGAAAAGATAAAACAAAATTTATTAAATTGTTTAACGCTCCCCCGCAAACTGATCAAATTTGTGTGTTATCCGAAGGAAAATATGTATCTACCGGCTTTTTTCAGAACCAAAGGTATAATTTATTGGATAGCGCTGGTAACATAATGAAAACATTTGGAGAATTTCCTGATTTATGGGATGAAGAAAAACATATACCCAATGAAGCCAAAGCATTGTTCCATCAATGCTCCATGCACAAAAATCCTCAAAAATCATTATTTGCTACGGTAGCTTCGCATGTTCTTGAAATATGGGCATTTGATGATGATTCATTTCAAAGGATCAGTCAAATTAAAGCTGGTGCATATCAGTATCTTTATCTTACAGGAAATAGATTGAAAGTTAAAAGAACTGGATCTACTACCAGAGGTATGAGATCTGCAAACTGTACTGAGAAATACATATATGCGGTATACAAAACTGATGATGTTGAAATGACATCTGTATGGGTGTTTGACTGGATGGGGAGACCTGTTAAATGTTTACGTTCTGAAAAGGATATTTACACATTGTGCGTTGACGAAGTTTTGCAGGTAGCATATTGTATTGTTTTTGATCCTGAGCCTGTTTTGATGTCTTTTAATATTCCTTAACGCTTGATAATCTGGTATCATGAAAAAAAAAATTGTTAGTTTTGCTTCTATTCTCTTTTTGATTTTCGTTGTCTGTTCATGTCAATTCTCTCGAAAAGGCAATATAAACAACATAATCCAGGAATGGCATGGTAAAGAGATTGTTATTCCTACTGATGTGGTTTTTAAAATTTTAGGAAGGGATACCTTATGCGCCAGTTTATGGGATGCTTCGTATAAAATTTTCACCAATGCCGATTCTGTTGGCTGCTCCAGTTGCCAATTAGGTTTGCCATTATGGAAAGCATTTATTGATTCATGCCGCCTGCAAAAAATTGACATTGAGTTTATCTTCGCAGTACATTCATCCAATTTTAAGCGCTTTGATGGTGAAGTCAGGATTTACGATTTTGATCATCCAATTATCTACGACTATAAAGATAGTTTTGATAAACTCAACCATTTTCCACCTGCACCTTACAGAACATTTCTACTGGATAAGGATAATAAAGTTCTACTCATCGGTTCCCCTATCAATAATCCTAAAATGTGGGAACTTTATCAGAAAGTGATCACACAATCACAATAAACATTGTAGATAGACTGAAGCATGATAAAAGAATTGAAAAAAACAGTCCTTAGATTTATCCTGTTTATCGTTTTGTCACTTTTGCTGGCGTTTACGATCCGGTTGTTTCTTTGTAATTTCTACGTGGTTCCGTCTGATTCAATGAATCCGGCGATCCTTTCGGGCGACTTTATCCTTGCCGAAAAGTGGTCGTATGGCGCACGAATATTTACCGGATTGAAATTCGACTGGAACAGTGATCCTTCAATGAAGCGCATACCGGGGTTCAGAGGTATCCGCCGTAATGATGTTGTGGTATTCAATTTCCCCTATCGCTTTTCATTGAATGCCATTCGCATGAATCTCGAAGAAATTTATGTAAAACGTTGTATCGGACTTCCGGGAGACAGTATATCAATTGTTGGCGGATTCTATCACGTTTCCGGCTTGTCTGATACACTGGGTTACATACCCGGGCAAATACAGATGGTACGCTCTGGTTTTTTGTGTGATTCATCCATCCTGAACAACTTTTTATATGATCAATCTTTTCAATGGAATATCATCAATTTCGGGCCCTTATATATTCCTGCCGCTGGTAGAAGCATCGTACTGACACCTCAAAATTTCAGGATGTATCATAAAATGATAGCGTATGAAACCCATTCTGAAATTCGCTGTGAAGATTCGCTGATATACATAGGCTATTCGTTACGAAATGATTATACATTTTGCACCAACTGGTATTTTATGGCAGGTGATAATGTTATGAATTCTAATGATTCACGTTATAATGGACTGATACCCGAAGACTATATCATAGGCAGAACGTCAATGATCATGACATCCAAAGACAGTTATACGGGCAAACGACGTTGGAATAGAACACTGAAACGAATCAAATAAATTTTTACCTTTGACGCATAAATTAAATCAACATGGAACATAGACGACAATTTATCAAAAAAATGATGGCCGGCGGAGTAGCGGCGTCAACTTTTCCTCATTTGGTTACAGGAAAAGAATCTCTTAATGAATATCACAGACTTAAAACTCCTCATCAGGAGTTGGCTTCTGTTCGTTTGGCATTGATCGGGAAAGGCGGCCAAGGTACAAGCGATACCCGAGCTGCATTGCAGGTTCCTGGCGTTAAACTCGTTGCCGTATGCGATCTTTACGACGTTCGATTACAGGCGGCAAAAACAGAATGGGGCGGCGATATTTTCACAACGCGCGACTATAAGGAGATTTTGTCGCGCAATGACGTCGATGCTGTTATAGTTGCAACCTCCGATCACTGGCACAAACAGATTTGCATCGAAGCCATGAAATCCGGGAAACATGTTTATTGCGAAAAACCGGTTATTCACAAAATCTCTGAAGCCAAAGAGTTAGTCAAAGCGCAGCAGGCAAGCGGCTGTGTCTTTCAATCGGGCAGTCAGGGCATGGCTTCTATCGGCAACCGGAAAGCCAAACAGTTGGTACAAAGCGGAGCGATAGGCAAGGTCAATTTAGCCGAAGCAGCCTTTACGTCGGGGCCGCGTACAGGCTGTAGCAGAATGCCTGAAGGTATAGCGCCGGCGGATGTTTGGTGGGATCGTTACATCATGAATGCACCCAAAGTGCCGTTTGAGCCTTCGCGCTTTTTTTGCTGGCGCAACTGGAAGGATTACGGAACAGGTATAGCAGGCGATTTGTTTGTTCATGTTTTGTCGAGTTTGCAATACATTATGAACGCCAACGGCCCTGAAAAAGTATACACTACAGGCAATCCCGATGGTGTTGGCGACACGCCCTACATCATGCTGGGATATTTCGACTATCCTGCCAAAAACGGGATGCCCCCTTTTAAGGCTGCCTTAACGGCAAATTATGCCGACGCGGTGTCGAAAAAGTGGGGAAGCCTCGATTTTACGATCATAGGAAGTGAAGGAACAGTTAGAGTGGAGTGGGATAAAGTAACTCTGAAAAAACCCAAAGCAGTAGCTGCGTCAGATTTTAACGGATTGTCTCCGTTAGGAAATACGATTGACAGGCCGCAGCAAATAAGTGATACTGAACTGTTGTTCGTAGAGAATGGATACAATCGTTGCCACGTAGATCATTTCACCAACTTTTTCAACGGAATTAGCAATAAAACAAAAGTTGAGGCAGACGTCATGTTTGCAGTACAAACGGCTGTTCCGGCTGTGATGTGTTTCGAAAGTTATCTTTCTGGAAAACCGGTTTATTGGGATGCTGAAAATTTGAAAACTAAAAAATAAACCACCATAGATGAAGCAAACAAAAAAATTAGGCAAAATAGTCATTTTAACGGTATTAACTGTTGCTGCGTTGTTTTATCTGTTGCCGAATGTTGCCTTGATAGAACAATCGCTGGAAATCAAGGCTACGCCCGACAAAGTTTTCGAGCTCATCAACCGTCCTGACAACTGGAAGGAATGGTACACACCGCTTCAGGACACATCGGGCGTTACACTGCGTTTTGCCGGCACATCTGCAGGCAAAGGCGCCGGTATGAGATGGCACATTCAAAACCCTGAACAATCCAATGGAATCATGAACATACGCAATTCGAAAAACAACAGGAATGTTACGGCTGTGGTGACTGTAAACGACAAACATTCGGCTGTGATGAATTTCAAAATAAGACCTGTTGGAACCGATGCGTCCATGCTCACCATTACTTCGCGTTTGCAGTTCTTTCAGGACAGTATTTGGCATTACCTCCGGTTGATGTTCGACCGTTCGGACGAAATGGAAATCATTGGTTATTTAGAAAACATCGACGATGCCGCCATTGCACAAACCGGCGGGATTGAAGTGTTATTGCAGCGAATAGAATCGTTTTCGTATATTGGCATCAAGGATAGTTGTTTATTGGAAGATGTGCCACAGCGAATAAATAATATGTACAACGAATTGCTGATTTTTGGCCTCAGGTCGGGAATTGACGTTACGGCTCGTCCGGTTGCCTTTTATCACCGGCTCGGCGAAAAACTTGCGGTGTTTGAACTGGGTATTCCTGTAGTTGAAATAGTGACGCCTGTTTCGGAACGTGTCCGGTACAAAACAATGCATGGATGTGATCATGCAGTAGCCAATTATTACGGATCGTATGATACGCTGGAAGACGGTCACAATGCAGTACAACAGTGGTTGATACGCTACCGGCGGAAACTGGCGGGCTACCCCTGGGAAATGTTTGTAACCGATCCTACCACCGAACCTGATCCAAATAAATGGTTGACAAGGATTTATTATCCTGTAGATTAGCCTGTTTTCTACTTCTGAAACATGATGAAAGTCGAAGAATGTTATTGGATAAGCGTTAAATCTGTTCAACTGTACGGGAAAATATTTATTCCGGATGGTAAGATAAGCGCGATTGTTATCATGGTGCATGGAATTGGGGAGCACAGTGGCTGTTACGATGAATGGGCGCAAAGGTTTGTCTTTCAGTCAGTTGGATTTGTTGTATTTGATTTACGCGGGCACGGTCATTCGCCGGGTGTACGCGGGCATGCTGCAATCCGGTGGATCAGGGATGATATCCGGATGATCATCAAAAATGTACGTGACAGATTTTCATCCATTCCTGTTGTTTTGTTCGGGCACAGCATGGGTGGGAATATTGTGTTGAATTTTCTTGTCGAAGAAAATATTGAATTTCAGGGAGTTATTGCCTCGTCACCATGGTTGAAATTAGTACTTCCACCTTCATCGGTATTGGTCTGGGTAGCAAAATGGGCGTCGTATATTGTGCCATGGTTGACCGTGCCCACAGGTATCAAAGCAGATCAATTGTCGAATGACGAAGTTCGAGTGAAAAGTACCAAAACAGACCCGTTTCTGCATAAAAAAATTTCCATCAAACTTTTTTCAGATCTGTGGAAAAGCAGCGAAATGTTGCTTAACAACGAGCACAGGTTGAACATACCTCTTTTGCTGATGCACGCAACTGCCGATCCACTGACCTCTTTTCAGGCTACTGAATCATTTGCACAAAATGCCGGAGGAAACATTACTTTCAAGGAATGGCATGAAATGCGTCATGATTTGCTCAACGATGCCGGTAATGAGGTCGTTTTTCAGTATGTGATAAAATGGCTGTCAAATCAAATAATCAAAAAATGGAACAGTTCAGAACAGTAGTCAATTGCATCCCTTCGCCTGAAAAGATTAACTATGATACATCGTTTCTGATGCTGGGATCGTGTTTTGCTGAAAACCTGGGCGACCGGCTGCAGCAACTCAAATTCAATGTTGTTGTTAATCCGTTCGGGATTGTGTATCATCCGGCGCCGGCAGCGTATCAGTTAGAGAGGATCATTACCGGAAAATCCTATACAGTGGATGAATTGCATCAGTATAACGAATTGTGGTACAGTTTCGATCATCACGGGCGATTTTCTCATCCAGATATTTTGACTTGTCTTGAGCGTATCAATCACGAATTTAAACAGGCGCATGATCAACTGGAACGCTCAAACTGGCTTTTTGTGACTTTTGGAACTGCCTGGGCATACCGTTTGAAACACACTGGGCGTATCATAGCCAATTGCCACAAGTTGCCGACTTCTGATTTTGAACGGATTTACTTTAGTGTGAATGAGATACAATCAATCTGGATAGATACTCTTGACAAATTGCAGCGATTTAATCCTGCCATAAAAGTTGTTTTCACGGTAAGCCCGATACGGCATCTGCGCGATGGCGCTCACGAAAACCAGTTGAGCAAATCAACATTGTTGCTGGCTGTCGACTGTTTGAATCAAAAAAGGGAAAACACCGGCTATTTCCCTGCTTATGAAATCGTTCTGGATGATTTGCGCGACTATCGTTTCTATGCTGAAAACATGACGCATCCTAATGCTGTGGCCATCAGCTACATCCAGCAGCGTTTCTGCGAAAGTTACATGGATGAAAATACGCTGCAAATCATGAAAACAGTGGAAAACATCGTAAAAGCGGCAGCGCATCGCCCATTACACCACACCTCCGAATACAGAAAATTTGCAGAAACCCGTCTTGAAAAAATTGCTAAACTGAAACAAAAAATACCGCATTTAGATTTTAAGGAAGAAATTGAGCGGTTTAAAATGTCCTGATAATACTGCCATTTTTGGCACCTGAGATTGTTTTTACAACTACCTTTTTATCTACAATTCCCTCCAATATATACGAAAGGGAATTAGTATAATCCGCTGTATAAAAACTGATTTCGGCTTTTCCCAGTTCATCAGTACGAATTGCCGGATTCCAGTAAATCGTTGTGTGAAGATCAGGTGTTTTGCGTTGCCTGATTTCCGGTTGATCATACGCCGGAACATAAAACACTTTTCGACCAATGTAACCTTCAGGGCGATATATCTCTATGGAGGTATCGCGAACCTTATGATTTCCAATTAACGTTGGAGTTGCTTATTTGTCCCATACAAAACGGCTCCAGCCCTGTGTGCAAAGCAGGCTGTCCAATGCCTCTGCCCGCACAGCTTCATCGCCTGCAAAGTACCAGCCGGGCGATTCAATGTAGCCCTTCAAATTGGCATTCAAGATCAACAGTATCAAATATTTCATACTTTCCCGTAAAAAAACATAATGAATCACGCTGCAAAAATAATGAAAATTTTCATCTACAAAATATTTGTTTAATAATTCGACTTAAAACTGTAACTTCCCGACCCTACCAACAGAACCGCATAGTTCTTTTCTTCTTTCAGAAGCGTCAATTCTTTTACTCTCCCTATGGGCTTTCCGCTTTCGGTTATGGATTTGATATTGCTTGTGGGTACATATACCACAGCCGTAGAATTAGCCGGAATAGTAACGTCAAAGGTCAAGGTTTTGGCGCTTTTTTTCCATGCGCTTTTGATTACTCCTTTTTCCGTTGTCAGTTCCCCTTCGGCAAAAGTCAGGTCATTGAAAATAACCGGACGAATATTAAATTGCTCAAAAGCAGGATATTGTAGGTCAGGCGTTATTCCAAGTACATATTTGTAAAACCAGGAACCAACCGAACCCATCATTGGGTGATTGTGCGAATTCATCGCCCCGCCGGTTTCATATTCCCAGCGTTCCCACAGGGTAGTAGCGCCATTCGCAATCATAAAGCCCCAACCGGGATAGGTGGTTTGCGCCGCTATCCTGTAAGCCACCTCCGGATGCCCCTGCTCTGTTAATACTTCCAGCAGATATTTCGTACAGAGATTACCGGTGGTCAGGTGATAATTGTGTTTCTTGACATCCTCAACCAAATTGGCTAACGCACGGGGCGCCTTCTTTTCGTCAGCCAAACCCATGTACAGGGCAAAGGAATTGCACGACTGGTTGTTGGAACCATATCCTCCCGTTTGTTCATTCCAATATTCCCTGTTGAACGCTTGATATATTTCACCGGCAAGTTTCGCATACCTACTCGCATCGGCGTCGCGCCCGATTATTTTTGCCATATCCGACAGGATGCGTGCACAATAATGCAAGTATCCCGTTGAAATCAATTTTCCGGGCGTATCCCGCGAAAGTCCGGAAGCATGGAGGCCTTCCGGATTCAGCAGAAAAGCCCGCGGTGGGCACCAGTCGCCCCAGTAACTGTAATCGACAATTCCGTTTTTGGTTCTCGAGTTCAAGTAATCTACCCAGCCTTTCATTCCATCAAAATGGTCGATGACCATCTGTTTGTTTCCGTAAAATTCATAACATTTCAAAGCCAGCAATAAATAACTTGCCGATACCGGGTCGGCAGGTCTCATTCCCCAACGGAAAGGCGCCGTACACGTAATTGTGCCATCTTTATCCTGCGTATCGCTTACGTCCTTCATAAATTTAGGATAGAAGCGCGACATGTCGAAGTTATATATGGCTTGCTCAATTCTTACGGTCAAATCATTCATCCACCCCATTCTTTCATCGCGTTGCGGACAATCGGTAGGTACGCTGTGCAGGTTGGCCGCCTCCGTATTGACTACCATTTGATGGATGTCGTTCAACAGGGGGTTGCTGCATCTGAATGTTCCGGTTTTGCTTGCCGCAGTGCGAACCTCTTTCACCAGAATATCGCCTGCCGCAGGAGGACGGGGAAGTCCTTCAACCTGCACGTATCGAAAACCGTGATACGTAAAGGCAGGCTCCCAGGTTTCCACTCCTTTTCCGTCGAGAATATAGGTATCCACTACATCGGCGTTTCGCAGATTTTCCTGATTGACTAATCCATTCTCATACAGGGATTCAGCAAATCGAAGCGATATTTTGGTTCCTTCCTTTCCCTGTACCCTTATGGACGCCCATCCTGCAAGATTTCGTCCTGCATCGAATACATATACTCCGGGAACCGGCTCCTTAACCGATATGGGCGTGATGGTTTCGACAATTTTGATAGGGTCAATCTTTTGCGCTTCCATATCGCCGGCAGGGTCGTCGGTGTTGAAAGCCCATGCCCAGTCTTTATTCATCAATCCCGGTGGTACGCCCGGTTCGTAAATGAATGGCGCATCCAAACGGGCGTCGTAATGCTCGCCGTCAAAAATGGTAGAAAACATTATTGGTCCGGTGGCAATCGCTCGCATATTTTCAGTCGTGAAAAATTCCTGACTGTCATCCTGATATGTTATTTCTATTTGCATTCTCAATCGTGGAGTACCCAACCATCCGGGCGCAACCGGCACTACTACAGTGTTTGCCTTCTCTGTAAAGTAACTCCCCACATCGTAAGTAACGTAATAAACCCGCTTACTGTAAGCGCTTTGTGCAGGGTCAAGCAAATGGTCGCCCACTTTTTTCCGGTTGATATACAATTCGTAATGACCAAGTCCTGAAATGTAGGCTCTTGCCTGTTTAATCTGTTTTCGAGGTTCAAAAGTGCCTTTAAAATAGAGTGTTCTGCCGGGCTTCCCCGGTGCGTAACCCACCCATCCATATTTCCAGTCCTCCTGTTGCAACAGCCCCATTTCGAAAAATGCAGGTTCTGACCAACTGCTGGCTTGATGGTTGTCCCAAACCTGTACTTTCCAGTAATAACGTTGCCTGCTTTTCAACTCCCGCCCTGTATACCGTATACCGGCAGATTTCGGGGAATTAACCTTATCCGTATCCCACACATCGCCAATGTTTGAATTGAGGCGCTCAAGAGACGAAGCAACCAAAATCCTGTAAGCGACTTGTTGGGTAGCGCGTTTATTCGATTCCAAACGCCAACTTAATTGCGGTATTACATCAATACCCAATGGATTGCATATATATTCGCTCTTTAAACCGGTCACTTTTAATTCATTTCCTGATACAGGCAAATAACTGAAACAAGCCAGTAATAAAAATAAAACGGCTTTTTGATGATGAAATATGTTCTTTATTTTCATGATGATTTGATTATTTTTTTTGGCACGCAGATGACGCAGATTTAATGGATTTACGCAGATTATTAAAAAAAAATCCGCGATTATCTGTGTTATCCGCGTCATCTGCGTGCTTTTGATTTGATTATTGTTATAATACAAATGTATATGTTCCAGACTTTGTCAATACCAATGGTTTGGCGCTGTTTTTTGTGGCTACCGTCACCGTACAGTTTGCCGGAACAGTGATTTCACACTCGCCTTTGGCTTTGAGTTTTAGATAAATATATCCTTCCTTAATTGGTATTCTGGCATTTATCCAATTCAGATGAAGCATTTCAGGCTTTATCGTGTATTCATTCGTTTTCGCGCTTGACTGACTAAACCCAAGCAATCCGTTCAGTACGCCTACCACAGGAGGAGCGCCATTGGCTCCGTGGCAAAGGCTCAAACCGTAGCGTCGTCCATAGAATTGCAATTGTCTGGCTCTTGATTCCTGTGGATGAAAATGTTCGGGAAAACGGGTATGTCCCTGATTCATCCAATCGCCCCATACAAGATAGAGGAAATCCCACAATTCTTTCACCTTGCCTGCTTTTGCATAAGCCAAAAATTCGTATCCCTTTTCAAAACTGATATCGGTGTAATAATGAGGGATGTTGGGCAAAATGTTCTTAAACAGATGATCATAATGCTCTTTCGGGAAAATATCTGCCAAAATTGCCCAGTATTGCGCATGGTGCGATATCCGTTTATCCGTAGAACCATCACTCATCAATCCATTGATAAAAACATTTTTTTCTTTGTCCCAGAAATGTTCAAAAAGTTTGTTTTTTATCAATTGCGCCTGCTTCCTGTAGGTATTGGCAAGAGTTTTATCTTTCCACAAATCAGCAAAATAAGCCCCTGTTTCGTAATTATAGTACAGCATAATCTGTACATAAGCAGCGACGCCTCTTCCATCAGGCCCGTTTTTCGTTCCCCATCCCGGAATAAAACTGTGCGATGTGCCTACATTGCCGCGAAGAAATCCGTTTTCATCCAATAGCGTCATGTAGAAATCAAGCAATTGCTGTATGCGCTCCCTGTATTGAAGCGATGTGGTCAGGTCGCCGAAACGCAAAAAATCCATCTTCAAACCAAACAACGCATGCAACGGGTAATCGGGAACTCCTATATCGGAACGCTGCGGATTGAGCGGCATCAATGCTATCGAAATCCCGTTTTTCGACATCTGCTGGTCGCCAAACAAATAATCGCCGGCTAACGAACTCACAATCGCATCCATCGACCAGGGAAGAAAATCACGTTTTACGCCATCAAGATAAAACCTGTGCATATTGGTGTGCAACGTGGCGCTACCCATCTTGAAAAGGTTATTGACATATTCGTCATCCGATTCGAACTGCATTTGATATTCAACCTGCCAAAGCGACGTGTTGAAGCGGATAGAACTAATCTCTGCGCAATCATCACATTCAAGTGATACGTATCTGAATGCCCGTTCAGGAACAGTGATTTTACCTCCTGTTTCAGACAGATGGAACGGAGGAATCGGTCTTTGCTCGAAATATTTTTCGTCCCGCTCCAGCGCTTCTTCGGGCGTTTCACCTACGCGAACGGTTACGGTACCTTTTCCCTTCGCGTGGAACGTAAGCGCGCCCACTTCCAAATGATTGAAATCCACCAAAACATAACCATTCTTTCTGATGGTTGTTCCGTCAGTTCCTTTCAGTTCTGCATTACGCAGAGGAAATATCTCTGAAGGCTTCACCTCAACTACAATCGTCTGACTGTCATCAGGAAGCACAGACGGTTTATTGTACATGCCTGAACTTTCGGGTATCGTCCAATTGATTTTGTCCATACTCACCTGCCAACCGTTTGGATTTTCAATGCCTCCGCCATTCAGGATGATACAGGGCAACGAACTCGCTGTGTTTACTTCAAACAACAGGGACGATTTACCGCGTGGAAGCGTTATCTTGTTTCCGGCAATCGATTGCTCCTTTCCGTTCACAAAAACTTTAACCGTTTCAGGGCCCGCCCACTGCAAAACAGTTTCTTCCTTGAGATGTACATCTCTTTTGAAATAAGCATGATGACTGGTTTTGAAAAACTTTCCGGGGTAACCGACATCCACGCAGCGTTCGCGCGACAATTTGATGTTTTGTTGCTGGTAAAAGGCTGATAACTGTCCGGGATACCACATGTACCTTCCCTGCCATTGTTCTTGCGGAGGAGGGTCTAACACTACGCGAAAACCGTTACCACTGATGCGTGACGTGGGAGCATAAGGGTCGCGATTTCCAACACGGCAGAACGATTCAACCTGGTAATAACTGCCACCGCGACGCACACGGTCAGTACTTTTGTCATTACGCAAATCTTCACACCATTCATACACATTGCCGCTCATATCGTAAATTCCCAACTCATTGGGTTTCTTGGAACCCACCGGCGCCATGCGCTGACCACTATTACCGTCGTAATTGGCCACTTCATCCACATTGTTGCTGCCGCTGTAGGTGCATCCACCCTGACAAAAACTGGCGGCATTCCCTCCGCGTGCGGCAAACTCCCATTCCGCTTCCGTAGGCAGACGGTACTTTCTACCTGTTTTTGCGCTCAACCTTTTTAGAAACTCTTGCGCATCGTACCAGTTTACATTTTCAACAGGGTAGTTATCTGCAATATTAAAACTGCTGGGATTGTTGCCCATGATGGCTTTCCATTGTCCTTGCGTCACCTCGTACTTGCCCATGTAAAAGGATTTGATGGGCGAATCCCCATCCCTGCCCGAAACAAACACTAATTCGATACCATCAGGATGATAAACATCGCCATCATTTCGATTACCGTTTGCGGCTTTACTGGTTTTGCTGCCTCCAAAAATAAGGCTCATCGCTACTGCCATAACGGCAATTTTTAAGGGACGCGAAATATTTAATGTAGTTTTCATCTGAATATTTTTTTTATTGATGAGATGGTACAACAGGCGCATCCGAATATATCAGCGCTTCGGAAGCGTTGACAGAGGCGCCCTGAACGGGATTAATCCAATTTAGCCTTACAGTATGTTTGCCCTTTGGCAACTGGTATTTCCACGTCAAATCGAGGCGGCGGGTTCGAAAATCAACCGGAAGTCTGGCAGTTTCTGTCATTTGTCCATTTACGTATACTTCCACTAAAGCCTCGTAGTTTGGGTCGCTGCTGCGAACGCCACCACTGATTACAAATCCGATTCCTTCCAACTCAAACTCGGCTGAAGGTGATGATAGATTCAGGTTTTTGCGAATGGATACTTTTTTTGCCGGGAAATGTCCTTCAAAGGATTTTTCGTAACGCACCGGTTGGGGTTGCTGGCATACAATAGTTACCTTATCGTCTTCCACCTTTCCTCCGCCGCGTTCAATCATCTGTAGCGCATGGTGAAAACTCATCCGGTAGGTGGCATTGAGCGTAAAGTTGGTGAAAGGAAAATCCATGTCTTCCACCTCTCTCAAAGGTTTCATCCAGTATTCTGATATGTTGCTGTATCCAATCATGGTACACAGTATGCCGCCTGCCGTAGCCGGATTACAATCCGAATCCTGCCCGCAGCGCGTAGAAATATCAATGGTTTTGAATAAATCGCCTTCACCGTAAAGCAAACCCATAACGACGTAAGCGCAGTTAATGACGGCATCCAGGCTGTACGGGCCAAACATGTATTCGGGGCAATTAATTATACTCCATTTTTTCTGGCATTCGAACCAGGTACGTTTCCAGTCTTTGGGAAACTCCCTGTGCCAGTGGATAACGTCGCGCATACATTGATAGAAAGCGCTTTTTTCGGGAATGGTTTTCAGCGCTTCGTTGACCACAAACGTTACATCATCAGATATGAACGCCAACGCATACATCGCGCCCACATATACCCCTCCATACCAGCCGTCGCCATAGTTCATGATGTGTCCAATTTTGTCGGATATTTCCGAAGCGGAATTAGGCATTCCGGGCGACATCAATCCTGCAAAATCCGCCTCAATCTGATAGTCGATATCATCGGCATGAGGGTTGTTGAGCCAGTGTCCCGAAGCAGGCGGCATGATACCGCTCAAAATGTTATGACGGGCAGCCTGATTGGCATGCCAAAGCGGGTACCGGGCGTTGGCAAATGCCATCGCAAAAGAATCTACCGGAGCGTCAATACCCAAACGTTCAATCACTTCCACAAAGGTTAAATCCATGTACACATCGTCGTACAAACCGCCCCAAGTAGTAAAATAATGTTTCATGATACCATCAGGCCAGTTAATGGGCGTATAATCCTGAATCATTGTACCCGGAAACTTGCCCTCGGTAGGGCCTCCGTAGGTGACGCCAATCATTTGCCCG
>Ga0209737_10001545_pt1 | contig 16440 bp, 9 predicted proteins | sample TergutCu122P3_FD_187284 | JGI IMG/M metagenome (GOLD analysis project Ga0209737, IMG submission 187284) | Cubitermes ugandensis P3 segment gut microbial communities from Kakamega Forest, Kenya - Cu122 P3 (SPAdes) (version 2) | ecosystem: Host-associated > Arthropoda: Insects > Digestive system >...
CGCGAGCCAATCCTTTGCCCCCAGCGGCACGGTGCCGAATACGGTATTCATGAACGGCAGATAGATGACGGCAAGCTGAAGTAGCAGCATCAGGCCGCACACCACAAAAATCGCTTTGTTTCCCATGAAATCGAGCGCAGACGCCGACTGGCGGATGCTCCGGTTATTGAAGAGGTGGAACGCCTGGCACAGCACGATGGTCAGCAGGGTCACGGTGCGAACCTTGGCTTCCGAATAACCCGAATCGAGCAACTGGACGCTCAAACACAGGGTCAAACCGCCAATCATCACGGAGACGAACAGAATGCGCCAGAGGAAATAGTGGCTCAGGAGGGGTTCAGTGGCATCGCGCGGAGGTCGGGCCATCGTGCCGGGTTCCGTCGGCTCAAAAGCCAGGGCCAGAGAGAGGGTGACGGATGTCACCATGTTGACCCATAGAATCTGTACCGGCGTGAGCGGAATCATCGTGCCGAACAGGATGCTGGCGATAATCAAAAAACTCTCTGCTCCGTTGGTCGGCAGGATGAAGAGGATGGTTTTTTTCAGGTTGTCGTACACCCTGCGGCCTTCTTCCACCGCGGCTGCGATGGTGCTGAAGTTGTCGTTCGCCAGCACGACTTCCGCCGCGTCTTTGGTCACTTCCGTTCCCTTGATGCCCATGGCTACCCCTACGTCGGCCATGCGCAGGGCAGGGGCGTCATTGACGCCATCGCCGGTCATGGCGCAAATGGCGCCATGAGCCTGTAGGGCTTTGACCAGCTTTAATTTGTGCTCAGGACTGGTGCGGGCAAAAATATCGTATTTGCATGCGGCGGCGTAGAATTGCTCGTCGGTCATGTCGTCGAGTTCGTTGCCGGTCAGCGCTTTTTCTCCGTCGCCGATGCCCAGTTCCTGACCGATGGCTCTGGCCGTATCCGCATGGTCGCCGGTGATCATCTTGACCCGGATGCCTGCCGCATGACACATGGCAATGGCCTCTACCACCTCTTCACGAGGCGGGTCTACGATGCCGGCGAGTCCGAGAAAGATGACGCCTTCTTGCAGGTCTTCATGCATGACGGTCGTTTTGCCGGGACTGGCGAATTTCATTGCAGCGCCCAGCACGCGCTTGCCTTCGGCGGCAAGGCCGACAACCGCTTTTTCCCAATGTTCCCTTGTCAGCGGCGCCGGGCCGTTTGAGGTCATCTCCTGATCGGCCATGCCCAGGAGCCTGTCTGGAGCGCCTTTGATATACAGAATGTTTCTGTTGCCTCCGTCAGCCAGGGTGGCCATGTATTTGTATTCCGAGTCGAAAGGTAAGGTGGCGATGCGAGAAGGCAATTTCGCATCGAGACCCGCTTTTTCGTAGGCTGTCAGCAGTGCGCCTTCGGTCGGGTCGCCCTGCACGGTCCAGGTGTTTTCCGCTTCCTGCGACAAAGAGGCGTCGTTGCAGTGCCGAAAGCAGGTGAGAAGCAGGCGCAACGATGATCCTTCGTCCATAGGCGCCGGGTTGTCCCCCAGGCGGATTTCCCCCTTCGGCGCGTAGCCGGAACCGGTGACGGTAAAGCCAGCGTCATGCACGAGGAGGTTTTTGACGGTCATTTCGTTCTGGGTCAGGGTGCCAGTTTTGTCCGAGCAGATCACGGAGACAGAACCAAGCGTTTCGACCGAGGGCAGGGTGCGTACGATGGCATGGCGCTTTGCCATATTCTGTACGCCGATGGCCAATATGATGGAGAGGATGGCGGGCAGCCCTTCGGGAATGGCGGCAATGGCCAGCCCGATGGTTGAAAGCAGCAGTTCCGAGGCGCCGTAGTCGCGGAAGAAATGTCCGAACAGGTAGACGAGGGCGGCAACACCGATGATTACGACGGAGACGGTCTTGCCGAAAGCCGACATCTGCCGGATGAGCGGCGTGGTTGTGACGCCTACTTCGGCAATGAGTTGGTTGATGCGTCCTATTTCCGTATCCGTGCCGATGTCTACCACCACGCCATAGCCCGTGCCTGCACTGACGGTGGTGCCGCAATAGGCCATGTTCGAGCGGTCGCCAAGCATGGTTTCGAGGGCGATGGGTCGGGTCTGCTTTTCAGAGGGCACCGCTTCGCCGGTGAGGGCCGACTCCTCCACGCGCAAATTTTCCGCCCGGAAAAGGCGCAGGTCGGCAGGAATCTTGTCGCCGGGGGAGAGGTACACAATGTCGCCGAGGGTCAGTTCTGCGGCGTCTACGTCGACGCGCACGCCGTCCCGGATGACGGAGGCCCGCAGCGAAAGCAGATTTCGGATGTCGTTGAGTGCCTTTTCCGCTTTGTTTTCCTGGAAATACCCGATAGCGGCGTTGACCACGGCCACAATGAGAATGACCACGGTATCGACGTAATGCCTGAGAATCAGGGTTACGAAAGCGCAGACGAAAAGGATGTAGATGAGGACATCGTGAAAGTGCCTGAGAAACCGGATGAGGGCATGATCCGGCTTGACGGCGGGAAGTTCGTTGGGGCCGAATTCCTTGAGTCGTTCAAGCGCTTGTGCGGCGGACAATCCTTTATCCGAAGAGGTTTCCAGCTTTTCCAGTACGGAATCGGCGTCCTTGGCGAACCATTTGGCATGGGTATGGACGTAGGGCGTTTTCATGTGGGGATCCTCTTCGTCTTGTCGAAACATTATTTGTATGCCCCGGGCAAAAAGCGCGGGTATTTTTGGCAGCGAGACTCTGATGTGCCCCGCATGGTTAGACATGGCGCATCGCTTGTTCAGGCTACAAAAAAAAACCCGGCCAAAAGGCCGGGATAATTCGAATTTTCGTTTTGGAACGGGCGAAGGGAAACGGATTGAAGTACTGCGGTTTCTCCTTGCGTATAGTACGTTGCCCGGATCAGACGTTCTTCTTGTTCTCTTTGACGTTCCATCCACCCATGACCGAAGCCGTCGCTTTACCTTTCTGATCTTGTTCTTTGAAGTCGATCTTGATCTCTGAATAGGCCAGCGAGACCGTCTCCAGCCATTCGGTGCCTTGAGCGCCGCTCGGCATTACGCTCGTTACCATCACGTCTTTCATCGTGATCTTGAGGTATTCTTGCGCGCCGTCTCCAGACTTGCATACCGACACGACCACTTCCTCAATATGCTTCCCAGAGGCGCAGAAAGTGAAAAGATTCGGCGAAGCCTTGTCGTAGAAGTGCGAAAAGGTGAATGCGCCAAAGCTGGCTTTGCCGACCCCGCCCCCGCCGCCGGCTTCCATCGAAGTCGCTTGGGAAACGTTATAGGTGGCGCTTTGTGCATCGATCCATTTTTCGTGGGCGGAATCCTTCGATTCGCCATCAATGCCTTTAAGTTGGACGAAAATGTTTGACATGTAAAACCTCCAAGTTGTTTGAGTTGAACTACCTAAAAAAAAGCAACACAGAATAAAGCTACGCGGGTGCAGCGCCGATACCGTGACATAGCTCCCATATAGTAAGCATATTCAGGAGGTGCGTCTACAGTATTCGTGTAACAAAAAATAAATGAGGCTGTCTTGCTACAAAACCACGCCGCCTCCATAGAGACGGCGCGATTTCACCCAGAGATAATGCTGTGTTACTACGGTGTTAACCGCCAGCCTTGGCCGACGGCAGCTTGGAAACCAGACGCAGACTCATCGTCAGTCCTTCAAGCTGGTAATGCGGACGCAGGAAGAACTTGGCGCTGTATCTGCCCGGATCGCCCTCGATGTCCTCGACGACGACTTCAGCCGCCGCCAACGGCTTGCTGGCCTTGGTTTCTTGGCTTGAGTTACGGGGGTCGCCATCGACGTACTGGGTGATCCAACGGTTGAGCCAGCTTTCGACATCCTCGCGTTCATTGAAAGAACCGATCTTGTCGCGCACGATGCACTTGAGGTAGTGAGCAAAGCGGCAGCAGGCAAACAGGTAGGGCAGCCGTGCGGACAGGTTGGCATTGGCCGTGGCATCCGGGTCCTGGTATTCAAAGGGTTTTTGCAGGCTTTGCGCCCCAATGAACGCGGCTGAATCGGTGTGCTTGCGGTGGATCAGCGGCATGAATCCATTCTTGGCGAGTTCGGCTTCGCGGCGATCTGAAATGGCGATTTCGGTCGGGCATTTCATGTCTACGCCGCCATCATCGGTCGGGAAGGTGTGGCAAGGCAGACCCTCGACGACGCCACCAGATTCGACGCCACGGATCGAGGTCGTCCAACCATATAGCTTGAAGCTGCGGTTGATGTTCGTCGCCATGGCGTAGGCGGCGTTGAGCCACAGGAAACGATGGTGGTCTGAACCGCCCGTGTCTTCTTCGAAGTTGAATTCGTCGATCGGGTTGGTCTTGATGCCGTAAGGCATCCGGCCAAGGAAACGCGGCATGGCCAATCCGATATAGCGCGAGTCGTCTGTCTCGCGCAGGCTACGCCAGGCCGCGTATTCCGTGTTCTCGAAAATCTTGGTGAGATCACGCGGGTTCGCCAGTTCCTGCCAGGATTCCATTTGCATGACGCCTGGGTCGGACCCGGAGATGAAGGGACAGTGCGCGGCACTGGCTATTTTTGCCATTTCTCCAAGCATTTCGACGTCCGGCGCGGAGTGGTCGAAGTAATAGTCGCCGACCAGGCAGCCGTAAGGGTTGCCGCCCAACTGGCCGTATTCTTCTTCGTAGATGCGGCGGAAGATCGGGCTTTGGTCCCAACCGGCGCCTTTGTGGCGCTTCAGGGTACGGTGCAGATCTTTCTTGGAGATGTTCATGAAACGGATTTTGAGCATCTCGTCCGTTTCGGTGTTGTTGACGAGGTAGTGCAAACCCCGCCATGCCGCTTCGAGTTTCTGGAAATCTTCGTGATGAATGATCCGGTCGATCTGTTCACTGAGCTTGAGGTCGATTTCCGCGATGAGCGCTTCGATGGTGCGGTAGGCGTCACCCGATATTGTGACAGCGGAGGCAATGGCTTGTTGTGCGAGGGTGCGCACGGCCGATTCTACGGCGGAGCGCTGTTCGTTCGTTTTGGGTTTGAACTCTTTTTCGAGCAGGGCCGCAAAGTCTGTCTGTTCGCCAAAGGAGGCGGCGGCGGCCGTTGAAGCGAGAGGATTGGTACCGGACATGGTGATCAGTCTTCCTGTTTGTCATTACCACTTTGGGTGGCGGGAGAAGTGCTGGCTGGGGCGCTGGCAAGGGACTTGAGCAGCGTCGGGTCTTGCAGCGCCGTGGCGAGCAAGTCTTCTGCTCCGGTTTTGCCGTCCATGTAGGTCAACAGGTTGTTCAATTCGGTGCGCGCCTGCAAGAGTTGGTTCAACGGTTCGACATTCTTGGCAATTGCGCCCGGTTTGAAGTCGTCCATGCTGTTGAAGGTGATGTCGACCGCTATCTGTCCTTCGCCTGTCAAGGTGTTCTCGACGGCGAAGGCCACTCTCGGTTTGATGGCTTTCAGGCGTTCATCGAAGTTGTCGATGTCGATTTCGAGGAATTTCCGATCCAAAACCGGCGGCAGCTCTTCTTTCGGTTTTCCGGATAGGTCACTCATGACGCCCATGACGAACGGCAACTGAACCTTTTTTTCCGATCCGTATAGTTCGACGTCGTATTCGATCTGTACCCGGGGGGCACGGTTTCTGGCTATAAACTTTTGTCCACCTTTACTCATGAAGAACTCCTTTTGAAGTCAAAAGGCGCGGCAGCGCCGAGCCTGTGATTTAGGGGAAAAACAGCTTGATTTTGCAGCTCACTCTTTGTTCCCGCCCAGTTGTTGAGCCTGTTTCATGGCATCTGGTATCAGTTCCTCGATGATAGCCAGAAAATCCGCGCCGCTGAGCCGTTCGATGCGTTGGATCAACAGCGAGGCAGGGTGGGACGGTTCGTTACGTTCAAAGTATTCGCGCGCCAATGCCAGCGCCTTGTAGGCTTCAGTACGGGTGCTCAGCATCAGGGGAAGCCCCGATGATTTTCTTGATGCGCTCACTGTAACCGCAGTCTCTCCCTCTTCGTCTGTCTGGACAGGTGCCTCCTTGTCGGAGGGCGCTTCTTCGTCGACGGATTCTTGTGCCTCTTCGGGCAATTGCGTGACGATGAAACGGTTCAGGCGGGTCACGATTTTCGTCAGCAGATCGAGATTGGGCCAGTCTTCCGGTTTGAGTCGTACTTTGAGCGTGGAATTGATCGAGGCCAGCGAAGCGGCGATGGAAGAGACCGCGTCCAGCCGATGCTGGTTCTTGGCTCTTTCCGTGATCAGCATCTTGGAGAGCTGGTCTTTGGAAGAGATGATTGCTTTTTCGTCTTCCTGTTTGCCTTCAAGCACTTGTTCTGCGGCGAATACGTTGACCGAGCCGACGGGGGACTCCAGAAATACTGCTTGCCGCAAGGTGTGGACGAGCCCCTCACGGGCGGATATTTCCGAGATGGCGCCGCTGCGGGAGAGCGGATCGTAATCGCCGTCTATTTCGATCTGTGGATATAAATAATCCCAGTCGTTTTCAATCCAGTGGGCCATTAGAGCCAACCCCTGGGCGAACCCCGGTAGGCCGTATCGGTATAGGGCGGCTTGGCAGACTTTGGTGAGAATACGTAAATCCCGACTCTTTTCGAGCAGGGCTTTTCCCATTTTGAGTACTTCGTTCCAGTTGGGCGGTTGCGCCGGGGTAATATGCTCGCCTACCTGCCGTTCTTCACTGGGGGTTGCAAGACTCGAGAACTCGAGAAATGCCGGAGCATATTCCAGATCTTCTCCAGCAGAGTTTGCCGTCTCAAAGAGGGTGGAACTGAAGAGGGGATCCATAATGGCGATAAGGTCAAGGAAGTATGAAAGCTAGACACTATAAATATATCTTGTTACAATTGCAAATTCAACATATTCGAATGCCCTGTCCTTGTTTTGTGAGGGCGGGCGGGCTTGAAAGGAGCGTGCAAAGTGTATTCGAGGTTTGTTCGTCCGATCGTTTTTTGTATTGTTGGCGTATTTGCCGGATTGGCGCTTTCGGGGTGTCTGGGGGGGCTGACGGCAGAGCGGGAAAAGCTTCCTGTTCCATTGGAGATTACGCTTGCCGCGATGCAAGACGTCAATCCAGCTGCTTCAGGCCGGCCTTCGCCGGTCGTTGTGAGGATATTTGAGCTTGCAAACGAGTCGCGGTTTCAGACCGTCGACTATTTTGCGCTGATGGGCCAGGGGCCTGTGACGCTGGAAGGGGATGTGCTATCGACCGAGGAGTACACCCTGCTCCCCGGCGAAGTCAGGATCGTGCGTAAGCGCGCGACGCTCCAGAGTAAGTTCCTGGGGGTCGTTGCGGGCTACCGTGATTTGGGTAGCAGCGCTTGGCGGGCGATCACGCCGCTGCCGGAGCCTTATCTTGCTGGCCGCCTCTGGTCGAGTTCCGAGTCGCCGACTAAAAAGTTGACGGTGGTGCTGGGCAAGAGCGGCGTGACGATCCGCGATGAAGATTCGTCCAAGAAGGCGGGAGGCGATGCCGGCACGAGCGGCCATATTGCCGCCATTGACGGCGCTGAGCGCAATGTCGCTTCTTTGAAGTAAAGGGGTCGGCGTATTTTCAGTCTTGATACATTTTTTGTTTGTCAGGTAACGGATGAGCCATATCAACAAGGTAGTCTGGTCGGAAGGGATGTTCCTGCGCCCGCAGCATTTTCAGCAGCAGGAACGTTATTTAGAGTCCTACGTTCAACGCGCAATCACCTCTTCCACGGGGTTTTTCTGGGGGTTTTCCGCGCTCGAGATCGATTCCAATGCGTTGAAGCAGGGAATGATCGTCGTGAAGCGGGCCAAGGGGTTGATGCCGGACGGAACGCCGTTCGACTTGAACGAGGACAAGATTCCGTCGCTTGCTTTCGATTTTCCGGCGAGCGCTAGAGACGCAAAGGTCTGTCTGACGTTGCCGCCGTTGCGGGAGGGCGCGCAAAGCGTCATTTACGATGAAAGCGTGACCAGCGCGGCACGATTCAAAGCCGTGACCTTCGAGACCGGGGATGGCAATGAATCCGGCGCGAAGGAGGCGGAGATACAGGTGGGGCGGCCCCGTTTCCAGTTGAAACTGGAAACCGAGGTGCCGCATGGCTGGGCGGCGATAGGGATGGTCAAGGTCGTCGAGCGGCAGACGAACAACGAACTGCGCCTCAATTATGACTATATTCCGCCGACATTGCATTGCGGCGCGCAGGATAAATTGTCTGGGTTTGTCCAGGAAATATTGGGATTACTCAATCAGCGTGCGATGCTTCTCGCCGGGCGATTGGTGGCAGGCGGGCGCGGCGGAATTTCAGATGTCAGCGATTTTATGTTGCTGGCCTCCGTCAATCGCTGGCATCCGTTGATGTTGCATCTTGGCAAGATCAGTTTGCTGCACCCGGAGCGCCTCTATTCGAGCCTGATTTGCCTGGGCGGGGAGTTGGGTTCTTTTTCAACGATCCGACGTCCGCCCGAATATCCAGCCTATGTTCATGACGATTTGCAGACGACGTTCGCGGCGCTGATGAACGATTTACGCAAGGCTCTGGCAGACGTGCTCGATGATCGGGTCGTCCCGATCGTGCTGGAAGACAAGCGATTCGGCGTCAAGATTGCCTTGATTCCTGACCGCTCTCTGCTCAAACAGGCTGCTTTCGTGTTGGCTGCCAATGCGAAGATGCCTCCTGAAAAGATACATGCGCAGCTTCCGACCCAGACAAAGATCGGGCCGGTGGAAAAAATCAAAGATCTCATCAACCTGCAACTTCCTGGCGTGACCTTGCGACCGTTGCCTGTTGCGCCGAGGGAGCTTCCGTTTCACGCGGGGTTCTGTTATTTCGAGATCGATACTAAGCACGATTTATGGAAAGACCTGGACAAAAGCGCGGCGATGGCCATGCATATTGCCGGGGATTTTCCCGACCTCGCGCTTGAATGCTGGGCGATACGTAAATGAATAGCGCAAATCTGGATACGGGTCAGGTCCATAATCTTGATCAGACCGCGCGGCAAACGTCCGGGGCTGGGCTGGAATACAACCGCGCCAGCGGCATGAATCCGCTCGTGTGGGCGGCCAGTCGTCTTCTCGACATGATTTCGCAGATTCGCGGAATGCATCAGCTCGCCGATCCCGTGAAATTGCGAAACAGGTTGATTGCGGAGATCAATGGCTTCGAGCAGCGCGCGCAATCGGTGGGCGTGTTGCGCGAAGATCTGATCGGGGCGCGCTATTGCCTGTGCACGACGCTCGACGAAGTGGCGGCACAGACGCCGTGGGGAAGTCATGGCGTGTGGGCCAAGCAGAGTCTGCTCGTCTCTTTTCACAATGAAACCTGGGGGGGGGAGAAGTATTACCAGCTCCTGGGCCGCCTTGCGCAAAACCCCGAGCGTTATAAAGATCTGATCGAGTTGTTGTATTATTGCAACGCCCTGGGTTTTGAAGGGCGTTTCAGAATCGAGAACAATGGTTTCACTCAGCTTGAGATGCTCAAGAAGCGAATCGCCACGATTCTCAACAACAGCAAGGGAGGCTACGAAAACCGGCTCTCGCCGCATTGGCAGGGCGTCAGTTCCACGCCGCCTGCTTGGAGATTGGTTCCTCCCTGGGTGGTGGCAGTATTGTGCGCGTTGATCGGCATGGGGATTTATGTCGCGTTCATGTTCTCGCTGAGTGAGCGCCTGAATATTACTTCCGATCATCTGAAGTCCCTGAAAATTCCGACCCTGGAAAGAGCCGCGCCTCCTCCGACTCCGGTTGTCGTGAACTTGTGTACTCTGCTCAATCAGAAAATCGATCCGAGGCTCGTTACGGTGAAAAACGTCGAAGATCGTTGCGCCGTCACGCTGAAGGGGGATGGCCTGTTCGAGTCCGGTAGTACGACCGTCCGTCCTGCTTATCTGGATGTCATTGAAGGCGTTGCCGATGCAATTCGGAATATCAAGGTCGATGTCACCGTGATGGGTCATACCGACAATGTTCCTATCTGTAGCGGAGGGGCTGCGACGTGCCGTCTGCGTTTCTCCTCCAACGAAGAGCTGTCACAGGCGCGCGCCGAATCGGTCAAGAGGCTGCTCGATAACCGTTTGGGCAGCACGAATCGCACTCGCGCCGAGGGGTATGGCGAGGAATATCCGATTGCGGATAACGGCACGAGGGAGGGCCGCGCACTGAACCGACGCGTCGAACTTTCCATCAGGCAATCTATGCAAGATATTGACCGACAACCAAATCAACCGGGAGTCGAATAGTGATTTCTTCGTTTTTGAAAGGCTTTTTCAGACTTTTGTGCTCCCGTGTTTTCTGGACAATCATTGGCCTCATCGTACTGTGCCTGTTGATCTGGTTTTTGGGGCCTCTGCTTGCGTTTGGCACGCTTCGCCCGCTCGAGACGACAGAGGCCCGGTACTTAGTGATCGGATTGATCCTGGCCTATTTTTTGTTGCGTCTGCTGGTCAAGCGCTGGCGCGCCGGGCATATGAACGAGCGCGTTGCCAATATGTTGCGCTCGACCTTGAGCAGCGCTACGAGCGAAGCCCCCGGGGACAAGGGCCAGACGGCCATTCTGAGCGAGCGTTTCAACGAGGCGCTCAATACATTGCGCAAGGCGCGCTTCGAGTCCGAGCAGCCTTCGGTTTGGGGGCGCATCGTTCGGCACGGCAGGTATGTGTATGAGTTGCCTTGGTATGTGATCATTGGCGCGCCGGGCGTGGGAAAGACCACGGCGCTGCTCAATTCCGGTTTGTCGTTTCCGCTGTCCGGCCAGATCGGTGCTGCGCCCATCCGCGGCGCTGGCGGCACACGCAATTGCGACTGGTGGTTTACGAATGAAGCCGTGCTCATCGATACCGCCGGGCGCTTTGCTACGCATGAAACCGACGTGGAGACGGACAAGTCAGAGTGGCGCAGCTTTCTCTCTTTGTTGAAGAAAAACCGCACCCAGCAACCGATCAATGGTGTGCTGGTGATGCTGTCGGTGGCGGAACTGCTCGGGCAAAAACGAGAGGAGTGCCAGAAACACGCGGCCACCTTGCGCCAGCGGCTCGATGAGCTGCGAAGTGATCTCGGGATGTCGTTCCCGGTGTATCTGTTGATTAACAAATGCGATTTGATGTTGGGTTTCGACGAGTATTTTTCAGCGCTCGACCGATCCGGTCGCGGACAGGTGTGGGGCATGACTCTGCCGCTCGACCCTTCCAGAAAATACCAGTTTGATCTGAACAAACTCGCCTCGGAATGCGATCTTTTGCAGGCGCGGATCAGCGCTGGCCTGATCGATGTCCTCCAGGCCGAACCCGATCTGTCCCGCCGGGAACTGATTTACGCTTTCCCACAGCAGTTCGACGCCCTCACACAAGCGCTCAAAGGGATGTTGTCGGATTTGCTGGAGGGCACGCGCTTTTCGGAATCTCCGTTTCTGCGGGGCATTTATTTCACCAGCGCCACGCAGGAAGGCACGCCTTTTGATCGTGTCATGCACGCGCTCGGGCAGGGCTTCCAGGTGCAGCGCCCGCAGAAACAGGCCGTTGCCGGGGAAGGCAAGGCTTATTTCTTGCACGAACTTCTCAGCAAAGTCGTTTTCGGAGAGGCGCATATCGCCGGGCAGGATCAGCGCGCAGAGCAGCGTTCATATGCCTGGCATATCGGAGGCTATGTCCTCAGCGCGCTCGTGCTGATAGGCGCGACGTTGGCTTGGGTTGCGAGCAGATACAACAATGTGAATTATCTCGCCGATGTCGATAGGAATGTCGGCGAGATGAGGGAAGTACTGCCCGCGCTTCCTTCAATGGACAACGCCGACATCCACCAGTTGTTGCCGGTGCTGGAGATGGCAGCCTCCTTACTGGATACCGATTTGGTCAAGGTCGATCATCCGCCGATGTGGTGGCGGTTCGGGCTTTTCCAGGGCTCGGGCCTCAAGGTGAAAGTCAGAGGGGAAAAGGGACTGTACAGGCAGTTGTTGTCGGGACGTTTTGCGCCGGCGATCAAGGCCAACCTGGAAGAAAGGTTGCGCAATGCCGTGAGCTCCGATGACATGGAGTCCTCCTACCATGTGCTGAAGGCTTATCTGATGATGCACGATCAGGAGCGCCTCACTGAAAAAGCCTTCGTCGAGTCGATGGAGGCTATCCTGGGCGATAGTTTTCCCGAGGAGGAACAAAAGGAATTATTCATTCGTCATGTCAAAGCGGCGGTTGCCATGAACGCGCTGTCTTCTTCTAAAAAGGATGAGAATCTGGTTGCTGAAACCCGCAAGCAGTTCAAAAAGCAGACGCTCAAGGAACGCGTCTTCAAATGGGCGACGAAAAGCCCGGGATACAGCAAGCTGGAAAGATTTTCTATATCAGATGTGTTGGAATGGCCGCTCGTTTTCAAGGGATCGGGGCAACCCCATACCTCCTTGTATACCAAGAAAGGTTACGAGTTGTTCAAAAAGGAGCGTGAGCACGTTTTGAACCTCGTCAAAAAGGATGGGAAGTGGGTGTTCGATATGGAGGTAGATCGATCTGCTTTCAGCGACTTGGAACGTGAGGTTGATTTCAGGTATGCCGATGAGTACATCGCGGTCTGGGATTGGTATGTGACCAATCTGGATATCGCCAGTACGAATTCGATGCAGGAAATGACGCAGATCGTGGAACGACTCTCCAGAAACGAGTCGCCCTTGCTTCGTTTCTTTCAGCGTGTAGCGCAGGAAACGGAACTGGTGAAAGAGCCGAGCAAAGATAGCCTGGCTCCTACAATTTTTAACCGTGTCACGGCTATCGGGGGTTCTGCGGCGAGGGATATTGCGTCCAAACTGGTCGGTAAAAATGGAGATCCTGCCTTAGCGGTTACGCTGTATTTTCGTGATTTGCGCAAGTTCGTCAGTGGCCCGGAGGGGGATGGCAACAATGCGGCTATCCTTGAGAGGATGTCAGATTTCAAAAAAATCAAGGATCTGCTGGATCGAGCGATTTACATGCAGCAAACTCGCCAGCCGATGCCGGATACGTCCTTCCTGATTTCGTTATCGAATTCTCCGCCAGGGGCGATGCCAGAGGCGTTCAGACGCGCGCTCATCGCGGTTGCCGATAAAAGCGGGAAATCCATCAAAACGGCGGGCGTGATTCAGACGACACAGGGCATGAATGACGAAGTGACGGGATTTTGCAAAAGAACAATTGCCGATCGTTACCCGTTCAATTCCAGAGCGACGTCCAATGTGGCCAAGGATGATTTCGCGGACATGTTTGGGGCCGGCGGCAGGATGGATCGGTTCCGCCAGCAACAGCCCCCAGGCATAGAGTTGCCCCGCGAATTCGAATATGCTCGTACCATCAAGGATGCCTTTTTCCGAGGGGGAAACAAGCCTGAAATCTCTTTCACGATCAAGCCGGTGGTCATGGATGGTTCGATCACGAACTTGACTCTGAATATGGGGGGGCAGCAAATGCAGTATGCCCACGGGCCGAGCGTGCCGACGACGGTCACTTGGCCTGCCGCGGGCGGCGAACAGGTTCGCTTGTCTTTGTTGCCGCAGGTTGATAACGGCGTCAATGAAGTCATCGAGACGGGTCTGTGGGCCTTGCACCGGCTGTTTGACAGGCATGGAGAGATTCGCCGGGGCAGCTCGCCGGATGTTTTCGAGGTCGTCATCAGTGTCGGCGGGCGCAGGGCAACCTTCGAAGTTCGTCCGTCCAGCACCAACAATCCGTTCAATCTGCCAGAACTGAAAAATTTTAGATGCCCACAGGCTATACCAGGGGGTTGAACACGGGTGGGCGCATAACTGAAATGAGCGATGAACAGGAATTTACAACGATTGCGCCCGAAAGCGCTCTTCCCGCAGGGACAAGGCTGGCGGAGTATGTCGTGCGTTCTGTCATCGGCGCGGGCGGCTTCGGAATCGTCTATCTGGCTCACGACACACTCCTCGATCGAGAAGTGGCGATCAAGGAATACCTGCCGGCTTCTCTAGCGACGCGAGGGACCGGGTTGCAGGTGACGGTACGCCAAAGCGACAAGCGGGAACTGTTTACGAGGGGGATGCGCCGTTTCGTCAATGAAGCGCAGATCCTCGCAAAATTCAGGCATGCCGCCCTGGTTTCGGTATTGCGTTATCTTGAAACCAATGGCACCGCGTATATGGTCATGCCCTTTTACCGGGGCAAAACCCTGCGCGACATGGTGCATGATGGATTTCGGACAAAAAGCACCAAGGATTTATTTTCTATTCTGCTGCCGGTGCTGGATGGTCTGGCCCTGATTCATTCGGTAGAGTGCTATCACCGCGACATTTCTTCCGACAACATTCTGATTCTGGAAAACGGCGCGCCTATCCTGTTGGATTTTGGCGCAGCTCGGCACACGGAACTCTCCGGCGAGAATCCGACCACAATCATCCTCAAGCCTGGTTTTGCGCCGATCGAGCAGTACGGCTCCGACGATAGCGAACTGGTATTGGGTCCCTGGACGGACATTTACGCGATGTCCGCCGTGGCCTACCAGCTCGTGAGCGGCAACATGCCGCCTGTGTCGGTGACGCGATTCCTGAGAGACACGCTCAAACCAGCGGTCAGTTACGCCTCGCCAGATTTACCTGTCAGCGTATTGAAAGTCATCGATGCCGGCCTGTCGGTGAGGCCGAAGGGGCGTCCGCAAGCAGTTGCAACCTACTGCGGGGCATTGCTGGAGGCGGCGGGAGAGTCCACGCTGGAGTTGCCGACTCCCGACCACAAACCCTTCGTGCCCCCGGGCATACCGATCCCTAAAGTCACGGACGGGGAGAGCGCCCCGGGACAGGATGATGTCTTGATGCGCTGGAGCGCTCTGCTCATTGTTCTGCTGATTCTTACGGCCATCTTTTTCTTCAATTTGTCTGGCAGTAGGAAACATGACGATGGAGACGCGCCGGAGACTGCCTCGTCGAATCCTTCTGTCGTGGGTAGTGAGAAAAACAACAGTGAAAAAAGCGGAGATTCCGTCAAACCGCCGTCGGACTCTCAGCCGAAGGCGACGGAAGGGGCAAAATCGATATCTGCTGCGGCGCCGAGAACAGAAGGTATAAATGACAGGGCATTAGCGGCTGCTGCTGAGATGAATGACGAAGTGGCGGCATTTTGCAAAAGAGCCATTATCGGTCGTTATCCGTTCGATCCCAGAGCAACGACCAGCGTGGCCAAGAATGATTTTGCGGACATGTTTGGGACCCGTGGCTGGATGGATCGGCTCCGCCAGCAACAGCCTCCGGGTGCGGCGTTGCCCCGTGAATTTGAATACGCCAGCGCCATCAACAAAGCCTTTTTCCGCGGTGGAGACAAGCCTGAAATCACTTTCACGATCAAGCCGTTGTCCATGGATGGCTCGATCACGAATTTGTCTCTGAACATTGGGGGGCAGCAGGTGCAATATGCCCACGGGCCGAGCGTGCCGATGACGGTCGCCTGGCCTGTTGCGAGCGGCGAACAGGTTCGTTTGTCCCTGTTGCCGCGCGTCAATGACGGTGTCAATGAACTGATCGAAAACGGCCTGTGGGCTTTGCACCGGCTGTTCGATAAGCGCGGGCAGATGCGCCAGGGCAGTTCGCCCGATGTGTTCGAAGTCGGGATCAATGTCGGCGGGCGCAAGGCAACCTTCGAGATTCGTTCGTTTGGGGCCAACAATCCGTTCAATCTGCCAGAACTGAAAAAATTTAAATGCCCACAGGCTATATCGAGGGGTTGAATACAGGCGACACATCACTGAAATGAGCGATGAACAGGAATTCACGACGGTTGCGCCCGTGAGCGCTCTCCCCGCTGGGACAAAGCTGGCGGAGTATGTCGTGCGTTCCGTGATCGGCGAAGGCGGCTTCGGAATCGTCTATCTGGCCGACGACACACACCTCGATCGGGAAGTGGCGATCAAGGAATACCTGCCGGATTCTCTGGCGGTGCGAGGGGCTGGGTTGCACGTGACGGTACGCCAAGCCGATAAGCGCGACCTGTTTACGAGGGGGCTGCGCCGTTTCGTCAATGAAGCGCACATCCTCGCAAAATTCAGGCATCCCGCCCTGGTTTCGGTATGGCGTTATCTCGAAGCCAACGGAACCGCGTACATGGTTATGCCCTTTTACCGGGGCAAGACCCTGAGCGACATGGTGCGTGATGGCGTTCGGATAAAAAGCGTCAAGGATTTATTTTCTATTCTGCTGCCGGTGTTGGATGGTCTGGCCCTGATTCATTCGGTAGAGTGCTATCACCGCGATGTCTCTTCTGACAACATCCTGATCCTGGAAAATGGCGCGCCCATTCTGTTGGATTTTGGCGCCGCCCGGCACTCGGAATTCTCCGGCAAGCATCGGAGCACGGTCATCCTCAAGCCCGGGTTTGCGCCGATCGAGCAGTATGGTTCCGACGATAGCGAACTGGTCTTGGGTCCCTGGACAGACATTTACGCGCTTTCCGCCGTGGCCTACCATCTCGTGAGTGGTGAGATGCCGCCTGTGTCGGTGGCGCGGATTCTGAAAGACATACTCAAACCAGCGGTCAGTTACGCCTCGCCAGAT
>Ga0209737_10001546_pt1 | contig 16429 bp, 19 predicted proteins | sample TergutCu122P3_FD_187284 | JGI IMG/M metagenome (GOLD analysis project Ga0209737, IMG submission 187284) | Cubitermes ugandensis P3 segment gut microbial communities from Kakamega Forest, Kenya - Cu122 P3 (SPAdes) (version 2) | ecosystem: Host-associated > Arthropoda: Insects > Digestive system...
CAGACGCAATAAAATTAGACGAAATAACATTTGACAATTTAACACAAATACTTGAACACAGTGAACATAAAGTAGGAATCCACCAAATAATCGACCCAATGGCCATAGACGTTTTAAAACGCAACCACCTAAAATTAATAGTTTTCAACGGATTCAAACCAGAAAACCTACTACTAGCCGCTGACGGCCAAAACATTGGCACACTAATAAAAAACTAACTCTACCCTAAACTTGTTCTGCTCATTTAACTGCAATTTTTCATCCAACTAATAGAACACAAATACAATTGAATGAAACTTAAAGCTAGAACTCATGATGAACTACAAAAGGCTCTAAGAATAGCGTTGAATGCAATAACACTTGTTGACATTAAAAACTGGTTCAAACAATGGCCATAACTGTTAATGTAAACTCAAGTTGCTATAAACCCGAAAAGCCAACACAAAGAGCGGGCGTGTCCCGTATTGCAGTTGGTTTTAGTTTTGGTTTTGTGTACAAGCTCCACATTTTCATTATTTCGGGTTGTTTATGATTTTGGGGTGAGGACATGAACGCCACTATCGATAGCCGACAAGAGTGTTATACCAAAAATTGAAATGTAACTGCCAAAAACACTAAATATACCCAACTAACATATCTATATTTAGCAGTATATTCGCTTTGACAAAAGGTGTCGTTCATGGAAACAGCAATTATTTGTACACTAATTCCAGGTGTTTCTTCAATAATAGTGGCATTAATAGCGTCATTTGTTCCCTTTATACTAAATAAGAAATGGAGTAAAAAGGGGGATAACCAATCGGATAGTAAGACCGAGTCATTAGTCAATGATGGGATAACTGTCGGTGTTTTGCGTAAAGAATCAAAGATACAATCGGATAGTGAGTATCAAAATAATAAACCTCTTAGAAAGAAATACTGCATAATGGTTATTGGTCTATTAGTGATAGGTCTATTACTTACAGGCATAGCGATTTATTTAATTTATACGCAACCAACCAATGTGAACATAACATTTCCCGCAAATGCTGCTAATGTTGGTATGTGGGAGTGGGTTAGCGGCACTTCGCAAAATATTCCCAAGGGACAAGAATTATGGATAGTTGTTAGAGTGGATGGCTTGTATTTTCTACATAAAGTTGATACAATAAATCCTGATGGAACGTGGCGGCATAAGGTGCAGATTGGACAGGAAAATGAAGGCGGTAAAAATTTTGACGTTATAGCTGTGTTAGCTAATAGTACAGCGCAGATAACGGCGCAGATTTGGCTTAAAAATCAATATTCACCAAATCATGATCTACGGGAGTTGCCCGCAGGGATGACGCCATACAGCACCATAACCGTAACACGAACTTTGGAAAAATCCTTTGATAAACCCTCTAATTTAGAAAAACCCTCTAGTGAACCCTCTGTAATTATCACATATCCCAGTAAAGATGACTATGTCAATATACGGGAGTGGGTTAGTGGCACTGCACATAACATTCCCGCCGGATACAAGTTATGGATAGTTGTTCGTTGGGATAGTTTATACTTCCCCATGCTTGACGGAGTTCAAATAAGACCTGACGGGACATGGATGTATGATACATCTATTGGGAAACAAGATGACGCGGGAAAGAATTTTGAAATTATTGCCGTGTTAGCTGATGGTTCGGCGCAAGCAAAGGTTAATGAATGGTATCAAAGACACTCTGACTTACATCGTCTGCCGGACGGGATGACACCATACAGCACTGTAACCGTAACGCGAAAATAAACGCCTACATTCTACGCTTAACGGCTTCACTCGAATGTGTATGTTCCCGTTCGGCGTGTTCTATTTTTCTAATTTTTTTGTATCTTTGTATACCTGTTTTGTGGCACTGTTTATATAAGCTGTTCATGCTATGAGCAGTTAAAGAGTGAATGTAGGTAATGTGGAATGTCAACGATAGTTGAAGCGATTGATCTTAGGAAAACGTATATGTTGGGAAAAATTTCGGTGGAGGCTTTGCGTGGTGTTAATTTTAAGGTGGCTGCTGGGGATTTTATTTCTATTCTCGGTCCTTCTGGTAGTGGTAAATCTACTCTACTCAATCTTTTAGGTGCTCTTGATAAGCCGTCTTCTGGTACGTTGTTTATTGATGGTGTGGATGTTGGTAGGCTTGGAGATAATCAGCTTTCTGAGTTGCGTTTAAAAATTGGGTTTGTTTTTCAGTTCTTCAATTTGGTTTCTCGTTTAACTGCTAAGGGTAATGTTGAGTTAGCTATGTCTATAGCTAATATAAGTCGTGCTGAGCGTAGTAGGCGTACTGTAGAGTTACTTGAGAAAGTTGGTTTAAAAGATCGTATGGATCATAAGCCTGCTGAGCTTAGTGGTGGGCAGCAGCAGCGTGTTGCTATTGCACGGGCTTTAGCGAATAATCCGAAATTTTTATTGTTGGATGAGCCTACTGGTAATGTTGATTCTAAAACGGCTAAAGAAGTAATGGCGTTAGTTCATAAACTTAACAGGGAAAATGGGGTTAGTATTATTATGGTTACGCATGATCAGAAACTTGCAAGTGAAGCTAAGAGAACAGTGCAAATTGTTGATGGTGAAATTCAGTCTGATGTGGTGAATTAGCATGAAAGTGTCTGATGTTTTTGGGTATTCGTTTAGTGCAATAAAACTTCGTAAGCTTCGTTCAGGGTTAACTGTGCTTGGTGTTGTTATTGGAATTGCTGCTATAGTTGCATTATTGTCTATAACGCAGGGGTTGCAGGCGAATTTGACTAATCAGTTGAATCAGGGGTTATCTGCTAACTCTTTAATTATCATGCCTGGTAGTGGTGATTCCGGTCAAGGTGGGGATGGATTTAATATGGGTGTAGGCGGTGGAGCAGTTAGTTCTGGTTTTAACTTATATCTTGATGATACTGCTGGAATAGAAAATTTGTCTCCCGATATAGATAGTGCGCTTGCGATAATTCAGCGTTCTGGATATATTGAATCAGGAAATCTGAATCGACGTGTAACTATATATGGTGTTGATTTTGATAAGTATGCGCAGATATATAGCGCCTTCTCTGCTGCGACAGGAACAATTCCAACTAACCCTCAAGATAACATTGCTGTAATTGGTAGCAGAGTAACTGATCCTAGACAAAACGGTACTCAATTTATTATGCCAGGAAATGATATGAAAATATATTGGCTTAACGCTATGTCACGTCCGCCTGTAAATGAGACGTATACTGCACAAGTTAGTGGCGTTTTAGGGACAGTTGGCGGTTTTGGTCTTGGTCCATCTGATACGGGTGTTTATATTCCTTTGTCACAGGCTGAGAGTTTTTTTGGGGCAGATACATGTGATATGATTATTGTGACTTTGACAAGCAGTGATGCAAATACTGTTGCGAACGTTACTCGTTTAATTAGTGAACATTTTGGTGGTCAAGTATTGGTAATTTCTCCAAACGCTATACAATCTATATTGGAAAGCATTTTTAGTACTATACAGCTTTTCTTAGGTGGTATTGCAGCAATTTCTCTTCTGGTGGCAGGTGTTGGTATAATGAATATTATGATAGTTTCCTTGATGGAGCGTACACGTGAAATTGGTATACTCAAAGCGTTAGGTATGAAAAACCGAACTGTTTTGGGTATATTTCTAGGTGAATCAGTAATCATAGGTTTAATGGGTGCGCTTATTGGCATAGTCTGTGGTTGGGTTTTATCTAATGTTACAGCCATGGTGCTTGCATCTGGAGTATTTGGAGGCGGAGGTAACTTTGCCATTACACCTTTGCTTACTCCTGAAGTATTTATTGGAGCTTTAGGCTTTGGTGTAGGTGTAAGCGTGATTTTTGCGTTGTATCCTGCGTGGCGTGCTTCAAAACTCAAACCAGTAGATGCATTAAGATATGCATAACAACACCTGCTTTTATTTTTTGTATATTGATTGGTGGTACCGTAAATTTGTACATGAGTTATATGTATGAGTTATATTTAATGATGATATATGTGCAGCAGAAAACATTTGCGGTGGACTGTGTTTAGCGAATTGTTTAAAAGTTTTTTATTGTATGTTTGTAGTGATCGTTATATACCTTAAAATTAAAATATGGCTGTGGGAATTATTGTATACTGAGTAGGTTATTATGGCTGATTTAGAAAACGAGGTACAAACAAAACTTACAAAAGGTTTGCTCGATTATATACTTGTTCGATACTTAAACGTACGGCCAATGCATGGCTATGAATTGATATTTAATATTCGGAAAACGTTTGGTGTTTATTTTGGTCCAAGTATAGTTTATCCTTTATTGGCAACAATTGAAAAGAGAGGTTATATCTCAAGCTGTTGGAACATGGAGAATGGGCGTCCAAGAAAAATTTATACTTTAACTCCTGAGGGTCATAATTTAATTGCTCTTTCTGAAAATAAACTTGATGCGTTTATTCAAAAATTAAACACGCTTTCTGAAGAAGATTGTCAATCTCCTCAAGAGTAAAAAAACGTTTTTTCCTCTTTAAACATCTCAAAATGTATTTTGAGACTTTTGTCCTAACCCCAGTTTATAATAGTAGCTTTTCATAAAAAGTGTTGGTGTTTAACGGTACTCTATAAGAGCGACTGTTTAAACCTAACTTTTGGGCTTTAAAGTTCAGTGGTTTTTAGTTTTATCAACGATAATATATCATACTTGTTGTTGATAGTTTTTCTGCCATCAAGATATTCTAATTCTATAAGGAAACCTAAACCTACAATGTTTCCGCCGAATTTTTCAACTAAGTCAATATTTGCTTTAATAGTTCCTCCAGTTGCTAATAGGTCATCAATTAACAAAACGTTTTGACCGTTGCAGATTGCGTCTTCTTGAATTTGAATGGTGTCTTCTTCATACTCTTTCTTATATGTTAAATCGACACATTTGAATGGTAATTTTCCTTTTTTACGAATCGGTACAAAGCCAACACCTAACTCGTATGCAAGTGCTGCTCCTATGATAAATCCTCTTGCCTCATTTGAACAGATGATATCAACTTTTCTATCTTTGAAGTATTCTGCGAGTTGTTGAACTGCTTGTTTGAAACAAACGGGGTCTTTAAGAATTGGGGCTATGTCCCAGAAACATACACCTTTAAAGTCTGTGCTGCGAAGTTTAGCTTTTAAGTCCACTTTCTGATCTACTTTATTTGAACTCACTTTTATCACTGTTCCGTTTTTACGCAAATGCTCCCTTAAGAGCGTTTTTACATTCACAACTTTGTTGTGTTGGTATGGCTTTGACAGTTTCAACAATAATTTTTTTAACGTTTTCAATGTTTGCACGCATAACAGTAACTATGTCATCAATACATACTGGATGATCTTTCCATACATCATAATCTGTAATGGTTGAAATTGACGTGTAACAGATTTCTGCTTCCCGTGCTAAAACACATTCAGGAACAAGAGTCATACCAATTATGTCTGCACCCCAGTTACGGTACATTTTCGATTCTGCCTTAGTGCTAAAACGTGGGCCTTCAATACAGACATATGTTCCTGTTTCATGTTTTTTTATACCCAAGTTTTTGGTGACATCCATGACAGTTTTTCTAAGTTCTGGACACATAGGTTCTGCAACACCAATATGACAAACTTTTCCTTCTGTTTGAGTATAGAACGATTGCTCACGTCTTGTTGTCCTATCAATGAATTGATCCACAAAAACGATATCACCTGGTACGTATTCTTCACGCAGAGAACCAACTGTTGAGGGTGCAAGTATGCGTTTAACCCCTAACTGTTTGAGGGCATAAATATTTGCTCGCACAGGTATGTCGGTTGGTCTTAATGTGTGTTTTTTTCCATGTCTTGGAAGAAACGCTACAAATTTACCGCCCAACTCACCTATAGTGATTACATCCGATGGCTTTCCGTAGGGTGTATCTATTGTGACTTCTTTTATGTTAGTGAAAAATTTTGGGTCATTAAGACCTGTTCCACCTATTATTCCAATTTCTGCTTGCATAAAAACTTAACTTATCTCTTAAAACTTATAAAAATAACGCATTAACACGGAAAATACAAACCAGCACATACATGTCTTGAGCTTTAAAAATAGTTAAAAACATGTAGTTTAATTTTCAGATAGTTCTCTTCAAAAGAGTATAGTTGTTATTGTTAGTTTTAATGAATAAAAAAACATTGATAAGCAAAAATTAGAAAATAGAGTTTGTTACTCTTCTTTTATTTCGCACTTGAGCTTTTTTATAATCTCGTCAGCTCTAAGTGGCTCAATTTTAAGTGTGTATAACTGGCTTGCAGTGCGGAGTTTAAGTTTAACGTTATCTTTATTTCTTTTAACTTGACAATGTTTTGCTTTGGCACTCATAGTCACGAAACTTTCAACGTCAGTTATTTCTGATGGCATACTATTTTTCCTCTTATTAACGCCTTGATGGATGTACAGCCACTTTTATTTGTTTTGGTGTTGAAAAATTCATTATAGATGTTACACGTTTTTTAAACGTTGGAACTAATTTGGGAAAGCACTTAAATCCGCCAAAAACACATTTTGTTTAACAGTTAACTGTTAATGTACGCCTTAACAGAGCTGAAATAGCTAAACATTTTCAAGGGGGATGTTGCATTATATCAAAAAAACGCGTTTCCGTTCTATTCATCACTATACTGTTGATACTTGCGATTTTATTATCAACGATGTTTTTAACATCTAAGCCACTGATAAACCGTGAACTTCCTGAAACTGTGTATCTTGGTGTAAGCTTCTGTGGAAATACTGTAGATGAAGCTAAATTGCTAATTGATAAAATTAAAGATTACACTAACCTTTTCGTTTTACAATCAGGCTCTATTAGTCGTAATATGACAGCAACAACAGAAATTTGTGACTATGCTACCTCTCATGGATTATATATTATCGTGTATTTTGGTTGGTTTAATCCTGAATATTCTTGGCAAACTGTTTGGGTTCAAAATGCTGCTCAACGGTATGGTGACAAATTTTTAGGAATATATTATTTCGATGAACCGGGTGGTATACAGCTTGATTATGATTGGGAAGCTTATTTTATAAATTTGAATAGTCGTATTCAGGAAACTGGAGGTAGGTATGAACGTTATCGAGTTTTTCTTGACGCAATTACAGGTTATCTAAATGGTACAATGCGAGATTATAATGCTGAAGCGCAAGCGTTTATTACATATATGCAACATGATCGGGATCTTACGTTTTTAAGAAACAATTCAATACCTACATTTGTTTCTGATTATGCTCTTTTTTGGTGGGACTACTTGGGAGGATATGATGTTGTTTTAGCACAACTTGGAAACAATGCAAGTATAATACAAGAAATTAATTTAACTAAAGGTGCTGCACATTTACAAAATAAAGACTGGGGCGTAATTGTAACTTGGAAATACGATGAAGCACCATATTTAGACAGTGGCGAGGAAATATACAAACAAATGCTTACGGCGTATCAGGCAGGAGCAAAATACCTTGTAATTTTTGATTACCCTGCAATTGAAAATAACCCTTATGGTGTTCTTACAGAGGACCATTTTGAGGCGCTCCAAAAACTTTGGGTAAATATACATAAATCAACAATAAAACGGCTATCCCAAGTCGAAGCCGTTCTAGTACTTCCTCAAAACTACGGCGGAGGAATGCGACATGCAGATGACCGTGTTTGGCTCTGGGGTCCAGATGAACATTCCCAAACAATTTGGAACATTTCCCAAAAACTAATAGACAAATACGGTATAAACATAGACATAGTATATGACGACCCACAATTCCCAGTAACCGGAAAATACAACAAAATTTACTACTGGAACCAAACTCTAACATAACCTCAAAAACTCTACACATTAACAGACTTAAATCTTGAAATGATCTCTTAGCATAATTTTTTTGTATCCTGAATTTTACAGTTTACGCCATAGGTTGAAAGTTTAGAGGATATTTTCACTTCTTTTTTGATTTTTAACCGTAAATTTCAAAGAATAATTACGCTATAGTTACACCATATACAACATTTTCTCATCTACAACGTAAGCCTACAAAGGTAAAAACTCGATAAAATATATTGACCTATGGCGTAACGCTGAAGAGTTCAGGTCATACCTATGGTGTCCTTTTATTAAGATGAGTTTTGTTTTCTGTGTATTATCTCAAATGTTGAATTTAAGATATATAGTGAAAATACATTAGTTATAGTTAAACATAGTACACAGTAACATGCGGTGATAGATTTGTCTATGCAAAGATCATATTCTCGATTACTTGGCGTGGTAGGTAAACCGAATACGGGTAAGTCAACGTTTTTTAGTGCTGCAACGCTTGCTTCTGTTGATATTGCAAATTATCCTTTTACAACTATAAAACCTAACAGGGGTGTAGGTTACGTGAGGACGCCTTGTGTTCATGAAGAATTTAAAGTAAAGGATGATCCGCGAAATTCTTTATGTCTAGACGGTACACGGCTTATACCTGTTGAACTTGTTGATATAGCTGGTATAGTTCCCGGTGCTTGGGAAGGTCGTGGTTTGGGTAATCAGTTTTTAGATGAGATTTGTCGTGCTGATGCTTTAATTCATGTTGTTGATGTGTCTGGTGGAACTGATTTTGAAGGTAAACCCTGCAAGCCTGGTGAGCATGATCCTTTAGAAGATGTGCGGTTTCTTGAACGTGAAATTACCTTATGGATGAGTAACATTATCAAGAGAGATTGGCCAAAAATTGCAAAAACTGCTGAAGCTGATAAAAGAGGTGTGGCTGCGCCTTTAGAGGAGCGTTTAACAGGTTTAGGTATAAAAAAAGTTAGTATTAATGAAGCTGTTAGACATTGCGGTTTGGATGTTGGTAAACCAACGCTTTGGAGTGAGGATGATTTTTATAGTTTCGTTGATGCTCTCCGTCGTATTTCTAAGCCTATGCTTATAGTTGCTAACAAAATAGATTTGCCAACAGCTCAAGTAAATCTTGAGCGATTAAAAACACTTGATTACCCAGTGATTTCTACATCTGCAGAAGCTGAACTTGCCTTAAGACGTGCTGCAGAAAAATATTTAATCAACTATAAACCCGGAGATAAAGATTTCCAAATTTTAACACCAGAAAAAATGTCCACCGGACAAATCACAGCGTTAGAAACTATACGCGAAAAAATTTTAAAAAACTACACTTCAACAGGTATACAAGAAGCAATTAACACCGCATATCTCAAAATGCTAAACATGATAACTATATACCCTGTTGAAGACCCTGAACATTTAACAAACCACAACGGTCAAGTACTACCAGACACGTACCTTGTTCCTAATGGTATAACTGCACATCAATTCGCCTACATTATCCACACAGAACTTGGCGAAAACTTTCTATACGCAATTGACGCACGAAACAAACGACGCATAGGTGAAGATGCAATACTAAAAGACAGAGACATAATATCCATTATCAGCACCAAAAAACGCGTTTAGCCCTTCATAATTAATTATTTTCCAAACCTACGCATACGATGCTGATATGTCCTAATAACTCGTAAAATATCAATAAAACGAAAATCAGGCCAATAAACATCCAAAAATAACAACTCACTATAAGCAGCCTGCCAAAGCAAAAACCCACTAAGTCTCTCTTCACCTGATGTCCGAATAATTATATCTGGATCCTGCTTTGGCATATGAGAAGTATACAGATACTTTTCAAATACCGCCTCATTAATATCCTCTATCTGCAACCTATTTTCTTTAATCTCCTTAGCAATCTTTTTTGACGCATCAACAATTTCTGCTCTACCACCATACGCGAAAGCAAAATTCCATATATAATTATCATAATCCTTTGTAACCCTCTCTACCTCAGCAATAACCAACTGAAGACTAGGCGGCAACAAATTTGTTCGACCAATAACTTTTACATGAACTTTGTTTTTATGAATTCTTTTATCATCTAATAACTTTTTAAATCTCTCCTCAGCTATCTGCATAATTCTCTCTATCTCTTCAGATTGACGAGAAAAATTCTCTGTTGAAAACGAATAAAGCGTAACATACTTAACATCTAACATGCTACACCAGTCAAGAAGCTGCTCAACAGTATCCGCACCCTGTTTATGACCCCACTTATCACCCAACCAAGGACTCTGCTCTCTATCATTAGCCCAACGCCTATTCCCATCTAAAATTATTGCAATATGCTCCGGCCTCTGACCGCCTTTAATCTGGTGCCACAACCACCGTTCATAAACTTTGTAAGCACCAATTGTTGAAAGTATTTTTTTAAGCACTGTATAGCCTCATGTTAAACTTCTGTAGTTAATGACTTATCTGCTTTTAATGATTCTGTTAAAACACCAACTTCTATATTTGGCTTAACTCTAAAAACTTTCTTTTTCATCCATGTCTTTTTCTTGCTTCTTGAAAAAACTCTTCGACGACATGTTTACTATAGCAAATAACAGAATTGACGCTACCCAAATAAGTATACCAATACCAATTGACCAGATGAACGCTAAGAAAAACTCATTCCGATACCATATCTCCATAGGTCGTGGTTGTAGAAGCAAATTCGCCATACAGTTTAAAATCATTGTTGACCATGCAACTTCTGCAATTAAAGCTATAGTTCTAAGGAGTTTAGGATCTCTTTCAAAATACAGCATTAAACTTCTACCAATTAGAACAAGTATTATTCCAACAATACATAGAGCCATCATACCTTTGATAAATCCAGCTGTTATTTCGGGAAGTAAATCTAATAGGTTATGAGTGTCTAATGCTGGATTATCATAAACATTTTGAATACCTAAATAGATGCTTATTACAATGCAGAGAATTCCTGTTAGTATTGTGTAATTAGAAATTTGAACCTGTAAAGGAGGCGGTGAATATTCTCGTATCCATTTATAACTTTTTTTAGCTACTGTGTCAACACCAAAACCTTTGAGCAGTAGAAAAGCACCAATGATAATAGCTATTGCAATGCTATAATAGGGCAGGATCTTTATGCCACTGTAGTTTAAATACCAAAAAAGTGCAGTTATTGTTATTAAAATACCTGGTAAACCCAAAGCTATACGAGCATACCTTGGAGTTTCCATAAGAAGTTTTACGTATTTTGTGAATATTGCTGCGGTTTCTTCTATGCTCTCACTATGTTTAATTACTATACGTCTTACTGATGAAATGGGTACGTTTCGTGATTCAATAATGGGTAAAACTGCTTCATCTGAATAACCATCAGAAACAAGAATAACCTCTGTGGCGGTGAACGTTTCTAAAATATTATCCAATTCCATAGAAAGTTTCCGGTCAGCTTTTACTCCGCCTAATTCGCTACCGGAAATTGTCGCTACTTCAAAAATCTCGTTTGACTTTTTCTCGCTTAGTAGGCGGTCATAAAGACGAACTGCTTCAAACATTGCATTAGCATCAGGTTCTTCTGGGTCTTCTAATGCTAAGGCGACTGCGGCATCTATATTGGCACGGCGTCCAAGTAATGGTGTTTTTATGCCTGCTTTAACTTCAACATCGCCATCTCTATCAACACATAGAATTAGCACCCTGTTTTCTGCTAGTTGAAGCGATTCTTTATTAGCCATAGCATTTAATCATAAATGCGTTACAGCTTAATTTATTTTTGCGTGTCAGTGTTATCAGTTTCGTCAACGCTTGCAAGTAGCTGAAACTCGTTCCAACTAAGTTTTTCGCCTTTGTCAAGCTTTTCTTTTGCCTGAGTGCCTAATTTTGCTTTTAGTACCTGTTCATCTTCGTGTCTCTTATTTTTCTGTATGTCTGCTTCTTCTCTCTCTTTTAATCGTAAAGCTTTCTCTTTCTCTCTTAACTCTTTATTTTGCTCTCTAAGGCTATTCTGTAAACCTAGCATTTGTCCTGTGAGAACTGCAATTTCAACAAGTAATTCTCTGTTTTTTTCTTTATTTTCAGTAAATGCGTTATGTAATGTGTCAGCTTCTTTTTTCACTGCTTTTACTTCAGCAATTTTAGCAATCATTTTTTCATGAAGATCTTGACTTCTTTTTGCTACTTCAGACAATTCTTTATGGAACGATTCAGCCTGTACATCTAAAACTTTCTTTTCTTGTAGATGGTCTGCAATTTTTTTGTTTTTTTTCTCAATTTTTTTATAACCATTTAACTGGGTTTCAAGAAGTTTAACTTCTCCAACTAGTCTTTTTTCTTCCTGTAGATCCAATGTTTCAGTCTGAATTTTCCACTCTATTTTGTCAATTTCTTTTTGGATATCTTTTTTCCGAATGTGAGGCGACTTCTTTTTAAGTTCTTCTTTTTTATCATTAATCGCTTGAATTTCATCTACAATCGGCTTTATTTTAACCCTCACGGTATCTCTTTGTTGTTTAAGCACTTGCACTTTTTTGTTAACTTCATCGCGCTGTCGTTTAATGTCATTAATTTCAAGGTTTAACTTTTTAGTTTGCTGATTAAGTTGATCTCTTTTTTCAACATACTTTTTTGACTCTGTATCAGCTTTATTTACTTTATCTTTCAAAACCATGATCTGCGAACGCAATGTAGAGATTTGATTGAGTTTATCTTGAATTGACACGTTTATCCTCTGTACCGTTTGAACTATTAGAGAGTAAATTACATACTTAATATTTTAACTTACCTTTAAATTATTCTAATGCATAATAACTTTAAATATTATAAGTTTTAAATACATGTAAACCCTATCATTGGGGTGAGACATCTAATATGGACTTTTGCTATGATGACTTATTAAAAAGAGCCGAAGAACAAATGCCAGAGGTTTCAATAAAAAAAGAACGTCTCGAATTACCAAGACTATCAATAACAACAATTGGCATGCGAACAATTATTTCAAACTTTGGCGAAATATCCAACGTTTTAGACCGTGATCCCCATCACATCCTAAAATTCTTAACTCGAGAAATGGCAACAGCAGCAACTTTCCATGACGCACGTGCTATATTTCAAGGAAAATTTCAACGCGACAGCTTCGAACGCTTACTACAAAGATACATGGACGATTTTGTAATTTGCCCAGTATGCAAACGGCCGGACACTAAACTCGTAAAAGAAAAACGCTTAATCGCTCTAGTATGTAACGCTTGCGGTGCAAAATCAGCAATCAAACAAATTTAGGGCTTCAAAATGCAAGTTTACGTCAAACTAAAGCAGACTGGTAAAGACACCGTTTTAGCTGTATGTGACGTTGAACTTTTAGGAAAAACATTCCAAGAAGGCAAAATCGTCTTTAAAGTCAAAGACGACTTTTACAATGGCGGAAAAACACATGTTGACGACGCTATAAGTATGATAAAAAACGCCAATATTGTCAATTTAGTGGGCAAATATTGTGTTGAGAAAGCAATCCAAAATGGTTATGTTCATCCGGATGCAGTTTTAACTATTGAAGGTGTTCCGCACGCGCAAATCGTGAAATTTTAGTTGATGGGACATGGTTTGATAAAGTTTTTAATTGAGTATATTATTGTTGGTGTAAAAATTGAGCATACTGCTATGGTATAGTTTAGTGGGAAGACAAAGTAGCTTTCAAATAGATTACTGCCTGGAGAAAATGGCATATAAATTGCGAGTTGGTATCCCCAAAATTGGAAAAGTGACCATGCTGAAACGAAAAACATCGCTCCTGTAAATCTTGACAAGTATTTTGTTTTAATGTTGAGGGATTGTTTAATGATGTTACCTATGAAAACTTCGCCTGCTATGGCTCCTACTGCTCCTGGGAAAAACATGTTAACTAAAATTTTTTCTGACAAGTTACCTGGAATGACATGTCCAATCCAGTAACCTGGCCAGTTGAGAAAGGGTATAATTATGTTGCCAGTTGCATACCGTATTGTTACAGGAATCAAATAAATGATTATGCCTGCAAGCGTCCATAACCAAAATCGTTTACTTTTACACGTAACCACAAAGGCGAATCTAATATTCATATTTTTTATAGTGTGCTTAAATTTTAAAAAGGTTCTTGATAGTAAATAGATTTTCCTGAGAGTTTGTTGACTGTTCAACTTTTGAACTTGTTAAAAATTTAGGTTGAAAGGTTGATGTTGTCGGTTTTTTATGTGTTCATTGAAAAATATGTTGTTAAAACACTAATAAGACTGTGCAGAGCATAAGGTTTATTTTTCTCTTCACACCTTTCTAAATTTGGTGTATATTGTATGTGTGATTGTGGATGTACAAAAAAACAAGAAATTAAAGCGCAATGGGTAAGTAAAAAAGGCGATAGGTTGGAATGTAAAGAATGTGGTTTAACTATTTTAGTTGAAAAACCATGTTGTTGTAAAGCCTGTGCTATTACTTGTTGCGGAAAAGTAATGCAACAGATTTAAAATGTAGCTATTTTTCTTTTCTTATTTTAAAAAAGTTTTTATGACTATATAAATAATTGCTAAAGTATGAAATTAACAAAAGTTGTAATCAGTGAATTGGTAGTTCTCATAGCTTCTGTATTTGTTTTCAGAAGTTTATGGATGATACTTGACAAACATTTCGGAGATGCACATTTAGAAATAATGCTTATATTTGGTTTGATAGTAACTGTGTTAGGTTTTATTATGTTGCATTATTGTGTAAAATGTGAAATAAAAAATCTGTGGAATAAAAACTATTAATTTTTTTGTAATCTGGGAAAACGTGTGTGTTTTACATGGTTCTATAGTGTTTTTGCTTTAAGTGAATATGTGGTTTTTAGTTGTTTGTTTGTCTTTTTTGTTACATATTGTTTTAGGTTTTTTAGTTTATTGCGTTTGTTTTTTTGAAACTTTTATATATACCGAATATTAATGAATTCACGAGTATCATGGCTGAAGTCTGTTCAACGTGTGGTCTTCCAAACGATTTGTGTGTTTGTGGAGAGATTGAGAAAGAGCAACAAAAGATTCGTATAAGGTTGGAAACTCGGAAATTTGGTAGGCCCACTACGATAATTGACGGTCTTGATGATAAGACTTCTAATTTGCAGAGTATTGCGCAGAAATTGAAGGGTTATTGTGCGTGTGGTGGGACACATAAGAATGGGCAGATAATGCTTCAAGGTGATCACCGTGATAGAGTGCGTGAGTTTTTGATTAAAACTGGTTATCCACAGGAGAATGTTGAGCTTCAATAACCTTTTTTAATGTCGTACTTTGGTGAATATGGCGTGAAAATATTTGGTGCCTTTCGTGAAGTTTTCAAAAATGCAAAACGCAGGAAACCTGCTCAAATTTTTTGTCCAAGGTGTGCTAGCCCAAAAATTCATCTCTCGTCAGGCCTTGATTTATGGTTAACTCCTAAATCTTATGTTTGTGATGATTGTGGATATAATGGTTTGATTGTTATGGAGCTTGAAGAAAGCCCAGTTTCAATTGATGAAGAAACTATTGAAAGAGAAGAGTAAAAAAAGTTTTTATGAGGCTAAAAAAGGGTTTGTTTTAGTCAGGTAGTTCTAGGTTTAATTGTTTTTTGAGTGTTTTGTAGCGATTTCGGACTGTGACTTCTGTTACACCTGCGGCTTCGGCTATGTCTTTTTGGGTTTTCTTTTCGTTGTTTTGTAGGCATGCTATGTATAGGGCTGCTGCGGCGAGTCCCATGGGGTCTTTTCCTGCTGCAGCTCGTTTTCGTCTGGCATCTCTTAGTATGTTTATGGCTGCTCCTTGGGTTTTTCCTGATATGCCTGTTTTTTCTGCTATTTTTGATACGTATGTTAGTGGGTCTGCTATGGGCATGTGTACTTCAAGTTCTCGTAGTAGTAGTCTGTAGCATCTTGCAACGTCTTTTTTGGCGACGAGGCTCGCGTCGGCGATTTCTCGTAAGGTGCGGGGGGTTCCGCTTCCGCGGCAGGCTGCGTATAGTGATGCAGCTGCTATGGCGGCTATGGATCTGCCTCGTACAAGGCCTTTGTCTAGGGCTTTTCTGTAGACGATGGCTGCTTTTTCTTTTATTGGTGGTGGAATGTAGACTTTGTCTGATAGGCGGTCTAATTCTGCCATGGCTTGTGCGAGGTTTCTGTCAACTGATGAGTGGACTCGGCTTCGGATTTGCCATTTTCGCAGTCGCCACATTTGTAGTCTTGTGGATAGGGGGAGTTTTCTTCCAAAGGCGTCTCGATCTACTTGGCTGATGGCTGTTGATAAGCCTTTATCGTGAACTGAGTAAGATGTTGGGACACCAACGCGGCTCCTGGAGGCTTTTTCTTCTTGTGTGAATGCGCGCCATTCTGGACCTTTGTCCATCATTTGTTCATATAGAACTAGGCCGCAGTCTCCGCAGACAGTTTCTCCAGTGTCATAGTCGTGTACTAAGTTATTGCTTCCACATTCGAGGCATTTTTCGGCTCGTTGTGGTGGTTTTGGAGAGTCTTTGTTGCTCAATTTTTTTGCTCCTTTAAAGATTTGCGTTATGACCTTGTTTTTAGTTGAAGAAAATTG
>Ga0209737_10001547_pt1 | contig 16417 bp, 15 predicted proteins | sample TergutCu122P3_FD_187284 | JGI IMG/M metagenome (GOLD analysis project Ga0209737, IMG submission 187284) | Cubitermes ugandensis P3 segment gut microbial communities from Kakamega Forest, Kenya - Cu122 P3 (SPAdes) (version 2) | ecosystem: Host-associated > Arthropoda: Insects > Digestive system...
GCGATTCCGAGGTCTTGCTTCATGCATATGAAGAATACGGAACCGGGATGTTCGACAGACTGCGCGGATCGTTTTCGTTTGTGATATGGAACAAAAAAGAAAAAACGCTGTTCGGCGCGCGGGATTGCTGGGGTTCAAAGCCGTTTTATTATGCATTGATGCCCGATACCTTTATGGTCGGTTCCGAGATAAAAGGCTTTTTGCCTCATCCGGGCTTCAAAAAGGAATTTGACGAATCCAAGCTGCCCGAGTATCTTTTATTTAACGTTGTGCCGGGATACGACTCGTTCTTTAAGAATGTGCACAAGCTTGCGCCCGGCCACTATTTTGAATACAGGGACGGCACGATGGAGATCACGCGGTATTTTACCGCGAAGTTTGAGCCCGAGACCGACAAAGATCTGGACTATTGGGTCGATGAAATCTCAAAGACGGTGAGCTCGGTGGTGGCGGACTATGCGATCGGCGACGTGCCGTTTGGCAGCCTGCTGTCGAGCGGGGTCGATTCGAGCTACATCGTGTGCGAGCTGGCCGACACTCCGGGCCTCAAGACGTATACCGCCGGTTACGACAACAAAGGCTACAGCGAGGTCGACAACGCGAAGGCGTTTGCAAACGAAATCGGACTCGGGAACGAGAGCAAGATAATAACGCCCGAGGAATTCTTTAAAGCGGTCGGGACGATACAGTATCACATGGACGAGCCGCTCGCAAACTCGGCCGCCAATCCGCTCTTCTTCGTTTCGCGTCTTGCGGCAAAGGACGTTAAGGTCGTGTTTTCGGGCGAGGGCGCCGACGAGATGTTTGGCGGATACATCGTCTACCGCGGGCCTTTGGAAGGGAAGAGCTACAAGAAACTTCCGGCAGGGCTGCGCCGCTGTATAGCTAAATTCGCGATGAAACTGCCGCGAATGAAGGGTCGCAGTTTTCTTATAAGGGCGGGTATCCGGGCCAAGGACAGATATCTTGCGCACTTCAACCTCGGCGACAGCAACATTTTCAGCAAAAAGCTCGTCGACAAGGTGTGCCTGCGGCACTACGACACTGTGCCGCCGCAGAGTTACACAAAGCCGTTTTTCGACGCGGTGGAGGGTTTTAACGAAATCGACCAGCTTCAGTATGTCGATATGCATGTGTGGATGATACAGGAGATCGCACTCAAGGCCGACAAAATGACGATGGCCAACTCGCTCGATATGCGCGCGCCTCTGCTCGATATGGAGATATTCAACATCGCGAAACGCCTGCCCACCGAATATAAGGTCAACGACAAGGACACGAAATACGCGTTCAGGCGGGCGGCCAACCGCAAAATGAGCGACAGGAGCGCAAACCGCCGCAAGATCCCGTTTATCACGCCGCTGAATGAATGGATGCGCGAAGACAAGTATTACGGCATTATCCGCGAGGCGCTGACGGGCGATGTCGCCAAAAAGTTTTTTGACACCGGCGAGCTTGTTCGCATTCTTGAACAGCACCGCACAAACAAGCGCAACCACTTCAGAAAGCTGTGGGCGGTGTATACCTTCATAATCTGGTACAACGAGTTTTTTATAAAAAGATAAGGACGGGATTGCAAAGTGAAGTTTAACGATCGAGAGTTTATAGGTGTGATGCTCGGCGCCGATATCGGCGCTTACAGTATGGCGCGCGCTTTTTATCAGGAATACAAAATAAAATCTGTCGTGATCGGACAGTCGCACGGGCTGGGTCCCGCGCAAAACAGCAAGATTATTGAAAACGTCATCATTTCCGATCCCGACTCGCCGAAGGTTTTTATCGATACGGTAAACGGCATTGCCGAACGGTATAAAGAGAAAAAGCTTATTCTTTTTGCGTGCAGCGACCTCTATGTCAAGCTTGTTGTAAATACGTCGGACAATCTTGCCGAAAACGTCATAGCGCCGTTTGTAGATAAAGACACCGCCGATACGCTGATGTCGAAAGAAAAGTTTTATGAGATCTGTAAAAAACACGGTTTGGACTATCCCAAGACATTTATATATACAAAGGATACCCCGCGCGATTTCAAGCTGCCGTTTGATTTCCCGATCATCCTAAAGCCGTCGGACGGGCGCGATTACCGCTCGAGGGAGTTTGAGGGCCAGTTAAAGGCGTTTACGCTCGATACGCGCGAACAGCTCGATACGATGCTGGCGCGCACCTACGAATCGGGTTATTCGTCGAGCATGATAATTCAGGAATTCATACCGGGCGACGACACCGCGATGCGCGTTCTGACGTGTTACAGCGACAAAAACCACAACGTGACGATGATGGCGCTTGGGCGCGTTATCCTGGAAGAGCACACTCCGTTCGGGATAGGGAACTATGTCACGGTGATCAACGATGCCGATCCCGAGCTTTTTGCGACGGTAAAAGAGTTCCTTGAAAAGATCGAATTCGTGGGTTTTTCAAATTTCGATATGAAGTTTGATAAACGCGACGACAAATACAAAATGTTCGAGATAAACCTGCGCCAGGGACGAAGCAACTATTTCGTCACCGCGTCGGGCACGAATATCTGCAAATTTCCGGTCGAGGATTTGATCCTTGATAAAACGCTTGAGACGGAATATTTAAGCGACCCGCACTTCACAAACTTTGTGCCGAACTTTTTGGCGCTCAGTTACGTCGACAATCCGGCATTAAAGAAACTTATAAAACAGCTTATACGCCACAAAAGATGGCGCAATCCTATCTGGTATAAACGCGACCTTGGGCTTAAAAGGTTGATTTATTATTACGCTTCTCAGATCAGTTACGTCAGGAAATTTAAGAAAAAATCTGTTTGATGTCAGGTGGCTATTTATGGAACAGGGGAAATTATTAGGTATTATCGGCGGCATGGGCTCGTTTGCCACTGCTCAGTTTTTTAATACGGTTTTGGATCTCACCGACGCCGAAACGGATCAGGAACATCTCGATATCTTAATAAAAAATCATGCAAGCCTGCCCGACCGGACCAACGCTTTGATCGTCGGCGGGCGGGACATATTGTTGGAGACGCTTGTCGAGGACGCCCGGCAACTGGAGGCCAACGGATGCGATTATATCGTGATGACGTGCAACACGTCGCATGCCTTTATCGAACCGATGATCGCAGCGGTCAAAACCGAGTTTATCCACATGATACGCGAGACGGCCGCGTATGCCGCCGCACGGTTCGGCACGGGCGCGAACATCGGTATCCTGGCAACGAACGGATGTATAGCGGCGTCGCTCTATCAAACCGAGCTCGACAAGTTGGGCTTGAAATGCACCGTCCCCGATGAAAAACATCAGGACACGGTTATGGATATCATATACGGCCAGGTCAAGCGCACCGGTATATATAATATCGACGATTTCAACGGTGTAGTAGTCGAGATGGACGGCAAGGGCTGCGACGCTTACATACTTGGATGCACCGAACTGTCGCTTATAAAGGCGCGCGAGTCGCTCGGTGACAAGTTTATCGATTCGAGCCAGGTCTTGGCGATTAAATGTATATTGAATTGCGGCAAAAAATTAAAACCCGGCTATTTTTCCGAGTTCTAATTAAAGTTGCAAGTTAAGGTCAAGCAATAGCTAATAACTAACGACCGAGTTGCGGCGTCAGTTCGTACATGCCCGCGCCGTTGCGGCGGCAGTCCTCGGGGCTCAGAGCTTTCAGAGAATTGTCGCTTATGGCTATGCCGGCAAGCACCGCGCTGTAGCCGTATTTTTTTCTTAAGGTATCTATAGAAAACGCCAGGTTCTCTTTGCCGGCGTTTTTTGTTTCGTCGGCGAACATATCGAGCTGATAGTTTGAACTCAGCGGCGTAAGCCCCGATACCCTGACGCCGACGCCTCTTATCGGTAGATTCCAATCGTAATTCTGTAAAAAGAGCGAAAAGGCCTCGCGCGCGACCGTGTTCGTCAGGCAGGTTGGATACTCGAGCTTGTGCTGGCGTACAAACGATTCCATGTCGCTTCTTCTTATCCAGATTTCGACCGCGCCGCACCTGAATCCCTGATCGCGCATTCGCGTGGCAACGGTGTCGCTGAGAGAGTAGAGAACAGTTTTTACGTCGTAATCGGTCTCAAGATCGCGCGGAGTGGTGGTGCTGTTGCCTATCGACTTTATCGGAACGCTGTCCTCGGTGTTTAACACGGGGCTGTCGTCGTATCCGTTTGCGTAGCTCCACAATACTTTGCCCATCTTTCCAAGCTTGCTCTCGAGCACGCCGGCCGGAGTGAGCGCGAGGTCTCCGATCGTGTTTATTCCGAGCATCCGAAGCTTTTTGCCGGTCGCGCGGCCCACAAACATCATGTCGCCCACATCTAAAGGCCATATCATGTCGCGGTAATTGGATTTTGAGAATACGGTGACCGCGTCGGGCTTTTTGTAATCGGAACCCAGTTTCGCGAATATTTTGTTGAAGCTGACGCCTATCGATACCGTCAGGCCCATGTCCTTTACCTCGTTTCTTATACGCTCGGCAATGTCTTCGCCCGACCCGAAAAGGCCCGCGCTGCCCGTGACGTCGAGCCAGCACTCGTCGATGCCGAACGGCTCTATCTGATCGGTGTAGTTGTAGTAGAGCTGCCGCGCCAGTTTTGAATATTTTATATAGTTATCCATGTGCGCGCCGACACACACAAGCTCCGGGCATTTTTGGCGCGCCTCCCACAAAACCATGCCGGTCTTGATACCGTATTTTTTGGCAAGCTCATTTTTCGCCAGAACTATACCGTGCCGCTGCTTTTCATCCCCGCACACCGCGAGCGGGACGCTGCCCAGCTCGGGTTTATCTATACACTCCACCGAGGCAAAGAAGTTATTCATATCGATATGCAGTATCGTTTTTTCCATTTTAAAGGACCTCAAAAAAGCCACAGTGTTGTTGTCTCTACATTATAGAACAAATGTTCTTAAATAGCAATAGGTTTTCGAAAGGAATTTTAAACCAGCGGCGGATTGAGTAATGTTTGCAACCTTTTTTCGTTTGCGGGGTATTAGTAAAAAGGTTTGTTTGCGGGAAAAGAAAATGAGAGGTGACTGATTTGAAATATGTGATAAAATGGCCGGCTCATGCATATCGGGTCGATATCATTGTGCATGACGAATTGGGCAGAGTGGCATTTATCATAAAATTTGACAGTTGGAACCTGCTGGGACAGAAGACATGGATTTATGACTGCAACGGCAGATTTCTTGGTATGATGAAGAAGCAAAAAATGCATAAGAGAACTGTATGCAGAATGTTTGTCGGCGACAGCTATATTGGAAAGATCAAAGAAGCTGGGATTTTTTCCTGGCCGGTATTAAATAGATTGGATCATCAGGGCTGGAGGATAATAGCCGATAGAAGTGTGAAGGGCAGGCGTGTTGTATTGGATCAAGCGGGGAATTTGATCATGACGATTACTGCTGTGCGCCGTGATAAATTGTGGCAGCCTGCATTTTATATCGATGTTGCATATCCGGAACACGCGCTGATTGCAATGATGATCACTATGGTTTGAACTTATAAATAGGAGGTGAGCTGATTTGAAATATGTGATAAAATGGCCGGCCCGAATATATCGGGTCGATATTACTGTGCATGATGAATTGGGCAGATTGGCATTTATTATAAAACGTGGTAGTTGGAATCCGCTGGGGCTGATCAAAATATGGATTTATGACTGCACCGGCAGCTTTATTGGTATGATGAAGCGCTTGCACTTGTATAGGGGTATGAGAATTAAATATAAAATGTTTGTCGGTGACAATTATATCGGAGAAATTAAAGAAGCGAATAGTTTTTCCTGGCCGGTAATAAGAAAACTGGATCATCAGGGCTGGAGAGTAATATTCGAAAGTTACGATAGAAATGTGAAATTCAAGCGTGTAGTGGATCAAGCGGGGAATTTGATCATGACAATTACCTGTGTGCGCCAAAATAACTCTTGGCTAGTCACAGATTATATCGAGGTTGCATATCCGGAACACGCGCTTATTGCTATGATGATTGCTATGAGTTGAAAATCGGAAGAACGCGGCTTGAGGTAATGTCAGAAATAATATACAATTAGAGAAAAACAGACAGGAGCCTAACCATGAAAGTGACAAGAGATTTTTTTGCAAAGACGTCGTCGGGCAGCGATGTGCATATCTATCATCTGACAAACGCCGCGGGAGCCCGAGTTGACGTGCTCGACTTTGGATGTGTCGTTCAGTCGATAGTTGTTCCCGACAGGCACGGCGACATGCGCGACGTGTGTCTGGGATACGACGATATCGCGCAGTACGAGGGTGACAGCGCGTATTTCGGCGCGATTGTGGGCCGCCACGCAAACAGGATCGAGAAAGGGAAATTCACGCTCAACGGCAAGGAATATCAGCTTGCGACGAACAACGGACCCAACCATCTACACGGCGGGAACAAAGGTTTTAACGTCAGGGTTTTTGACTGTGATTATACAGACAGCTCTATCGAGTTCCGGTATCTTTCGCCCGACGGCGAGGAGGGATATCCCGGAAATCTCGAAGTTAAGATCGTCTACGATTTTACCGACGACAACGAGCTTGTCATGCACATGACAGCCGAGAGCGACGCCGATACGGTCGTGAATCTCGCAAACCACGCCTATTTTAATCTTGAGGGCGACGACAGCGGAGACATATTGGATCATGAGCTCAAACTCTATGCCTCGCAGTTTACCGAAAACGACGCCGACTGCCTGCCGACGGGAGTTATTGCAGACGTCGACGGCACGCCGTTTGATTTCAGAGAGGCAAAGGTTATAGGCCGCGACATCGACGAGGCCAACGAGCAGCTGAAAAACGGGCGGGGATACGACCACAACTTTGTGCTCGGCGGCGAGGGTATGAAACCCGTTGCGGAGGTGTATTCGCCGGTGAGCGGGATATTGATGAAAGTGCACACCACATTGCCGGGAGTGCAGTTTTACTCGGGGAATTTCCTGACGCCGAGAAAGGGTAAAAAGGGCGCGAGCTACGATTACCGCGACGGTCTGTGTCTCGAGACGCAGTTTTTTCCGAACGGGATGGCCCATCCGCACTTTCCGTCGCCGATACTAAAAAAAGGCGAGGCGTTCGACCACACCACGATATATAAGTTTGAAACAAAAAATTAACAAAAAAATGTCGCCCCATTGGGACGACGAGAAAATAAAGAAATAGGTTACAGAGGGAATGCTCCCTAATAATATAGCATCGGCAGTATGAACCGTGTCGAAATGTGGCGGGAATTAAGTTTAAATTTCTCTTTATTTTTTGTAACCAAAATGTTATAATTTTAACAGGAGAAGCCGGGCGCATTTAGAAAAAACAGTATAGAAAACCGGCCGATCTGATCGGGGTGTAGATCAAAAAAATCCTCAAGGAGATTATGATATGAAAGTCAAGACACTGGGACGAAAGGTAAACCTGAAACAAAATTTTATTACTTCTGTCGAGAAGAGGATGTCTAAGTTTGATCGCTTTTTTGACGATGACGCCGAATGTCAGGTGACTGTCACGGTCGAGAACAACCGCCAGACTGTCGAGGTCATGGTTAAGAGTCAGGGATTTTTGTACAGGGCCGAACGCACCGAGAGCGATATGGAATCGGCGTTTGGCGAGGCGGCGGATCTTATAGGCAGGCAGATCGTCAAAAACAAAGGCAGGCTGGGATCGAGGATCAAAAGGACGGACGGAGATTTCTTTGAAGAGTTTGGATTTGAAAGCGAGCCGATAGACGCCGAATACCGCATAGTTCGCGAAAAGACATTTAAAGTTAAGCCCATGACGGTTGAGGAAGCTGTGTTACAAATGAATATGTTGAGCCACAGCTTTTTCGTTTTCCTCAATGCCGATACCGACAGCGTGTGTGTGGTGTATCGAAGAAAAGACGACGATTACGGCCTTATAATACCGGAACTATAAATCTGGGTAGTTATTGAACAATACAACAGCCTAAGTAGGGGAGGCCTTACGCCTCCCTTATTCATGTAAAAAAAGGAAGCAGGAAATGAAAAGATTCTTTCATAAAATCTCTCATGTAAGTGTCTACATACCACTATTAATATTTTTAGGATCTTTGTTTGCTGTATATATGTCAATAAAAATCACTGTGACAGAACCGGAATCTGCTTTTAATTCCGGTAAAGCGCCTATGTATTTTGTAATAGCGCTGTTTGCCTTCTCCGCGATTTATTTATTGGCGTTAACAATAAGGAATTACAAAAAAGCCGGGGAGCAACAGGAAGAAGATGGAAGGCTTATATATAAAGATGCGAATTCATTTTATGAAGAGCTGCCGCAAAAAGACGCGAACTCATTTGTGGTTTTACCGATAGCAGTTACTTTCACGCTTTTCGGATGTTTATTTCTTATGGGCGGTTATTTAAATAGAAATTCCAGAGATTTTTCTCCTGTCTTCTTTTATATTATGGGTATAACGTTTCTTGCCGTGGGTGTTTTTATGTTAATCAAGTTTATAAAGGCATTAAAGAAAAGGTGAACCATGAATTATAAAGCGGTTGCGACATGCGGGTTTGGACTGGAATCCGTTTTGACTTTTGAACTCAAAAAACTCGGCGTAAAAGATATCGCGGCGTCGGACGGCCGGGTGTCGTTCAGCGCGTCGGGCGCCGATATTGCGCGCGCAAACGTAGGTTTAAGGACGGCGGAGCGGGTGCTGATCGTTTTGGCCGAGTATCCCGCAGCCACCTTTGACGAGCTGTTTGATGGCGCCGAGGCTATCTTGTGGAAAGATTACATCGATAGGAAAGACGCGTTTCCGGTCAAGGGTTACTGCATGAACAGCGCGCTGTCGAGCGTGCCGGCGTGTCAGGCGGTTTTGAAAAAAGCCGTGGCGGAGAAGTTGAAGAAGCAATACGAATCGTCTTTTCTGCCCGAAAACAACAGGATAACAAAGCGCATACAGTTTTCTATAGTGAAGGACGTGTGCACGGTGATGCTCGATAGTTCGGGGGACGGGCTGCACAAGCGGGGCTACCGCCCTCTGACGCATGAGGCGCCTATCAAGGAAACGCTCGCGGCGGGTATCGCGGACTTTGCGCGGGTGTTCCCCGAAAGCGAGGTCGCCGATCCGTTTTGCGGTTCGGGAACGCTTGTGATCGAGGCGGCCCTGCGTGCGCGCAACATAGCGCCGGGGCTGGACCGCCCGTTTGCTGCTGAAAGCTATAGCTTTCTGGGCGACAGCGTTTTCGCTGAGGCAAAGGAACAGGCGAGAAGCGCCGTCAACAACGACGCGGCGTTTTGTGCCAGAGGATATGACATTGACGCGGACGCGATTGAAAACGCCAAAGAAAACGCGCGACGCGCGGGTGTAGGCGATTGCATCTCTTTTTTGCAGGCCGACGCGCGGGATTTTGTACCGAAAGAAAATGAAATAATAATTGCCAATCCGCCATACGGCGAAAGGCTTATGGACGAAAGTCACGCCGAACGGTTGTGCGCTGAATTTACTAAAAGTATTTTTAACTATAAATATAAAGGATTGTATATTATATCGAGCCATCCCGAGTTTGAAAAAGTGGTGGGTAAAAAAGCCTCGAGGCGGCGAAAGCTCTATAACGGCATGATACCGTGCCAGTTGTACATGTACTTTTAATGCAACGAAAAAATAACAATTAAGGAGCGCGCCTTGCGCGATTTAATTAGTGAGTAGTACTAACGATCATTTTGCTGTTCCCGACAAAATCAAATTTATTGACTTATTATAATTGATGTGAGATTATATATTATAATACCTTTGAGATAAAATTTGGGAGGGATATGATGAAATGCGAAAAATGTGGTGAAGAAACTCACGATGGGTCTAAGTTTTGCAGTGGTTGCGGAAATGCGTTAGAAGCGGTCCCCGAAGCGGCAATTCTTGAGCCGAACGAAGAAACCGAACCCGTCGCGCAAACCGATGACCTTGCCGAAGTTCAGACAGATACGCCTGCTTCCTCCACAGAAGATGCAGTTGAGCCTGTCGAAGCACAGGCACAAGTTATCGAGCCTGATGCGGTGCAAACCGTAGCCGAGCCGCCCAATCCGGCCAATGCACCTCCTGCCCAACCGGTATACCAGCCTGCTCAGGTTGCTACGTCTGTTATTGCCCCGCCGCCTCCGGCTATGCCTCCCGCACTCCTGTGTGGCCGATGTGGAAAACCTTTTGCGCCAAACGAAGCTTTTTGCTCGGTATGCGGAACGTCTGCGACATTTGCCAAGCCGGCCGTCCAAAAGCAGAGCAACACAAAAGCTCTGGTTCTTGTGTTGTCAATCGTGTTTGGAGTGATCATTATCGCTTTGGGTATAGTTTTGGCGATATTTTTATCGACTGACAGCAAATACAAAAAGGCCGTCGATTACATGAATGCGGGCGACTATGAACAGGCTTATGTCTTGTTTGACGAATTGGGTGTGTATAAGGACTCGGAAGAGTTGAAGGATTATTGCTCGGACGCCATCGATTACAATGAAGCCGAAATATTGTTTGCGCGCGGAGATTACGCCGGGGCCAAAAAGATTTACGACCGGCTGTACGACTTTGAGGATTCTTTTTACAAGGCGAAGCAATGTCAGAAACACCTAGACTACGAAGAAGCAAAATACTATTTTGATCAAGAGATGTGGTGGGAGGCCTACACTTTATTCAAAGCCAGCGATATTGATGACAGCGCGGAATGGGCCGAGAAATGTATACAAACTCCTCCCAGTAACGGCATTATTGTTGAAGGCCCTGCTTATAGTAAAGGTTCGTGCGCAATCGTAATTATCAACGACGGCCATTTCGATATGTATATAAAAGCTTATACTGCAGACGATGATTTCTATTGTACATTCTATATAAAAGTTGGCACGCGGACGACGATCTATGTGCCGTCGGGCAGTTATTGCTTTAACATGGCTTATGGCGAAAATTGGTTTGGCGCCGATTCGATGTTTGGCGACGAAGGTTACTACGATATGGTTATGTTCATTTCCGACGGAAAGATCGAAACTTTAGTTGATGCCAAGTCCAACATTATATGGACGCTGACTTTAGGCACCGACTCCGTATTAAAACCTAACGGAAAACGCCATACTTTCTAACGGGCATATAAATATCAAAAAAGGCAGACATGTTTTTGCGTGTCTGCCTTGAATTTTGTTCACCCTGCGGATATCGACGGTACCTAATATTTGCAGCGGCGAGGTGATTTGTGATATATTCAAGCAAGACACACGCAAAGAAAGGAATACACGCTTGATGGAATTTGTGAGAGAAAACTACACGGCTGAATACATGGATGAAGATATAATAAAGATTACAGCGGCGCATGAGGGCAGCCACAGGATTTTCTGGTCGGCGCTCGCGGAAGGGTTCAGCGACGACAACGAGCTCGAATCATTTGAAAAAACCACTATCGTAGAGAGTCCTCTTAAAAAGAGAAGGTGCTATTATCACGTGGTTTCACAGCACGGCTACAGCGTGGTGGCCGCCAGAAACCTTATACAGGACGGCGTCTCGAATTTGCGCGATATCGGGGGATACAACACCGCCGATATGAAATCTTTTGTAAAGCACGGCGTGCTGTTTCGCAGCGGCCTGCTTCATTACAAAGAAAAGGATAAAAAACAGTTTGTCGAGAGTTTAGGCCTCAAACAGATCATAGATTTCCGTATGCCCGAGGAGGCGACGGGAAAACACGCCGACCCGGTAATTCCCGGCGCGGATCACATAAATCTGTCGCCTCTTGAAAAGAGCAAGATGAGACAGTTTGTCAAGACGCTCGACGAGCTTTTGGAGTTGTCGGGCGAACAGGCTATAAATGCCTATGAAGATGTTATGGGCGCGTATAAAACAATGATGTTTGGCAGTGAGGCGTATCAGAAAATGTTTCGTCTTATACTTGACGGAAAGCTGCCGTTGCTCTATCACTGTTCGGCCGGAAAGGACAGGACAGGTATCGCGACCGCGCTGATACTCACGGCGCTTGGTGTGCCGCGCGAGACAATTATTTACGACTACATGCTCACCAACGAGGTTAGGGCAGACTTTATCAAAAGGCGCGTAGCAGAGTTTGCAGAGAAGTGCGGGGGCGACCGCCTCGTGCTCAAGGCGATGGGATTTTTTATCACGGTCAATGTGGAGGCTATCGAAAGCACATTTCGCGCGATAGACGAAAAGTATTCAAATGTTGAGGATTATTTTGAAAAAGAACTGCTTGTCACAAAAAGCGACACAGAAAAATTAAAAAGTATGTTACTTGTTAGCCACAATATGGAATAGGAGGGCGCCATGAGAATTTTATGCCTTGGCTCAATCAACATCGATTATGTATATAGGGTAGACCATCTTGTGAGGTCGGGCGAAACGGTTGCCGCGAACGACCGCAAGGAATTTTGCGGCGGTAAAGGGCTTAACCAGTCGATAGCGCTTGCTAGAGCCGGAGCCCGGATCTACAATGCCGGGAAGGTCGGAGCCGACGGTATCGAGCTGCGCTATAAAATGATGCAGTACGGAGTAAACACGGATTTTACTATAGTCGACGGAAGCCTGCCTACCGGGCACGCGTTTATTCAGGTTGATCCCAGAGGCCAAAGCAGCATCGTTATCTATGGCGGGGCAAACCAAAACATAACAAAACAGGACATCGACGGCGTGATCGCGAATTTCAAGGAAGGCGATTTGCTGCTGCTGCAAAACGAGATAAGCAATGTCGAATACGCTATCGAAAAAGCCCATAACTGCGGGCTGAGAATAGCGCTTAATCCGTCGCCGATAGACAACAAACTGCTGTCGTCGGAGGCGCTTAAATATGTCGAATGGTTTATCGTGAACGAGATAGAGGGCTATGAATTTACATCGGAGCGCGAACCCGAAAAGATATGCGAGTTGCTGCTCGAGCGCTATCCCGGCAGCCGCATTGTGCTTACGCTGGGCAGCAAGGGCGCCATGTATCACGACAGCGACGTCACGGCAAGCCACGGGATATACGATGTCCCGGTCGTCGATTCAACCGGCGCCGGCGACACCTTCGTGGGATTTTTCCTTCAGGCCATTATGGAGGAGTTAAGTATCGAGAAAGCGCTCGAGCTTGCAAGCAAGGCGTCGTCGATAGCGGTCAGCCGCGAGGGAGCCTCGGACTCGATACCCTCGCGCGAAGAGGTGGAAAACTCGGAGATATCGCCCGCAGTAGATTAGAGGATGAGTGAACATGAAAAAGAAACTGATTAACTGGCTGTGTCTTTCGGGCGTTGCCGGCCTTATATTCTACATTTTGCACGCTGTAGTCGGCGCGATGTATTATCCGGGATATGACCGGATGAGCCAGGCGATGAGCGACTTAACGGCTTTATCCGCACCGTCTTTTATGGTTGCAAACGGATTGGCGTCGGTCTATGGCTTGTTCAGCGTTTTGAGCAGCACTTTGGTTTGTATCGTGATACAGGGCAAGGGAAACAAAGTTTTGCGCCTGGGCGTTTATATCTTTGCGGCGATGAACTGGGTGTCGGGAATCGGATTTGCTCTGTTCCCGTTATCGGACAGCGGATTCGCGGGCGAATTTCAAGACGCCATGCATCTGGTTACTGTGTTTTTGGTTGTGGGATTGTCGATCATCTCACTTATTTTGATCATTGTCGGCTGCCTGAAAAAGAACTACAGTAAACCGTTAGCGATAGTCGCGACAGTCGTTCTTGTATGTATGTTTATTGGCGGCGTCGGCGTTAATGTGGTACCGCTTGAATATTTCGGATTGATGGAGCGCTTTTCTTTGTACGGCGCGGTGATATTCAACGCGATCCTCGGTCTTTATGGGTTTGCCTTTTTTGACCGCGTTGAGGCGAGACGAATTCAGAAAAATAATAGAAACGGAATACCTATATAAATGGATAAAAAACAAATATCCGGTAACGACTGGATAAATAAATGTATATTTTTTTTGACGGGCCAAACAATTTCATTGTTTGGCTCAATGTTAGTGCAGTATGCCATCGGATGGCACATAACGTTATCTACTAAGAGCGGTCTTATGCTCACCGTCTTCATCATTTTTGGCTGTGTGCCACAGGTGCTGATTTCATTGTTCGCGGGCGTGTGGGCGGACAGATTCGACCGCAAACTGCTTATTGTCATTGCGGATAGCGCGATCGCCGTTTCAACGCTTATCCTTGCCATATTGCTCACATTTGGTTTCGATAATATCTGGTTATTGTTTATCATCTCGGCCATCCGCTCTTTCGGCGCAGGCATTCAAACGCCCGCTGTTGGCGCATTTCTGCCCGACATCGTGCCGGAGGATAAACTAATGCGCGTGAATGGCATAAACGCCAGCATTCAAGGCGCAATGATGTTTATCGCGCCGCTTGCGGCGGGCGGTCTTTACGGCATCATGGGGCTGGCATCCACTCTCTGGGTGGACGTCGTTACCGCGGTCATCGGCATTTCGATGCTGCTGCTCATCAAAGTCGATAAAGTTGTGAAAAAGATCGATGAGCAATCTCATGTTTTGCGGGAAATGACAAGCGGTATTCGTTACGTTTTTCAAACCAAATGGCTGCGGCAGTTTTTGGGTTTTTATCTGATTTTTACACTTGTGTTAGGCCCAGTGATGGTGCTTACGCCGTTGATGGTTGCGCGGAGTTTCGGCGATGAAGCGTGGCGGCTTGTCGCCCACGAGGTGGCGTTCGCGACAGGTATGACAGCAGGCGGTCTTGCTGTAGGCATTTTAGCGAAAAAAATCCGCAACACGGCTCACATGGTTATCGTCGCCTGCATAGCCTTCGGTATAACGACTTTTGCAATGGGTTTTTCTCCTAATTTCTGGTTTTACCTTGGCGTTATGCTTCCGATGGGTGTGACTTGGCCGTTTATTAACAGCGGTTCGATGACTGTGTTTCAGACAAAAGTCCAGCCCGAATTTTTAGGGCGTGTACTCAGCCTCGTATCGATTATTATCAACGCGTCGGTACCGTTGTCAATGGCGATTTTCGGACCAATGGCGGATTATGTGCGTGTGGAAACACTGCTCGTCATTACGGGAGCGGTTATGATCATCATACCGATATTTATGATGCGGTTTAAAGAGATGATTGCGGCGGGACAGCAACTGCCGGAAGACGAGACTGCGGTGACGGAAGTGGACAGTGTACAGTGATCACTGCCCACTGTTTTTAAAGGTACCGCTGTAGTTCCCGGCGGTTACGGTAGAGCGCGTCCCTCATAGCCGAGGCGAGATTGTGGTCTTCGGTGCTTGCCGCGACCCCGTATTGCGCAAACGCTTCGTCGATTTCCTTGATGCCGCGGTCGGTTCCCTCAACAAGCATTTTGGCTATGTGCGGTGCGCTCTTGCTCGCTATCGTGTTGATGTCGATCATCATGTTTCCCACAACCTTCGCCACCGCCGACACGCCGCTTACGTCGGAGCCGCCCGAACGCAAAAGTATCTCGGCGGACATGAATATCCGGGTATATTCATCGTGCTGAAGCTGTACGACCGATCTTAAACCGGGGTCTTTTATCATGGGCAACAGCTTTTCCATAGTGTTTTTGCCCATCTCGGCGTTTTTGTGCGTGCAGTTAAGAAGTTGCTGCGCAGAGTTCATTTTTGTATCTCCTTATTTGTATAGATTTTATTGACGGAGTGTCGGTCTGGCGCCCCGTATATTTTTGGTTTTTCATCTATATTATTGTCGGTATCCGCTTTTAAAATTCAGTAAATTATGATATACTGATTTAGCTTCAAAATAGGAACGTTTTTGAAGAAGGCCGCGTTAAACGCGGCTTAAACCTGTTCGATCGGACTTTTTGATTAAGTACCGCTGTTGATTTTTCGGCGATTACAAAAAGAGGATATATGATAAAGGGTGCGTTCAGCGAACAAAAATACGAGAGAGTCAATATCGATCCTATCCCCGAAGAGCTTGTGCGTTTGGTCGATGAGGTAAAGAATCCCGACAGTGCCGCGGATATGATCGAGAGTTATAGAAAAGTCGACGACTGGATGCAGCAGCTCGGCACGATGTACTCGATGGCGTATATTCGATACACCGTAAATACAGCGGATGAATTTTATCTGGGCGAGCGCGATTACTACGACAGATATCTGCCGGCGATCTCCGAGCTTTCGGCTTCAATGGGCGCCGCGATAGCGTCGTCGCCCTACCGCGCCGAAATGGCGGAACTCATCGGCGAGACAGCGATAAAAAATATGGAACTGAGCGCCAAAGCGATCTCGCCCGAAATCATCGGGGACCTTCAGCGCGAGAACGAGCTCAAGACGAAATACCAGACGCTTACGGCGTCCGCGAGGATAGACTTTGACGGAAAGAAGCTCACGCTGCCGCAGCTTGTTCCCTATCAGGAACACACCGACCGCGCGGTGCGTGAGGCCAGCTTTCGGGCGCAGGGACAGTATTTTGCGGACAACAGGGACAAGCTCGAAGGAATCTTTGACGAGTTGGTAA
>Ga0209737_10001549_pt1 | contig 16411 bp, 13 predicted proteins | sample TergutCu122P3_FD_187284 | JGI IMG/M metagenome (GOLD analysis project Ga0209737, IMG submission 187284) | Cubitermes ugandensis P3 segment gut microbial communities from Kakamega Forest, Kenya - Cu122 P3 (SPAdes) (version 2) | ecosystem: Host-associated > Arthropoda: Insects > Digestive system...
CACAGCAAGCGAAACCACCGAATTAAACAACTTTTCAGGCGCCGCAACCTTCTCAAAAATGGTGGAAACAGGCATAACGACAATTTTAGCCGTCCCGTTCAAAATTTCGTCCAAAACCACAAGCCGCTGCTCACGGGTAGGACCAAAAATCGACCGCATATTATAAGGAATATTCTGCGCCTGCGGGAAGTATTTTGCGGTGTTGGGCTGAAACGAATTTATTTCATTGCAAATCCTTTCGGCGGATTTGGCGTCTTCGGCGATGACGACCGTAGGGGCGGATATTATCCGCCCGCAATTATCATAAATTTCGCGGATTAAAAAACTATCGGCACTCTCGGCAATGCCTGAAATGCAAACAGAATTATTTTTCAGTTCGTTTGTGATTTCGTTGAATACTTGGTTTGCTTTCATTTTCTTTCTAACTCTTTATCCAACTGCCTATTAAATTCCGCTTCGGCGCCTATCGCTTTTATGGCTTCGGCATGTTTTACTTTTAAGTCGCAATATTCTTCGGCAAGTATTACTTCTAAGCCTTTTAAGTTTCTAATTTTCTTTTCTCTTTCTGCGATTTCTTCGAGAGATAAATTTTCTTTTTCTTGTTCCAGCAAGACCTCCGCATTATGCGCTTTAACTTTTGCATCATACACATGAATTTTGGCAAATAATGTTTGTGTTGTATAGTAATACGATAATCTTTTCTGCAAAATTTCGTTTTGTTTTGTTATTCTTGCTATTGTTTCTTTCGCAAACTCATACTGACGAACAAGTCCATCTCTCAGATTTTGCCCCAAAGTAATTTTTATTGCCTTTTCGCGCTCAATGGCTACCATAATATCTTCCAAATAGGACAATAAGTTTTCTCGCGCCTTTATTAAATTAACGGCAATCGGCTCAAGTTTGTAGTCGATACCAAAAACTTTGTGCTTGTCTTCTAAAGCGTTATCGTATTCTTCTATAAGAAAATCAACTTTGTCGCTAAGACTTTGCAATAATTCTTCGTTGTATATCTCCAAAATTTTTCCGCCTTTTTTTAATTTCCCAATTTCTTTAATTTATACGCTTCTCCTTATTTTCTGCACAAAAATAATTTATTTCAAGCACCGAAAACGGCACTTGACTCATTTAATTCAGTTTTTTGAAAGGGAATTTATTGACTTTCGAAAAAATGAGTCAGGAGGGATTCGAACCCTCGACCCACGCCTTAAAAGGGCGTTGCTCTACCAGCTGAGCTACTAACTCGATTAGCGTTATCTCACAAATAACGGGGCTAAAATACTTTCCGCCCCGTGTTTGTGTCAAGAGAAAACTTGTAGTTTCCGCAAAAAACTTTTTTTAATACTTGAACACTTCGTTTCCGCTTGCAAGCCACAATGTTTTGGTGCTTTGATTGTAAGAAATTGCCGAAATTGAATGTAGTTCGTTATCAATGGGATTCAAATTTCCGTTGCTTAAATTAATTTTTGTGATATATGAGCCCAAATGACTGCTCCAATCCGCCGCCCAGCCCTTGTCCATAAGCAAAAATGCTTCGCTATCCGATACAAATTCGATTTTTTGTGGGCTTGCTCCTAACGCGCTTCCGTCCAAAATTGTCATTTTTGCTTCATTCGTTAAGTCGATTTTTGTAATTCCGCCGTCAATCGCGGTAAAACTTCCTCTGTCCAAAACAAACAGTTTGTTTCCGCGGACGGCAATTTCGATTACATTCATAAAATTGCTTTCAAATTCACGCAAAACATTGCCTGTTGTTTCATCGATTTCCAAAATTTTACTCTTTGCCGTCGGAAAATAAAATTCAGGGTCAAGATAATGAAGCGCGGCATAAATTTTTCCGTTCGCAAATTTCAAATCTTGCAAACTTGCGCCCGAATACTGTGATAAATCTATGCTTTCTTTGTATTCAATGTCGCCGTTTTCTTTTTCAAAAACCGCAATAAGCAAGTCCTCGCGAGCGCCGACAAAAATTTTGCCCTGACCGTTTCCGCAAATGCCGTGAGCATTAAAATACGCGGAATTTTCAAACGGCGTTTGTTTTATTATTTCGCCGCCCGCCGTCAAAAAAACTAAATTTTCGGGTCCGCGCTCCAAAATATAAAAATTCCCGTCCACAAAATCCGCATTCGCGTCAAAAGCGATTGTCTTTTTGGAATAATATTTACCGTCTGTAATTATCCCGTAATTTCCCGCGGGAAAAGCCACTTCAATCGTAAGAGTTACCCCGCCGACGGATTTAAGCGCTACGACAGGCATATCCGTCCTTATTTTTCCGTCGTCTTTCGGGTTGTCCGAACAAGCGACCAATCCCACCAACACCGCCGCGATAAACGCAACACACAACCATCTCTTCATACATATACTCCTTATGTATATAGTTAATAATAAAATAAAACAGAACCTTTCAAATTCATTCCCGGATAACGCAAAACAAAATACGGATTTTCTAATGCCGTTCGTTTTTCTGGCGAATTTCCAGCCGAGCAAATGTCGTAAACACCCGCTTGAATCCGCCAGTTTTGAATATCGTATTGTAAAACAAAATTAAAAAACGCTAGCCCTTTTCTGTTTTCGTCAAAAGGAACACGGAAACGATTGTATAAATCGTGAAAATACGCGGACTGGAACGACACCGACGGCAGAAAAGATACACCCGCAAAATCACCGATTTTGACTTCCGAATTGATTTTCAAACGGCTTTCATTCGGAAGATAGAGTTTTTTATTACTGCTTTCACTCAAATTCCGCGGTTCTTGAAGCGTTAAATTATTCCTCAATTCAATTTTTTCAAAAACCTGCCAAAAAATATTGTTTTCAAAGCCAAAATTTTCCGCTTCCGCGATATTTACTGCCTGTCCGACATTTCCGCGGTAAATCACACGGATTAAATCGCGTGAATAATTGTAAAAAATCGCCGCACTCGTCCTAAATTTATTAAAATCGGCAATTATCCCCGTTTGCGTCGAAACAACCTTTTCAGATAACAAATTCGTATTCGGAATTATCCCGTAATAGCCGTATCGCTGGCGCAAATTCGGTATTTTTTCGGCAAAAACCACGTCCGCGAAAACCTGCAACGGCGAAATTAAAAAATGATTATTCACGCTCAAACGCAGGGATTTATCAACATCGAAAATCGTATCATCGGGAATATTTCTGTAAACAAAACCGTCTGTCCAATTACTTATTCTGTCAACATATCCGCGAATTGTCCCGCCTAAAATAAATTCGGAAATCGCCGTGAAAATCGCTAAATCCGCCGAAATCGCACCGTTTAGTCGCTGAACTTCTCGGTCGCTCACATCGCGTCCGACTATGTCGTTTTGATAATTTATTTTCTCGAAACGCGCCGAATTGTACAACGACAAGGCAAAATATTGCCCCATTTCAATCTTTTGGAAATACCCGCCGTCAAATGCCGAATTTTTTGACGTAACTTCACCTCCTTCGGAAAGCGAATAGGGAAACACGATATTATCTTTATCCGTCCAGCGAAACGCGTCTTGACTAAACACTGTCGAAAGGTTTATTTTACTCTCAAATCGATTGTGAAATCTTTGATTAAGCGTTATCATATAATCACTGTTTTCATCGTGAGTCGTTTGATTTCTGAATCTGAAACGTTCTCCCACGGGTGACGGGATTTCGTATCTCGACCATAAAAACGCGAAATTTCCGTCCAAATCAAAGTTTTTTTGGAACGTTTTAACTCCCGCCGTCGCCGAAAATGAGCGGTATTCGTTGTTGTCCATTCTGCGGATTGTGTCGTCGTCTCTGTGATTTGCGCCGTAAAAAGTTCCGTTGTAATCCATATATTCAAAATCATTTTTCGCCGAATGCCAATCGCCCGAAAGTGAGAGCCGTGTTCTGTTTCCGAGCGGAATGTGATTAAGATTTGTGTTCGCCCGAAATTCGCCATAACTTCCCGCAAGCAGAAAAACCGAGGGGCTAAATTCTGCGTTTTCTGGGTTTTCGGTGATGATATTTACTGCGCCGCCGAGGACATTTCCGCCCAACTTCGCGGGAACAAATCCCTTGTAAACATCTATTTTAGATACATTCAAGCCGTTAAAACGCGACAAATCAACTGCTCCCCCACTCGCATTTGCGACGGAATTTCCATCGACAAAAACGCCAATTCTAGCACTTGAAATGCCGCGAATAGAAAAATCTTCAAAATTTCCGACCGCGCCGCTTCGGTCTTTCTGAATGCCGCTTTCAAAGGCGATTGTGTTCAAAATTCCGCGCGTTCGGACGTTCTCACCTGAAATCTCCCTGACAATGTTTTCGTTTTGCGAAAGCGTGTCAAAATTTCCGACGACAAACATCGTGTCGCTGTGAAACTCCGCCGAAAGGCAGAAATACGCCAAAAGCAGTATTATCAAAAATACCGTTTTCATTAAAAATTTCCTTCAAAAATCAAAACCCAAACCCTGTCTTCAGCAAAGTTTTTTGCGATAAATTTCGTGAAGGTCTTCCGACTTAAACTATTTTTACTTAGTTATCACGGCAACTGAGATTGTTTGTGAATTTCACACAATTCCCTGACGCACGAAATTTTTTACGTCATTATATTCCTAATCAACTTTTGCGCTTTTGTCGAACGACGAAGTTTAATTAACGCTCCGTCTTTCAACTGGCGAACACGCTCGCGGGTAATATCCATTTGCTGTCCGATTTCTTCGAGTGTGTAGTGCATTTCTTCGCCTATTCCGTAATATTTTCTCACGACCAAATATTCGCGTTCGGTCAAAAAATCACGCATTATTTTACACATTTCCGACGAATCCGAATTTTCAAGCGCCTGAGCGTCGGTGTCTTCTATGCTTTCGTTGGCGTATGTGTCAAACATTGTGCCGCCGTCGTCGTCGCGTAAAGGTGCGTCAAGTGAACGGTGGCGTCCGCTGATTTTTATTGAGTTTATCACGTCGTTTTCGCTCATTCCCATTGCTTCGGCAATTTCGGCGTTGGTCGGGTTTCGCGAGTATTTTTGCATAAGTTGCTCACGGGTTTTGCTTACTTCGTAAATTGTTGCGACGCGGTTCAACGGCACTTTTACAATTCGCGAATGGTCGGCAAGTCCCTGCAAAATCGCCTGCCTTATCCACCAAACCGCATACGAAATAAACTTAAAGCCCTTCGCTTCGTCAAAACGGCGTGCGGCTCTTATCAAACCCAAATTTCCTTCGTTTATTAAATCACTTAAAGCAAGCCCTTGATTCTGGTAACCTATGGCAACGCCCACAACAAAACGCAAATTTGCCTTTATCAACAATTCTTCGGCGCGAGCATCGCCTGCTTTTATTCTTTTGGCAGTTTCTTTTTCCTGTTCCGGTGTTAGCGGATTATATTTAGTTATGTCTTTAAGATATAATTTCAAACTTTCTTCATCTGTCGATATGCTGTACTTTTCTGACCCGGACATATTCTCTCCCTATTTTTTTGTCTTTTTCAGATGTTTTGGGCACAAAATACTATTTTCCCGCAACAACTTGTGGTTTTTTTTATTGTTTTGTAAAAAAAACTGGGCAACCCCGTTTCCGAAATTGCCCAAGACCGACATTAGTCGGCAAAAAGTTACCTCCAGTTCGGAACAAGTTCCCTAAGCGGCTGCGAGGACACAACCCGTATATCAAATTCGTTAATGGTGAGATTGTCCCCGCTTAACGCTTTTCCAAGGTTTACTCCCAATGTAGCAGTTGCCGTAAATGCAGAAGCAGATACTCCCGGAACAGTGAACGCAAAATACCTGGAGCTTGGATTTTGGTCGAAGCCGAGTTTTCCCCAGGTACTCGGGTCTGCTGGCGCACCGGTAGCCGCGTTTCCCGTCGGAGTCGCCGGCATGCCTACCACAAAAGTGTCCTGTTCTGCTTTGTGAGCTGCTTGCATATTAGCAATTGCACTTAAAATCTGCGGACCTTCACTCGCTTTCGCTTTGTTGGTCGCAGCCATCATTTTCGGTATCGCTACCGCCGCCAACACACCGATGATGACAATCACCACCATCAGTTCCACCAATGTGAAACCATTTCTTTTGCTCATAAAAAACCTCCTAAAGTTTAATTTTTTGAGCATTAACCATTTTTTTACAGAAAAAGTCAAGCACTTTTTCTATGTAACAGTATATGATATTTTTTTTGCTTGTCAAGTTTTTTTGTGATTTTTTTGTTTTTTTTAAGAACTTTGCCCACAATTGTTTCGGCAAAATTTATTTTACCTGCAATTTTGCAAATTCGGCAAAGAAAGAAAGCAAGTTATCAAATGGTAAAAAAATTATTGTTCAGTTCAACCGCAACCCAAAACAGAGTTGCCGTCCTTGAAGAAGGCAAAGTTGTTGAATATATTGTAGAACAACCCGATAATCACAGAATTTTAGGAAACATTTATCGCGGGCGTGTCGAAAGAGTAGTGCCAAGCATTCAGTCGGCGTTTATTGACATCGGTCTTGAAAAGAACGCATTTTTGAATGTTGCCGACATTGAGACCAACCTGATTCCCGAAATTCAACGAGAAGAAGAGCCGGAAATCGACGAAAGCACAAAAAGCGTCGAAGTGAAAGCCGATGCCGAAACCGATGCGGACGCGGATGACGCGGATATGGAAGCCGATGCCGAAAAAAAACCGCCGAAAAACAAATACGCCATCGAAAATCTTATTGAAGAAGGACAGGAAGTTCTCGTCCAGATTTCCAAAGAGCCGATTGGCAACAAAAGCCCGAAAGTAACGACTAAAATTTCGCTCGCCGGACGATTTACGGTGCTTGTTCCCGATTCAAAAAACATCGGAATTTCCAAAAAAAACGACGGGAAAAGGGAAAGAAAGCGGCTCAAGAAAATGTTGCGGCAAATGCTTCCGCCCGGAATGGGCTGCATTGTGCGGACAATCGGTCTTGATGTCGATGAGAACTTGATTTACAACGAATTGAAAATGCTTGTCAGCGAGTGGGAAATCATACAGGCAAAAGCGCTTGAAGGCGAAGAGCCGTGCCTTTTATACAGAGAACAGGACACGATAACGCAGTCAATCCGCGATTTATTTTCAAAAGAAGTTGAAGAAGTAATTGCCGACGACCAGAACGATTACGAAAAAATTATTACTTACCTTAATAAAATCGCCCCCGAAATGAAAGACCGCGTCTCGCTTTATACTCAAAACACTCCCCTTTTTGACGCTTACGATATTGAGCGGGATTTGGACAAGTCGCTTCGCCGCAAAATTTGGCTTAAAAGCGGCGGATATTTATTCTTCGACAAAACCGAGGCGCTTTTGGCTATTGATGTAAATTCGGGGCGTAACAACTCCGAGGAAACGCTTGAAGACACGGTTTTTGCGGTAAATATGGAAGCGGCAAAGGAAATCGCCCGTCAAATCCGGCTTCGCGATGTCGGCGGAATTATTGTCGTTGATTTTATTGATATGAAAAAAGGCGAAAACCGCGAAGCTTTACAGCAAAGAATGCGTGAACTTCTGAAAAACGACTCCACAAACACCGCCTGCTCCGATTTGTCGCGTTTCAGTTTGATGGAAATGACGAGAAAGCGCGTTCGCCCGGGATTGAACGAACTTATGACCGAAATTTGCCCGCATTGCAACGGAATGGGACGAGTGTTTTCAACCAAAACCGTCGCCTCAAAAATCGACCGCTGGCTTCACCGTGCACAAGCCGATGAAATTTCGTCGCCGATTAAAATTTTGGTCTCGCAAACAATTTTTGATTACATAGAACGTAATAATTTGCAGCAGGAACTGGAAAACGATCACAAGGTAAAACTGCTTTTTGAAGTCGCAACACGCCTCGGTCAGGACGAATTTGAGATTTATACCTGCGAACAAGACAAACATATTACGGAAAAACATTTATAAACCTTGCATTTGAGACGTGCGATATAATATTTTAGTTAGCGTTTTTTGAAAAAGAAAAAATTTTTCATAGATTTAAGGAGAAACTTAAAAATGGTTTCAGTAGTAAAACAAGGCGGATTTCAGTATAAAGTTGCCGTTGGCGAATTGCTTGACATTCCGCTTGTAGAAGGCGAAGTCGGACAGGAGATTACTCTTGATTCCGTTCTTCTTTTGAGCGAGGGCGATAAGACGACAATCGGAACGCCGGCGATTGAGGGTGCGGTTGTTAAGGCAGAGATTGTAGAACACGGACGAACGGCTAAAGTTTTGGTAGTCAAAAAACACAGACGGAAGGACTATCAGAGAAGAAACGGGCATCGTCAGGATTATACAAAAGTTAAAATTACTTCGATTAAAGCAGCGTAATTAAGGAGAGTTTTCAATGGCACACAAAAAAGGTCAGGGAAGTACCAAAAATGGTCGCGACAGCGCAGGCAAACGCCTTGGTGTAAAAGAATATGCAGGCGAATTGATTAGCGCGGGAAGCATAATTATCCGCCAGCGCGGGACGAAAGTTCACGCCGGCGAAAACGTCGGACGCGGAAAAGACGATACGCTTTTTGCAAAAATTACGGGTAAAGTCGATTTCTTCAAAAAAATAGACGACCGGAAATATGTAAGAGTTTTGCCTGCGTAATATAAATAAAATGTTGATTCAAAGTGCGGGGGTAAAATTTCGCGCTTTTTTTTTGAACGGGAGATTATTTTTATGATAACCGCTAAACTGTCGGTCAATGATATGACAAGAATTCCGAAAATTGTTCGTCAGGAATTAAAACTCAACCAAGGTGACAGAATTGTCTTTGAAAAGAAAGAAGACGGTTACGTTATTCGCAAATTAGTGGTGGAAACTCCCGGAAATAAAAAACCGGCTCCCATTTGGTCGGCTTCAAAATCGCACACCGAATACGCAATGGGCGATTTGGTTTTGGGAAGCGACGGAAAAACATACCGTTTAGACAAAATGGGCTGGCAATTCTTTGACCCGACAAGCAAAGACGGACAAAATTCCTGGAAAGCGGTGTGAAAAAAACAACTTCCTTTTTTCTGGTTTTATTTCTTTACACGTTTTCATTTTGCTTTGAATTTACGGATACGCTCGAATTCTCAACATTTTTTTCAGCGCGAAAAGATACCATAATTGCGGCGATTGTAGTAGATATTCCAAAAAACCATTACCTTTATTCCAATCCAAAAGGTCCCGGAATCGGCAGGGAGTTGCAAGTTTCGTTGATTGATACGGCAACTGCTGAAATTGTGTTTGCAAAAAAACAAATCCCGCAAAAAATTTTGCCGCAAGACGAACCCGAAGACCAATGGGTTTGGGCTTGGAAAAACGAAGCGGCGATTTTTCTTGCGTTCTCGCCCGAAACCCAGTTTCCCGTAAATGTCAAAATCGAAGGTGCTTATTGCCATATTTCCTGCATTCCCTTTTCGCAAACTTTGGAAATTCTGCCCGACAGAGGATTTTTTGACGAGGACTTAAAGCAAATTTTTGCCGAAGCGCAAGATTTGCCGGTTAAGGGAGTGATTATTCAAAAACATTTCACTACGCGCGCTCCCCCGCAAAACTTCACATTGCTTTCGGCGATTTTCTTTGCATTTCTGGCGGGGATAATATTAAACTTTATGCCTTGCGTTTTGCCTGTTTTGGGAATAAAAATTTTATCTTTTACCGAAAATACAAGCAAAAAAACGGCTGTTTTACGTTCTTTCGCGTTTTCGGCAGGCATATTTTTTGTGTTTCTGTTGCTTGCGCTCATCACGGTTCAAGCAAAAATCTGGTGGGGACAACAGTTTCAAAATCCGATTTTCATAAACATTCTTTCGTTTTTTATGCTTGTCGGAGCGTTGTTTTTATTTGACGTTTTTGTAATTTCACCAAACTCAAAAGTCGCCGATTTGGAGAGGAAGCAGGACAAAAGTTCGCTTCTCGGAAATTTTATCCGCGGAGTTTGCGCCACAATTTTGGCAACGCCCTGCTCAGGTCCGTTTTTGGGTGCTATTATGGCTTGGGTGGTAATTGATAACAGTCAAGCCACAGTTTTCGCCGTGTTTTTGTCGGTTGCCGCCGGAATGTCCGCGCCGTATATTCTTTTGAGTATTGTCGGCGGAGCACAAATTTCTCGGAAAATCGGAAAATATTCGCTTCTTATCAAAAAAACACTTGGAATTATTTTGCTTATTTTCGCCGGATATTTATTTTATTCGGCAAATTCCGGCAAATTCTTTCAAACAAAATATAATAATTCCGTATGGCAGCCGTTTTCGCAGGAATTATTTGAAAACGCGCAGAAAAACGAGCAAAGCGTTATCATAGAATTTACGGCAAAGTGGTGTTTGAACTGTCAATACAACAAAGTTACGGTTTATGAAACAAAAGATATTCACAAAATTCTGCAAAGCAAAAACATTCTGGCTTTAACCGCCGATTTAACGAACGAAAACCTGCCCGCACAACGCCTGAAAGAAAAATTAAACGCCAGAAGCATTCCCTTTTCGGCAATTTTCGACGGAAACGATTTCACAAATCCAATTGTGTTTTATGATATTGTAAGCAAAAAAGCGGTTATTGAAGCGCTTGAAAATGTTAAGTAAATCCTAAAATCCTCAGCTCTTTCGCTACTTCTTCGGGGGCGTTTTTTACGATGTAATGCGAAAATTCCAAGCGTTTGCGGTAATTGCTTCGTTGCTTTTTGAAGTTTTTTTCTCGTAAAAATTCTTCGCTGTCTTTGTCAATCGGACAGCATTTTAGCAAAATTTCGGCTATGCCGGCTGAGCCGGAACCTTCCGTAAATTCAAGCGTTTGCTTTTCTATTTTCGCAAAAACTTCCGTTTCAAAATCAAAACTCGGTTTTTCAAAGAAGAAAGCACAGCAGTTTTCGTAAATTATTTTTGTTCCGTTGATTTTTCCGTCATACGAATGCCCTGCGATGTGCGGCGTGCTGAAAATAGATTTTTGCGCCAAGTCCCAATTTATATTTGGCTCGTCTGCCCAAACATCTATAATTTTATTTTTCACATTAAGCAACGCCTCTTCATCACAAACAGCCCCTCGGCTTGCTTGGATTAAAAGCGCGTCGGGTTTCATTTTTGCGAAAAAATCCTTGCCCAAAAGTCCTTCGGTTGTTTTATCTAACGGTGTGTGAATTGTAATTATATCGCTATTTTTTGCAATTTCATCTAACGGCGTAAATAATTTTTTTGGCGGGTCATTTGAAATTGTTTTTATTCCCAAGTTTTGTAAAATTTCCGCAACTTTTCCGCCGATATTTCCGACGCCGATAATTCCGACGGTAGGGCATACCCCGTCGCGGGATAACACCCGCGCCACCCCTTTACATAAAGGGGAACTCTCATTTGCTATAGTTTGCGAAGAATTACAAAGTTTCGTTGGCGAAAATTCCCCTTTATGTAAAGGGGTGGCGGCAGTGTTATCTGCCGACGGGGTATGCTCACAGAACGCATAAATTGCCGTCAGGACATATTCTACGACACTTCTCGCGTTGCAGCCAGCCGCTGACGAAAATCCGATTTTGTGCTCCTGTAAATAGTCAAGGTCGATGTGGTCGGTGCCTGCAACTGCGCTCCCTACAAATTTAATTTTTGTGTGTTCTATCAGTTCTTTATTTACTTTGACTGTTGAACGGACAAGCAATACGTCAAAATCGCGGATATTTTCGTTTGTGATTTCGTCCGAGTCGAATAAATTGACTTCGCCGAGCGTCGAGAACGCTTCTTTTGCGAATAATATGTTTTTGTCTGCTGCTATTTTCATAATAATACGGATTTTTGCACTTGTGAAAATGTTACGCCGTGTTTTTTAGCCGCTGCGGCAACGCTTTCGTATTCCGGTTTTGTTTTTGTGATTCCGTGCCCCGACGAAACCTTTACGTCGATACTTCCGAATTCGGTCTCCACTTTTTCGTGGCGGCAGTCAAGCGTTAAGCGTTCGCAAATCGACATTCTTATTCCGCGTGTCGTCGTGTGTTTCAGCATTGTTTTTGACACGATTTCTCTGTCTTTTTCGTATGTGAGAGCCGTTAGAATATGCCCTGAACGCCCTTTTTTCATAACTGCGGGAACCACGAAAACATCAAGCGCGCCGGATTCAAAGAGTTTGTCGCAGGAAAACGCCAGTTCTTCCGCCGTGATGTCGTCCAAATTGCAGGATATTTCGTAAACTTCCGGGGCTTCGGCTTCGACGGCTTCGACGGGCTCAGCCACCGTTATACCCGTTCCTGCGAAGGCGCGGACGCAGTTTAGTTGTGCGAAGTTCTTTTTGCCCATGCCGTAGCCGATTTTTTCAATGCTCATTGCGGGCATTGAGCCGAAAGAATGCGCGAATGTTTTAAGTATTGCCGCTCCCGTTGGGGTGCAGAGTTCGCCTTTAATTTCGCCGCCGTAAACGGGAACGCCTCTCAATATGTAAGCAGTGGCGGGTGCGGGAACGGGAAGTATTCCGTGTCGGCATTTAACGCTGCCGAAGCCCAAATGAACGGGCGAAACGATTACCCTGTCGGGCGAAATCATATCTAACGCCAAACAGCAGCCGACAATATCGCAAACGGCGTCCAATGTCCCTACCTCGTGAAAGTGTATGTCGCCGACGGGTTTTCCGTGAGCGTGCGATTCCGCCTGCGCCAAAAGCGAATAAACTTCCAAGGATTTTTCCTTAACGCTTTCGGGTATGTTCAGGGAGCGTATAAGCGCCGTTATGTCGCCGAGAGACGAATGCGCGTGGTCATGCTCATGGTCGTGGTCGCAATGATGATGATGGTCGTGATGCTCGTGTTCGTGATGATGATGCTCTTCTTCCGTAACTCCGTCTATAATCACGTCGATACTGTTGCCGACAATGCCTTGTTTTTCTACTTTTTTCGCTCGAATCACTGTGTTTTTCAGTCCGATGTCGTTCATTTTCTCCATAAATTTGCCGGAGTCGGGACACAGTTGCGCCAGCGCCGCCATTAGCATATCGCCCGCGGCGCCCATATTGCATTCTAAATATAATATTTTCACATTTCCTCCGATTTGCTCTTATATGTGGTTAATCATATTGGCGAGATAGCCCGCGCCGAATCCGTTGTCTATATTCATAACGCTGACTCCGCTTGCGCAGGAATTAAGCATTGTAAGCAAAGCCGATACGCCGCCGAACGATGCTCCGTAGCCCACGGAAGTAGGAACGGCGATAACGGGACTGTCCACAAGTCCGCCGACGACGCTTGCCAGCGCGCCCTCCATTCCGGCGACCGCAACTACGACTTTTGCGCCCATAAGTATATCCATTTTGTTAAAAAGACGATGTATTCCCGCGACACCGACGTCGTAAAGCCGTTCCACGCGGCTGCCGAGAACTTCCGCGGTAACCGCCGCTTCTTCCGCTACGGAAAAATCGCTTGTTCCTCCCGTTGCGACGACTATATAACTTTTCGTTGCGGTAATTTTTCCTGTTTTATTGACGATTCCGAGTTTGGGCGCGGCTATGTATTCAAGTTCAATGCTTTTTTGAATTTCGCTTGCCGTTTCGCTGTTCAGGCGGGTTATGAGAATATTTTCCCTGCCGTTTTCGAGCATTTTGCTTACAATATCCGTTATTTGCCCGCTCGTTTTGCCCTGCCCGAAAATAACTTCCGCGATACCCTGCCGTATTCCGCGATGATTGTCTATTTTCGTGTGTCCCAAGTCGGAAAACGGCTCCATTTTTAATTTAAGCATAGCATCATCGGGCGAGATTCTTCCTTCTTTTACCGCCAGCAGTATTTCGTATGTTTGTGTTTTGTTCATATATTCTCCTTTTCAAACACAAAATACTATCTGCGCGAGCGGGGCGGCAATGGAAAGCGGCGTTCCCCGTTCGAGGAAACCACCTTTCCTCGCCTTAGGAAACCGCCTTTCCCCGCCCGAGGAAAGCGGCGGCGTTCTTACACATACCCCGACGAGGGATAACACCCTCGTCACCCCTTTAAGAAAGGGGAATTTCCACCCGTGAAACTTTGCAAAATCTCATAAATTAACGCTAATGAAAATTCCCCTTTTGTAACCTTTTGCCTCTTGGCAAAACGGCGGTGTCAGGGGTGTTACCCCCTGACGGGGTATGCCCCTCTATCGTCTTACTCCAAGTTTCGCCGAGTATTGATGCGTTTTGCCGTTTCGGTCTTTTATTTCCGCCACCACCAAATATGTTCCGTTGGCGACGAAGCGTCCTGCGGGGTTGCGTAAATCCCACGACAGTCCGGTGGCTGAGCCTGTCGAAGCCCCAGAATGCACGACATTACCCGTCATATCGTAGATTACCACATTCGTCTCGACTGCTCTTTCGCCGTTGGGCAACACTACACTAATCTCCGCCTTATCGCTGACGATATTTTTTGCGAATATTATTCCGTGCGCGGCTTTTTTGGTGTTCACGATTGACGTCAGCCCTTGCAATACGGGTGCGCTCAAGCCGCTTGCGGAAGTGCCGGCTGCTTCGGAGGCGGTTATCTCTACTCTTATGCGCTTGCCGATGTCTGCGGCTTTTACCGTGTATGTGGGTTCTGCGCCTACTTTTTCGTTGTCTGCGAACCACGCGTAAGTTAAGTTGCCTGCTCTGGTAATGCTGCCTTCGCCGTCAACGGAGGCGGTCAGCACGTCGCCTACTCGCGGGGTTGTGTTGCTTATGATTGCCGTGTTTGCAAGTTGAAGGAAGCGCACTCCGATTGGTATCACAATCTCTCTGCTCAAAGGTATCTCGTAATTGTTGTCTTTCAAATTAACATCTTCAAAATCAACCATTACCAAATATCTTTCTGTTATCTCAAACACCACTTCGCGACGAATCTCGGAGCGAGAACGTGCGGGATTGGTTTCGTCTCTCTCAATCCTTATGTTCGGCATTTCGGCGAAAACGCTTCCCGCGCTGTCGGCTCTGTTTACTATGCCGGTCGTATCAACCGCAAAGTTGAAGCCCACGAGTGCGAGTAATTGCTCTTTAAGTTGCTCCTCGCTCGTGCTTACTCTGTTTATTTCCACTTCGTCGGAACTTAAATTTGCGGCAACTTCTCTTCGTGCTATCCTGAAGTTTGCAGTTCTGTTGTTGAGAACGTAATTGCCCGCGTTCGCCGATATTATTGCGGCGGTGGCGGTGTAAGTTCCCGCAAACGCTTCCCCTCCCAGCACACGCAAATCAATATTGTCCGTGCCGGCATTTACTCTTGCGGCAGGGTGCTGTACCATTCTGCTGAATCCGAACACGAAAGTTTCGCCGTCCTTGTTGTCGCCTTCGTTACCCCACTCCACATTCAGGGTTTTGGGTCTTATCGTGTAAGACACGGTTGCGTTGCTCAAAAGAACATCGCTTCCGGGCATGGTCGCCATTGCGAAGTAATTTGTCCCCGCGTTTATCTGTCCGCCGATAACTACGACTTCATGCTCAGCGCCGTTGCCGTCAATCGCTTTTGCAGTCGGTACTTTCATAGTTCCGTCGAAGTCAAAGACAGTATTGCCCCACTCAACACGCATTCTCGTTACGTTTGAAGACGTGGTAATTATCCTGAATTCGCGAGTCGCCTGACCCGAATAATTGCCCAAGCCGCTGATAATCGCTCTTGCCGTTCCGGGTTCTCTGTTATCCTCGTAGCGAACCGAATAATCAACACCCTCGCGCAAAGTTATGCCGCCGTCCCTAACGCTAAGCGGGGGCGTTATTGCCTCTCCCGAGAAGAGATACGAAGCAATCGGCGCAATCATGTCGTTATTAAGCGGTTTGCCCGTTATCGTAAAGTTTGCCGTTGTTCCCAAAAGGAAGAAATTCAAGTCGGCATTCGGCAAGGACGCGCTTGCGATATGCGTTCCCGCGTTAATTGCGCCGACAACGTCCAAATAAACCTGCCTGCCGTCTTCACCGGGTACCCACGCTTGCGGCGCTTTCATAGTTCCGTCATAAACAAATGTCCTTTGGCTTTGATTAACCGGAATCCAGCGAACAAATACCTCTTCAGCATCGCCCTCAACAATCGCAAATTCCACCGGAGCCGTTACCCCGCCGAAGTAGTTTGTCGTCTCGCCGATTCGCGCTTTAACGAAATACGTTCCCTGTGCGACAGGCGCGGTTTCTTCAAAATTCCCGCCGCGGCTTGTGGCATAAAGCAATGTTACCACGCCGCTTCCCAAATTCCCCGTTACTCTGTATTCAAGCGCTTCCCCCTGTTTGACCGAGGCGTTATCAACATTCAATATAGGAGAAATATGCGCCCGCGTTATATCAAATTCCACCGCCTCGCTTATCAAATTAAACAAGGGGTTAGGCACGGTCATTCGCGCAGTAGCAGTATGTTTGCCCGCATTTACCGCTCCGGTAGTCGCCTCTATAGTAAGTGCCAAAAGAACACCGTTTTCAAGTGTAGCCGTAGCCGTCGGCAGTTGTGCCATTCCGTTAAACTCAAATTCCAACTGCTCACTCCAAACAACCTCAACATCTTCAATCTTTATCCAAGAAGCATGAAGTGTGATGTCGCTAACAATTACA
>Ga0209737_10001550_pt1 | contig 16392 bp, 1 predicted proteins | sample TergutCu122P3_FD_187284 | JGI IMG/M metagenome (GOLD analysis project Ga0209737, IMG submission 187284) | Cubitermes ugandensis P3 segment gut microbial communities from Kakamega Forest, Kenya - Cu122 P3 (SPAdes) (version 2) | ecosystem: Host-associated > Arthropoda: Insects > Digestive system >...
CCCCAAAACCCCAAAACCCCAAAACCCCAAAACCCCTATAAATTATAAAGTGTATGTCAAGTAATGGTTACTTTAAAATTAGTCTTATTACAGGAACTCCCTTCAATAGCTTCTTATCTCCTGGCAACGAAAATGTCACGGTCAGATCAATGTAAACTTCATTGCCTGTTAATTCTAAGACATCTTTAATACTGGAACTTAGTATACTCTCAACCTCTTTCGCTTCATCCGGATTAACTAACATACTATGCAACAATATTGGCTTATTATCTTTAAACACATCTTTCGCTTCTAACTTATACATATTCTTAAGTCCTTTTAACATCTCATCAAAGCTTTCACTGAACGAACTTTTCACTTCCCATCGATCCCATAATGTTACAGTCAATTCATTAGTCAACTTAATCTTTTTTGCTTCACCTGGCTCACTCAAACTCATATAAGGAAGTGCTAAGTTAACAAAAGCATTCCTATGAAATTCTATACCCAAGCCTTTAACTAACTTAATGAGCTCTAGTGTTTGCAGTGCTGCTACTACAGCCGTTGTTGTTGTTAGCGCAGGGACAATTCTCCCAGCTTTCATTTTTACTGACATCCACGTAGTTTTCTCAATACCATAACACTCTGATCTACAATTTGCCATAGAGTAAACAAAGTCTATATGGAAATTCATGTCATTATCCTTCTCAAAGTTTTCAGGAACTATACATTGGTTATCTGCTGCTAATTCTACTAACTTCTCTTTCATACCATTCATTAGCTCTGTCTTCATATCTTCTGTCACTTCCTCTTCTACCTTCTCCTCCTTAATCTCTTCCACCTCACTTGATATCCTCTTTGCCTTGTCAGCATTGGGTATGTACTCTTTTATGGGTATAGAAGCAGCTATGTTTGCATACTGTTTCTTTCCTTCTTGTGTTCTTATATCTTCAGGAACAGACATACCCCATACACGAGCAAACAATGATGCTACAGCTATCACATAATCAATATGAAGTTCATTGGTAGGGTTGAACTTTAATTCGTGTGGTAGTCGTCTAGGAAGTATCCAGAAGGGTTGCCCATCCTTTTCTTTAGTATCTAGAGGGTATGTGAATATTAATTGCTTTACATCATTTACAAAGTATTTCTGGAATTTACTGCGTGCATATTTTATACAATCTTTAAAACTTCCTGGCTTCTTTTCTAACCACTTCAATGCTTTTTCAAGGGATTTAATTTCTTGTCCAGTCTGTGGTACAAAATCAACATTGTCAACAAACATTTGAAGATTCTTTGGATTCTGCGTAAAGAGCTTCTCGAACTTATCTCTTGCCCACTCAATACAATGAAGTGGTTCTTCTGGGAACATTTTTAATGTGCATACCGGAATATCAAACGTCTCCTCTGGATCATTCTGACTTGAATAAGACTCAGTTTTATAAGGGATAATAACCTGTACATGACCTTTGGCTCCTAGAGTACCAGATTCAAGTAAAGGTATTTTATTGGTTACACAACGACTATCAATGTATCTTCTAGCTTGTACATTATCTAGAGCATTTGTTACAACATGAAGTTCATTAAAAAATTCATTATTAAAGATATTTTCTGTTCTTTCATCTACTTTATCTGTTCGTGCTATAATCTTTCCTTTAAGTGTTGGGTTGATTTGTCCTACAATAGCTGCTGCTGTTGTTGACTTTGGCTTTCTTAAATGCTTCTCCTTAAATAAGAACTGTCTATTCAAATTGCTGTTCTCAATTACATCAGGATCTGTTATAAGTATCTTCCCATCTTCACAACCAAAACCAAGCATCGCATAATTCTTAAGTAGTTCACATCCAATAGCTCCAACACCAACCATAAATAACTTCCAATTAGCTAATCTCTTAAATACCTCTTCTCCTAACAATGTCCTAACACCTAAATAACGATCATTCTTATCCAATCCTAATTTAGTCTTTATTGCTTCAATGTCTTTAGACTCAATGATGGGAATAAGTTCTTGTGAGTTGTAGTACATGACTTGATTTATTGGAGTATACTTGCCTGTAATTGCTTTAAGTGCTTCTTGTGCTGCTAATCCTCCCATAAATGCACACAATGGACTGAAACTAACCTTTGCTGTACATGAAGCTTTCATTACAAACTCTATTTCTCTCTCTGTCATCGTCTTCTTGCTCTTCTCATATATATCCTTTACTATTGATAGAAGTTGTTCAGCATCTTTAAAATTCCATTCTTCAGGCATTCGTTTATTAGTTTCTTTAAACAGATCGATAGCTTTGAATGTTACATGTGTTACAAACAAATCATCTGCTTTCCCAAAATCCAATGCCAACAAATTCTTATCATAAGGCACATCATTTCCTTCATATACTTCTGAAAGTTTATTAAATTTCATCTTCCTCTTAAGCTTCACTTGTTTTGCTATACCATTACGTATATACTTAGAGTATTTCATTGTATTACCAATTCTGAATTTATAAGGATCAACATACTTCACTATATGAATAGTATCATTAATAGTTTTATTACCTTCCATTACAATCTCTCCTTCTATTTCCATTCCTTTTACTTCTTTTATCACTATTGCATCTCCTTCTGCAAATCCATGTCTTTGTTCTGTTATTGTTGTTACCAACCCATTCTCCTCATTCGTTATCTCCTTTATCATGCATTCTTTTGATTCTTCATCATTGGGGTCTAAGACTTCAAATTGATTACCAAAATCATTTATCAATTTGCAGAGTGTTCCTTTAATATCAGCTATCACCAATGAGATCTTATGGTTCCTGCAGTATTCATCTATTGCTACTTGTATTTTATAATCTGTCTCAGTTAAAATCACCACAGCAAACCTCTCTAACTTCATTGCTTGGATGTCTTCTTGTGAAGATAAAGGTTCAGTGCTGGCAGTAACCTTTACATAGTAATTGAGTTGCTGCAAACGATTCACTGAAGCTATCGCTCTATTTTTTCCTATATCATTGCATGTGAGGAAGAATTGAGAGGATAAATCATTATTAGTAGTTAGTGCAGTATCATGTAATACGAACTCTTTACAGCTAGATAACACAATATTCTTAGCAATTTCTATACCAAGTCCACCTGCACCACTCAAGAACACACAACTCTTAGATTGTTTTGCCACAGCATCAATGCCTACAGCTCCTATATATCTTGACCATCTATCCTTCACTCCTGTATCATCTACATTTAATTTATTAGCTTTCTCTGCTACTTTCTTAGCTTGTTCTTCTGCTGTATCTTCTTCCACATCAATTCCTTCTGCTTCTTTGCTCTGATCAAATACTGACACTGTTTGTTCTTTAAATACTATTTTACTTGGATCGCCTCCCGCTTCTTCTATTAATTCTTTTATTGGCTCTATACTATTTAACATCACTTCTAACTCTTTAGCAGCCTCAATTAACATTTCCTTATACCTTGTTTTTGTTTGTTTAAATCTTTTACACCATTCGTTATTATGACTAGCTACTAAATCAGTATATGATGCTTCTCTTGTATCAGCATATTCTATCCACTTATGTACTTCTTCCATTATTTCTTTCTTCTTAATATAAAAGTGTCTACGTATTACAGCCTCAAATCCTTTTGGTGGGTTCTTTATTTGTCTTATCATTGCATATTTAATATTACAGTATCTTACAATGTTTGAATAAGCTTCATTCTTCTTTTCTCCTTCTGGTTTTCCTATTTGTCCTTCGAATCCTGGTTCATTAAAAAATACTCCTTCACTCATCACAATAGCTTGGATTGACATTAAGACTTGAAGGATTGTTGATATGTTTGGATCCCAATTCTCTGTTGCTGTGCCTCTCCATGTTCCCAATAATGATAAACATATCCTTCCATCATGATAAAGGTTTGGATTAAATCTTACTGCTCCATCTCCTGTCGTGCACAAGTTCATCTTTGGGGACTCATTTGGGTAATTTACAGGAGAATATATATCATACTCAAATGCTCCATGTGCATATGGAGTTCCTGAAGCTCCCATAACAAGCGCTTTCATGAAATCAATACGTTCTTCGTCTACTCTTATGTAGATGGCATTGGTATGCTCATCGGGTAAAGCATTGGATAGATCAGCAAGTTCTTGAGCAAGTCTAATCAACTTAGATTGTGAAGTTGTTTTCTCTTTCTCAATTTGTGCATGATAGAAATGATTATACTTTCCTTTACTATCACGCATATTTGTATATCCAAACCTAAGATCACGTAATAATGCTTTATATGCTTGTGGTAAAGGTAAAGCCAATATACTCTGTATTGATTCTCCTTTTTTTGCTTTACGAATACTATCTATTGCTTCTTTTACATTTTTGTAACAGTTCTTTATCTCTCTTGCTAGTTTTCTTGGTTTTTCGTCTTTGGGTTTAATGTCGGACTCCTTTTCGAGGCATTTGAGGAAGATCTCGCTGAGATTGTTTAGGTTGCTTAAGGTTTTGTATAAAGGTTCACGTTGTTTAGGTACATAATGCGGGTCTAATTCCATAAGTAAGCCTACTAATTTTTCTCTCTGACAGAACTTCTCAAACAGCCTCAAATACGATGATGCCAATTCATACTCTTTTGCCATCTCCAATAATGAGTTTGCTTCCATATTTGCTTCTAACATTGGCAACAAACTTGATTCACAAATGTTCTTGATGAAGGTATCATCTAATTCTAGCCTTTCACATGATATAAAATTGGCAATAATCTCCACTAAAGCTAGTAACTGTGCGTTCTTTGCCTTCTTTGATTCCATGTATTCATCAACATCCCATATTTTACCAACTTCAGTAGAATACCCAACACCTTTGCGCACTTCTTTTTTCGCTATCTTCTTTGATGGACTCTTTGTTTCTATTTTGATCTCTTTCTTATCTGGTTCATCTTCCCACTTTCTTGGTTTCTCGCCACTAAGTTTTGTGACTCTTTCTAATATTGAGATGATAAATCCTTCTTTGAGCGCATTCTCTCTTACTTCAACATTATTATAATCTTCAAATATCTTTGAAACCAACGAATAACAGTGTGCCGCTGCATCTTGATAAATCTCATTCCACTTAACCTTATTCCTATTCACTTCAGTGTCAGGAATGCCTTTGATTATGTGGAAGATGAGTTGTGTGCTCTTCTTGTTCCCAATGAGTAGCTGTAAGAAGTTGGGAAGTTTACTGAAATTAATTATTTCCTTTAGATACGTACGAGAAATTTCTGCTAGTTCTTTATTATTCCACTCATCCAAACTAATCATCGCCAAATCTATCAACGGAATACAATCACTCAACTTCGCAAAGAGGTTGAAGATGGGAGTTACTTTTGTGTATTCAGTCTCACAAGGAATCTCCTTTGAATCTCCCTTCATCTCAACATCTACATCAAGAATAAACTCAGCTAAGTCATCTTTTGTTTCTTCAAACAATACTCCAATCTTCTTATTATCTTCAATAGCCTTTCTTGTTTCTCTTATCTTAAACTTAAGGTTGGATTTTCCTATCACACACTCTCCCAATTCTTTGACAGTGATATCTGAAGGAATCTGTAATATTGCATTTGATCTAAGAGTATTATAAGGAGATGAACTGCAATACCATGTATGCTCTTTCATTAATACCTTTGTTATTGGCGTTATCAGATCCTTACTTAATATAGTCTCTGGTTGCGATTCGGACTCAGCTACCCATATCTCAGCAACTTCAACATAAGATATATACTGCAAATAATTAATCTTTGCATTAAGACAAGTCAAACCTGAATTACATCCAACCGATGTAGCATAAGAATTAGAGAAACTTATACTCAAAAAGTAATTACATAGTATAATAGCTCCACATCCATCATTGTCAATATTAATTTCACCAAATTTGTCTATTTTCTTATTGACTTCAAAGTGTAATAGTTGATCACCATAATAATGGAACATTAAAGTCTCTGGTGTTGCATTAAAAGTTATGTGCTTGCTCTTTTTTAAGACTTCAGGCATCTTAGGGAAACTGCTTGTACTAAAAGCTCCTGCAATAACTGACTTATCTTGAGTTGAACCTGCAATAATCATCAGAAAAGGACCTTTCCCTGATATCCTTTCAAAGAACTTGCGAAAGAATTCTGCAGAACCCCTTTTTGTTGGTCCTTCCTCTCTAAATACCAACTGCCAGTTCATTTTTTCAACAGCTTCAAATTCTTTTTCATTCTTAAATCTTCCTTTAATTGTATTCCTTAACAATATCTTATACTCATTTTTCAGTACATTAGTATTTAAGAAACTCTCATGCTTCTTAGTTTTCTTTAATGTATCTTCTGCCATTAATGGTCTCCACTGTTCACGTTCTGGGTCCAAATTGTATAAACACACTGGCACTGTATTCTGTACTGTCATTACATCAAGTATTACTTCCATTAATGTTGTCTTCTTCTTGGCAGCTTTCATTGCCTCCAAATCGCGAATTAGCATCTCTACCAACTGCTTCTCATTCTCTTCATTTCCTAAAACTCCTTTCTTCACCAACTCTCTCACCATATCCATACGCTCCTTTGATATCGAAGGATTAAGGATGTCATTTGGGTCTTTGAGTTTCTCATAAGCGACAAGAGCAAGTTTCTTCTCTGTTATGGTTTTAATTAGAGAAGGACTTAAAGTAAGATTCAAAAGTGCCTTCAAACAATCTAAATGATCTACATTTAAATCCTTTATTATTCCTTCAAGTATTTGCCTTCCCACTTTCTCACAAAACACAGAGGTAAAACTAGAAATAAAGTTATAATGTGGATCATCTTTAGACAGCAAATACTTCAATACAAATTCAGAAGCATTAATATTACTAAGGATATTCTTAGATGGTTTAAGAAGGCATAAGAAGAGCTTAATCAAAGTATTTCTTATTTTAATATCATCCCAATATTCAATTGCTTGTTCAATGATAAATAATATATCATTTTCATTTATATTAAGGCTTATTGGCTTTGTTAATAGATTTAATCCAATTTGTAGTAAGAGCATGTAGTTGTTTATATAATCTAAGAGCTTCTTTGTTACCATTTTTTGTTTTAGTTCTTGTAGTATGAAGGATAATACAAGTCCTTGAGTTTCTCCGAAGTACTCTAAATCAGTCATACAAAGTTGAAGAAGAAGCAACAATGAACTTTCCATCTGCACTGAATTCATCACTTCACTTATTATCCACTTGCATAAATCTAGGTTGTATCTGGAAAGAGTGATTAATAAAGATTCTACAGCAAATTCTGAAGGATTCATTGATGATGTAAATATCGAGAAGTTAGTCTTTAACTGACTAACAACCATGGGATCATTTGCAGGATCTTTAAGACAAGCACTAAAATCTCTCTGTTGGAATATACTAAGCACCTTATAAGAAACTTCTTGGTTCTTAGCATTAATACACAATTGAATCTTTGTTGGTTCAGCTACTTCATAGCCAAGTATAGAGAAAGAGTTTATTCCTATAGCTTTACTATCAGCTTGCCTTGATATTGCTGTTCCACTTAATGCTACCTTCACATCTGGTCTGATAATGAATCGCACATACTTAGCCTTAGCACTGCGTAAAGAATTAAGCTTTTGTATAATAACATCTTCTGTGGAACCTTCTTCAGTATAAGAATAGAGGTTAGAACCAAAGACTGTTATAGCATTGCTCTCAACACTCTTATCTGCAACTCTTTCAAGTGTAGAAAAATAGGTATATGATCCTTTATTCATTCCAATTTCCATTATCACTGAACTTATATCTACATGCTCATTAATATCCATCCCCCAATAATTTATAAATACTGCTTTTACTTCCTTTATCTCTATAACCTTCTTCAACTCAAATACCATCACTATCTCACTCTCTGCTACATCATTGAGCAATTTCGTGTAGGCTTTTATTCTTTGTGCATGAGGATTATACCAAGTAATATTGCCACTTGAACTTACATTTTTCTCACCTGTACATTCAATCAATTTCATTTCTTTCGCTGCATTCTCTTCTCTTATCTTGCTTGGCATTGGACTTTCTTCTGATGTCTTTGTTTCTGCTGTATTTTCAATAATTGGTATTATACTTTTCATTAAATCACTTTCTTGGCTTTCTTTGATCATAGACTTTGTTGCTATTTTTAAACGTTTGAAAAAGAAATAAAAGCCACCCAAATCTAATGTAAAGTGCTTAGCTACATTTGTTGTCTTCATTATCTTCTTTATAAGTTTTAATAACACTTTATTACTCCTTTCAACTATTTCTAGAGCAAGTGAACATTGATACTCACCTGAACTTACCCCCTTACTTATAATCTCATCCCCTTTCTCTATGATACTCTTCAGATTCTTTATTAGTTCTTTGCATAAATCTTCATTTTTATGCACGTAGTCAAATATTCCTTTTACACTCTTTGATATCTTCTCTATCTTCCTTACAATAGGTGAAGATGAATTCCCTTTTGTGTAATTCAAAAACAACCACGACATCAAGTCATTTAAAGCCTTAACTAACTTTTTATCACTACTTGTTTCCAGCAGCTCTTGAATGGCGAGTGTTTCTTTCCCTTTTGCATTTGCTAAGATTTTCAACATTTGAGTAGCCAATATTCCACGGTATGCTAATCTATGCTTACCTCCCATTATTCCCTCATAAAAACCAAAATTCAGGTATCTCTGAAGAAATGAACTAACACAACATAATAACTCGAGGCTATCTTTAGTCTCCATATTAACATAAATGCTTACTTCCTTCTTTCTTTTTTCTTTCGCTGGCCTACCCCATATCAATATATTCAACCATCCGCAGCAAATATTGAAGACCATTTCTTCTTTGGGTGTATTGATGGTGTTTTGCAGCATGGAGGATATAACAGTAATGATTAGTGTAGTCATATTTTCAAACTTAATCATTTTGCTACTAATATTCAATAACTGCCTATAAATCACCTTCTGTATTTTCTGTGTAGTCAAAAAGAACAAACTAACCAATCTTTCAAACAACTTTATTTCTATTATCTTCTTCGTATCAATGAACACAATAATCTTTAATATTACTTCCCATCCATTTATTGTACTTAATACTGAACTATGTAATTGTTCTAATAATCCTACAAGTCCTAATACAAATTGCAATGATGGTTTAGCATCATATATGTTAATTATTTTTGCCTTGTTATCTAAAGGTGTACTTAAGGATCGTGTAAGCTGTGGTATGTCAAGATCTTTGTCTTTTATTACCTTGTATTTCTTTAGCATTTCCTTTGTTAGTGTAATAGTATCCAATATAGCAATGTAAACATCGAGTAGAAGTAGTAAGCCTTCCAAATTTCCATTATCCTTCTTTGATATCCCTTCCATTAATGATTTCAGTATAAGATGCAAAGAAGAACAAAGGTACACTCTTATTGGTACTATTTCTTCAAGTTTATCTAAGTATTCTCTTCTTTCTTCCTTTGATATATCATTGATTTCTCCTTCTGTATATACTCTTAGGTTAAGATCTTTAAAGCCATATAATAACTTGACTAAAGACTTTCTTAAAGATTTATCTCTTTCTATATTTAAGTATGTGGTTATTATTGTATCTAACTGGCCATTCTCTATGATTAAGTTACAAACTGCTTCAATTGTTGATAATTTAAAGAGTATGCACAATAGTTCAGTGCATAGTTTTAATACAATGCTCTTCTTTTCTTCATTCATAGTATCTGACTGACAAATCCAAATACAAATCTTATAAGCTAGTTGAAGTGTTTGGTCAATATCAAGTTTCTCATAAGTTTCTGGCTGTTTCGCTAATGCACTTAAACTTCTCTCTAACATCAATGGCGCCTCCTCTTCCTTTGATTTCTTCTTAACCTCCTCTGTAGATTGTGAGGATTTGAGAGGATAAAGGTGAGGATCTAAATGTGGTATTAAAGTTTTAGGAGTAGCAACTTCTGTTTGAAGTAAAGATAAAGATAAACGCAAAAACACATGAGTCTTCTTATGCACATAGTTTTGTTCCTTATAGCAATTCTCACACAAATTGAAGTAATCACAATTGGCACAAAGATAACGTACTCCCTTGAAATTCTTTACCCCACAATGATCACATTCAATTCCAGTATGAACATCTTGCCCATAATTCAATTTCATGGGCATCAATAAGATCTTCTTGAGTGACTCAGGAGCTTTAGAAGGACCATAAGGTAAAGGTTTAGGAATGGCAATCAAAATATGATTCATAAATTCTTCTTCATGTTGTTTAATGCAATGCGAATTAGAGCAAATATTAAAGTCAAGACAATGTCCACACTTATAGCGCATTCCTACTATAGGTTTCTTTCCTCCACAATAATTACAAGTTATTCCATGATGTATTATTGCACTCACATCTTCCACTGGTAATTTCTGAAGACTTTTTACTATCAACACAAGAGAAGAAACAAGTAATTGAAAAGGAGGCTCTTGTATATTATGAGTAAGTGCTAGATTCTTTTGTTCAGGTATTTGCAGTTTTTTGCTAAGATAAGATAAGAGCTCACCCTCAGGTAAATTAAAGGATTCTAAAGAATCTATTACACTCGCTTGAGAGTAATCACACTGTGATTGACCTAAGAACTCTTCAATTAACTCTATCACTATCTTAACCCATTCTCCTTCCATTACTTCCTTCAACAAAATTTCCTTAATGAATCTAAGCATTTCCTTTCGAGGTGTTCCTGCATTGTATACAACAAAATTCTTAAACAGTATTTTTATGAGTGCTAAGATATCAAAGGCAGTTTGTTGCTTTAAGGTTTTGAATAGCTCTGTATTATTTTCAACTACTTCAGTAATTATATTAGCTAATTCAATACAAATCTCTGTTAAATATTCTGTGCATTGTGTGCCTTCTATTGCATTTACATCAAAATATTGAGTCCTTTGCAGATTATTAATTCTTTCTATAAGATTAAGTACTTCACCTTTAGTTATTTTATCTGCTTTATATTCATTTATTTGATCTTTAAGTTTGCTTTGTAATTCTTTTAAATTACCTTCTACTTTCTTTGGTTTAGCATGAACTTCTATATTTTTAGTTAAAGTTTTGAGTTTTAAAAGATCAACAAAGCCATTAGCATTCTGTACTAATTCGTATATAGCTGAGTTGCCTATTTGCTTAGTTGTCTTTTTCTGTGGTTCAACATTTAATAAGTCATTAAGAGTAGGTACTGTTAGTGCTTTACCTTCTTGAGGAGTCCCATAGACTTCAACCATTAATCCTTTCTTAAGGTAATTTTCTATTTCTTCTGTTTTACCACATGCACTTGTATATGTGTTCTTAAAAGTTATCTCTACAATCAAATATCTTGCAACAAACACTCCAAAGTTTATCACCAAAGGATGGAGTTCTTCTTTATTGGTGGAGTAATCAGGTGAAGTAAGTTGCTTCCAGATATGAGAAAGATACTCTTTATCATATATCAACACCTGTTCAGCACTAGAATCATTCATTATACCGTAAATTGACACTTTGAATCTAAACAAAGAATCCGTATTATCTCTATTAAAGTAAATATGAGCTGTATCGAGTCCATAAAGATCATTACAATCAACAATAAATTTGCCTGTACTTTCCATATAAATCCATCCATATCTAACATTAGCTGGCGCTCTCTCCTTACTTACTAAAGATTTTGCTACCTCTTCCTTCTTCTCCAAAACTTTCCACGCTACATCAGATAAAGGATAATCATTAACTTCAAGTCTTGTCCTAAGGAATATTTGTTCGCTGCTTAATTTAAGGTATTTTGCATTAATCTCATATAATTTGGTTGTTAATTGCTGTAAAAATTGTGCTGGTGCTTTAGGGATTACAAGTTCTAATATTGATTTCAAACCAAGAACAGCTGAAGGGTTTAATAGCTTCTTTGGTATTGCTGCTAATTCTTTTAAAGCAAAATTGTGTAATATATTTATAAAGTCAGGGAATTGCTTTATAAACTTTAACCCAAATACTTTGCTATTAGCTTGATAAACATTTGCCTTAATAAAGTTATCGAAATCTATATTGCTTTTTACTAGTTCTGCATGTTCTGTTGAAGTTTCTATTACTTTGTTGATTATTGCCATTGCTTTCATTCTTTCTTCACACTTACGATTAGGGTTGGATAGAAGTTGACATAATGCCTTATTTACTCTATTGAACAACATAGGTTCAGTTAAACACCTTGACAAATAAGAAGAATCTGTATCCCTAAACAATCCATCTCTCTTCTCCATTTTTTTATTGGAGTAAATTGTTGTTGAGACTGTCTTTAGTCTCCAATGCTCTCCTAGTGTTATCTTTAATTTGTATTTATTCGTTATTACCTTATGCAATTCCTTCCCATCATACATCAAATGGCATAGTCCAATATGTGGTATGGATTCATTATCTAATATTGGTTTAATTACCTTATTCCTTATCTCTAACCCTTGAATCTGCAACTCGGACACTTTCTCCAATATCTCCCACTTATCCAAAGAGTGTTGTACAAAAGCTTGTATCTCAATAGAACAGCTAGTATTAATCTTTGCTTTAGATATATCAAGAGCGTTATTAGGTACATTAGTTGAAGGTAAACTTGATTCATGAACAATACCAGTTACACCAAAGTATTCAATGCCCAAAGGAAACTTAGCAAACATCTTCATATCAGAAGGCTTCTTACGAAATGCAGTTGGTTTAAGGTAAATGTATCTGCAAGGTCTTTCTACATTCAAAGTAAATGTTAGTCCTAGTTCTGGTCCCATTTGGAAGAAGCCTGCAGGTTCAAACTCTTGTAACTCAACTTTATATTGTCTACGCTTTTCTAGCCATCCATTATACTCTTCCTCCGTCTCAAAACTATACGGTGTATCTTTGAAATCGCTTAAGCGGTTGGAGATGAAGATTATTCCAGAACCTATAGGTTTATGTTTAGTTTCTTCTACCAAAGTTGATCTCACCATACACTTCTTTATGGAGAATAGTTTGTTGGCTTTATGAGCAAATATGAACTCAGGTTTAGGATAATTGCTTTTAAACTCTTTATTATTATCATTAAGCATCTTAACTACACTAATTGTATCATTAGCTGCTGCTCCTTTACTCCATACCACTGTTAAAGGAATATGCGTCTCATTCTCATCTTCCACTTTCTTCTCCTTCTTATCTACTGACTTCAGTACTTTGCTTATTCTCTCTATCTCTTCAGGTAAAAGTTCATCTTTACTAAACCTTAACTCCAAATTAATGCTTTCTATATTCTTTGCCTCTCTCATTTCTACTTCCAGTTCTAAAGATCTCTTGCTGTCTATAATGTTCCAAGTATTTCTTGTTAGTTCTCTATTATCGTTAATATCTGTTCTGCAAAGTACTGAGAATTCATTTTCTTTACCTTCAGCTTCTATTGGTGTATTGTCATCGGTATTACTATAAGCTATCATATCAGTTAAAGTAAGCTCTTCTTCCCTAATATCTCTATCAAATGTTTTTGAAACCTCATTACTACTTTTGCTCTCTTCCTTACTTATATTGTATATAGATATCTCTTGTCCTTTATTTACAATCACCTCCTGGTCTTGAAGACAAACTGCATCTACATTTCCTTTATGGTGATAACGTTGTTCAAAGCTATCTTTAGTAAAAAGATAGAATCCATCTTCATACACTAGAATCAAGTAATCATCATTTGTTTGAATTTGCTTTAGGTTAGAATTAGTTAGCCCTAGAGTTTTTGTATTTAACTTAACTAGTTCCTTATTCTTTAATATATATTCATTAATCTCTATATCATGATTATTTGGAAGTTTATTGCCTGTTGCTACTACACAAAATTTAGGTAGCTTGTCTTTATCTAATCCAGTATAAAGTGTTAAAGGAATTATATCTGTTAATAAATAATCCTTTATATCTCCATTTTCTAATATTCCTTCCTCAAATCCATTCATACTGTACCCCTTATCTACCGCATACCTCCAAATATGTGCCAGTGCTTGAGGTTTCTCCTTTAAATGAAATACAGAGTTATCTAAAGTAACAATAAAAGAGCTTTCATTCTCTCTTAAAGCATATTTTAAGAATTTATCACTGTACTTGTATTCCCTTATTCTCAAGTAATATTTTTCTTCATTTCTTATAATTGTTGATAATACTAAAGGAGAACTTGTCTTTTCGTTACAATAAAGTGCATGCATATCTCCTAATACTTCACCTGAATCTTTACTCGAAAGCTTAGTATCAGTGCTTAAAAGTAGAGTTAGCTTTAATTTTGAAGTGTAAATATGAATAGTTTCATCCTTACAAGTAACAAGCAATAAAGGGTTGTGTGCATGTTTTTGTACATTGATTATTTCACTTGGAGCTCTTAAGGGAGGGAAGTTGTTTAAGGTATAATGTAGAGGTACACTGGTAGTTACTTTGCCTGATAAGAGATTGCTTTCAGGTAATTGATTCCTTAACTCTTTCCATAGTTTTTCTGTATTCTCTTTATCTGCCAACTCATACACACTCTGCTCCAATTGTGTTGAGAGATCTTCGAAATGAACAAGCCTATCTTCCTTTCGTATCAATCCAGCTTCAGCCAAGGCAATTTCACTAGGCAAACTATTTAATCTGCTCTGGAAACTTAGTAATCTAAAATAAGAAGACTGTAACCTAGATTCTGATTCACTCCATAACGCTCTTAATGAGTTATCTGCTTTCAAACTTTGTATCATACTCCACAGTATCTCTTCCATTTTACACAGAATACTAATTAAGTGTTCTATATTTGATTTATCCTTAACAACACTCTTATGCACTTTGTTTAATTTTTCAAAGCTTATTGCCTTCATTGTTACATCAGCAAATGCTTTTGCCTCTATGTACTTTACAAAGATCAAACAGTCAGTCTTTACAGAAACATTCAAAGCTTCAAGGAAATTGTAGATAAACATGTAATTAATGTCTTTCATGTATTCAACTAAATACCGCCAATCCAAATTCTTTAGAAGGCAAATAGCTTCTGTCTTTGATAATGGAAGCTCAATATGTGAGTCAACAGTTTCTGGTGCATTATAAAAAGAACCAGAAGAAATCTTATACTTCCCATATTCTTTACTTACTAGTTTCAATAATGAACCATTAATAAGTAACAAGTTATCAGTATTGGGTAAATAAAAAACTTTAACCAGTGTATCTTTGTTGATTACTATTTCAGGAACTTTCTTTTCTGATAATTTATTCACGGCTTCTTTATAAGCCCTTGAATTCTTTTTATCTAGCTCATAAAGACAAGACTTTAATAAAGTATCTATTTGTTCCATACAATTAAGCTCTTCTTTAGAAGTTATATCAGATTTCACTATATGACTATATGAAGCTAAACCAAGGTAATCTTCTGATTCCATCCTTTCTTTATCCCTTATCTTTTGTATAAATGGAAGTAACTCGTTACAGTATTTATTATTTTTAGATTTTAGAATTTGTTCTTTAGCTTCCTTGGACTTAAACTCCATTAATCCAATCTTGGTTTCTTTAGCGGTCTTTTCCTTTGATATTACCCATTGTTGTACTTGGCTTAAATCTTTCAATCCAAGATGCTCCTCCTTTGCATTTTCCGGCAAATCTAGCACTGCAACCACATTCTCATACTTATGTGCTAAGTGATTTCTAGTGCTCAAATATTTTTCATATTCCATACCAATTGATAAGCGTGAACTAAAAGGATCAATTATTACCACATTCTCTTTGTTTCCCTTGCTTTTAAGCTTAATAAATGGTGTCCATGTACCAGGTGATATCCTCTCTTGCTTTACTGGACTCTTTAATTGCCCATCGATATAGAGTGAAAATAAACAATGCTCTAGATCAATAAGGACTCCTACAACACGTGGAGTGGTTGTGTAAAGTCTTAGATTCACCTTCCTTTCTTCATTCATCTCGGCACCAAACACTATTCCGGCACAATTCACAGGACAGATAACCTCAAAGTAATGAATTCCTGAGCTGAAACTTCTATTTAGCAGAAACTTCTTATACTTGCTTGAAAGATTGGTGCAGGTTAAGGAGAGATGGGAATGGCTAAGGAATATAGAAGGATCATCAGAAGGAGCAAAACAAAGATAAGGTCGAGTAAGACTTTCAGATTTGCTTTCTGCAGTTTCTTTAGGTTTAAGAAAGCTCAAATCCTGAGAAATTTCTTTGAATATGATAGAGAGGGACTGACCTGAAACAAGTATAGCGTCAGATAATGGATCATAGGTGAAATGATTAGAACTTGAAGGAACATTAAGCTTGAGTGTCTTTAAAAATTTCATATTAGGATATACTATATCCAATGCCTTTTATTTCACAATATCTTAATTCTTACCTTTATGATCCAATTGTCACATACCTAAGATCACTCTCAGGGGTTTTGGGGTTTTGGGGTTTTGGGGTTTTGGGG
>Ga0209737_10001551_pt1 | contig 16391 bp, 10 predicted proteins | sample TergutCu122P3_FD_187284 | JGI IMG/M metagenome (GOLD analysis project Ga0209737, IMG submission 187284) | Cubitermes ugandensis P3 segment gut microbial communities from Kakamega Forest, Kenya - Cu122 P3 (SPAdes) (version 2) | ecosystem: Host-associated > Arthropoda: Insects > Digestive system...
CCGCAACAAAACGCTTGCGTTTTGGCAGAGTAATACTGTGCGTCTTTTTCGGTTGTCTGCCGCAGGCAGACGAGAAAAAGGCACATTTGAGCAAGTAAACTCCCGAACGGCTTTGCTGTGAGGCGCAAGAGTTTACTTGCGGATTAATATTAATTGGGGAAGGTGTATTTTATGCGTATAAAACGTCGGTTTATGTGTGCGGCGACAGTAATCATGCTTTTAGCGGCCTTATTTTCGTGTGTGGGTAAGCCCGCCCCTGAAATGACCGACGGAAAAACGCCTTCGTTTGATTCGTATAAGGAGATACCTGGCGTAACACAGGATGAAATCACTGCAATAGAAGCACTTAAAAAGAAATATGATTCGTTTACCTACGGTTCTGTAGTGAGTACTGAGGTGTTCCAGGATGAAAACGGTAAAATCGGAGGATTTACCCCGATGTTCTGCGAATGGCTTTCCGAGTTGTTTGGAATTAAGTTCGAAAACGAATTAATCGGTTACAGAGATATTATGACTGCGTTGACAAGCGGCGGGATTGACTTTACAGGGGATTATAAATATTCTGAAGAGCGTCGGCACGAGTACCTGATGTCTGAACCTCTTGCAATGCGGACGCTGATAACCGTGAGATATAAAGATTCACTGTCCTTTGATGAAATCAGGAAGACGCGTCCGCTTCGGTTTGCGTTTTTTCCTGACAGCAGCGCCATTAACGATGTGGCGTCCGTAATGGAAAGCGGTTCATATGAAACGGTGGAACTCGAGCTCGCAAGCACGATAGAAAATCTTCATCAAATGCTTAAAAACGGCGATTTAGACGCTTACATAATTGTGAGTACCAGCAAACCGTATTTTGACTCTTTTGAAGATTTATATACTGAAGATTTTTTTCCTTACATATTTAATCCCGTTTCGCTGGCTACAGGGAATCCCGAATTCGCCCCGATTATCGCGGTTATGAACAAAGCTTTGAAAAACGGCGCTTCAAATCACCTTAATGAACTATATAACCGCGGATACGACGAATATAAAAAGAACAGTTTTTTTAAGTCATTAACCGAAGAAGAACGCCGATACATTGAAACTCACCATACAGTTGAAGTATTGGCTAAAAACTGGTGTTATCCGTTAGATTACTACAATAAATACGAAAAGCATTGGGAAGGCATTGCTTTTGACGTACTTGACGGGGTAACGAAAATTACAGGAATTGAGTTTACCGTCAGCAACAAACCGAATGAGGTCTGGGATGAATTGTTTAAAAAAATGGAATCGGGTGAAGTACCTGTCAGCCTAGATTTAATTCAAACATCCGAGAGAGCCGGCAGATATTTGTGGTCAAAATATCCGTACTTAACGGAAAATTATGCATTACTGTCTAAAATGGATTTTCCGAATATCAATACTAATGAGATACAGCACTCAAGAATAGGTTTAGTTAAAAGTACGGGATATGCCGAAACATTCCAAAAATGGTTTCCTGACGCCATGAATACAACTGTCTATGAAACGGAAGACGACGCTATTCGTGCATTGGACAGCGGAAAAATAGACTTGATAATGGCGGGTACAAATGCTCTTTTAAGCCTGACAAATTACTATGAGCTTTCAAATTATAAAGCCAATTATATATTTGACAGCGTTATTGAATACGATATGGTCTTTAATAAGAATGAATCCGTTCTCTATTCGATTGTTGAAAAGGCACTTCCGTATGTTGAAATACAGAAAATTTCAAAACAGTGGGAGAGCAGGACATATGATTATCAGGCTAAATTGATGCGGGCACAGCGTCCGTTACTGTTCAGCTTAATCTTCTTATTGCTGGCGTTTGCAGCTTTAGGGTTTATTCTATTTATAAGAAGCCGAAAATCGGGTGCACGGCTTAAGAAGCTTATCGCTGAAAGGACAAAAGAGCTTGATATTAAGACTGCTACTCTTAAGGCTATAATAGATTCCATCCCAGGAATTGTATTTTCAAAAGATAAGAGGTCGCAGCATTCGCTCAGCAATAAGTTTGCCGCAGACTATGCCGTCATCGGGCATGATTTGGAAAGCGGAGAACACAGCGGCAATGCACTGGGGTTATCCGATGAGGAAATGACTTCTATATGCGATTTGGAAAAGAAGGCGTTTGAAGATAGAAAAAAAGGCGTGCTTGAAATGTGGCTGTCATCCAAAAAAGGTGAAAAGCGTTTTTTTGAGATTAGCTGCGTTCCGCTTGTGCTTGATGATGCAGTCATCGGAATTGTCGACATCGGTTACGATTTGACGGACAGAAAAAATACCGAGAAGGAATTGGAACTTCAAACCGTTCTTCTTCAGACGATGATGGATTCTATTCCCGATATTGTATTTGGAATGGATTTGAATTTAAACTATACGCTCTGCAACAAATATCTGACAGATTATTTCGGCGTCGAAAAGGATTTCCTCATAGGCAGGGGCGATACGGACGGTCTCGGAATTCCGACCGACGAGGTGGAACATATATATCAGACTGTAGACAGTAAAGTTATCAGCGAAAACAGGCGGATAACGTATGAAGAATGGCTCACTTCGGTCAGCGGCGAAAGACGCCTCTTTGAAACGATAAAAGCTCCTCTTGTACTTGACGGGGAGGTAATAGGCATCATCGGCATTTCGCATGATATAACTCCGTTTAAGGAAATGGAGGAAGAGGCGCTTGCAGCTTCCCGCTCGAAATCGGCTTTTGTCGCCAACATGAGCCATGAACTGAGAACTCCGCTTAACGTAGTTATAGGTCTTACGGATTTGATTTTAGAAGAGAATTATCTTGCACAGCACGTTTTAGATAATTTAAGGAAGGTCAGTAAGGCGGGCGGAATTCTTCTGGACATAGTTAACGATATACTTGACATTTCAAAGGTAGAATCGGGTAAACTCACGTTATCGCCGTCTGAATACTATACGGCAAGTTTAATTAACGACGTATGCGCCGTAGTAACAACAAGATTGGGTGAAAAACCTATAGATTTCAGACTGGATATAAGCCCGGAATTCCCGAACAGGCTATACGGAGACGACCTTAGGGTAAAACAGATTTTGAACAATCTTTTAAGCAATGCGGTCAAGTATACCAACACAGGCACGATAGACTTCATTATCAGGCATGAAAAAGACGGCAAGGATGTATGGCTTGATATTTCTGTACGTGATACCGGCGTAGGTATACGTAAGGAAAATGTTAAGTATCTCTTTACGGATTATTATCAGGAAGAAAATCAGGCAAATCGCAGGGCGGAGGGTACGGGTCTCGGTCTCTCCATTACCAAAAGGCTTGTCGAGGTGATGAACGGTGAGATATCTGCCGAAAGCCAATACGGAAAGGGTTCCGTTTTCCGTATTCGCATAAGGCAGGGATTTGTAAACAGTGAAGTTATAGGTTTTGATGTTGCAAATAAGCTGTGTGAATTACGTTATTCCGACAGTTCGGAGTTACCGTCAAAAAGGATAGAACGCATTGATTTGCGTCATGCAAGGGTTCTGATAGTTGACGATATACAGACGAATCTTGACGTAACGGCGGGGCTTTTGAGAAAGTACAGAATGAAAATCGACTGTGTGACAAGCGGTGAAGAAGCCGTTGAGAGAATACGCTCCGGCCAGCCGATTTATGATGTTATTTTTATGGACCATATGATGCCGGGAATGGACGGAATAGAAACTACGCAAGCTATAAGGGGAATAGATTCTGAATATGCCCGCAATGTGCCTATAATAGCGCTGACAGCCAATGTCATTATAGGAAATGAAGAGATGTTTATGAGCAACGGTTTTCAGGATTTCCTCTCAAAGCCTATTGACCTTTTCCGCCTTGACGAGATAATCAGACTTTGGGTGCGTGACAGAAAACAGGAAAGTTTATCTGCAAAACAATTGGAGCAACAATCGGCGCAAAATGAAACGGAGGAGAATAAGCAATTTGATATTAAATGGGAAACTGTGCAAAAAAAATGTCCCGAATTGAATATTGAAGAAGTTCTCAAACGTTTCGGAGATGAAGACGACAGGGAGATTTATATTGAAGTTCTGCATTCTTTCTCTTCGAATATCAGAACGGTTCTTGAGGCAATGGAGGCGGTTACAGAGGACAGGCTTTCCAATTATGCAATAACGGTTCACGGCTTAAAAGGTGCTAGCCGTACTATCGGTGCAGAAGCTATAGGTGATATGGCGGAAATGCTTGAAAAAGCTTCTTCGGAAGGTTCTTTTGAATATGTTTTAGCGAATAACAGCCGCCTAATAAATGCCGTTCGGAAACTGATGAGCAACATCGGCGAGATGTTTAAAGAAGCAGAAGATAATGCCCCTAAAAAAGCCGTTAAGAACAGACCTGATAAAGAAATTCTGTCAAGACTTTCCGACGCCTGCAAGAATTACGATATGGACGGCGTCGATGCAGCAATTAAGGAACTTGGACAGTGGCGGTATGAGGAGGATGAAGGTCTTGCAATCTGGCTCAAAAAGAATGTAGAAGCAATGAATTTTGCGGAAATTGTGGAGAGGCTTTCAGAAAAAAATGTGGAGAGACTTATAGGGGTTTAGTAGTAGGGGAGGAATTAACTGTGAATACAAGAAGAGACAAGATTATTTTAGTTGACGATATTCAGGCGAATCTAACTGTGGGGAAGAGCATTCTTAATACCTTTTACGAGGTTTATCCCGCACCGTCGGCTGCTAAGCTTTTTGAAATACTTGAGCATGTGTTGCCTGATTTGATTCTTCTGGATATTCATATGCCGGATATGAACGGTTATGAGGCAATAAAAAAGCTGAAATCCGACTCCCGTTTTTCGGATATTCCCGTCATCTTTCTTACGGCAAAAAGCGACATAAGCAGCGAACAGGAGGGCTTTGACCTTGGTGCTGTGGATTACATTTCAAAGCCGTTTTCTGCCCCTCTGCTACTTAAACGCATAGAGAATCAACTGGTTATAGTACGCAAAACCAAGGACCTGCTTGCCAGTCAGTCGGAGCTTAAAAGTTATGTAGGGGATTTGGAAAATAAGGTGCATGAAAAAACCGAGGAAATTTTTAATCTTCAAAGCGCTGTGCTTACTACTGTTGCTGACCTTGTTGAATTTCGTGATAAAATGACGGGAGGTCATATCATGAGAACCAAGCTTTATCTGAAGGCTCTCGTTAATGAGCTTATACGCAGCACAGCTTATTGGGAGGAAATTTCAGACTGGGATATAGAATTCTTCCTGCAATCGGCACAGCTCCATGATGTCGGAAAAATTGCTATTAGCGACGCTATACTCAATAAACCCGGCAAACTAACTCCTGAAGAGTTCGATATTATGAAAACTCACGTAGCGGCAGGTGTTGAGGCAATTGAAAAGATATTGGGTCATACGAAGCGGCACGCTTTTTTGGAACACGCCCTTTTAATAGTCGGAACCCACCATGAGAAATGGGACGGAAACGGTTATCCGATAGGACTTAAAGGAATGAATATTCCGCTTGAGGGACGGCTTATGGCAATTGCCGACGTCTATGACGCATTAATTTCTAATCGCCCGTATAAAGATGCATTTAGTCATGAAGAAGCGTGCAGAATCATTGAAGACGGCAGAGGAAGCCATTTTGACCCAGTTCTTGTCAGTGTGTTTAAAGGTGTTCAGGAAGAGTTTAAAAGGATTGCACGGGAATTTATCGTATAGATTAAGAAAAGCGGGGATGAAGTTTTCAGCCCTGCTTTTTTGTGATTATATTAATCCGCAAGTAAACTCTTGTGCCTCACGGCAAAGCCGTTCTGGAGTTTACTTGCTCAAATGTGCCTTTTTCTCGTCTGCCTGCGGCAGACAACAGTATTACTCTGCCAAAACGCAAGCGTTTTGTTGCGGAGTAATAGTGAAATTATCTAATTTTGTATCTTGACATTTGTTTCGATATGTGATATAATATAACTATTCAGTATATTGCATAATGCATAAAAATTTTTTTATCAACATCGAAAATATGGGGTTGAGGTGCGATAGCCCCGCGTCTCGGGGACTCCCGTCCCCGAACCCCTTACTGCTTTTTGTGCAAAACAACTGAATAGTTACGATATAATACTAATTGTTGTTTAATTGAAAGGATGCGAGTTATATGGCTACGTATAAGCAACCTTGCATACACTGCGGCGAAATGATAGAAAGGGACAGCCGTTACTGTGCGAAATGTGCGAGCAGCAGTCCGTTCGGCTATCATTGTCCCGGTTGTCTTAAGGATATAAAACGCGGCGATACGGTTTGTTCAGGCTGCGGACGGCCGCTTTTAACGAAGTGTCCGTTCTGTGGGGCGCCTGTATTTGCAGGAAGTGAGCGGTGCGGAATCTGCAGCAGAAGCGTGATGATTTGCTGTGAGAATAAACGGTGTAATCAGCTGCAGTTTTTCGAGAACACAAAATGCACTGTTTGCGGAAAGTCGATCAAAAAGGCGGCAAAACAGTTGGAACAAATGAAATAAGTTATACTATTCTTTGATAAAAATATAGACTAAAATAGATCGCAATTTGTCTATGTTTTTATTGGAGAATAGTATTAACAGTCTACTGTATATTAAAGGGAGGAATATATTATGTTGCAGGCATTTACACGTAATTATCACGATAACAGTACCGAGGCGGGGTTCCAGTTTACTTTTTATTGCGACATATGCAACGACGGTTTCAAATCGACTTTCATTGAATCGAATACCTACAAAAAAAAGAAAGGCAGCCGTATTTTCGGACAGGCTGCGGGCATTGCAGGAAGCCTTTTCGGAGGGAGGTCCAATAATATAGGCTGGGCCGCCGAACGCGGTTCAAACGTGCTTTCGGAGCGTTTCGAGGGGAACAGCCCCGAATGGCACAAAGAACATGAACAGGCGTTTGAGCGTGCTACAAACGAAGCCAAACAGCATTTCCACCGTTGTCCGAACTGTAATCATTATGCCTGCGACCACTGTTTAAACGAAGATGCAGGACTTTGCACCCAATGTGCTCCCAGACAGGAAGTTTATGTAGCCCAAGCCCATGCCTCCGCCATGAAAAGAAATATTGATGACGCAGGCCGAAACGCTACCGTTTGGCAGGGTAATATTGAAAGCAAGACAACCGTGTGTCCAAGCTGCGGTAAGCCCGCAGGGACAGGGAAGTTCTGCAACAATTGCGGTATGAATATGGAGCAGAAAGAATGCCCGAAATGCGGTGCGAAATGTTCTCCGACCGTGCGTTTCTGCAATAATTGCGGGCAAAATTTACAGGAAGCTGCCGCACCGAGCGGTAAATGCACTGCCTGTGGCTTTGACAATGCACCGGGAACGAAGTTTTGTGGGGAATGCGGAAATAAACTTTAAAGGCAGGGAGCGCGATTATGAAATATACGGCACAAGCCTCATCTGCGGGCATAAACGGCGAGGTAAAACTATCATTAGAGGCTAATTCCCTGATTGTTTCGGCACTTTTCGATACGGAAGAAATTCCTTTTGTCAGTATAAACGAACTCATTCTAGAGAATTATGCTGTCACCGTAAAAACCGATAACGGAGAATACTTTTTTTCCCGAATGGGAAGTTGGGTTCAGCCTTTTTACGATGTGTTTAAGGATATGTACAACAAGGCTGTATTGCGAGCTTTTTTCGTATCCGATAATTTAATAATCAAGGCTGCGGGATGTTACGAATACAGCGAAGAAGGTTTTTCCGCAAGCGGAAAGGCGGCTTTTCAGGTATATGAAAACTGTGCGGTGATACTCCCGCCCGACAGCAATGCACGGCGTATTCCGCTCTGTTTCACAGTCGGTATGGACTCAGGCGATTTTAGGCTTAATTTACGTCTCAATAACGGGGATAGCTATACGTTCGCGAAATTAGGCCATGAAACTGAAGTTTTCATTCAAAGAATAGAGACGCAAATCCGTGCTTTGCGTGAAAAAGCTTTGGCGGCATTAAAGGAATTCGACTTGTCTTTAACGCCGATACAGGCTTCAAAGCTTGCTAAACTGCTGCCTGAGGGCGCCGCAGCTCCAATTGGAAAAATTGCGGAGATTGCGCCGAATTTCATAACGGCATTTGAGAAAAGAATATTAGGAACACGCATCGGCGAGAGTTATAAAGCTTTTAAAGAGCTTTGCGAGCCTTCAAAAATATGGGTTGGGTTTAAGAAGAATTATCTTTCCGATGACAGCGACGACACGTCCTGCGATATTCCGCCGTTCAGCTTCTGGATGATTGCACCTTCTTCGGATGGGGAATATGCCGTTGTTGAATTTTCTCAGACGGATACCGCAACTTTTATTTACCGCACTGACGGCGATTTTGACGGGTGTGCAATGAGATTAAACCGTGCGTTGGAGGCTATAAGCTTTAGACGCGAGGTTATCCGCCTTACCGATGAGGAACTGTTAAAGTCTGAAAATGCGGATTACTGTATGGCGTCAAAGCGAACAGCCTCTTTGAAATATGTCCGTGCAAATTTTGCAGGCAGGATAATTCACAATTCATCATGGAAACATAAGCTGGAAGAAATATTGGAGATGAATTCCTAACAAACAAAATATGCATCTAGCCATGCGGACGGTGTTACAGTCAGTGCCTTACCGTTCGAGGTAGTGCGAATTACAACGGATATTTCATTGCATCGGCAAAGTTTTACCGATGATATTCTGTCTGCGGCTACCGTAGTTTTGATTCCTTTTACGGTATTTGTAGGGTCGACCCTAACGGGCTGTGAAATAGGGTTCCCGTTCACCGTCAGATATACTTCAATGCCGTTATAAGCAGAGGAATCTGTCGGTTCGAAGTTGCTTACGTTTACCAGGTACTCCAAATCATAGCAACCGCTTCTCCTGATTGCCAGTGCGGTGTTATCATCGCTTTTACCTATATTTTCCGTGGTTTTGAATCCGTCAAATACAAGCGTAACAGGGTCATGTGCCTTAACGAAATTCCAGTTTTTCACATCTGTGGTCCATGCCTCTCCTTTGTTACAAGGAGCAGTATTACAGCAACAGCAAAAGCGTCTGCAAATATTACAAAACATTATACTCATTCCTTTCATAAACAAATATTACTGTATACTATGAAAATACTTGCCAGTACGTTACTGTTTTTTATTTTAATTGACTATAAATTCCACCGCCATGCCGCAGTGGAATTTTCTTTTTAAAAAGTGTTGTGATTTTTTCCAAAACACTTGCAATTTCCTGTGGAAAATGTTATAATTATATTGATAAGGGTAATATTGTTCTCCGATAAAAATATATTCAATTAGTGAGGATATTTTTATCAGACGGATAGTATAAATGTTGAATAATTTAGGAGGTAAATTAAAAAATGAAAAAAAATGTGACAAACAGGCTTAAAGCTTTGGCTGTCGGTGTCACAATGCTCGCAACAGGGCTGACGGTACCGAGTCTGGTTAATCAGACTGCACCGACTGTTAATGCAAGCGGTACTGTCGACGCCAACTTTGCTAAAGCATTGCAATACTCTATGTACTTCTACGATTCAAATATGTGCGGCGTTGGGGTCGGTGAAAACAGCCGTTTTGTATGGCGTGACGACTGCCATACTTACGATGAAAAGCTTCCGCTCAACACTTCGTACACAAACCTTTCTTCGGCACAAATAGCCAAATACGGTAAATATCTTGACCCGGACGGCGACGGCTACGTAGACGTTTCAGGCGGTTATCACGATGCGGGCGATCACGTTAAGTTTGGCATGCCTGAATCGTATGCAGGTTCGACTCTCGGCTGGGGTTACTATGAATTCCGTGATGCATACAAGAAAACAGGTCAGGACGACCATATTGAAACGATTTTGCGGTACTTCAACGATTACTTTATGAAGTGTACCTTCCTTGATGAAAAGGGCGATGTTGCTGCATTCTGTTATCAGGTCGGCGAAGGCGAAATCGACCATGCTTTTTGGAACTCACCTGAAAATGATGAAATGAAGCGTGTCGGATTTTTCCTTACCGCTGAAAAACCTCAGACGGATTATGTTGTGGCACATGCTGCTTCCCTTGCGGTCAATTATCTCAATTTCAAGGATACAGACCCTGCGTATGCGGCTAAGAACCTTAAATATGCAAAGGCGTTGTTTAAGTTCGCAAAAGACAACCCTAAGCAGCTTAGCGACAACGGTGACGGCCCAAGAGCTTTTTATGCGTCTTCTAAATGGGAAGACGACTACTGTTGGGCTGCTGGCTGGCTTTTCCTTGCAACAGAAGACGTGAGTTATCTTGAATCCGCACTTCCTTACATTGATTATTATGCTCCTCCAGGATGGATGCACTGCTGGAACGATGTTTGGAACGGTTCAAGCATTATTTGGGGCGTTATTGATATGAAATACCCTGAGCTTCATGTTCAGGATATGTACCGTAAAGCTCAAAATAAGTCAGAATACGAGGATGCAAATTTCTGGACGCAGACAAAGAAACATCTCGATGAACGTATGGTTTTGGGACGTACTCCCGGCGGATATAACTGGTATTTGACATGGGGCTCCGCTCGTTACAACACTGCCGTTCAGCTTACGGCGCTTTGCTATGACAAGTATCAGAACAACGGTAAACCCAGTGTTTACTCTCAATGGGCTAAGGGTCAAATGGAATACCTCATGGGTAAAAACCCAATAAACCGTTGTTATATCGTCGGCTGCTGTGAAAAATCCGCTAAATTCCCTCACCACAGAGCTGCTTCATGTACCGTTGACGCAGAAGATCCAAGTCCGCACCGCTATGTTCTCTACGGTGCACTCGTAGGCGGGCCGCAGATGGACGACAGCCATAACGACGTTACCCGCGACTGGATTGACAACGAGGTTACAATCGACTATAATGCGGCGTTTGTAGGAGCTTGTGCAGGTCTTTATGAGTTCTTCGGAACTCCCTCAATGACTGTAACTCCCGATTTCCCGCCTGCACCGAATTACGGCGGCGGAGACGATAAGGGCGGAAACGATTACTGGGTAGACGTATATGCCGCAGACGATAAAATGGATACTGGTGCAGGCGTCACGAAGCTTTCATTTAAGGTTCGTACAAACGCTACTAAAATTCAGACAGGTATTTCCGTCCGCTATTACTTTAGTATCGCAGAGATGGCAGATAAGTCAAAAATCAGCGAAGTCAAGGCAAGCACGCTCTATGACCAGGCTAATATGGAGGCGAAAGCAGTCAGCGTGCTTTCGGGACCTATTAAATACGACAAAGTGGCCGATACTTACTATGTTGAGATTAAGTGGGACGATTACAAAATCGCAAACTCAAATAAGATGTATCAGATGACTTTAGGTTTGTATTACGGCGAAAAATGGGACCCTACAAATGACTGGAGCTATCAGGGTATCGAAAAGAGACCTGATATAAGAAAAGATTATGACGGCGATGAGAAAAGAAACGATTATTTCTGCGTATATGCAGGAGGTGAGCTTATCGGCGGTATAGAACCCGACGGCACGACGCCTAAAAAGGAACAGCCAACAACGGCCACAAGTTCAACCACTTTGCATCAGGGTAAAACTGTTTACGGCGACGTCAACCTTGACGGCGATGTTACCATCGAAGACGTTGTTTTGGTCAGGCTTTATCTTCTGAATACTGCTAAATATCCTTTGACAGACGAACAGTGCGGCAACGCACTTGTAATTAGCGGACAAAAGACGGTTCAGGGCAACTGTGCTGTAACCATTCAGGACTATGTTGTTGAAAAAATCAAGAGTTTGCCTTATACTAATTAATAAAAACTCCGCCCCGCACAAGATGAAGTGCGGGGCATTTTTTTATTTTATTATCTTTTGAGTTTTCTCTGTATCCAGACCGAACTGTTGCCTACCGCCCAAACTTGAGAGTGCTTCGGGAAGGAATACGTTACGGAATAACTGAATACATCCGTGAGCGGGTCTACACTCAGCAAATCAACATATGCGACAATATCGTCGGCAGTAATATCGTTAATCATTTTGGAAGGGCCGATAATTGTGACAGGGAGACTTGTAGTATTAACTTTGTAATCGTATAGAGCGGTATCCTTACCGTTAGTTACCTCAAATTTATTTACATCGATTACCCTTTGAGCTAAGTTCGTCTTATCTAAAGTGAATGTAACCGAATCAAGTTTAGAAAAGTTAATTAAATCAGGCGAACTTATATTTATTTGAAGAGTGTTTGAATAATTAAGGTCTAAATCTGAAAGGCGTATAGGCCCTATGTCTAGGGATGTCGGCATTTCAACATAAGATTTTGACGGAGATGCGAGAGTTATGGTATCGGCTGAAAGAGTATACTTCAGAATGCTTTTTTCAAAATTTGAAGGTGCCCCCACAAACTGAACGTTAAGCATCGCTTCTCTTACTGTCACGACAGGGATATTTACAACCACATTCGGGTCAAGCACTGTTAAGGTTTCACCAGATATAGGCGAATTGTCGCTGCTGTAAAACTTTATTTCGTCGCAGTTTATTCTTTCGGAACTTTCCAAAGTCCGTTCAGAGTTAACAATCGCATCACATCGTTCGATTTTGTCAAGCTGAGCGGAAGGCCCTTTAATCAGAATAGTCGACGGTTCGCAAGTATAACCTGAGTGGTCAACTCTTTTATGTTCCGTCAAATTAAGATTCGGCATCTTGGGCGTAAGCGTAAATTCACGGGTCTCGTATTTATCAAAGGTAACCAAAGCGATTTTGGGAGTTATTTCCTTGACGTAAAACTTTTTTCCGCTTTTGCTGATAACCTCAATTTCAACCTGTCTTGAGCCGCGTGAAGTAACATTATTTACAACAAGTTTTGCTTCTAAATCTCCGCTTTTCAAATCGCCGATTTCCGCACGGTTGCCCTCAAGGCGAACCGTAACTTTATTGACGTCTAAGTTAATCAGCACGAAACCGTTTGCCGACGCCGAAGAACCGGTTATATCCGTACTCAATTCTACATCTGCAAAAGTCATTGAAACTGTCGGATAAAGAAGAATGGAAATAAGAAACCAAGCAATTATTGCGATAACTACCGAGGCAATCCAAAGGGGCAGTTTTTTCTTAATGTCTTTTTTTAGTCTTTTAGATATTATCATTGCTTTTTCTATTTTTTACCTTTCTTAGATTTTGGAATAACAATTTCTCTGTGACTTGTAATCAACGATTCGGTAAGGAGTTCTTTAAGGCTTGAATGCGTGAAATCACGTGTCAGCACTCCGTCAACAGCGACCGAAATCTGTCCTGTTTCCTCTGAAACGGCTATAACGACCGCATCTGAGTTTTCGCTCATGCCGATTGCCGCCCTGTGACGGGAACCGAGCTTCTTGTTTACGGAAGCTTCTTTCTGCGGTTTCGGAAGGAAACACGCAGCCGCAAGGATTATACCGTCACGCATAATAACCGCACCGTCATGGAGCGGCGTTTTTGGTGAGAATATATTGCCAAGGAGCTCTTTGCTTGTATTGGCATTAAGAAGAGTTCCCGTTTCAATCTGTTCGCCGAGTTTCGTCTTGCGTTCAATAACTATGAGGGCGCCCGTCATTGTTGCAGATAATTCTACGCACGTATCGCAAATTGCCTGAATCGGAGTTTTCCACATCTGTTCAATCTCCGAAAGTGATGTTCCGATAGTTAAAAAGTTACCCATTTTGGCATGTCCGACTTTTTCTAAGGCTCTGCGTAATTCTGGCTGGAAAATAACAATAATTGCAATAAGTCCGATATTAATTGTTTGCGAGATAATGTAAGTAACCGATTTCATCCCGACGGCGCTGCTGACAAAAAAGGCTACGGCAAGCAGAACAATGCCTTTCATCAGCTGTCCTGCACGTGTTTCACGGATTAGTTTCAGTAAAAGATATACTATATAAGAAAGCAAACAAATGTCAATAATGTCAACGAAATTTCCTGTTTTGATTACGTTTATAATAGCGTCAAAGGCATCTCTAATTCTAATGGACAATTTTTTACACCACACATTATTCATGTACATTATGAGTGTACATTAAGTTATCTATATATTATATCACAAATTTCAAATTTTTTCAAGTGTTTTCTTAAAAATTCACATTAATTTCATCAAACGGTTAATTTAATTGACTGTACATTGGGGATTTTTGATTATTATCCTCTTAACTCTTTTTAAATCCGTGATAATTTCATCTGCCTTGTCTGTGAATAAGATTCCGTCAAGGCTGTCAATTTCGTGGCAGACTGTTGCGGCAAGAAACCCTCCGCACTTTAATACAGTAGGTTTCCCATTTCTGTCTTGGGCGGTTACTGTAACGGTTTTTGGCCGTTTAACATATCCCCAAGGTGCATTCGGAGCGATTGAACCTTCGAATATACGCTGTGAGCCGTTCTTCTCGGCAATTACGGGGTTAATCAGTTCAATTAAGCCGTTATCGCCGTCAATTACAACGGCACGGCGTAAAACCCCCACGTGAACGCCTGCACAGCCCAAACCGTTGTATTTACGTAAAGTTTCAAGCATATCGTCAAGCAGCATATGCAAGCGGCAGTCAAATTCTTCTACAGGACGGCTTTTCTTCCTGAAAATAGGATCGTTCCAGTCTGTTACATTTCTTGTAGCCATTTTGTTCTACCTCTTTTTCGTAAATAATTAAAGGGACAGAACCTGCCCCGATTTTTGTTAATATTGGACACGCCGTTGATGTCTCGACCATAATTAAACGGCAAGACTTCTAAGAATTTAGAAGTTCTTACAAACTTTAGCAAATACAGCAAAAAAGTCTTGACAAAAGTCAAGGTATATGGTATAATATGAAAATGTATCATAATGAATAAGTATCGCCTATTAGCAAGCGAGTATAACCTAATAATACCACAAAATAGGGTGCTTGTCAAGAGGAATTTGAAATTTTTTTTCAATATGGTGTAATTAGTTCAAGGAGGAATCGCCTATGGTAGATGTTAAACCAGTGCAGCTCGGAAAGAATATTAGGCAAAGCTTCGGTAAAATCACCGAAGTTTTGGATATACCGAATCTTATTGAGGTGCAAAAAAACTCGTATCAATGGTTCAGGGAAGAAGGTCTTCGGGAAGTTTTCCGTGATATGACTGCAATCACTGACTATAACGGTAATCTTATTCTCAATTTTAAGGATTATAAGTTTGATGATACTCCTAAATACACCATCGCTGAATGTAAAGAACGTGACGCGACATATCAGGTTGCTATGCGTGCAACCGCAACACTCTGCAACAAAGAAACGGGTAACGTAATCGAAAATGAGATTTATATGGGTGAATTTCCTCTCATGACCGAAAGCGGAACATTTGTTATCAACGGTGCGGAGCGTGTCGTCGTCTCTCAGCTCGTGCGGTCGCCTGGTGTTTATTATGCATTCGATAAGGACAAGACCGGTAAGGATTTATTCCGTTCTACGGTTATTCCGAGCCGCGGTGCGTGGCTTGAGTGTGAAATGGACTCCAATGACGTTGTGTATATAAGAATAGACAAAAACAGAAAAATTCCCATTACAACATTTATCAGAGCATTAGGCGTCGGCAGTGATGAGGAAATTTTCGAAATGTTCGGAGACGACGAACGTATTAAGCAGACAATCCTCCAAAAGGATACGACAAAGAACGAATCCGATGCGCTTATAGATGTATACAAAAAACTCCGTCCAGGCGAACCGCCGACCGTTGAAAGTGCGACGGCTCATATTAACGCTCTTTTCTTTGATGCGAAAAGATATGACCTTTGCCGTTTTGGGCGGTACAAATACAATAAAAAACTGGGCATTGCGTCACGTCTTGCGGGACATTTGCTCGTTGCCCCTCTCATTAACCCGATTACTGGTGAAATTCTTGCGGAAGAAGGTGAGACGCTTTCTTATGCAAGAGCTTTAGAGGTTGAACACGCCGGTGTATGCGAGGCTTTTGTAAAGGTTGAAGCAAAGGAATATTACCAGAATGAAGACGGCGAAACGGAAATACGCATGGTTGAACGTATCGTCAAAATCATCAGTAACGGCATGGTCAATATTAATGATTACGTTAAATTTGACGCAGAGAAATACGGTATTAACGAAAAGGTTTCGTTTAAGGTTCTCAAAGAAATCCTTGAAACTTCTGCCGATGAAGACGAGATTGAAGAAGCCGTTAAGAGAAGAGCGGACGAACTTGTTCCCAAACATATTATTCTTGACGATATTTTCGCTTCCTTCAGCTATTTCTTTAACCTTTGCGAAGGCGTCGGAAGCGTCGACGACATTGACCATCTCGGAAACAGACGTATCCGTTCTGTAGGAGAACTTCTTCAAAATCAGTTTAGAATAGGTTTTGCGAGAATGGAGCGTGTCGTCCGTGAGAGAATGAATCTCCAGACAAATGACGTTAACGAGATTAAACCTGCAACGCTTGTCAATATCCGTCCGATTGTATCGGCA
>Ga0209737_10001553_pt1 | contig 16386 bp, 23 predicted proteins | sample TergutCu122P3_FD_187284 | JGI IMG/M metagenome (GOLD analysis project Ga0209737, IMG submission 187284) | Cubitermes ugandensis P3 segment gut microbial communities from Kakamega Forest, Kenya - Cu122 P3 (SPAdes) (version 2) | ecosystem: Host-associated > Arthropoda: Insects > Digestive system...
AAGGGTCCTGCTTTGGAATCGATACACGAGCTACCTTTCAGTTATTTTTCTATTCCTTCAATACGTCTTTGGTGCTTTTCCTCTGAGGAAAAGGGGGTGTCGAGAAATGTTTCTACTATGTCCAGGGCAAGGAGAACGCCAGTGATACCGCCGCCTAGGGCTAGGATATTGGCGTTGTTGTGGGCGCGGGTCATTTTTGCCATGAAGGGGTCGGTGCAAAGGGCACAGCGGATGCCGGGGATGCGGTTGGCGGTCATTGAAATGCCTATTCCGGTTGTGCAGACGAGGATGCCTCTTTCGCATTCGCCGTTTTTTACTGCTTGGGCTACTGCTTTGCCGAAATCGGGGTAATCGCATGATTTTTTTTCATAACATCCGTAATCTTTGAAGGGTAAGCCACGTTTTTCTAGTAATTCGATTATGGCTATTTTTAAGTCGTATCCGCCGTGGTCGCTGCCTATTGCTATCATATTATTTTATTTCCTTTCTGGCTTGCTTCATTTACTTCAATAATTCGGTAAGATGCAGCTTTTAACAAGCGGTTCATTATCGCTTGTCCAAGACCGGTATCGGCAAAAGCTTCGGAATAAATAACATCTGTGTTTTCGTCGTCAAATTCGCGTAAAATCCGATATAAATTGTGGGCAATATCTTCTTCGTTTAAGCGGTCACCGATGCACTTTTTATGTTCGGTTTGGTATTCGTGAAACATCTGTGTGCTTGCGATAACACCCGCAATTAAATTGTTTTCTTCGTCGGCTTTTAATCTATTGTTTATATATGAGACTACTGCTTTTTCATTACCGCTTATTATTGTCATTTGTCCCCTTGGGGCATAGTGGCGGTATTTCATTCCGGGGGCACGGGGTGGTTTGTCCGGTACATTTATTACCAGCGGGGTATTAATGATTTTCCCTTTTATTACCGGGGTAAGCATCGCTTCTGTTATAACGCCGGGGCGCAAAATTTCCGGTTGTTTTCCGGTTAAATCAAGGATGGTGGATTCTAATCCGAGTACTGTTTCACCACCGTCGAGTATCATATCAACCCGTCCGTCCATGTCTTCGATAACATATTTTCCCACGGTAGGGCTTGGACGTCCGGAGGTATTGGCGCTGGGGGCGGCAACAAATCCGCCGGAAGCATCTATTAAACTGAGGGCGGTTTGATGATTCGGCATCCGTACCGCGACTGTATCAAGTCCTCCGGTAGTGCTTAAAGGGACATTGGGCGATTTTTTTAGAATCATTGTCAAGGGACCGGGCCAAAATGTAGCCGCCAATGTATAAAAAATATCCGGTATTTCTTTGGCAATGCTTTCGATGTCATTAATCCGGCATATGTGGATAATCAAGGGATTGTCAGCCGGGCGTCCTTTGGCAGTATAGATACGGTTGGCAGATGCCTCGTTTATGGCATCTCCGCCTAATCCATAGACCGTTTCGGTCGGAAAAGCGACCAACCCACCTTGTTTGATGATATTTCCGGCACGAGTTATGATATCAGTATTTGTTTCATTGTCTCCAAGTTTATATATTATAGTTTTCATATATGTATATCGCGGATAAATTTATTAAGTATTTCATCAAGTTGGCGGATATCAACCGGTTTTAGCATGTAACCATCGAAGCCATTTTCGCGGAAAAGTTCTTCTTGCCCGGCAACAGGATTGGCGGTCAGGGCAATAATAGGGACGGTATAACCCATCTCCCTGATTTTTATAGTAGTTTCAAGACCATCCATCTTGGGCATCAGATGGTCCATAAAAATTAGGTCGTAATTCTCACCGTGCTCCAGTTTGGCGATGGCTTCAAAACCACTTAAAGCTTCATCGACATTGAGCTTATAAGGCAGAAGTAATACCTTCGTGATTTCGATATTTATGTCAACATCATCAACTATAAGGACTTTACCATATGGCATCGGTTGCCTGATTAATTTTTCTTTAGTATTATCATTTCCGGTCATTTCCCCCTCCTTCTTACCCATGATAACATATCGGGGGGTAGATTTCAATTATGGATTGCAAGTCACGGGGATTGATTAAGATACTGCATAATTGCAATATGAATCGACCACGCCAGTTTTTCTTGATAATAGGGGTCGTTTAACTTTTTGGCTTCGGCGTGGTTGGTGAGAAAGCCGCACTCAATGATGGCAAGGGGAATAGTGGTTTTCTTTAAGAGGTAATAGCTGTCGTTTGCTTTGGCTTCGCGGGTATTCCCGGGGTCAACTCCGCTGATAAGGCGGGCTTGAATGGTTTCTGCAAGTTTTTTTCCGGCTTTGCTATTGGTATAATAAAAAACTTGGGCACCGTGTATTGATTCCTGATTGTAGCTGTTTTGATGGATGCTGACGGCAAGGTCGGCATTGGCGCTTTCGATAAGCACCAAGCGGTTTTTCATGTCTTCTACTTTTTTATTACTTGCTCCCGGCGAATAAAGACCTTGATCTGTCTCGCGTGTCATAATAACAAAAACATCCTGGGCTTCAAGGAACATTTTGAGTTTTTTAGCGATTTCCAGGTTTATGTCTTTTTCAGATACACCACCGGGGGTGACTTTTCCAGGGTCATTCCCCCCATGGGGTGGAATCGGTTAAACCAAATGTGATTTTTCTTTAAAAACTTTAAAAGTCCCATTCAATCGTTATACTTCGCTCATTAGTATCTTCATCATATTTGCCGATATTAATTACACTAATGAACTCATCAATAATAACTTTATTTAACTCTTTTATTTGTTTGTAGTTTTTAAAGATGTTTTCTTTGTTTTCTGCGTACTTCAATTTTTGCTTTGTCAAGCTAATTTCTTCATTAATACACCTTATCCTTGTATTAATTGCTTCGATATCTGCACTGTAGCGACCTCTTAAGGCATTAAACTCGGTTACACTAATTACTCCATCGGTTTTATCTTCATAAATATTCTGATAGTAATTATTCTTTTTATCCAAGTCTTTTTCTAAGGTTCTTTTCTCGCTTTCCAATGCGTCCATCTTGTTATTATAAGTTGCCGACATATTAAATTTGCTTTGAGAGGTATTTAAACTATCCAGAGTATCTTGATTGTAATATAAATTTAACTGATTATTTATTTCTTTGATTACTAATTCTTCTAGGTTGTCAACTCTAATGGCTTTTTTATTATCACATATAGCGTGGGAGCGTCTGCCGTATTTGCAATTTAAGTAATATATTTTTCCTGCTTTGGTATTTCCTGCATTACGGACAAATATTTTCCCACATTCATCACAATAGATTTTCTGTGAAAACATATGTATTTCACCACTTTTTTGCGGTTTTGCCCTACCTAGAAATTTTGTTTGAACCATTGTCCACGTTTCCATGTCAATAATCGGTTCATGGGTGTTTTTTACTATAATCCAATCTTCTTTGGGTATAGACACACTCTTTTTGTTCTTATAGCTGATATTTCGCTTTTTTCCCTGAACAAGATTTCCGATATAGGTTTCATCTTTCAATATTTTCGCGATTGTATCAGTATGCCAGAAAGTTTTGCTAACTGCATTCAGTATTTTAAACTTGCTACCATTTTGCTTTTTATACTCATATGGGCTTGGGATTTCACTTGCGTTTAAGTAATTGGTTATTACCATATAACCTTTACCGCTTTTGTATAGCTCAAATATCTGCTTTACGACTTCACTTGCCACTTTATCAACTAATAGCTTATGTTTATCTTCGGGATTTCTGATATAGCCGTATGGTGCAAATGAACCGGTAAACTCGCCTCGCTCTTTCTTGTTTCTCATCGTGGAACGGATATTTTCCGACAAATCTTCTAAATACCATTCATTGGTTAGTCCGTTGATTTGCCGTGCCTTTTTATTACCTTTATTATCGGTATCAGCATTATCCGTGATTCCGATAAATCTTACATTCCATTCGAGAAACTTATTGTGTAGATATTTTTCAATGATTTCCATATCCCTTGAAAACCTTGATTGACTTTTGCATAAAACAATATCAATCAAACCATTTTCACAATCTGCTATCAGCCTTTCAAAGTCTGGGCGGTATGTCCCTGCTCCTGAATAATCTTCATCACAGTAAATATCAACTAACTCCCAATCCTTTTCCTTACAATAAGCAATGAGCATATTTTTTTGATTTTGGATACTTTCGCTTTCATCAGTTTTATTTATTTTATCTCTGTCTTCTTCTGATAATCTTACGTAACCTCCTACTTTTTTTCTCATAGTCATATCCTCCAATTTTGAAGAACATAACTATCTATGTCGTTTGAGTAAAACTCATAGTTATTGTAGCATACATTAATCACTTGATAAATCCTCAATTCTTAAGTTTTCGAGATAAATTATCACTTTCAGTAATTTTTCATTAAATATGAGTTCCTTATCAATTTCATCATTAGTTTTAAAAGTGCTTTTCACATTATATTTGATATCCAATTAAACCAACCCTTTACAATGGTTATCAATACAATCTATGAATACATCACTTATCCTATCACCTATTAATGCACTTTAAACTCCTTATCTTTTACTCCATTGGATTCAGATTCACATTCAAGGTCTAGCCTTATTTTTTCAAGAGCTAATAATACTTGCTTTATCTTTTCCGTATGTATGATTTGTCGTTCTTTGGCTTTTCTAAAAATCTCACTATATAGAATTTCAACAAATCCAGCGTCCTCTAATATTGCTTTTAAATTCTCTTGTTTTTGAGATATGTTATCTAAGCTTTTAATTATTTTGAATTCATAACAAATATCAATTATCTCAACAACTAACTTTTCTTTTTCCATTTTCCAAAACTCCCTCTTTCATTACTACTAGATTTAAAAAGTCCGCCATCTTATAGATGGCACTACGTTTCAATTTCCTAAATTCGTTACTATCGACACTACTGAATCCTAATAGGTCAATGATTTCATCTTCATATTTATGCTTAACAAAGCATTCTTCGATGTATATTTGTTCTTGGCTAGACAAAATGCTTTTTGCCCAATAATAACTTGCTATACACTTCTTTAGTTCTTCCTCTTTGCATTCTTTAGCAGATATATTGAATCCGTCTTTCCCTACTGGTATATACGGTTGCTTTTTAAATTCTTCAATAAAATCATAATTTGTAACCAACCCTTTTTGAGCGTTTAATTTCGCCAACTCCCACGCTAATTTTTCAAGCTTGTTAAAATAATCAATTATGTTCTTCTTCGTTTTTTCAAAATTAAAATTTGCCAAATTTTGATATGAAAATATTTTTTCGTTATACATAAAAATCCCTTTCTTTCTTAAGTCAATAAAAAAGATGGTAAAACATTTAAAAGTGTTTACTACCATCTTTCATAAAATAAATCCTAAATTTTGGCGTACTTATTCCTACATACAGCAATCCCCCTTAGTGGTCGGGTATTATAAATATAAGCTATGTACTATTATCCTTTCAACACATTGCGACATATTTTTTACCGTTTTCCATAAAAAAATAAATCCATTAATATCTATTAAAAAGTGGATTCCTTTTTATCTGAAATTTAACCACATTATACACAGCATAGCACTTTCAAATATTAAGTACAGGGTAAAAATCGTTATTTATCTGTAAAATTGCGTTATCTACTTTTGGTGTGCAAAAGTAACGTCTTATCGCCTTTTCAGGTTGATTAATATTTAGAACCACAATTTAAGCAAGTGGAAGTTTTAGGGTCAAAATATAAGTCGCATTTGCAAGCTACTCTTTTAGCTTGTTTATCATTTGCCGAACTAGGATATATTGGCTCTGCTCGTTTATCATTTGACGAATCTAATTCAGTAAATAATGAATCTTTATCCAATAAAATTCTACATTTTAAAATATTCTCTGAAATCTCTACAACCACCATTAACATACCGACTGAAATTGCTGTAATTAATGAGCCAACAACAAAGGTGAGCAAAAACATTCCAAAATTAAACTGCGACTGTTGGTGACCCCACGAGTCACGTCCAGTATATGTCGAAAAATTAATTGCTGCGATAAGCGACCCAATGATACCAACAATAAAAAATATTGTTCCTACAGTTTTCATAAACTTTGTCCACCACATAATTATTCTCTCCTCTTCTTAATATAATTTATTTGATTTGTTTATCAACAGCCTGCATACACCAAAAGTTACAATTGGCAAGTTAATATTTCGTATTCTTTATTGCTTCAATCCTTATTGTAATATGATAGTGTGAGCTGTTAATTAGCGCATATTATATATTTAGCAATAACCATTGATGATTACTTTATTTTACACTCTTTTTAAACATCAACCATATACCGATAACCATCGCACTAATAGACAAACCCAAAATAACCATAAGTGTATCGCAATTACTACATTGACTGCCTAGTTTTCTCAAACACCAATTATGATTTGAATTTATAATACAATATATAATCCCCAAAAAGCCTGCCAGCGAAAAAATAATAGCTATAGGATTGGGATTAAATTTAAATGTCCAATCTTCCAAATTATTTAAATCCTTTTTGTAATAGACTTTTCTTCTGTAAATAACTTGTGCTTCGCAATTTCCACAATGGTGTAGACCGAACTTGATATCTTTACCACAACAAGCGCACTTAATCATACGAGACCTATTTGGTATTTCTTGAAATCTCCCACCACATCCATCGCAAAACGTTGAATTTTCTCTACATTCTGTTTCACATGCTTTGCAAATTATCATTTTTGATTCCTTTCTAACCCTATCCCATATTAATCATTTTAAGCACCCAAAACCCTCTTTACCTAGGTTCTATGACACCTAGGTAAAGTATAGGTGTTCTGAGATAGAATGTCAAGACACCTATACTTTGATAAAATATTTATTGAGGTGTCACGAATGAATTCAGTGAAAACTATCAGAATAGAAAATTATGGTAAGATTATTTTCAAGCTTGACAAAGTGATGAAAGAAAAAGGCTTATCTAAAAATAAAGTTGCAGTAGGTGCTGGACTTAATTTCGTGGCTTGCAAGGTTATTACAAAGGTACTATAAGCAGAATAGACTGTGATGTTCTCGCTAGACTATGTGCCATTTGTGAATGTACTATTGATGATTTAATCGAATACGAAAAATGAAGCTACCTTTCATCAAGATTGGTAGCTTTTAAGTTTAATCATGACATGACATTTCTAGTTTTTCAATTCTTTTTGTTATTGGCGGATGGGAATTATTAAGCATCTCTTTAATGCTTAGAGGTTTAGTAAATGATACTTCATAAATTTCTATTAGAGCTGTTGCAAGTTCATTGCCAAACCCACTATTAAGCGCAAATACATCGGCTTTATATTCTTGTTTTCTGCTACTGTTCATAAACAATAAATTACTTAAATTTTGTATACCTTTAAATATCCAGTAAATAATATCAAAAATAAATTTTATTATCAAAGCCCTACCACTTTTTTCAAAACTGGCTTTGGTTCTTTCAAGAATAGCAATAAAGAATGAATAATAGAAGTTTCCAATCGACATAAAGAGTGATGCAACCGTATCTAGGTTTGAAAAATGTCCAAATTCATGAGCGATTAATCCTTTTAAACATTCATCAGAAAGTAGATTTATACTACCCTTTGTAAGCACAAGTGTTTCAGTACCAAAAGCATAAGCATTAATCGACATATCCTCTTTTATGTATAATCTAATACCTCTCGATAAATTTTCATTTGCCTTAACCGCTCCCATATAAACTTCTTTAAACAAAGGGAGTAACCGCTCTTTTTCTTTTCGTAGGCGCAAAGGTCTGATTCCTGTTAAATTCCGCCATAAATTCTCACCAGCTCCCAAAAAGGCTAAAACAAGCGATACCCCAAAAAGAAGAAAAACAATCGTTGTACTTGTTTCCCTAAGTCCAATTAACCTAAAAAACCATACATACAGCCAATAATAAAATCCAAACCATAATATATAAAGCATTTTATCATTAATTATCATGAAAATTGATAATAAAATATGACCCAAAAACTTAAATATATTAAGCAATTTTTTTTCGAATAATTTCCACATAAACATTCCCTTTTTCCTAAAATTAAAAAGGCTTGTTTATGTATATTTGAGTATGAATCATTTTATCCCTAGAAAGATAAATTGCTGTTCCTGTTTTGAGTAATTTGATATCATCGGGGTGATAAATATATTCTCTTGTTTTTCTCAAAGAACCCAAATCAGTACTCTGCACATCACCACTACTAGATTTTATTTGATATGTAGCCTGCATGGTTGACCTTGTGCCTAGTACATTACTCCAATGCTCCGCATTAACGGAACTATTTTGTCTTAAGACAATATAATTGTTACAGTTTTCAATAACTTGTTCCTTAAACTGCTCCGTCACTCCCTCTAAGTCAGATAAGCTTTGAGTTGCAAGAACACAAGTAATGTTTGCTGACCGCGATTTATTAATAAGGTCTAAGAGTGATGCAGTCGCATAGACATTTATTTCATCAAGAACATAGAAAATCCGCTTTTTCTTGTCGGTATAAAAATTACTGACCGCTTTTTTACTGTCTATGACAATAAGATTCCCAATCAGCGGTGACATTTCGGGATATAGCAAGGGATTGAGGATAAATAAAATAATTGCATTTTCCTTTAAGGCGGTATAAATATCTATCCCCGAAACGTCAAATATTTGCCCAAGCTCGCTTTCCTTAATAGTGGCAAATCTCGCGGACGCACTTTCTGCAATACTCCCACTTATTTTTGATAGCTCTATGTCTTTGATATGCTCTTCCTTTGTAATAAACTTTTCAACGCTCAAATCCTTGCTCAATTTGACGAAATTGGTAATGCTTAAATAATGGGTTAGGCTTTCTAGTGAAATATCAATACTTTTCATCGAAAGCATTTTACAAAGCCTTTGAATATAACGCTCGGTATTGTATTTATAATGTGGCTCGCTCCACTCGGTCATGTTGATTAACATATCTTTTATAACATCAGAGCTAGTATTATTAAATGGATTGTATCTATCACTTGATATGGGGTCATTTAGATTAATGACATATACTTTTCGGTCAAATCCAATTTTATTGATTATATCTAACAATGACCCCTCATCAGTATCACCTTTTCCGTCAACAATTAACATCGGGTAATCATAATCAAGACCACTTTTGATAAAGTTTGATAATGCAATCGTTTTTCCGCTCCCTGTCGTACCGCAAACAAAAACGTGTTTTGCATCACATGGAATAAACACGTTTTTACTGTTAGAAGATTTTCCGATATAGGTCATCTCGCTCTGCTCGATATCATCTTTAAATGATTGATTTCTTTTTGTGGCTTGTTGATAGTCACGCTCAAAATCAAATACATCACTTTTAGAATGGTTTCCGAAAAGTATTTCTATTAGTCCCATAAAAACACCTGCTATGATTATAATCATTATTACACTAAATATATCAATGCTTGTTATGATTTAACACTTCCTTTAAATTAATAATTTCAATATTTGAATATTCATTTTGAAAGCTGGATAGCATGGAAAGCACCCTGTTATCATTTGTAATCCATACTTGATAATCAAAATTTAAGTAATTATTTCGGATATTGTTTTCTAACCTAGTCCTTTCTTTTGGGTGGAGTTCAATTTCAACGGCATACCGCTCATTATTAATATTTGCCACAAAATCGGGTTGATGTTTCCTCGCGCCGAATCCATCCTTAATATGTAACTGCCTTTCACTTTCAATATCATCTAAGGAAATCCCCCATCTTGCCATTAAATATATAAGAGCGTCTATTACATGGATATCATGGGTTATCCTCTCGATACGGATTTTATTCTCGCGTTTATTAGTGCCTAATAAAATCCGTCCTTTATGAGTTAGAGTATAAAGATAAGGAATACCATATAAATATTTATTTCGCTTTAGATATCCACTTTCAACTAGCAACTTCAATCGTCTGTCAGTTGCCCTTGCTCCAGTAAAGCCGGCTAATACTTTTATGTGTCTGCTTAAACAAAACTTAAATTTATGTATCAATCCCAAAATCAAGAAATCTCTTTTTTCTAATTTGATATTTTTACTCAATGCAACCTCTCTTTCATTTACTACCCCTACAAGGGAAGATACTCACTTGTCTTAAAGAATAAGAAAAGGGAAATTTCTGCACGGGCGGGCGGGGCATAAAAGGGAAAAGATTTGATTAACACTTCCTCACTCCATACCTACACCACCACACTACCTAACCCCGACCCACACCACCAATACTCCTAACCCCACGATAAAATATACTAACGAAGTAATAGAGGGGTGTCGGGTGCATTTTAGCCGACACCCCTTTATTACGTAGTGGGGAAATGTGCTTATATACTGGCTTTGGTGGTGTGGGTCGGCGATTATTTTAATATATTCGCTGTCTTTTGTCAGTAGAACGGCTTAGACAAATAAAAAATAACCTTTAATGCTTGGCTATTTCTTTCTTAATATTACATAAATGTTGCTTTTTGATTTATCAAGTTTTTTCTTCCAACTAATTTTTTTGACCAGTAATTATTTAAGATTAAATCACTTATCAAGATTTGACCTTGTTTTCTTAAGGCATGAATAAACTTATTGTTTCCCAAATATATTCCGCAATGACCAGGATATCTATTATATGGCATGGGATTATTATCTTTTAACGATTGCCTATGAAAAAATAATATATCGCCAATAGTAAAATCCTGTACCTGTATACAATAATCCTTTTCAAATAAATACAGATTGCCTATATCACTAGTCATTTGTTTGGTTGTCGCACTTAAGCCATAACCATTTGAGTTTATATCTACGCCAAATATTTCATTATAAACATACCAAGTTAAACCAGAACAGTCAAATGCGTTTGGTCCTCGCATTGCCCATTGATACATTTTTTTGTGTTGAAGTAAGGCTAACTTAGCAACCTTTAATTGTATTTCATAATACCTATCGAATCTCTAGCCACCATTCAATAGATATATTATCACATTATTTTGACATATCAAAATAAATTACGATATTTTAACATTTCTAAAATAGCTTCCTCATAAATATTTTCTACTATTGTATATAATTCTGATGATTGTTGTGATATATATTCCATCATAACACCACTGTTTATTTCTAATATCCTATATTCATTTTTTGTATGTATTATATCAATTGAAACGAATGATAAATTAAGTAATTCAGTAGCTTTTTGGGCTATATTATTTAAATCGTTAATGATTTTTGCATCATCAACTATTTTTGCAATTGCTCCTGTTCCTAAATTATGTTTCCAAGATAAATTAAATACTTCTCCGCTTTCTAAAATAACATTTGATTCGTCATTTGTAATAGTTAATTCCATATAATCGTTGTTTTCTAAGTATTGAATATACAATTCCTTAATACTACGATTTCCATCACCTTTTATATAAGGACGATTCTTAGAATAAACTAATTTTATTTTGCCGTTCAGTACAATCAATCTATATTCATTCTCAATATCATAATAAGGGGAAATCGCCATTGAACGAGATTTCTTAAATATTTTAAAAACTGCTTTCTCTAATTCAAACTCATTTGTAACATGATATATATTCTTTCCACCAGTGCCATTATTTGTTTTACATACTATCTCTTTATGCTTTTCAAGGAGAGCGGATATTTCTTTCCAATTTCCTTTTGGAGATACATATTTTTGGTTAATCGGCGACATAAAAAAATAATGTTCAACAGTTGGTATGTTTCCATATATAAGAATATCACTTAATGCACTTTTATCAGTACAAATAGTTTGTACTGAACCAGCATTCAATCCGAATTGATATCCAATAATATAATTAATCATATTATTTTTACGAAGCTTAAATATCCAATCATATGAAAAGCTTTCGATGTTAATATCATTTTTTTCACATATATCCTTGATTATTTTAACATAATTTCTAACTTGATTTTGCATTTAGTATTATCTCCTAATTTATTGGATTAGATTCTACAAGCTTAATCTCGCTATATAATTCTTCAATTATTCCATGTACTCGATAATATCTTCGATGTTACAACCCAATGCCTTACATAATCGACACATAATATCTAAATCAACTTTGACAATATCGCCTTTGACATATCTATGAATAGTATCGAAACGGACACCGCTTATCACACTTAAGCGGTTTTTGCTGATATTATCACGTTCCAAAATATCTTTCAATTTGAATTTGATTATTCCGTAATTACCACTATCATACATTATTTTCACCTATGGCGATTGTATCAGTAAATATACGTCTTGACATTCTACGTATTGGCGCATAATATATTGTATATAATATACGTTTAGACGTAGAGCTGGGAGAATACTGAATGAAAAAACTATACGATGAACCAATTGACAGCCTAGAAGCATTTAAAAAACGATTGGAAAGCCTTATTGCTGAAAGGGATTATGAAACGCTAGAAGAAGTTTTTATTATGCTAGACTATTATTTTGAAGAATATGAGAACAGAAGTAAAAACAATTTGCACAACTTCGGTAATTAAAAAAGCAACTAATTTTTAAGTTAATTGCTTTTTTGAGCCTACTCAAAACTCCCACAGATAGTATATTCTTTTTATTTGGTTTAGACGTTACCGCCGTGCCCGGCATCAATAATTACACGGAAGCCTTCATGTACCGCTTCCTCTTTTCCTAATAATTGATTGGACAATACAAAAATGGCATCCCTATTTATGAAAACATATCTTGCAACTAAGACCAGCAAAACCGCTGATAGAATTGCGATGACGACGTTTGGGTTTTTGGGCACTTATAATGCTCCTATCTTACTTATCAAGATAGGATATGAATTGAATTATGGGAATATGACCGGATTTCTTCGCTTTTATCTTATGATAAATTTTCTATATACCTTTCCACGGCTTCAAGAAAGAGAGTTGCATTTTCAACTTGTTGCAATGCTTGCTGTCTTGAAATCTCTATAAAATCCTCATAATCGCTTTCATTTCTAATGTCAAAGGCACTGCCGATTATATGAGATAATTGAGTCTCAAATTTCCCTGTCTTGATATAATTTTGCCGGAACATTGAAATAACTCCGGAATGTTTCTTTGAATCGAAATGATCTAATGCCAATATTGCTCTTATAGAATGAAAAATGCAATAATATGAACGATTTACAGAATTTTTAGCAGATATATCAATCATTGCTTCCGCAGCTCGTAAACACTCACGAGCTTGTTCAATTCGATATCTTGCTAAATCTATTTCATTTCCATTTGAATCGTTATCCATCCAAAATAACCCCTTCCTTAACTATGTTTATATAAAACGGCAGTGTGTTCATGAACTTATTAAATATTTCTTTTCCGGTTACATGCAAAGATACGTTGATATCATACTCTAAATCAACGTTAGGAATACAATTTCGAACAGCTTCTCGTTGTATTGATGCCTCATCTTGGGGTACATCTGCCAAGATGAAAAAATCTATGTCGGATTCATGGTCATGATCACCACGAGCATATGAGCCATATAAGATTACCTTTTCCAGCTTATCACCAAGTGTTTCTTTTGCAGCCTTTAATACAACTTGCGAAACTGCAATGATGCGCTGGTCGGTTATTTTACTTTGCATTGCGTTACCTCCATGTGATTTACTAATCCGCGAGATAATCCAAAACGACATCCCAGACATCGGGGGTTTCCTGCCCCAATTGCCAGAATGCCACGCCACCGATACCATAATTATCCATCACGTTCAGCCTGACCCGCAGTGATTCGATACATTCAAGCCAAACTTGGTAGAAAACACCGTCGCTGCCGGTATGCTCGGCATAATATTGGCAGGTTATCTCACACCATTTCGGGGTAATATTGCGGTTGCTTACCCAATCCCATGCCAATTCCATGCCAACTGTCTGCCAGACGCCGACCGTTCCCCCTTTTGTTTCCCAGATACGGGTGTAAAAAGGGACACCGTTGATAACTTTATGTGGCGGAACTTGTTCAACCGTACGTTTGATTCCTTGTTCGACATAACCGATTGAAGCTACGCTTCCGGCTTTTTCACTGCCACGCCAGTGTTCATCATATCCCATGATGACGACATAATCAGCGAAAACGCCCTGTTCGGGACGGTTATAGAAATCATTAAAACTGTAAGGAACATAATTATCAACCGAAAGTACCAAACCATGTTCACGGCAGGGAATTGACAGTTCCCTGATAAATTGGACAAAATGGATACCCGTATGTGATCTTAGTTCTTCAATGTCAACATTGATGCCATCGATGTTGTATTCAAGGGCAACTTCGATAAGATTGTTTATCAAGTTGGCACGTTTGGTCGTAGAACTCAAAAGTTCTAACATATCGGGATTATGGGTCATATTTTCAACCAAAGCCCATACTTCAAGACCCATTTCGTGGGCTGTTTTTACATAGGTATGACTGGCAAAACTTAAAAAATTACCTTCATCATCATTTAAGAAAAACCATGTCGGCGAAATAACATTTAGTCCTTTGGTATTTTTGGTAACTTCCCTAAGCGTATCATTTCCCGCCATGCCACCGATATAATGCCAGCCGAGGCTGATTTTGTGGTCACGGGTATTGCCGATAAATTCCGGTTCAACATAATCGGTAACCGGGACTTGCCGTTCATTATATATTTCTCCAAGGCGGCGTAATTCAACATACCCGATAAATCCGTCTGCTGTTTTTACTTTTGCCCATGTTTCCATTTCCTCAAGTACCATTACCCTGGTATCGGCAGAAATGTCAGTCAGGACATCACTTTTAATCCCACCCCGGAAACGGACATGGGTATCGCGGTTAATCCGTGCCATCCGCACCTGCCCCCATTCGGTATAAACCTGCATCCTTCCGGGATTCCGAAAAACATCATATGAAAAATTGGTGTAGTCTTTGACAAGGTCAACCGCAAGATAAAGCGTATCACCCTCATACCGCGTCATGGCAAATGGGCGCTCCTTATCACCGTCTATGGTTGATATTGTCCATGAGCCAATTTCAGTCCTGTCGGTATGGTCGGGTAAGCTGTATAAAACAAGCTGTTCCCTTTCATCAACATAAAAGCGGGCATTAAAATATTTATAGACTGTCGCAAGGTCAAAATAATAAACTCCATTCCAAACCCTTGCCTTTTCAGGTATCATCGTATCTTGCAGGATAATCGCAACTTCGGTATCGTTCGTGAGACGGAAGTATTCCATAAGATCGGCATATTCTTCAGAGTATTCAAAACGGTCCTGATATTCAGGATAAAATACAAAGTATACCACCGCAAAAATAAGAGCGAGGGCAATAATTACCGGGATGAGCCTCATAAAAAAGTTCTTCATTAGTAATTACCTCCAACGCTCTTGATTATACCATATCATCTCAGCTACGTCATTAGCATTTTTCATTTTTTGCTTTTGCTGAATAAATTTCGCATAGAAACTGAAGGGTTTCCAATACCGGGCTTTATTCAATTTATTTTAGTAATACTTTGTCATATCTGATTTCCTTGAGCGCTCCTTTATCGTCCAGAACATAGTCGGGCATATACATACCATCCAGCAAACAACAGGTAGCTATCTCATCCGGAGTAGCCGCTTTACCGTCTAAATACAACGTGATTCCTTTCTCGCTGATGTTACTAAGGCTGGATAAAATTGTCGCTTTTTTCCTATCAGATTTAGTCATAAAAATCCTCCTTCTGATTATATTTCCAATATAGACTTTCCGCGATATACGAGAAACACAATCTAAGATGCAAACATACTAAGGTATGTATAAAACTTCTTTTTGAAAAAATGCTTATAGTTTTCAAAAGTTTGACGATACTAAGAGATAACAAAGGTGCCGGACTTGTACAATTTTGGCTGATAATAAAACCCGTTTAGGGTGAAATTTGAATTTGGATGATTGGATTACTAGGATAATCAATGACAAGCACTTGCTTGTAAGGCTTCTTACGATATTTGATTAATGAAAAAACCGATATGTCAGCAATTCATGGTTAAAATTGCCGATAAGAAATAATGAATATGTAAGAGTTATTGATTAATCGTTATAAAGATGTCCCTACCCTCCTTTCGGTACAGATTGTCCGGTGAAAATGTGAACAAGATTTCGCCCACTGTTCCACCAATATTTGTGCAAATATTAGCACCTCGGAAATACAGCATATCAAATATTACCAAATATTGCAAGGGGTAAATTGTATTTTATTGTATTTATTTACCAAAGTGACCATTTTTAGGAACGATTTCTAAAAACTTTTTAAACAATTTGTGAAACCCTTGACTATTTTGCACTTAAAGTATAAGATAAGGGTGAGATAAAATGTCAAAAGATAAAGAAAATCGCCGATTTTTCCGATATTCTTTATGTAACAAAAAA
>Ga0209737_10001554_pt1 | contig 16373 bp, 10 predicted proteins | sample TergutCu122P3_FD_187284 | JGI IMG/M metagenome (GOLD analysis project Ga0209737, IMG submission 187284) | Cubitermes ugandensis P3 segment gut microbial communities from Kakamega Forest, Kenya - Cu122 P3 (SPAdes) (version 2) | ecosystem: Host-associated > Arthropoda: Insects > Digestive system...
CGTTATAGACTGTTGTAACAGTTCCGCGGCTTTCAGTGGTTTGCGCCTGCGCCGTCGAAGTTGTCGCAATCATTCCAAAAACCGCCAATGCTGCTGCCATAGAAATCATTTTTTTATAAAACATGGTGTTCTCCTTTTGAGTGTTAAACATTGAATGACAAAAATGAAGTACAATTGGGTGATACAAACAGCTTGTTTGTGAAGCTTTTGTTGCGTGTTAAAATTGATTTTTACGAATGATGATATTGATTTATCCGTCAAGTGACACTCATCCGCTCGTCCAGTCAGTCGAGGATAAATTCCAGAATGGCTGGAAGCCAAATGGGGATGGGGGCGGGCGGAGGCACAGGCCTGTTCCTAAATCCAGCTACCATTGCCGCGGTTTCATTGAGGACTCTGGCATTGTTGTTTTTGTTGGCTGTTCCCAGTGTGATGCCATTGTGGCTTTTGTTTGGGTTTGACCAATGTTGAATCTTGGGGCAGGAGGAGCCTGGGCATGCATATGCCATAATGGTGCGAAAATTTTGTGAGAGTGTGCTCGACGGATGGATATATCCATGCCCATATGTGAAATAGGGATTGCTGCTTTCTTGCTCGTTGTGGCCAGCCCCTTGGATGTGGCCGAGCTCGTGCCCAAATGTATAATTGCCTGTTGCACAACCATAATGCACCAAACCAAAAGCATGGGTGGCACTGGGATACATATAAGCCATTCCACAATAACTCGAATGGTTTAGAATGAGCATTGCCACATCTGCACCACTTGCATTGCGCCTTTCATTGATGATGGGCGATGCGGCAAAATCCTTGAGCATCCCTTCCCAGTTGCTATGTTCTGTATAGTTAAACTCAACAGTATCCACCCAGTTTAACCGGATGTGAATGTCACTGTTTCTATAGGACTGGTTGGTTTCTTCAATGGCCAAACCGATGAGTGCGTGAATGTTGGTGTATGCATTTCGCGCTGCAGGCGTGAAAGCGACCAGCACGTCTATTTCAACAGGATTTGCACTCGTTGCGGCACTGGCCAAGGCTAAATAAGCATCGTTTTTCACGCCAGGCATATTGAGCAGAACAGGCTTCGCACTTGGGGGAAAGAGTGACTCGTCTATTTGAGTCAAGGCATGAACATCATCACCCACATGCTCAATGCGATACAGTTGATTGTTTTCGTCCCGGATGCTTCCCGTTATTTTTCCATCACTGACCACAAAAGTGCTTGAGGCAAAAGTGCCGGAAATTTCACCAGACCAAGTGAAATTATTTTCATCCACGCCTTCAAAATGTTTTCTGGAAACACGAAGTTTTTTGTTGCCTGGCAAGGAGATTTGAATGTTGCCCTCTTTGAGCGCCTTCGCATCCACGCGTGTCAAAGACACAGATTTTGTCGTTCGTTCTTTTTGAATCCTGTCAATGTGCTGTGATTGCTCTTTTGTTGCATGGCGATAACTGGCAGCGGCCAGGGGCGCAATGTGTTGTGCTTGTGTTTGCATTTGTGCTTGTGTTTGTGCTGGAGCTGAGATTGCATCGCTGTCGGATTCAATCAACAACGGTACAAACAACTCCGGCCCCGGCACGCCCGGGGGAACGACCAGCGTTTCCCCACCTTTCCTGTTGTCAATGGTCGATATGTCGGCAATCGCCTTATTGCCATTGTCGCTACTGATGCACCCCGAAACAAGCAGCGCAAACAAAGCCAAACCGGAAATAAATTTAAATTTTGCTAGGTTTTTCAGGCGTTTTGGGCTAAAATGCTCTAAGCTGAGCCCTGAGCCCTGAGCCCTGAGCCCTGAGCCCTGAGCCCTGAGCCCTGAGCCCTGAGCCCTGTTCATCAACTGCATTATTCGTCATTGCTGCCTCCTTGTTAGCGTCCGACAACCACATCCAAACCCCTCGAGGGTTCTGGGGCTTGGACTTTCTAAGGTGTCAGCCCAACACTGCCCTCTTGGGTACTGCCTGAGCTAAGGCGATGCGCATATGGGAATGTTACATGGCTTTGAACGTTTCTTTGGATGCCGGGCGAAAGGACCCCTGCCAATAAAGAGGAGTGTGCCGCGGTTATTGGAGCTGCTCTTTTAGGGAGCCTCTGAATTTCTGCCGAAGAAGGAAAGAGCGAGCTCGCTTCTCAATTTGAAAACTCATGACAACCAACATATGGGAGCAATGGTGCTGGAATGTCTGTCAAAATTCTGCAAACCGCCATTTGCAAAATAGAGAATTTATATCGATGTCACCGCTACCGCAGCACACAATCTCAAAGGGGATTTTGCCACCTATGTCCGCATCGACAACGCCGCCCATTTGTCCGAGGACATCGCCGCATGGTGGAAGCAGGCGCAAGAAGGGGACATTCCGGATTCCTCCCCAATGCCCCGCTTGACGTGGGAAGAGAGTGCGCAGCAACTGTTGGAGGTGCTGTTGAAGCTTAAGAAAAAGGCTTGAGGATTGACTTTATTCCACCTTCCAATCTTCAACCATTATCCCCAAGAGCCTCTTGTCTTTGTTTTTTCCGTGCGCCCAATCTATCGGACGTGAAGGTTTATCCAGCTTTAAAAGCAGCAAATTATGCGGGACATCGCTTGGCGGCAAGGGGATTTTTATCAAATCTCCGTCTTTTATCGTCGCCATATCAAGGGTTTCAATGGGGTTCCCGTTAAAAAAGACATCTATCTTTCGCATGGACGGCGCACGGGACATTATTTTGAACGACAATAGCTTTTTCTCTTTTTCGACGACTGTTTGTACTTTGCGGCCATCCGTCCAACGTCGAGTCCCTTCCCAGTCTGAGAAACCAAAAGTCTTGTGAGTCACTCTATTGGGTTGCACCTTGCTTGTTATATCATCGTAAATATAAATTCTCCATAGCTCTACATCAATCGTCTTTTTAGGTTCTCCAAGGTATTGCCTTATTTCAGAGTCAGAAAAATAAATCACCTGCTTTTCTTCGACTTTTTCGCTTACAAAGAAATTGAACGGCCCGCTTGTGTCATAAATATCATTGTTGCTAAGCCAGCTTCCTTGATCCCAAGATCTCCAGGCAGGATGGTTATGGTCTCCTATTTCATTGCCTAGATTTCCCACAATGGTCCTATTGGCATAAAAATTCAGAGGATTTGCCAAATGCAAGCCGGCCAATCCTTTGGACAAACCTTCTTGTTCCAATACTTTTATAAGATTATGAAAAAGTTTTTGGTGTCCATTCATACGATAAGAATTCTGCGTGAAAGACAATGCCATGATGAACAGGAAGATGAATGGCGAGAACAACACAATCCTTGTGGTTTTGCTGTTTTTATCAAGCCAATAGCAGGCAAGGATGATGGCGTTGATGACAATGCCAGCAAGATATCTTTGCTCCCCGTGGAAAACCGAGGCTTGTGATAGCCATAATACGAAAAACATGATGACGGCTGAAAGTGACAAAAATGTAAGGAGTCTTGTGTTGTTATCAGTTTCCTTATATTCTTTTATCAATTTTTTTGTAAAAAGAAACGGCATGGTCAAGGTAAACACCATAATCGCCGCGAATATAAGGTTTGGGATCGAATTTATTATTTTTTTCCCAAAAAATAGAGCGGAAAACCAATAACTGAAACTCGTATACAACTGGGCAAATCTATCCCATATTTTTTCAATATGGGTGAAATTTTCAAACCTGTGGTTAGAATAATCGTATACGAAAATAGTATATTCAGGTGAAAGGTGACTTCGCAAAATAGTCAAAACAAAATGTACTACTAAACCTATCCCAACATATATCAATCTTCTATCAAATTTACGAGTTCTGATATAATTTATCAAATTCTCAATGCCAAACGGAATAAGAAAATATAGATAATCATATTTGTCACACCAAAGCGCAAAAAGACCAATGAGAGCAAGTTTTATTTTTATGTCAAACTTTTCACTGCCATAATATAAGCAGACGATAGCCAGCGACAACAATGGTATGTGCGCCCAATTGCAATCCAAGCCATTCCCCATGCGGGTTTGTACAGAAAAAATCGCAGCAAATGAAAGTATTATGAATATGTTTGGCTTTTTCCCGAGCAGTGTTTTGGTCGCGTGGTAAATAGCGATGAAAAGCATCGAGTTCAGCGCTATCATTGCCAATCCGTGTATCACTCTTGAATTGCTTGTAAACAGCGCGAAAAATGCCTCGACAAGGGAATAAGGGGCATAATTTGACAATCCTTCCGTAGAATAGCTGTTGGCGAGCAATATATTGCCCGATGCTATTTCTTTGCCCATAAGCGTAGGAAACACATTGTAGAAATGCAGGAATGCAAACCATGTCGTTGCAAATAATGAGGCGCACATCAACAATATGCCTGTTCCCGCAATCCATTTAGGTATGCTTTTCTTGGTAAACATCATCATTTCTGCTCTTGATAGCTTTTGTATGCCGCAAACAACATGTCTTCATCATTGTGCTTGGGATTCCAGCCAAGCTCCTTCTCTGTATCGGAAATATCCACCATGTAATTCGTGTCGGCAATCATATACTGCTCTCTATACATTATCTCCATGCCGAGCTTGCCGCTAATTTCAAGCGCTGCTTTCACTGCCCAACCCCAAGTAGGCAGTACGATGGAACGGGAATTTGCCTGTTTTATTAAAGCCTTCAAGAGTTGCCGAACGTTGGGTAGATTTTTGGAGCCAAGATTATATTCCTTGTTTGGCAAACCGTTTTTAATGGCGAGCAGAGCCGCGTCTGCGCAATCGGATACGGATACCATTTGATAGCAGTTTTTGCCGCTCCCTATCGTTGGGACAGGCAAGCCCATATCCATCAGCTTGAATAGCTTGGTAAGAATCCCAAAGCGCCCTTTGCCAACAATCATTCGCGGGCGGAAAATGGTGATATTGAAGCCTTTTTCCCTATATTCGCGACAAAGACTTTCCGCCTTTATCTTGCTTTTTCCATAAAAACCGAAAGGAGTTTGAGGGTGCTTTGTATCCACAGGCAAATATTGGGGCAACCCGTAAACCATGTCTGTGGAAAAAAATACCATGCTATTTGCACCGTCTGCTTGCATTTTTGCGAGGATATTTCGATTTCCCTCCACATTCACAGCATCAAAGAATTCTTGACGGTTTTTACGTGGAACTTTGTTGTGATATTGATTGGCCGCTACCTGGACCACGATGTCTCCGGAAGCAAATGTGAAGTCAATGGGTTTCGTTATGTCGGCCTGTATAAACCCGTCACATTTTTCTATAGAAGGCGCTATATCAAGAACAACCGCTTTGCCCGACAATGCCCTGAGCAGCTCTTGCCCCAAAAAGCCTGAACCCCCTATTATAACAATCCTTTGCATGTTAGCTCCTTGCTACCAATAAAACACCGAGGCATATGCAGGCTATGCCGGCTATGCGTGCCAGGCCAATATTTTCATTGAAAAATAAATATCCGCATACTGTGACAATAACGAAACCTAAAGCAAGAAAGGCATAGGCAAAACTTACTTCGAACTTCGATAGAGCCATCATCCACGTCACAATGGAAACCCCATAAGAAAGCATGGCAAGCCATAGCCGCCAATTCACAAGCATCTCCGGCAGGGCTTGAATAAGCGATGGACCGCTTGTCGTATCGCCTATTTTTAACATTCCAGCGCGAATAAGCATCTGCGCCGTTGCATTCAATGCCACGCTTCCGAGTATAAGCAGAATGTCCTTCATCGCCTCATCTTTCTCTCTCTCAAAACCACACAGCCTGCGTATGTTGCGCACACGGCTATCAAAAGCCCGTCCTTCTATAGGGGATTGTCATGCCCATCGGCTGTGTCAAGCCCTGCTATATATTGAAAATCCCCGCAAATCAAATGAACTGTTCGAAGTCAACATTATAGATAGCTGATTGGCATATATCGTTTTATCCATTGAGGTAGCAAAGCACCTCGCCCAGGTTTCTGGACAAGAGACGCACCTGCAAAGCTGTTCGCACACAATGAATTCTTAAGAGGGTGTTTTTCTCGCAATTCGCTTTGAATTTATGACAACATACCACGCAATTGTTTACGAAAGGAATTCGTTGCTTTTGCACCCTCTCGTCGTTGATTTAGATGGAACGCTCGTCAATACGGATATGCTGCATGAATCCGTGTTGAAGGTTCTTCGCAATCGTCCATTGGACACTTTCCGAATTCCATTTTGGTTATTTAAAGGCAAAGCTGCCCTCAAACAATTCCTCGCTTCGCGGGCTGAGTTTCATCCTCACTCCCTCCCCTATAACCTCGAATTGCTGGAATGGCTGAAACAACAGAAGTCCTTGGGGCGAAAGCTCATTCTTTGCACAGCATCGGATAAGTCCATCGCTGCCCCCATCGCAGAATATTTAGAGATTTTCGATGAAGTGATTGCCAGCGATGGTTCAACCCATTTGATGGGCAAACGCAAAGCCGAAGCCTTGGAACAACGCTTCGGTCGAGCTGGGTTCGACTATGTTGGAAATTCAAAAGCAGACTTGGCGGTTTGGAAACACGCACGCCGAGCCATCATCGCAAATGCTACGGACAAATTAATCTATCAAACTAAAAAACTTTGTGAAGTTGAGCAAGTTTTTCTCAGAAAAAAATCGGGGGTCGACACATGGCTGCGTATTTTTCGTGCGCACCAATGGATGAAAAATGTTTTGCTTTTTCTCCCTCTTCTTGCTGCGCACCAACTCACCAATGCTGAGGCTTGGCTCACCCTCGCCCTTGCCTTTGTCTCCTTTAGCTTGTGCGCCTCCTCCGTTTATATCACGAACGATCTCCTGGATTTAGAAAGTGATCGCCTGCATCCGCGCAAACGTACACGTCCCTTTGCGTCTGGCCAAATTCCCTCTTGGGTGGGGCTGGTTGTGGTGCCTTTGCTGCTTATCTCAAGCACAGCCCTGGGATGGTATGTCGGCAAAAGTTTTCTTGGGTGGCTGGTTTTCTATTTTTTCCTCACAGCTGCCTATTCTTGGCTTCTTAAACGGTTGATATTGGTAGATTGCCTCGCCTTGGCAATGCTTTATACTTTGCGGATCGTCGCGGGAGCTGCTGCTACCCATATAGGCCCGTCTTTTTGGTTGTTGGCCTTCTCTGTGTTTTTATTTTTGTCATTGGCATTTGTGAAACGTTATGCCGAGTTGAATATTTCATTGCTCAACAACAACGAAAAAGTCCATGGACGAGGCTATTATGCATCGGATGCATCTCTCATTCAGATGTTGGGGATTGCTTCAGGCTATGCATCCGTCATCGTTTTGGCTCTCTATATCAACAGCAGCACCATCTTAAAACTTTATCGGACTCCAGAATTTATTTGGGGCACAGTGCCCATCATGTTGTTTTGGATAAGTTGGATGTGGATACAAGCACACCGCAGAAATATGCATGACGATCCTTTGGTTTTTGCATTCAAAGACAAGGCCTCTTTGCTGTCCGGTGTCGCGTTTGCAGCTGTGGTTGGCATCAGCGCATTGGGTTGGGGATAACTGTTCAGTCCTGCCCCTTCCTGCATTCATGGGCCGTGTATCTCCTTCAACCGACGCTCATAAACCGGCAAAACGGTTTCCGGACTCCCCTGGGCTACCCATTTGCCGCCTTCTACCCATACCACCTCGTCGCAGCCTGCCACGGTGCTGAGCCTATGGGCGATAATCACCGTCGTAATCTTCCCCTTCAAGTGGCTGATGGTTTCCATAATCGCCGCCTCCGTGCCCTGGTCCAGCGCGCTGGTGGCCTCGTCCAAAATGAGAAGCTCCGGGTCCGCATAAAGCACCCGGGCGATGGAAACACGCTGAATCTGGCCCCCGGACAGGCCTGCTCCCCGCTCCCCCAGGGGAATTAAAATGCCTTTCTCATGCGTTTCTACAATGTCCAGGGCGGCCATGCGGCAGGCCGCCTTCACCTTTTCTTCCTCCCAGGGCCTCCCCCATTGGCTGAAGGCTACATTTTCTGCCACCGTGCCGGCCATGACGTAGGGGGACTGCGGCACATAGCCTACTTTTGTGGTGTAGGCGGACATCCCCTCCGGGCTCAGCTGCTTTCCATCCACCTTCAACTGGCCGGACGTGGGCTGCATCAGCCCGCTCAGCAACGCCGCCAGCGTGCTTTTGCCCGCCCCCGAGGGGCCTATAATGCCGATTTGGGAGCCCTTGGGGATGCGCAAGGAGAAGTCACGCAAAACCTCCTGCGCGGCATTGGGGTAGCGGAAGGAGACATTGTCCAAGGTGATGGCGTCCTCAAAGCGGTAGTCCGGGTCCGGCGGTGGAGGCGGAGAAAGAGGGTTTTTGCTCACCAGCTCCAGGCGGTCTAAGCAGTAGGTTGTCATGGGCCGGCTTCCCCGCGCGCTGATGATGCAGGCGAGCGAGCGGTTGAAGAGGGGGAGGACGCGCCAGGAAGTCAGCATAATCATCAGCAGGACGCCGGCAATTTCGGACATGGGGGCGTCATAGAGCCGCACCATGGTCCAAAGGGTAGCGGGGATGACAGCAAAGCCGAAGACTTCAAGCACCCCGGGGGGAATGGAAGGGGCAACGGAGAGGAAGGCGCGGCTTTGGGTGCCGCCACGGCAGGCTTCGGAGAATTTCTGAAAAAAGATGGGTTGTTGGCGATAGATGAGGACTTCGCGGATGCCGTTGACGGCGTTCAGCGTGGCTTTGGTTTCTTCCGCCGCGCAACGGGCGGTGGTACTGCCGGCCTTGTCAATGGAGTTTTTGATGGCGCGGTAGAGGCCAAAAGCCAAAAGGCCGACAACGGCCAGCGTCCCCAGAATGACGCCCGGGGTTGCCTGAATGAGAATGACAAACAGCGCAATGGAAGTAATTCCATAGGTATAGACATTCATCAGGTTAATGACACTGCTGCCCAGGTGGGAGCGCCAGCCGATGGCCTGGAACATGGCGGCGCTGTCCCCGGAGAGGTGGGCGATGTAGGGGCTGTAGAGGTATTGGTGTAAAATCCGCTGCCCCCCCTCCAGGCTGATTTGCTCCCCCAGGCGGCTGGTGACGACGCCAACCAGGGCGGCCATGGCGTTTTTGCACAACATCAGAAAAACAACGCTGAGCGAAGCAACGAGGGTGACGTTGCGCACGTCGTTAAAATATTCGCGCAAAAACGGCGCCAGCTTCAGCACGGCGCGGCCCGGAGGCGAGGCCAGCACGCCCTCGGGCGCGCCCACACTCATGGCCAGAAAGGAAAGCGAGAGGATGCTGAGCACTTCCAGCGTAGCCAGCACAAACATAAGCCCGAAGGCCGCCACAATGCGTGCGCGGAGCTGTCGCGAGCTCAGCCGGTAAATGCGCGCCAAGTCCGCCACGAATATGTCATAGACGCCTTTTAACATGTTTGAGCTCCGCTTTTGGCTTGAATATTCATGTCCAACCTCTCATAGGGCATTTGGGCGACATGTGGCTTTGTCCTTGGCAAGGGGAAGAAGGCGGCGGCGAATCTCCTTCAAAAACTCTGCCGCCTTTTCTATGTCTGCCTCCGCCCAGCGGGCCTTGGGGACGTTTTCAAAAAATGCTTCGGCCCCTTTCACGGGAACCAGGGAATAGGGCACAGCAAAAACACGCTCACCCTCCATGAAGTCCATGTTGCCGGACCAGCCTGTGGCCACCACATAGAGGCCGCGCTGCATGGCTTCATGGATGGTAAGGCCGTAGCCCTCGGAGCGGTGCAAAGAGAGGTAGACGTCATGCTCCAGAAACAGGCGGTGGAGCGCCGCATCATCCATCCACTCGGTCCGAAGGCGAATGTGCGGATGCGGAGCGGCCAGCGCTTGCAGCTCTTGCCAGGCAGTGGCATTGGCCTTGGCCTGGAGGATTTTGAGGGTGAGCTCCGCTTCTCCAGGCTGAAAGGCGCGTACAAAAGCCGCAATGGCCGCCTGGGGGTTTTTGCGGGCGAGGGAAACCATGTCAAAAACGAAGAGGCAACGCAAGGTGCCCTCAGAGCAGTGGGCCTGCTTCACAGCCTCCGGCGGGGGCAAAACATAGGGGCGCACCGTCACGGGTTTTTCGGTGTTTTGCGCAATGGCGGTGCGGATGAAGGTGCTGGGCGTCTCAACGGCGTCCACAAAACGCAGGGCAAATTTCCACAGGGGAGGAATGTCTTCAAGCTCCCATAACCAATGCGCCACAATGTGCTTGTTTTTGAAAAACTTCCTCCCCAGCTTGCACAAAAGCCACAAAAATTGCGGCGGGTTTAGGTGAATGACGACGCTTCCTTCGCCCTCCTCGTTCTTTAGTTCCTTCAGGCTGCGCAGTGTGCCCTCCCTCGCTGGCTTCTTCAGGGTTTGCAACATCTCCCTCGTGACGTCTACGCAATGGCACGGGGTCCCCGCCTCCTGGGTTTGCTTGGCATACAGCTCCGCCGAGCGGGAAAGGCCCCCTCCTGCCTGAAAATTGCCGATGACATAGAGGGGAGCGTCCGCCTTCGCTGGCACCGGCTGACGACGGCCTGCCCGCAAAAGACATAAAGCTTTTAAAGGCGCCTCGCGTACAGCACCGGGCAGGGCCTTCCATGCTTTTTTCATGCAATAGCGTACCCAACTGCCTAAACGTGACATCAACTTGCCCTGCCTTCAAACAAAGGCTGAATTCATTGGAAAATGGAGTTATACCCGGGGATAAACGAAACAACCATGCTTAAAAAATCCTTCCTTGTTTTCTTCTTCTCCTTAGCAACAGCCCTCGCGGAAAACAAAGAAGCTGCCTCCTCCCCGCATTCTCCTTTGGAAAAAACGGCGGCCCAGGAAGTCTCCCTGGAGCAAATCCTCGACTATGCACAACGGCACTCCCCGGCCCTCCTGGTTGCCCAGAGTACCCGCGCTCGCGCAGAAGCTGCCTATGTTGCCGCCTCCGCCCTCCTGCCTTCCAACCCGGAGCTTTCTGTGGCCGCAGGGCCCCTCTTCGGACAGTCGGGTACCGGCGTCGGCGTCCATGCTTCGCTCATGCAGCAAATCCACATTGCCGGGGAGCGCGGGCTGCACATTTCTTCCGCCAACCAAAGCCTCAAACTCGCGGATGCGGAAATTCAACAGGCGCGCTGGGAAGTCTTGTGTGACATTCGCCAAACCTTCTATGGGGCATTGCTTGCGCGGGAGCGTTTGAAACTTGCCCAGCAGGTTTTGAATTTCCATTCGGAGGTGCTGCGCGTTGTCGAGCGACAAATTGCCATTGGCGAAACGCCGCCTCTTGCTTTGTGGGTCGCCCAGGCCGAAGTCGCTCAGGCCAAACAAGAGTTTGTCGCCTCCCAACAAGCCTTCCTCTCAGCTCGCATCCAACTGGCGCAATTGTCCGGCTGGCCTGCTCAAAACCCTCCGGCTCCTGCCGGCGCCCTCGGGGCCTTGGTTGAGCTTCCTTCGCAGGAGCAACTCGTCGAAATGGCGCACCACAACCTTCCGAGCCTTCATGTGGCGCTGGCCAAATTCCAGGAAGCCCAGGCTCGCCTTGGCCTTGCCAACCGCAATGTCTGGCCTCAACCCTCGGTGGGGCTCCAATGGCAATATGAGGGGACGCCTTCTGAGACTCCCAGGGCCGGTATGCTGGGGGCCACCATGCTCATGGGGGCCATCTCCTTTCCTATCCCCAGCTTCCAAACCAACCAGGGCCCAAGGGCACATGCCCGGGCAGAGGCTGCCATCAGCCAAAAGGAGCTCCTTGCAGCTCACCAATTGCTCTATGGGAAAATTTCTCAGCTGCGCAGCGAAGTCCTGGCTGCCGCGGAGCGTACCCGCGCTTATGGCAGCGAAATCCTCCCGCGCTTTGAGGAAACCTTGCATGCCTTGCGCAGAGCCTTTGAGCTTGGAGAGCTCGATATCCTCTCCCTCTCTGTGGGTGCCAAACGCCTGCTCGACATCCGCAATGACGCACTCCATGCGCAGAATGACTACTTCCTGGCCCTCATCAACCTTGAGAGAAATGTCGGCGCCGGCATCTCCCACAAAGAAACGTCTTCACCATGAAATACCTTCTTCTTCTTTGTTCCTCTTTGCTCCTCCTCCTGGGGGCCTGCAGGCAAAATGCCTCCCCCGCCCCCGCGCCGGAGGAGGCCAAAACCCAGCTGGGCGAAATCCATCTGCTTCCCCATGTCGTTGAGCGCGTTGGCATTTCTGTCGGTACTCCAGAGTTGCGTACGCTCGGTGGGGGCATGGCCATTCCGGCGCAGGTACAGCTGCGCCCCAACAGTACGGTGCATGTCTGGCCTCTGGTTTCAGGGCGCCTTACCAAAGTCGCCGTCTCCCTCGGAGAGCGGGTGCAACAAGGGCAGCTTCTGGGCATCGTCGCTTCAGCCGACGCCTCTGCCGTACGCGCCCGGCTCAACCAGTTGCGCGCGCGCTTGTCCGCGGCAGAAGCCGCCCTTCGGCGTCAAAAGCAACTGGCTGCCGAAGGCATTGGCGCTCAACGCTCTCTCATTGACGCTCAATCCCTCGTCGAGGAGCTCAAAGCGGATGCCGAGGGCTTGCGCAGCCAATTGTCCGTCTTCGGCTCCGGGAGCGGCGGGGCGTTGTCTCTGGTTTCTCCCATTGACGGCATTGTCAGCAACATCCACGCCGCCGTCGGAGAAATTGCCTCACCGGAGCAAACGGTTTTCGCTGTTACCGACGAAAACCGTATATGGGTGCGCGGCGATGTGCCGGAGCTTGAAATCCACCGCCTCTCTCCCCATGCTGAAGTCCTTGTCCGCTTCCACGCCTTCCCTGGGGCCGCCTTCAAAGGCACCCTCAGCTATGTGGAGCCTTCGCTGGATGCACAAACACGCTCCTTGCCCATTTGGGTTTCACTTCAAAACCCGGAGCCCAGGCTTCGAAGTGGCCTCTTCGGAGACATGGAGCTTCTCGGAAGCCGCCCCGACGAGCGCGTCCTGGCGGTGCCTTTGGAGGCCATTGCAAACCTGGATGGGCAGCCCATCGTCTTCGTCTTTGAAAAAGGCGCCAACCTCTTCAAACCTCAACCCGTCACCCTCGGCAAAAGGGCAGGCAATTTTGTGGAGGTGCGCTCGGGCCTGCAGGAAGGCATCCCCATTGCCCTGGGGGGGACTTTCACTTTGAAAAGCATCCTCAAACACAAAGAGCTGATGGAATCCGTCGACTGAAAGCGCCCTCATGAAAAAGCTCGTCGAAACCTGTCTCCAATGGCGCCTCCTCGTCTTTGCCTTTGTCCTCATCATCGCTTTTGTCGGTGTGCGCAGCGCGCTGGAACTCCCCATTGACGCTGTGCCGGACATTACCAATGTCCAGGTGCAAGTCCTCACCCAGGCCACCGCGCTGGGGCCTGTGGATGTGGAGAGGACCATCACCTTCCCCATTGAAGCGGCCATGAGTGGCTTGCCCGGTGTCACCAACATCCGCAGCATTTCGCGTTTTGGGTTGTCGGCGATTACCGTCGTTTTTGAAGAGGGAACGGATTTGGTGCGCGCGCGGCAACTCATGTCTGAGCGCCTCATTCAGGCAAGAGACAACTTGCCTGCGGGCATTTCTCCGGAATTGGGCCCCTTAAGCGGCGGACTGGGTGAAATATTCCAATTTGAAGTCCGCAGCCACCGCATGTGTGAGGCGGGAAATGCCCACGCCACCCCTTTGGAGAAGCCGTGCCATACCCCCATGGAGTTGCGCACCTTGCTGGACTGGTTCATCTCCTTCCAGTTGCGCTCCATCCCCGGGGTGGTGGAAGTCAACTCCTTCGGGGGAGAGCTCAAAACCTATGAGGTGGAGGTTTTGCCCGAGCGCCTGAGGGCGCTGAATGTGTCGCTGAATGAGCTTTTTGAGGCCCTCGAAAAAAACAATGCCACCGCCGGGGGGGGCTATCTGCTGCGCGCCGGGGAGCAACTCCTGGTGCGGGGGGAGGGCCGCCTTCAACACCTGGATGAAATTGGCGATGTCCTCATTGAGACAAGGGGCGAGGGGGTGCCCGTGCGGGTGAGGGACGTGGCGCGGGTAAACATTGCGCCCCTCATTCGCCATGGCGCTGTTACCCGGGACGGAAGAGGTGAGGCGGTCACTGGAATCGTTATGATGCTCATTGGGGCCAACGGCAGAAAAGTCGTCGAGGACGTCAAAGCGAAGGTGGCCCAAATCTCCCCCTCCCTCCCGGAGGGGGTTTTTATCGACACTTTTTATGACCGCTCTGAGCTTGTCAACAGGACCATCCGCACCGTTGCTGAAAACCTGATTTTCGGGGCCCTGCTTGTCGTCGGTGTGCTTTTGCTCCTTTTGGGGAGCGTACGCGGAGGCCTCATTGTCGCGGCTGCCATTCCCTTTGCCATGCTGGTTGCTTTCAGCGCCATGCACATGCTTGGGCTCAGCGGCAACCTGATGAGCCTGGGCGCCATTGACTTTGGCATTGTCGTCGACGGCACCATTATTGTCGTCGAAAATGCCGTCGTCCACCTGGCGGCTGCCGTGCGCGGGCAAAAGCGGCCCATGTCCTATAAGGAAGCCTCCCAGGTGGTGTTGGGCTCCACCATGGATGTGCAAAAAGCGGCCATTTTCGGCGGCGCCATCATCATCCTCGTCTATGTCCCCATCCTCACGCTGGAGGGCATTGAAGGAAAAATGTTCAAGCCCATGGCCACCGTCGTCATTTTTGCCCTCATCGGCGCCTTTGTCGCAGCCCTCACTTTTGTCCCTGTGCTGGTTGCCACCTTCCTGCGGAAAAATGCCCAGGAGAAGGAAACCTTCCTCATCAAAAAGCTCCACCACATTTATCCGCGTCTGCTCTCCCCGCTCATGCAGCGCCCTAAAAAAGTGGTGCTGATTTGCCTGCTCCTTCTCATGGCCACAGGCCTTGTCGCCTCCCGTATGGGCGCGGAGTTTATTCCCCAACTCGACGAAGGCGCCCTCGCTGTGCAGATTTTCCGCCTCCCCAGTGTCTCCATTGAAGAAAGCCTCCAAGGCTCCACCCGTTTTGAAAAAGTGCTGCTGGAGTTTCCGGAAGTCACCACCGTCATCTCCAAGACGGGCCGCCCTGAAATTGCGACAGACCCGATGGGCGTTGAATTGTCGGACGTCATTATTATGCTTAGGCCGCGCTCCGAGTGGAAGACGGCCAAAACCAAAGAAGCCCTCATTGGGAAAATAGCTTCGCGCCTGGAAGAAACCCTCCCCGGCTTGGGCTTCTCCTTCTCTCAGCCCATTCAGCTGCGCATGGCCGAGCTCATCAGCAGCTCCCGCTCGGATATAGCCATAACCCTTTTCGGGGATGACTTGGCCACGCTTGAGCGGCTGAGCCTTCAGGTGCAAAACGTGGTCCGCGGCCTGCCCGGGGCGACGGACGTGCGGGGGGAGCAACTGACAGGTTTGTCCACGCTGGAGGTGACGGTGGACAGGGCGGCCGCCTCCCGCTATGGCATTTCCGTGAGGGACGCTTTGGATGCCATTGAGGCCCTCGGAGGAAAAAAAGTCGGCGAGGTATACGAGGGAGAGCGGCGCTTCGCCCTCCAAGTCCGCATCCCCGCTTCCCTCCGGAATGACTTGGACCAGGTGCGCGCGCTTCCTGTCAGCGGGGGAAACGGCCCGCTGGTGCCGCTGGCTCAAATTGCAAGCATGGAGATTGTGGACTCACCCGCCAGCATCAGCCGGGAGCAAATTCGGCGAAGGACCAACGTCGAAGTCAACGTGCGGGGGATGGACTTGGCTTCCTTTGTGGCCAGCGCCCAGGAGGCGGTGGAGAGCCAGGTGAAACTGCCGGCAGGCTACAGCATGCAGTGGGGCGGCCAATTTGAAAACCTCCGCGAAGCCTACGGGCGCTTGGTGGTGGCGGTGCCCTTCGCGCTGGGGCTTATTTTTGTGCTGCTTTATATGGCCTTTGGCGCGCTCAAACCCGCGGCGCTCATTTTTTTGAATGTGCCTTTTGCGGCTGTGGGCGGCGTGTTTTTGCTCGCCCTGCGCCACATGCATTTTTCCATCAGCGCCGCCATCGGCTTCATTGCCCTCTTTGGCATTTCTGTGCTGAATGGCGTTGTGCTCATCGCCACCGTCAACAAACTCAAAAACGCGGGGAAGACCGCCTTCCAGGCCGCCTACGAGGGGGCCATTTCCCGCCTTCGCCCCGTCGTCATGACGGCCAGCGTCGCGGCTTTGGGCTTTTTCCCCATGGCGCTTTCCACCAACGCTGGCGCTGAAGTACAACGCCCCCTGGCCACCGTTGTTATCGGCGGACTCGTCAGCGCCACCTTCCTCACCTTGTTTGTGTTGCCCACCCTCTACGCTTTTATCTATCGCCCCAAACAAGGCCCTGAAGAAGGTACTTCCTAGAGCGGTTTTGATTGAAGTGTTTACACATTTCGTCGCCCCTGCGAAAGCAGGGGTCCAGTGCTGCGGGGTTAAAGGAAATAAAGTCAGTAGTTTTTCGAATGCAGTCCTGGACCCCCGCTTCCGCGGGGGCGACGGGAGGGGCG
>Ga0209737_10001555_pt1 | contig 16365 bp, 16 predicted proteins | sample TergutCu122P3_FD_187284 | JGI IMG/M metagenome (GOLD analysis project Ga0209737, IMG submission 187284) | Cubitermes ugandensis P3 segment gut microbial communities from Kakamega Forest, Kenya - Cu122 P3 (SPAdes) (version 2) | ecosystem: Host-associated > Arthropoda: Insects > Digestive system...
CCCCTGACTATGCGCAATCGCAGTATCTGATCGATCCCGCCTCACTGGTAAAAGCACTGCTGGATGGCATGGCAAACGACATCGCCCCTGCCGAGCTCTCACGAAGATTCCACTATGCGGTCGCAACCATGATTGGTGAGATTGCAACCAAAGCAGGACGCGAAACCGGTCACACGACCGTTGCCCTGTCTGGTGGGTGCTTTATGAACAAGATACTTCTCGAGCGCACCAAACAGATCCTTGGAGTCAAAGGAATGCGCGTCTTGATAAACGAGCGACTACCCTCCAACGATGGGGGAGTCAGTTACGGTCAGACAGTGATTGCGAATGCACGGCTGCACGAAGAGCAGCGTCAAGCAGAAGTTGGGGCCAGCGAAACGAGTGAGTCGGACTTGGGTTTAGATTTAGATTTGGACTTAGAGCTTTAAGCTAGAGTGCGGACAACTCTGACTTCAGGTCACCGATATTGAGTGCAGTCACCCGCCGCCCCCGTAAACGCAGCGCCATTACATCCCCTGTTCGTTGCGCATCGAAGAATGCACGTAACGTGTAATCGCGGTCAGGTAGGTCGACATCAGCGATATCATCCGATACATTGTCGACCATGATAAAGATGCCGGTATTGGGACCCCCTTCATGCAGTTGCCCGATACTATGCAGATAACGCGGCCCTTGCACCAAACTTATGGGAAGCTTTGTTTTTTTTGCAAGATATGAAATGTAGTGCTCTTTCAGATACTCGTATTCCTCGGTATCCACATAGGCAAGTATGCACACATAGTCATTCGGTTGCGCATGCGCAAGAAGTTCATCGATCGGGACCGATACACGCCGCTGGCTTTCATCCAACTGATTGAAATCAGGATGCTTCAGCGCCTGCACCACTGCCTCTTTCGCACAGGCAACATTAGGTTGATCGAACGGGTTTACTCCCATGAGTGCCGCAAGAAGGACCGTTGCCCACTCCCACACTACCATCGAGTACGGGACAGACACAGGTTGGACAGCGGAATCGCAGGAATCACCTTGAAGACAGCAGCTGCGCAATCCTCCGTATCGGGCAAGAGGTGAATCCTCTACCGCACGTAAACTATCCGGGCAGGGCATGATATGACCATTGCAGCAACACGTACATGGATCCGTGAAAGGTATGATGCCTTTTCCCTCTTTACCCAGAGATTCTGCTATAAGTTGCTCAAGCCACATGCTCAGTTGCTCAGCAGGAAGAGGAAGTTTGTCATCGCCCGCCTGAAGATGATGCCACAGCTGTGACGCAAGTTGGACTGCAGGATTGCTATCGCTTTCTCTCTCACATGCCTGCTGTGCCCGCAATGCCTCGTCGATTATCGCACGGTAGTCGAGACCGATAAGGGCGGCGGGAACGAGTCCAAATACCGAGAAGGCGCTGAATCTGCCCCCGACATCGGATGGTGAGGTGATAAGGGTATATCCTCGCTTTTGTGCACGAACCGCAAGAGGGGTGTTCGCATCGGTGATGGCGACAAAGTGAGAAGCGCACGCATTCTCATCAGCAATCTCACTACGTGCCCAATCCCAGTAAAGCTCTTCCAGTGTGACGGTCTCCAAGGTCGTCCCTGATTTACTCGCCACGATAAACAAGGTTCTCTCGAAATCAAGTTTCTGCGCCAAGGATATGACTTCTTCAGGGCAGGTGGTGTCCAACACATGAAGAGGATGCTTCGCCTCGCCAGAATACATCTGCGCAAAAACAGAAGGTGCCAACGATGAACCCCCCATCCCGATAAGTACCACATCCGAGATGTCACGTTCATCTGCCTGCTGCGCAAGCCGGTCGAGTAAGGGATACAACTCTGGTGCTTCTTCGGGAAGTGTGGTCCACCCTAACCGCTGTGCCATGTGTTCCTGCACGGCGACATCCCCGCTCCAAAGCGAGGTATCGTGTTGACGAATACGGGATATGTACTGATTCAAATCTTGCATGGCTTCCTATTGTATCGCGATGACCTGCAATCTTGACTAGTTCTCGATAATAGGAACCTCGATAGGTGGTGCACCCACGCCTTCTTGTGCATCAAGGCGTGCGACGATCGCGCCACCGACCAACACCAGCAAACCACCACCGATAGTCAGCCACGTCAGCACTTCGCCCAAGAAGAGGGAGGCGAACATGATGGCAGAGACCGGTTCGATGTAGGTCAGGATTGCTGTTTGGTCAGCACGTAGCAGCCTGAGTCCGTAGAAGAACAAGACGCCCGTAAAAGCAGTATGGACGGCGCCCAGCACCGCCAGCCAAAGATAGGGGGTGATTCCTCCCGTCGGTGCATTGCCCTGCGAAAAAGCCCACCATGCGAACGGTGCCAGAATCAGACTTGCTCCTAATGCTTCGAATACGGTAACCAGATCGACTGAGACCGTATCCACAATCCTCTTTGCCATCAAGATAAGCAAAGCGTAGGTGAACGCACTTCCCAACGCCATCAGAGCACCGATTTGTGAAGTCAGATCGCTTGAGAATCCAAAACCGTGTGGAATGAGAACAGCAACCATGCCCATCAATGAAAGGAGCAGGGGGATGATGATGCGCTTATCGAATCGCTCTTTAAGCACGAAAGGAATCATGAGCGCAACGAATACGGGTCCCATATAGCCCAGCAACTCCACCGTCGCCACATTCGTACGATCGAATGCCCCGAAAAACAATACCCAATTAAGTGCGAGTAGCCCTCCCTGTGCAAACAACCAACGGATGGTAAAACCATCAAGCTTGGTGATCTTGCGCCAACGTCTGCTGACTATCAGCCATATACCAATCACCACGAATGCGACGAACACACGCATGAACACTTTGATAAATGGCGAGCCGTCCACATACCGCAGAATTAAAGGAATCGTCCCCCAGGTCAGGGATGCGAATACCAAAGCCGCAATACCGGCAACACGGTTTGAAGTCAATTTTTGCATGAGGATAAGCTTAACAGAGCAAAATCGAATGATACGACCTGTAGAGCGATATCCGAACAATCAAGACTGTCTAAACCTGACTGCAAACATGCTCAGGGTTTCCTACCAGGAAGAATACAACAGGGTGGCGGTACCATTACCTGCCACCCTGCTACGAAATACACAGAAGGCCTGCGCCTCACACTACTCTCTATTTGATCTTGCCACTCAGTTTAGTTTGACTCCACGTGCTTGCATAGTTGACCTTCGATACGGTCTTGTAACTGCGTGCCGCAGCACTTTTAGCTTCAGTGATTATCCCTCTGATGTCGTTATGAAACGTCGGATGAATTGAAAGATCGGTGTGTGAATTCTTGCCCACGGCAGCCTCCTTGTGTCAGGCTGTCCTCCCGCGGGAGTTAGACAGGGCGGCTGCCAACCATTCGATTCGTTGATACTGATTGCTTTGATTAGCATCACCTTCTGCATCGTCTATACATCCCCGCGCAAATGCATGGCGAGCAAACCGTCACACACCTCTATTCGAAATTCTCATCAAGCATCATAATGTCCTGCTGCGAGCTTAAGTGCGCCATGCGAGCTCCCTCGACCTCGCCAATACTTCTTCTAGGCGTCTCCAGATCCTCCGGTAATGTTGAACCCATTTCAATAATCGCCTGCCTGATACGATCTCCAACACCGAAATGGGTTTCATTCGCTTGCGGTGCGCCATCAACCTCATCACGACGTAGCTTTTCCTCCGTTTGAGAAATCCGGAACAGATTGGCAATCAATTCAGTGCTGCCCATGTAGTCAAGTATCTTCTCCCCCTCCTCAAGACGCTTCTTACGGTGTATATCGGAAACAGTCATCCCACCATAAAGCCCCTGATAGCCCGCATTTTGGAATACCGCAAACTCCTCTTGCGTGATGACCCCTGCATTGCGAGCTGCTTGCGCTAGCAGCATGTTCCATTTCCTTGTATCGCCACGAACCACCAATCGTTTACTATCTTCGTCGAGTTGATTAAACGCATCCGCGACCTCTTGGCGTCTTGCCTGAATGGCAAAATATGTTTAAGCAAGTGCGATGATTTCCTTGCGAGGATCACCGTTCTGAACAATGAGATAACACGCGTAACGAGTAAGTCGGTAGTCCTTGATTTCTCGCTTCTTATCTCCACTCAGGCTTACAATTTTGTTGACCTCAACAAAATTGGATTGAACTGGTATTTTGCTGTTGTCGCAAGCTATTGTCGCCTTATCAATGACCTTCTGAAAGTTTCGCCATTCTGTATACCCAAGTACATTAGCAAGCTCACGCGCCAACCAGTATTCATGTCCTTCTTCGTCAATATGCTTGATTCCTTCGAATGACTGGTATTCCGGTGTCTGCAAAGTTGTCATAGCTGCCTCCTCGTGTCAGGCTGTCCTCCCATGGGAGTTAGACAGGGTGGTTGCCAACCATTCATTTGATGGTTTTAGTATACTGCTTTTGTGCTCAATTTCGAACGTTTGTTCCCATACTGAAAGCTGGTGTTCGCTTTTGAAGTACCTAGCTTAGCTGAGTATTTTGACCAACAATAAACCATTCGAATCAATCATCGACGAAGACCCCACTCTCCTACCTGCAGCACTTGGCGATATCGCACGCGCACGCGGGATGACCGAGCTTTCACGAAAAACAGGGCTTGCGCGCGAAGCGCTCTACCGTTCCCTCTCAGAGAATGGTAATCCGCGTTATTCAACCGTGTGCAAGATATTATCCGCCTACGGTACGAAGATGCGTATCACGAGCGATGCGAGTCTGTCGTCACCAGCCTGATATCAATCAGCCAACCTGCAGTGCTTTCATGTGCTCGCTTCCCAACAGCGACCTCATCTGGGTGATCGCGGTTTGGTTGAGCTGAATCAAGCGCTCTTTCTGAGGCAATCTCTGTTCGATCAGAAGTGCGTTGATGCTCTCCATATTGGATAGCACCACCAGCTGTTCCAGCGCTGCCTCATCACGGATATTCTTGTTCTTACCCATATTTGGATGAGCAGCTCGCCATTGCGCTGCAGTCTGCCCAAACAACGCAACATTAAGCAAGTCTGCTTCAGTGGCATACGTGAGATTCGCCTGAGCCTGTGTAACCTCTGACGGAATGATGTGCGCTTTGATAGCATCCGTATGAATACGATAGTTGATTTTGGCGAGCGTTCGCTGTAGATCCCATTCGGCAGATAAACGCTTCTGCTCTTCAGCTTTGAGCCGATCAAACTCATGAACGAGGTAGAATTTGAATGTCGGAGATAGCCAAGTACCAAATTCGAACGCAATGTATTTGTGCGCAAATGTACCGCCGCCATAACGTCCAGCCCGTGATGTGATACCAATAGCATTGGTCTTCTCTATCCATTGCTTAGGTGTCAAATAGAAACTATTAGCCCCAGCATTACTTTTAAAGGTCTCGAATTCGAGACCTTTAAAATCTGGATTATGAAGCTTCTCCCACAGACCAAGAAACTCAATCGTATTGTAGGTGCGCATCCAGTTCCCTATTCTTATCCGAGCAGCAGTAGAATTTTGATATCCCGCCATATCGGTGAGAGAAATGTAATCTTCATCTCCGTGTTTGATCATTGAGATTGGAATGCCTTCGACCTTGATGATTTCATTCTTCTTACTCATGGCAGCCTCCTTACATCAGGCTGTCCTTCGTTGAAGTTAGGCAGAGGTTGCCAACCATTCGATTCGTTGTTTCATCACCCTTCTATTGTACTCGTAATCTACCAATTTTCGAACGTTTGTTTGGTATCATAGATACAGTAAGTCCAAAGTTGGACGGTCACACCCTCACTGACTGGAAAGACCACGGGTCGATTCAAAAAGAAAGGGTGATGCTCATGGAAACCGCATTGATTATCTTTGTTTGTTTCAATGTTGCAGCATTGATCTTCGCAATTGTGAAGATCAGCTGCAAGTAGCAACGACCGCCTAGCGGCGGTCGTCCCAAGTTAACTCGAGGGTAGGCCGTCCGTAACCACACTTCGGGCTTACTCCTTTTAATTATGATATCTACCTTGGCATCAGTCAAGTCATCCACTCGAACTCTACCATGGAATCCATCTTCTGCGGTGCCTGGATACAGAGTTTCTTTATATCTTCCTCTGGCGGAAGATCCTCGGGAACTATCCCCCGATTCCCAAGCATTCCACGTACGCTGACATTGTTGTCAACATGCTCTTCAGTAATCCTATGTTCACCATGCATGTCATGTTTCTCAACATTCAAGTTCGTCATCTCTGTAGTAAGGTTCTTGGCTGCTATGGTTACTGCAGGCAACACATCTGCCAATGGTGCGGATTTCACCTCGTACTTTTCCTTCATCTGCTGAGTGCTGCGTCCTCCAAATAAAGCAGTATCACCTTTCGAGCGTATCCTGCCAAACCCCCGGTCATCAACTCCACGCTCATAGATGTTTTGGCTGAGACGCTTCTCGGATTCGGTTAATTGATCACGAACCGCAATGCGTTTAATCGCTGACATCCGCTCAGCAATTACTTCCGATTTTCGAGTCTGCACTGCAAAGTAACTTTGAGCAAAAGCAATCTCATCCTTTCGCGGATCCCCATTCATCGCAAGAAGATAACATGCATATCTGGTGAGCTGGTAATCCGCTATCTCACGACGAGCACCGCTGCCTAATGTGACCATTTTCCTGACGTCAAGAAAATGGTGTTCAACTGGTATTTTCGTTGTTTCACACGAGACTACAGCTCTTTTAATTGCATCTTCGAATCGGCGCCATTGACTATAGCCGAGCAGCTCCATCAAATCACGGGCAAACCAATACTCACACCCATCCTCAATGTGCGCATACTCATCGAATGACTTTGCCAACCTCAGCACTAAATCTTTATCGCCCATCAGGTTCCTTCCATTAATCGTCGTCACCATGAGAATGCTATGCATAAAGCGTCTCGGAGAGCACCCATGGGGCCCTAAGACTGACAACTCCATTATACGACGATTATGCGATTAAACGAACACGTGTTCCCACACTGAAAGCAGGTGTTCGCTTTTGGAATCACGCTCAATTCTCGCCACAGTGCGGCGGGAATTGGATGTCTACTGATTCGAAAATGTCGTCACAGACTTACTGAAAGCTCTGCAATGGGGAGCTGTCCAGTGTAACGATGAAATCGAATGACGATGGCATTGATACAGAGATGTGCGAGGATGCGCTTGGGCGTGGGAAAGTAGAGGGGCTGCATCTTGCAAACAATACACCCGAGCTGCCACCGACTTATTTCCGGTATCTCTCGATAAGCGGACGGTGGTATTTCTCAACACCTTTTTCTCGTACGATCCGAGCATCCTCGATGTTATCGAAATAACCGAGCCTGTGTGTTTTGCCTTGAGCGGTAATGACTGCGGCCCATTTACGCTTCCTCGTATCCCAGAAGACACCTACAACGCCACTCGTATTCCTTTTGCTCGGCTTGGTTTGTGCGAGTAGATCGATAGCGGTACCGTCCTGATACATCGAGCGACGATGCTCTTCGAAAAAGGTTGCTCCGTGCTCTTTCTTCATACAACCGCACGATAGGTTGCGCCCCTGTTGTAAACCATGAGAATAGACATACGCGGTATTCCCGCAATCACACGCGCACTCCCAAACCACATAGGTCAGTCTGGCGTCTTTCATCGGTTGGACGCAATGCCACCAGGCGACCGAACCTCTGCCCGGCTAGATCCATTTTGTGCACGGTATCCTTTCGAAGGCATCCGCATGATCGGGTATTGCCATTGACAAGACAATTCGATGATACGCGGGCAGCATTTCCGCAATCGCACACACACTCCCAGACTACGAATTTCGCCCGCCTTTCACTCGTCGGACGCAGAGCTACAAGTCGACCAAATCTTTGATTGGTAAGATCTTTCATATACTCCCGATATTCCCTAGCGTTAGAACGGTTTGAATTTGGCTATCATTCTGTCCAGCATACAAACCCTCTTTTGCGCGGTTTGCTGAACGTGCGGACTACTGCTCCTCAGTAAATTGCAGTCAACGAGAAGATGCTGAGCAGCAATCCTCTGCCCATGCAAGAAATCTATCGGCAGCCATGACAAGTCGATTTGCTTCGCTCCGGGTTATCAAGCGTTGCTCATATGCCACAACATTCTTCATTTTGAGTAATCCCAACAACTGAGTCTTCGGACTTCCCATATATGATCTGACTTGGCGAGCCAAGGCATCGCTGACATGTGCATGATCCGCAGACGCGCACCTTTGACCTGACGCGCAGATCAGCACCGCATCGGCTGCGCTTATCCCACTATGGATTGCGTTCAGCCCTGCAGAATCCCATCGCTCGTACTCAAATGCTTCATTTGCAGTCTCCGCAAACTGCCGAGCTTTCTTAAGCGCGACCACCCCTTCCTGTTTTGTCGCAGATCGCATGCGTATATCCTTAACCATGATTCAGCCACTCCTTGGTTCCAAATATCAAACGACTATCATCAACGAGCTCGGCATGCAAACCAGGAGAACGATCAGCAAGAGTCTTTGCTTCATGCATGTCGTACACAATCACTTCCAACGATTGTCCAAAACGACGATAAAAGCAGTCAGCATAATCCAGCAAGATGTCTTCGGTTGTTTGCTTTTGATAATCATCATCCACAACAATAATCACATCGACATCACTGCCTACCGTCTGATCGCCGCGCGCAAAACTGCCAAACAACACACCGGAGACAGCGACCTTTTCAAATGCTTCCTTGATATCCTTGCACATCTCGTCGCGCAACCCGCTTTCGATTCTGAATAACGGACCGATTACCTCCTGCACATAAATATTCTGCTGATCAATCTGATACAGACGTGCATTACCGGAACGGGACACCACAACAATTCCTCTTTGCTCCAGCGTATTGAGTACATCAATAACAGCTGGTCGTGACAACTTGGTCTGTTGAGCGATTTGCGTTATGGATAATGCAACCGAAACACCGGTAAGCACCCGTAATACTCGAATGTTGCTCCTGCTACCCAATATGCTCTCTGCGATATCCATACTGACATATTAGCACCAATCTACATTATAGTAAATCATATATGTATTGTATATTTTACTTTAATGTCTGGAAGCATTTTGCCGCATTATCTGGCAGCTTCAGAATCTGCGAACTCGGCAAGTTTCTCCTCGTATTTTGGAAGAGTTTCTGCCAGCACCTTCAGCACTCTCTCGCGAACCTGATCCGCATCGAGTGTATCCGGATCCTTGATGCTTTTCAGCGTCACCCCATGCCACTTCCAGTTTTGCCTTGGCTTTGCGTTTCTGCCGTAGACATCCTTGATGATCGTAGCCAATCGCTCGCGTTCGCCCTCCGGCGTTTTTTGTTGCGCACGCGACCACAAACAGACCTAACTGCCCGCTGCCAGCGCCTCCCGACGAATCAATGCTGGGACAAAATCCATCCCAATGCACTCGATTGCAGTGACACTGTCCTCGGTATTGATGCCGTCGCGTAGAGGCCTCATTACCACATCACGCAGAATGGAAGCCTCGAAGCCGTGCGACCCGAGGGAATCGAGAAGCCATGCGAGCATATTGCTGTGACGGATTTCATAATTCACCTTCGAAAAGCTCAGGGCACAGACGAGCGGCGGCCTTGCCAAGCCTGAAAGTACTGCTTACCAAAACCCAGAAGCCATTTTCATCTTTACTGCTAAGGAAGATAGAAGGGACATTTATCGGCTGACAAGTACCGATGGTAGCCGTCTATGTTACCACCGATATCACACCTACGAATCGCGGTAACTTTTGCGACCAGCGGTACCGTTTCGGGTTATTATCCAGCACTCATCTCGACCGGAATCCTCCATCACAGTACCAGTCGCTTGCAATAAGGCTGCGAATAAGCGCAGCGTTCCAATGGTTTGGTTGATCTGAGAAAGCGGGCTCGAGTGCCTGCAGAAAATCCTTCACTCCTTGCGGGCTAATACCGCTATCCCCGACGCAGTCGTCAAGGGGTTTGAGGATGCGCGAATACTCTGTGAGTCTTCTACCGGCTACTATCTCATACAAGCTCGCAAGGTTGAGTTTTTCGAAATAATGCGTGACCCGTTGTGAGACCTGCGCATCAGGTGCCTGTGCAGTATCGCAGATGAACATAATCCCTGCCGGAGTTGCCTCGATCAGGTGTGCCTGCAGCCAGATGAAATCGAATGACTCGTAATACGGATGTGGGAAGGCGTCCTCTACGCATGTGGGTACATGCGAGCCCTTCGCGTTGTTGCATTCACCACAGGCGGGAATGAGGTTCGTCGGTGTGACAGCGAGGTAGGGATACTCCGTTTTAGGCAGATAGTGATCGAGCGATGCGACTAGACGTGCCCCACAGAACGGACAGAGATGATCGGGCAGAGAAACCCTCAATCGGTCGTAATAGATTCTCCCCGGGCTGCTCTTCTTGCGAAGCTTGTTTGCGTAAAGGTTTTTCATGTCCACATCGGTTACCGAAATAGGCAATCGAGGCGTCTGCGAGAACCGATGTATACTCGCGGCACTCATCGATGCATGATAATCGTCAGCATATATGCTCAGCGCCGACTTGCTGGATTGATGATTTCCTGCGAGCGTTGCATCACTTATTGATCCTGTGCAGGCATCATAGACCTCTTCGAAGGTGATGCTTGGTATGGGTAGCGGTATCATTGTCAGGACTCATTCCGGTGCCGATGTACCATGCTGCGCAGAATTGCGCGCGCTTCCAGTCCCAGCGAGTCATCGAAGTCTGCAAGAATGTGATTGTAACTCTTGCCCTCCCTGACCATCTCTGCTAAGAGGTTGTGGAATCCCGACCGTTCAACCTCAAGGTCGAATACATCACTCGTGATGATTCCGATATTCTCGCCGAAAGTCTCGATTCGCGGACGTGTCGCCGTTTGCACATCGCCACATCGGTTCAGCCTGTAGACACATTTGGTGGGGATCTCCTGTAGCACAACCGGTGAGTGTGTCGCAATGATTGCTACGCCGTTGCGCTCGACCAACAGGTCAGAGAGCGCACGAATGAACGAAGCAAGCAGCGGTGGGTGCAAGTAGTTCTCGGGTTCATCGAGGATAACGAAGCTTTGCTCGGCGACTTGCTCAACCAACCGCGTGATAGTAAGCAAGACCGCTTTATGTCCGGAGCTGAGGTTTCTAAAGATCGAGTCAGCAAGAAGCGCATACGTATCATCGTCAGCATCGACTATCGAAGCGACCTCACTCTCGGACAAGAGCGGATCTGATTCCAGTGTCGCGATAGCTTTTTTCCAGCAATCCTTGTACATCTTTCTGCAAACTCCGATGGATATGCAAAACTCTTCAGTCAGCATATCGACGGTCTTCGGCTTTTTCATGGGCGGGCTGTTACTGCTCGCCCGAAGTAATCCAATGGAGTTGTATTGCAATAGCGGATTCATTACTCCCTGCAAATCGAGGAAGTCCTCATCGAATGCACTGAATGAGACCTTCACAAGATTCACGAATTCGCCTAACGAATTGTTCATGTCGAAGGTTCCATAGTCGTCGGTTTCCGTAATGATGTGGCGCAACGATCCAATCATATTATTGAGCAGCAAGGTCTTTCCAGCTCCATTACGCCCGATAAGTGCATGGACATTCGTTGGCGGGATTGAGTAGGGTTCAACATGGAACTCCAGGTTGAGGCTAGTTCCAGGAATTGATTCATTAACTGGACCATGATATGAGAAGTCATAGCTCACCAGCTGGGATCCACCATTTATGATGCGTGTGAATTGGTTCTTCACGGATCGTTCGGTCACATACCGCATGAGGGACGTTTTGAATACCGGTTCATCCTGCGCTGTTTCGTATAGGTCTTTGTTGTAAGCGACATCATTAAGGCAGGTCAGAACGGTTCTTTGTTTTTCTGGTGCGAGTTTCTGAAGATTCACATAGTACTTATCATCTTGACCAAGCGAAAAGAAATTGTTGGATAGGGCATCGAACTTTACAGGAAGTGGCGGTCGCTCAGCGTTGTCACGCATACCAAGGAAGCCGATTTTGACTAGTCCAATCTCGCAGGGATCATCACCTTCTTCTTTGACCCATAGATTGTAAAGGGTACGGAAGGAGAAATCATCCCAATTGTCATTGACCAGAAAAGCATGATCTCCGTGGATATCGAATCCGAAAGGAAGCGTATCTACTACTGAAAATCTCATTAGCGGGCTCCTTCGCGCTGCATTTGATGTCTAAGTCTATCCTATCTGCTTACAGAGACGTATGCATGACTACTTCAGGACTTCTATAGCAGAGCCGAGCAAGACGTATTGGGAATGGTTGTCAATTGCTTCGGCTCTCTCTACCATTAGACGCTCAAGCGATACGTCGATATTATGTACATTGATATCTGCGCCGAATGTGTATGACGAACAAAACCGTCCTGCCGCCACCAACCCAATCACTGCTTAGGATTACGGAATCGCAAGAGACTACAGCATAAGGGGGAAATGAAATATCCTTCATGATCTTTTGTGCGGTTTGCCGAACGGGCAGACTGCTATCCAAGGGAGTCACCGCAGTGATGTCACAAACATTACTGCCGTCCGCACCGATGAGCGAATATCCTTTGATGGGATCCCCTTCTTTGGTTGCCTCGAACTCTGTGCGTTGTAATCATCGGCTGATTCCAGCCATTCGGATGGTTTTGTCTTTGAGATGTATGCAGATGAAATAATCACATACTTAAGGAGATTAATCCGAGGGCTTAGCTTGAAAGGAGATGGCTTAGCTGCAGATACCGCACTGCATACTCTTGAAGTTGTCGAGGACACAAACCCTCATCGTCGTCTAAACAATATAGCTTCGCTCCTAGTTTCTCAACCGGAGTTGCATCAATAAGCTGATTTATAAGCACAACCCCATCATTTATCATGATATTAATGAGGGTGCAGGGATTCACAAATAGATATTCACGTCCAACCAATTCAATACCAACAAATGTAGTCCAACCGACTTTTGCAAACAAATCAATAATCTTTGGGTGGCTCCAACCTTCAAGTATTATCGACGGTTTTATATGTGCAGGATCACCTCCGGAACGACCCGAGGTGCCGACATCGGGAATTTGTCTGTGGATAGTATTTCTTAGACTACGAATAGCAGCAAAGTACAAACTGCCTGGAGTGCTCACACCCATTAAGGCGGTCACTTCAGGTGCAGTCTGTCGAATCGTATTCCTGAATTTTTCATTTTGCCAAGCCATTTGGATTAACTCGCTGGAGCTAGAATTAGGTTTATTGATTAGACCATTGATGATTGCAAGCTCATCGAATATACTTACCAGATACACTGATGCAAGTATTGCATGTTCAAGGAGGTCATCCAACATTTCGAGGCGCAATTCACCATTTCCTACAAGCATCATCGCTCTGATTCGCTGTATAAGTATTCGTGCCATATTCCTCAGGACAGAACCAGCAAGCCCGAAAAGAATCCTGTAATCGTCGCGTTGACAATCAATATGCGACATTAGACGCTTGTACGAGGGCAGTATCGCACGAGAGGCAACCTCAGCCAATCGCGCATCGCTTAGTTTTCTCATATCGCAACCATAAAGAGGATGCTTAATATCCACGGAATTGAGAATGCATGGCTCTAGCGAATGAAAAAACATGTTCTACCCTTTACTGCATCTTAGAAATGCTTATTATCAAAAACAAACACATCATTGAAATTCAGAATCCACGAAAGTAATGGAAGCACCCATTACCTAGTCTTCATTCTCTGCATCATCAAGCTGATCTATATCATCATTGCCTTCAGGCTTGATATACGCATTCGGCAAATCGCTCAGACGTGAGTCTTGATATCTCCACCACCTCGATCCCTCATAGCCACCAGACCGATTCACCTCATTGCGCTCGGTCAAAATCTGTCGAGTCAAAGCTGAAAGAGAATATTTCTTCCCGTTAAACATGACGTATTTAGCATCAAGAACCGTCGCTTTAATCGATGGGTCTCGACCAAATGAGATTTCCTCACCCACGATTCCGGCAGCCTCCATGTTGAATCTCCACCTTCTAGATGACGTTCGCCTTTCTTCATTCCAGTTATTTGCTTCCTTGAATTCATCTGGAATAGGCGCGACATCAATGGTGAGTTGTTCGATAAGCCATTTTTGCCGAGTAAGAATCTCATCACGCGACCACTTATCTCTGCGCACGATTTTGCGTCTTGATATGGTCAAGTCTGATTTATCTCGATATACCTCTTTCTTCTCCTCGAATGGCTTGTAACCTAATTCTTGGTTGAATCGAATCAGCGTAAGATTTCCAAGCACATTCACATATGTCTGATGTATTTCTTTGCAGTCTGCCCCAAGGTCCCTCTTCCATTGAGCAGATAGCTTTTGCGGAAGAATATGCTCGATTTGGATTCCCTCTTCATTTGGGAAGTGCCATGCCTTGGAAAGCTTCTCCTCTAGAAGGCTAAGAAGTAAACGTGCTGGCTTATAGTGATAGAAATCCATTGAGGCCAAGCCTACTGCGAACTCGGAATCATTGGGCAATCTTGATGGATAGTCGAGTTCAGACAACAGGTTCGCCATCTCCACACCTTTGTCAGTTGCCTTAGTCAATCTATCGTATTGCTTCGCAAGTGGCGGAATGCTTTTGTTTGTACCCGCAGAGAGTTTCAATGCAGATCTCCGTACTAAATATGAGACAAGCACTGTGAGAATCTCCTCTAATTCGTTATCTGTTAATTCCTGACTCTTCCAGCGCTTGAGCAGTCCCATGACAAACGAATTGGCTACCGAACTGAATTGCTGAATGAGCCAGAGCTTGCGTGTTATTCGCGGGTTCCCACAACAGAATTTATCACTATATTCAGCGAATACAATCCAGCGATAGTACTCCGAATACTCCGCCAATTCTCGAAATAACTCTTCCTGCTCCGACCGAGTGAACAATCTTTTGAATTCAGCATAGAGAGTCTTATGATTAGCGTTACTAGCCACTTTGTATGATTGGTGTGCATAGAGTTGCATGAAATCTCGAATGAAATCTGATAGTTTTCCAGGAATGCGCTTTTCGATTATCAGCCAATGATCATGGTAGAGTTTTTCCTGTGTACTGATGGTCTCTCCCATAAGAAGCCAGTTGCGAACCAGATCGGCTAGGGAGAGAGGCTTTCCTAGAGAGTTCATCGACTCGAAGATCTCCTGCGGGTTCTCCCAAGGGTTACTCAGGTCAAGCTCAATTTCAACGACACGGAATTTTCCAAGACCTTCATCAAGAAGACTCGCGTTCGACACCTTCTCTTCAGGGTTCTCATGCAATTTGTCGAGAAAGTACTTGTAGTTTTTATATACTTGGGACTCCTTTTGATCTAGACTGATTGGTTCTCGCAAAATGATGCGCTTGTATGTTTCCCAATCCGATTCCACTTGTTTAAGCTTAATTTTATATTGAGTTTCGTTCCCAACATTCTCATTTTTAAGATACTTTCTATCGATTGATGCTGCGAGACTATCTTCGAGAGTGTCTCTGAGAGCAGCGAGAAACAACATGCTCGTGGTAATTCTCTGTTGGCCATCAGTAAGAACAAGGATGTCCGGCTCCTGGAATGGAGTTTTCTGTTCGGAATACACGAGTGTCCCGAAAAAATGCTCAGTAGGCATTCCCTTGTTGACATTCTTGTCTGCTGTCTGAATCACGTCGTTATAAAACACTTCGCATTGCTCTTCATCCCAGTCATAATTTCTTTGATAGGGTGGGATATAAAATGTGAGATCATTGTTTGAGAGAAGCTTGAGAAGCTTTTCGTCCTTACTACGCATCGGGATTACTCCTATCATATAGTTCGAACAAGTGCGCGACTATCTTCTGTTCGTCGCCATTAAAATCGACTCCGTAGGCTTGTTCAACGGTTTTATCCAATGCCTCGTGTGCCTTCACTAAATCAAGGAACAGGAAATCATTGTCGGGATCGTACATATCCGCAAGACTTGAATTAGGATAGTTTTCGCGGGCATCAAGAATCGCCTGCGCACATTCTTCAATCTTTACTTTCTGCACATCGGTTGGATCAGGCCATACAAAGTTGTTATAGACGACTCCAGCAGAATAGCGATAGTCTCCCTTAAGGCGTCCTGCCACTATTCTCATCCATGCATTATGAAATTGCGATGTAAGCACTCCAAAATGGTAGAGGGTTGCAGGTGAAATAAGAAGTGTCGAATCGCCAGCGATTGACTCTGGCGATACAAACCCAATCGGGATGTATCTTCTACGATCAGATGAGTGACGTGGAACCAAAATGAAATTGTTCTCTGGCATATTCTCAACGTGAAAACGTGTTGGGGTACTAGCGATTTTTCGCGTTCCTTCGCTTCTGCTGCTTAGTCGGAATTCTCTAACTGCCTCAATGCATC
>Ga0209737_10001556_pt1 | contig 16357 bp, 17 predicted proteins | sample TergutCu122P3_FD_187284 | JGI IMG/M metagenome (GOLD analysis project Ga0209737, IMG submission 187284) | Cubitermes ugandensis P3 segment gut microbial communities from Kakamega Forest, Kenya - Cu122 P3 (SPAdes) (version 2) | ecosystem: Host-associated > Arthropoda: Insects > Digestive system...
AAGCGTTAAACTTTTAAGTACTGCATATCGCAGATAAAAAAAATAATTAAAAATAAAAAAAATCATAATGAAAAAGTTCAGTTTTGAAATTAATGGCGGAAATTACGATGTAAATGTAATTTCTAATGAAGGCGGTTTTGCTCAAGTAGAGGTAAATGGCACGCCTTATAACGTAAAAATCAACGGAATGGAAAGCGCACCCGTTGCTGCTCCTGCTCCAAAACCCGTAGCGGCTGCTCCAGCACCTGCTGCTGCTCCCGCTGCTGCACCTGCTGCTTCAGTTGGACAAGGCACAAAAAAGATTAACGCACCGCTTCCGGGCAGCATTCTAAGAGTGAATTTTGATGTAGGTCAGGCGTTCAAAGAGGGTGATGTGCTTTGCGTAATGGAATCTATGAAAATGGAAAACAACATTACTGCTGAGTTCAGTGGCACAATCACAAAAGTTTGTGCTCCAGCCGGCTCTTCTGTTTTGCAAGACGAAGTTCTGTTTGAATGTGCGTAATTGATTTTAGTAAAAAGATGAAGGGTGAAAGTTGAAAGAGATTTTTCACCCTTTTTCTTTTTGTGAAAAAAAATCGTAAATTGTAAATCTAAAATCGTAAATTATTTGTACCTTTGCGCGCAAATTTATTTTTAATTGAAAAAACTATGCAAACAGTTCAATTATTAGACAAAAAATTTGCTTTGTCGATTTCGGAAGAGACAATTCTTGAGAAAATCTCTCTCGTTGCCGACAAAATAAATACCGACCTTGCCGACAAAAATCCGCTTTTTGTGGCTATTCTCAACGGCTCGTTTATGTTCGCTGCCGATTTGATGAAAAAAATCAATTTTCCGTGCCAAATTTCGTTTATAAAACTTGCATCTTACCACGGCACCACTTCAACAAACAATGTTTTAGAACTTGTCGGGTTAAACGAAAATCTTGCGGGCAAAACCGTTGTTATTGTCGAAGATATTGTCGATTCGGGCTTAACGATTTCAAAAATTATAGAACTTTTAAAATCTCGCGGGGCGGAAAAAATCTTGATTGCCACGTTGCTTTTCAAACCCGATGCGCTAAAGCACGACCTAACGCTCGACTATGTTGCAATGGAAATTCCCAATGATTTTATTGTCGGCTACGGCTTGGACTATGACGGCTACGGCAGAAATTTGAAAGATATTTATACAGTGGTTTGATTTTTTTTACCCCTCTGTCCTTCGGACATCTCCCCTTTTTTAAAGGGGAGAGTTGAGGAAGTACAAACAAAAATATTTGTAGATAAATTAAAATATGTAGCCCCTAAATGTCCCCTTAATTTAAGGGGACAGCGCGAAACGAAGTGTAGCGCAGGGGTTTAAGATAAAAAAAAATGTTTTTTTTACCCAACATATTAGAAACCTTACTTTTGCCGCCCGATGAATCGTTTCATTGTGTCAAAGTGTTGCGCCTGAAAGAGAATGACGAAGTGCAAATTATTGACGGCAAAGGCAATCTTTACGAGGCAAAAATTGCGTTGGCAGATGCGAAAAATACGCGTGTTGAAATCCTTTCAGTTCAGCAAGAGTTTGAAAAACGCGACTATTTCTTGCATTTGGCTATTGCGCCGACAAAAAATATTGAGCGGCTCGAATGGTGCGTAGAAAAAGCAGTAGAAATTGGCGTTGATGTCATTACTCTGTTGCTTTGCAGATTTTCGGAGAGAAAAATTGTGAAGCCTGAACGGCTGGAAAAAATTATCGTTTCCGCTGCCAAGCAATCGCTAAAAGCGTATATTCCAAAACTCAACCCGCTTATGAACTTCAATGATTTTGTGTTGCAATCAACAGAAAACCAGCGTTTTATTGCTCACTGCCACAAAACCGAAAAACAGCAATTTTTAAAAGTTTGCAAAAAAAATCTCTCTACTTTGGTAATGATTGGACCCGAAGGTGATTTTTCGCTTGAAGAGGTGAATTTTGCAGAAAAACAGGGCTTTACCTCTGTATCGCTTGGACAAAGCCGCTTGCGCACAGAAACCGCAGGCGTGGTTGCAGTTCATACGGCAGCATTGGTAAATATGTGAACTATCCTCTTTTTTTAATATTACTTTTTCTAAAAAAATCCTTTTTTATATTTGATTTAAAGACAAATAAAAAAACGCAGATTTTAAATTATTGAAAATCCGCGTTATCCGTGTGCTACTTTTAATTGATTTTATTCCCAATTCAAAATCACCTTTCCGCATTGTCCGCTTTCCATTACGTCAAAACCCTTTTGGAAGTCGTCAATCGAAAAGCGGTGCGTTATAATGGGTGATAAATCAATGCCCGAAATCAACATTTGCTCCATTTGATACCAAGTTTCCCACATTTCGCGTCCGTATATTCCTTTGAGTGTCAATGCTTTAAAGATAATTTCCGACCATTCTACGCCTGTATTGTCGGGTAGAATACCGAGCAGCGAAATTTTTGAGCCGTTGTACATATTTTTCAACATATCTTTGAATGCCACAGGTGAGCCGCTCATTTCCAAGCCAATATCAAAGCCCCTCATTTTCAGTTGCTTAATAGCATCTTCTATATTTTCGCCTTTGCTTGGATTGATGGTTATGGTTGCGCCCATTTTTTTGGCGATTTTGAGGCGGTAATCGCTCAAATCGGTTACCACAATGTAGCGTGCGCCTGCGAAACGGCAAACCGCCGTTGCCATTGAGCCGATAAGTCCCGCGCCTGTTATCAGCACGTCCTCGCCCAAAATTGGAAACGAAAGCGCGGCGTGTGTGGCGTTGCCAAACGGGTCCATTATTGAGGCGATTTCGTCCGAAATTCTGTCGTCAAGTTTTATCACATTGCTTTCTGGAATGCAGAGATATTCGGCAAATGCGCCGTCTATATTAACGCCTATGCCCACGGTATTTTCACAAACGTGCAACTTGCCGCGTCTGCAATTTCGGCAGTGTCCGCAAGCGATATGCCCTTCGCCTGTAACCCTGTCGCCGACCTTGATATTGCGCACGCCAGAGCCGATTTCCACCACCTCGCCCGCATATTCGTGTCCGATTATCATTGGCGTTTTAATGGTTTTCTGCGACCATTTGTCCCATTGGTAAATATGTAAATCGGTGCCGCAAATGGCGGTCTTTTTGATTTTTATCAACACATCGTTTGCGCTGACTTTAGGCATTGGCATATCTTCAAGCCAAATTCCTTTTTCGGGATATTTTTTTACTAATGCTTTCATTTTTAGGTATTAGATTTAGGTTTTTATTTTTCCAAAATATGCAAATATTCTTTTGTGCTATTTGCTTTGTGATTTCGATTTTCTGTTTTGTCGGCTTTAAAACGCTGATAATCAGTTTCGGCTAAATCATATTTGCCGTATTTTTGCATTGTTTTTCTAATATCGGCAACCGACATTAAACCCTCATTATTGTACGAAAGAAAAATGTATTTAAAACAAGCGTTTTTAATCAAATTTTCAAACTCAACAGCAACTTTTGTCGAACTGCAATAATTTGATTTTTTATATTCCCGCATTCCTGTTTTTCCTTTGGGATTAAAATTGTCATATTTTGCTATCGTGTTGAGCAAGTGATAGTTAGCGCCATATTGACGAGCATTATAAGGTGGGTCTAAATAGAGAATATCACCTTGAATTTGCGAAATCAAAATATTGCTGTCTGTATTAAAAACTTGGTGTTCGTTATCATTAAACTCATAAATTGCGGGCTGTAAAATCAACTCTTTTTGCGCCGATTTTTTCAAATGTTTCAAATACGCACCATAAACCGAAGCGGTATTTGCGACTTTATCGGCACATTCGAGCAAACTTGCAAGCAGAAAAAAATAGAGATTTGACGTTATCTTATTTTCGTTTTTCCACTCATTAATTTTCTGTCTTACCGTATCAATTTTTTTGCCGTTGTAATCAGAAAAATATTGCCTTTCACCATTTCCGCCAATACAATAATTTTTATAAATAAACCCATTCTCAATTAATGGCGAAGTATTTAATTCGTCAATAAAAGTTTGTTTATCAGCAATTTCCGTATGATTTTCAATATAATTTTTGTTCAAAACATAACTATAATATTCGCAATCGTTAGCAATAACCTTTTTGACTTCGGTTTTAAAACTTCGCCCAACAATTCCTGTTCCTGCAAAAATATCGCAGAAAGTTTTATTTGACAAATCTTCGCCAACTACCGAATAAATAGTTGATTTTATGAAGTTTGATAGTTTATGTTTTGAACCGATGTAATTCATTTTCTAATTATCTTCGGGGTATAATTTTTTCAAAATATCATCGCAAACCTCTTTGCTGATTTTTCGTACACTCGTTTTTCTATATTCCACAGGGTCGTATTGATAGCAGCCAACACAACCCAATTCTTGCGTGTAATTTTCATTTCCGTCATAAAAATCATAAGGGTTTCCTTTGATGTTTTTTGCACTCCAACGCTTGTCTGTTTCTTTACAACGCTTACAAATTTGTCTTTTTGCATCATTTGCGGCTTTGCAAAGCGGTTGAAAATCTTCTAATTTTTGCAATGCAGAAATCGAAACTCTTTGGCACTTTTTTCGTCCGTCTTTATGGTCAATTTCAATTTTCGTATTTTCAGAATTGCCATTAATTCCGAGCATTACGCAGTTTTGTGTTTTGTAAAAATCTTTTATATTTTGGCGAATATTTTGATTAAATGATTTTTGCAAATTAAAACCATTCAATCTTATTCTATCAATAGAATTTCCACTTGTAATACTTTTATTAAATTCGACAATATATTTTTTTGCCAATGTGGAACTTGCCCTACACCAACTGCCGCCATTGCCAAGTTGCAGGTCTTTATATTTTCCTTTAAATTCGGCGACATCAACCCAACGACTTATGCCATTATCATCGGGCAATGCAATTTCTAAAAATAAATCTGTTTTTGTCATATTGTAATTACAATTTTTATTCTGCAAAAATACAAATTTATTTTGTAATTTTGCACTTCAAAATCAAAAAAATGACAAACACAAATATAAAACGAAAACCCGATTGGTTGAAAATTGATTTTCGCAGTGAAAATAATTTTGCGAATGTAAATAAAACACTAAAAACCAATCATTTACATACGATTTGCGAAAGCGGGCGTTGTCCTAATATCGCGGAATGTTGGAACAGAGGCACGGCAACTTTTATGATTTTGGGTGATATTTGTACGCGCTCGTGTGGTTTCTGCAACACGCAAACAGGCAAGCCGTTACCGCCAAACCCGCAAGAGCCGCAAAAACTTGCAGAGGCGATTAAGGCAATGAAAATCAAGCATATAGTTATCACTTCGGTTACGCGCGATGATTTGACCGACGGCGGGGCAAAACATTGGGCGAAATGTATTTCGGCGATAAAAAACGAACAGCTGCAGGCAAGCATTGAGGTTTTAATTCCCGACTTCAAAGGCGATAACTCGCTGATAGACATTGTTATAGCAGCAAAACCAAACGTGATTTCACACAACATCGAAACCACCCGCCGACTAACGCAAAGCGTGCGCAGCACAGCAAAATTTGATACCTCTTTGAGCGTTCTAAAACATATTTCCGAACAAAAAGTCCGCTCTAAAAGCGGCTTTATGCTTGGTTTGGGCGAAACCGAAACCGAAATTCTCGAAACAATGGACGAACTCTTGAATGTCGGTTGTCAAGTTCTGACTTTGGGGCAATATTTGCAGCCGTCAAAAAAGCATTTGTCTGTGGCGGACTACATTCACCCCGATAAATTTGCTGAGTACAAGCAAATTGCATTGCAAAAGGGTTTTTTGTTTGTGGAAAGCGCGCCGCTTGTGCGTTCGTCATATTTTGCAGAAAGACATATTTTGTGATTTTATCACGATATATAAATAAAATAACTTACTAACTTACAAACTAATTATGAAACTTTCGATAATAGTTGCAATGCAATCGGAATTTGATTTGGTAAAAAATATTTTTGACTTGACAAAGCCGAAGGAAAATTATGAAGAAATTTTTGAAAATAACATCTCTTTTATCAAAGGAAAAATTGCCGAAAATGAAGTTGTGTTGATGAAAAGCGGTATCGGAAAGGTAAATGCTGCCGTGCAGTTGTCCGAACTGATAAATATTTTTCAGCCCGATTTTGTAATAAACACAGGTGTTGCTGGCGGTATTGACAAATCGCTAAAAGTGGGTGATATTGTAATTTCTGAAAAATGTGCTTACCACGATGTATGGTGTGGTGAAGGCAAATGGGGACAGGTGCAGGGCTTGCCGTTGTATTTTGAAAGCAGTGAAGTTTTATTGCAAAAACTCAAAACCATTTCCTCAGAAAACACGTACTTTGGCTTGATATGCACAGGCGACCAATTTATCACTCAAAACGCTGTATTGCAACAGATTAAACAAAACTTTCCTACTTCTTTGGCGGTTGATATGGAGAGCGCGGCAATGGCGCACGTCTGCTATTTGCGAAAAATTCCGTTTGTATCTATTCGCGTAATTTCTGACACGCCTTTTATGGAAAAAGAAAATATTAATCAATATTTCGATTTTTTCCAGACTGCCCCAAAATTGACGTTCGAGATACTGAAAAAACTTATAAACGTTTCATAAAACAAAGAAATTATTCACAAAAACTATTTGTTTCTTTGCTGAAAAATTTGTAATTTTGCAGATATTTTAATAATGTTAAAAATGCAAAAAGAGATTCAAAAATTTATTTCGGAAAAAAACTATTCTACTTTCGATTTAAAAGCCGTTTTTTTTGATATGGACGGCATTTTGTTTGACTCAATGCCGCTTCACGCAAAAGCGTGGCAACAAACAATGACCGAAATAGGCTTTGATTTTTCGCTCTACGATGCCTATATGAATGAGGGACGCACTGGCGATAGCACCATTGATGAGGCGTTTTTGCTCAAACACGGAAAAACGGCGGACAAGGAGACAAAGCGCAAAATTTATCAGCGCAAATCTGACCTGTTCAACTCTTTCAACGAAATGCCGCAGCAAATTCCCGATGTTTATGAACTGCTTAAAATAGTGAAATACAGAGGTTTGCAGATATTTGTTGTTACCGGCTCGGCGCAGGTCTCGCTGCTTGATATGCTTGACGAAAGTTTTCCTAATATTTTTGAAGACGGCAAAACCGTTACCGCCTTTGATTGCAAAATCGGCAAGCCACACCCAGAACCATATCTTATAGCATTGAGAAAAGCAAAAGTTGAAAAATGGCAGGCGTTAGTGGTGGAAAATGCGCCGCTCGGTGTGCGTTCTGCTGTTGCAGCGGGGCTTTTCACTATCGGAGTAAATACAGGAATTCTCAAACCCGAAGAGTTGGAAAAAGAGGGCGCAAATCTCGTTTTGCCAAATATGCGGTCGTTAATAGAGTTATTTTAGATAGATTATAGTCATTTCGACTGAAAGGAGAAATCTGTTTTGTATAGCAGATTTTTCCTTTCAGTCGAAATGACAGTAAATTTAAATAAACAATTTCAACAAGATATATTCAATAATAAACGGCACGCAAATAACTGATAGCGTGTTGATTATCAAAAAGAGTTCTCGATTTTTGCCATCGTCTTGCAGTTTGAGGATTACATCGCAAATTTTCCAAAAAATGAACGCCGAATAGAGCCAAAAGAAATTCATAAACTGAAAGTCCAAAAGTTCGGCAAGCACTTTCACAACTAAAATCACAGACAGCGCATAGATTACAATCTTATCTAACTGAATATCAGATAATTCTATTTTGTAAATCTGTTTGGTTGTTGCTTGGCAAATTTTCTTACAAATAAAATACGCGCACAAAAACGAAATCGCCATAAAAATTGTTTCAAGAGTTGCTTTTGTTATATTAACATCTTGAAACACAGCAATTTTACTAACAAAGAATAATCCAGCAGCAAGCAAAAGCAAAGGGTAAAAAAAGAGTCCGAAAATTTGTTTGCGCGAATTTTCTTCGTCAATTTTTTGCCACGTTTCATCAGGCGAATTTACCAGACCGATAAGTCGCTGAAAAACAGATATATATGTGCGTAGTATTTTCATAATTTCTTGTTCTCTACGCTGAGTTTTGTTTAAACAAAATCAATAACTTCTCGCAAAAAGTACCCTAACCGTGTTTAACGCCTTTTAACAAGCGTGTTAATCAAGTTCTTTTTTTAAGTTATCAATAGTCTGTTGTATCTTTTCCAGCAAATTTTCTTTTTTTACAAAAATAACCTCTCTTGTTGCACGTATCATTATTTCGATTTCGTCTTTTTCAATTCCTTTCGGACTGATAACCAAGCGAATAGGCATTCCGAACAGGTCGGCATCGGCAAATTTTATGCCTGCGCTAACTGCATCTCTGTCGTCAATAATGGTTTCAATGCCGAGTTGATTTAATTGATTATAAATTTCAAAAGAGAGTTCTTTAATGTTCTCATTATCAATTCGTATGGGACACATATGAATTATCCAAGGAGCAACAGAAATAGGCAAAATCATTCCTTTGTCGTCATAACTGTCTTGAATAATTGAGGCAATTGCACGCCCCACGCCGATACCATAACAGCCCATAATCGGGTGCATTTGCTCGCCTTTTTCATTTAAAACGGTCATTTCCATTGCTTTGGTATATTTGTCGCCGAGTTGAAAAATATTACCGATTTCTATTCCGTTTTCTATTTTAAGTCCATTGGAACAGGTTTTGCATTTTTGACCTGCTTTAACTTTGGCAACATCAAAATACTCTTTTACTTCAATATCTCTGCCAACGTTGAAATTGGTAATGTGGTATTCAAGTTTATTCGCACCCGTAACCATTCCTTGACGATTTTCTATACTTTTGTCATAAACAATAGTAACTTTTTCGGGCAAACCAATCAAACCGATATTGCCAAACGCCAGTGTTTCATCATTTGAGGCATCAAAAGGCAACACCTCTTTTTGTAATACCTTTCTCAATTTTGCCTCATTCACATCTAAATCGCCCCGAATAAAGACAACGATTGGGTTTTTCTCGTCTTTTTCAACAAAAACAACCGCTTTGATTATGTCGGTGGTTTGCACATTCAAAAAATTAGAGACCTCATCTATTGTTTTATGTTTGCCTGTAAATACCTCTACAAAGGGCAAATCGTTGGTATTTGCAAATGTTTCAATCTCACATTCGGCAACTTCCATATTTGATTTATAGCCGCATTTTTCGCAAATCACCAATTCATCTTCGCCGTCAGGGGTGAGCAACATAAATTCGTGCGCAATGCTTCCGCCCATCATACCCGAATCGGACTTAACAGAGATAAAATTTTTCAAACCAATTCGTCTAAAAATATTTTCATACGCTTGATGTTGCAGATAGTAATATTTTTCCAAGTCCTCAAAAGTGTTGTGGAACGAATAGGCATCTTTCATCGTAAATTCCCGCACCCTAATTAAGCCGCCGCGCGAACGTGGTTCATCTCTAAATTTGGTTTGAATTTGGTAAATCATAAACGGCAACCGCTGATAACTGCTGATTGTGTTGGTAACAAAATGTACGGCGGCTTCTTCGTGCGTCATTCCCAAAACCAAGTCCTGCCCTGCGCGGTCTTTGAATCTTGCCATTTCAGAGCCGATGCTGTAATATCTGCCCGATAATTCCCAAAGTTCTTTTGGCATCACAACAGGGAATTTCACTTCCTGTCCGTCAATTTTATTCATCTCATCGCGAATTATATTCTCGATTTTCAATGCCATTTTTTGCGCAGGCATACCCAAAGTATAGATGCCATTAGCCACACGTTTCATAAAACCCGCACGAGTGAGCAAAACGTGACTGATTATTTTTACCCCCGAAGGAGTCTCTTTTACGGTCTCAACGACCAGATTGCTTAATTTCATAAACTTATTTACGATTTTTTACTCTTTCTAAATTTTCAATAAAATGACAAACATTTGTAGAAGGATTTTGATATAATTTTAATTTTTCAGCCCTTTCAATCGCTTTGTCTTGATTATCAACAGTTTTCTTTTCTAATTTTTTATCAAAACCACCTTTTTTATAATTTTTAATGTGATTTAAAAGTTTTTTTATACAATCATCTGTTGATAATTCGGCAATTTGATTTTCACAATGCAACAGATACCAAAGTTCAAAGCAGGGATTAGAGGCAATCAATGTAGTATTTTGAATTTTTAGAAATTTATTCAAATTGCCTGTATCTAAATCATATATTAAAAAAGTTTTATCTTTTGGGTGTGTAATTTTTTGTTTTTTATAGTTAGAAATATATCTTGCTGTAATACTGTCTCCTGCTATTTTAGCATCAATTTCAATAGGTAAGCGATAAATGGAACGTAGAAAAGCAATATATGCTTCTTCCGTTTCGCCTTCGCAAAAAACAAAAAATGTTGGTTTTACGAGTTTTTGTTTTGATTTTCGCTTTTCCCTACCCATTTATCAAACTTTTTAAATTTTCTTTTGAATCATTTATATATGGAATAGCATCAAATCTACCTTGCAAATATGCCTTTTCAACGTCCATTGTATCACGGAAATCTTTATAATCAAACAATGAATATAAATCAGTTGCCCCATCTTCTTTTTTATTAACAAAGTAAATTTGGTCTTTGCGCAACTTATTAAGATTCAGCAAATTTGTATTATGAGTTGTATAAATAATTTGTGCTGAATTACTTGCATTAAAGAGTTCAATAATATATTCGACAATTTTACTATGCAAACTGTTTTCTATTTCGTCAATTAAAAGAATTTTATTATTTTTTATAGCATCAATTATACTTAACATAACAAAAAATAATTTTTGAGTTCCAGCGGATTCTTCTTTTGTAAAATCGAATGAAATTTTTGGATTTTTTTTATGGAAAGTGAAAATCGGTAATGTTCCTGTATGCTGAATATCTTTTATTGGGGTTTCATTATCGTCAAAAGAGAAATCTTCGCTTTTAAATGAATTAATTTTTATATCAATAATATCACTGTCTGCTATTTTCAAGGCATCCAACAATAAATCTTTGTGTTCACCAAATCTAAGCACAACAAAAATTTCGTTTAAAGAATAATTAAATATTATCTCTTGAAAAAAATTAAAAACATCCTTTGCAATATCCCTGTCCATTTGACTTGCACGTGATATATATAACGTTTTTCGTGAAGTATTTTCGGCTACGTCCATTGGCTTACGAATAACAGACGTAAAATTATAGATTTCACTTTTTGTTTTACCTGCATTTTCATTCCGAGTAAAAATTTTCGCTCTTCTTTCATTTGGATAATAATAAAGTTCTTCACTAATAATTTCTGTGTTATTAAGAGAAAAAGAATATTCATATTCAATATTATTCATAACAAAACGAATAAAAAAACGACTTGGTTTTTGTGAATAATTTTCAAATTTGAAAGGGGAAAAATTAAATTTTGTATTTTCGTTATTATTATGTGAAGAAAATATCATAGCACAACAAAATCTGATTGCCTTGATAACATTGCTTTTTCCCGAAGCGTTAGCACCGTAAATTGCTACTGATTTTAACACTTGGCTATCTTTATAGGCAAACGTATTTGACTGCAACTTCTTTGCCTGTGCCGAGTTGCTGTTGCCTGCTCGTAAATCCAATACAATTTCGTCTTTTATAGAGAAAAAATTGCTTAAACGAATTTCAAGTATCATTTTAGTGTTTGTTTTTGAAAAATTTTTGCAAAAATACAAAATAAAACTAATATAATATTGTTTTTGGCATTTTTTAACTTTTATAATTAAAATTTGCACAAAAAACATTTATGCGAAAAATTGTCTGCAAAATTACAAAAAATCTTTGAAAAATTTTTATTAACATTCATTTGTTTATCTAAAAAATAATTTTTATCTTTATCGTTGCAAAAAATGCGATGTAACTATTTGAATATCAATGTGTAATAATCTATTTTAATAACAAATACTAAAATTTTATGTGGTTAATTAACTCTTCTATCGGAAGAAAACTTGTTATGAGTATAACGGGCGTTGCTCTTGTACTCTTTCTTTTGTTCCACGGAACGATGAATTTGGTGGTGCTTTTTAGCGAAGAAGCCTACAATATGATTTGCGAATTTTTGGGCGCAAATTGGTACGCTCTCGTGGGAACTATGGGTTTGGCGGGTTTGGTGTTTATTCACTTCATCTACGCCATTTACCTGACTTGGTTGAACTATCGTGCGCGTGGCAGTGTGCGCTATGCAACGACAGGCAGCAGCAAAGACGTTGAATGGTCGTCTAAAAATATGCTGATTATCGGTGCGGTTGTTCTTGGCTTTTTGGGGCTGCATTTGTACAACTTTTGGTTTAAAATGCAGTTTGTGGAAATCGTGCATAAACTCGGTGGTGATTTTGGCGACATTAACTTGGCGCACAATGGCGCACATTACATCAGAGAACTTTTTGCAGACCCAATTTATTGCATCTTGTATCTGGCTTGGCTTGTTGCGTTGTGGTTTCACCTTTCGCACGGCATCTGGAGTTCAATGCAATCACTCGGCTTGAACAACAGCGTTTGGTTCAACAGAATCAAAGTTATTTCGACCATTTTGGCAACATTAATCATATCAATGTTTGCCGCTGTGGTGATTTGGTATGGAATTTTTGTTTAATTTAAAAAAAGTAAAATTAGATATGAAAGATTCAAATTTTTTCAAAGTTGATGTTCCCGAAGGTGCTTTGGCTGAAAAGTGGAGCAACTACAAGGCGCATCAAAAATTGGTTAATCCCGCTAACAAACGCCGTTTGGACGTCATTGTTGTAGGCACAGGGCTTGCGGGCGCATCTGCTGCGGCATCGCTTGGCGAACTCGGTTTTAACGTGCTGAATTTCTGCATTCAGGACTCGCCGAGACGTGCGCACTCTATCGCTGCGCAAGGCGGTATCAACGCTGCCAAAAACTACCAAAATGACGGCGACTCAATCTATCGCCTCTTTTACGACACGCTCAAAGGCGGCGACTACCGTGCGCGTGAGGCGAATGTTTATCGTTTGGCGGAGGTGTCGAACAGCATTATCGACCAATGCGTTGCGCAGGGCGTGCCTTTTGCGCGTGAATACGGCGGTTTGCTCGACAATCGTTCTTTTGGCGGGGCGCAGGTTTCGCGTACTTTTTACGCCAAAGGTCAGACAGGGCAGCAACTTTTGTTGGGCGCATATTCTGCGTTATCTCGTCAGGTAAATTTGGGCAGCGTAAAACTTTTTACCCGCTACGAAATGCTTGACGTTGTGGTAATTGACGGACGCGCTCGCGGAATTATCGCAAGAAATCTTAGAAACGGAAAATTAGAAAGATTTTTCGCTCACGCTGTTGTTATTGCGACAGGCGGCTACGGAAATGCGTTTTTCCTTTCCACAAACGCTATGGCGAGCAACGGCTCATCGGCAATTCAGTGCTACAAAAAGGGCGCATATTTTGGCAACCCCTGTTTTGCGCAAATTCACCCGACTTGCATTCCGGTTCACGGCGAGTTTCAAAGTAAATTGACTTTGATGTCGGAAAGTTTGAGAAATGACGGCAGAATTTGGGTTCCAAAGAAAAAAGAGGACGCCGAAGCAATTCGTGCGGGCAAACTCAAACCTACGCAAATTCCCGATGAAGACAGAGATTTTTATTTGGAAAGACGTTATCCAGCGTTTGGAAATCTCGTGCCTCGTGATGTCGCTTCTCGCGCTGCAAAAGAGCGTTGCGATGCAGGTTTTGGCGTAAATAATACAGGTTTGGCGGTTTATCTTGACTTCAAATATGCTATCGAACGGCTCGGACGGCACGTTGTAGAGGAACGTTACGGCAATCTTTTTCAAATGTATGAAAAAATTGTTGATGACAACCCGTATGAAACGCCGATGATGATTTTCCCCGCTATTCACTACACAATGGGCGGAATTTGGGTTGATTACGAACTGCAAACCTCTATCAAAGGGCTTTTTGCTATCGGCGAGGCGAATTTCAGCGACCACGGTGCAAATCGTCTTGGTGCATCTGCGCTTATGCAGGGCTTGGCTGACGGCTATTTTGTGCTGCCTTATACAATTCAAAATTATTTGGCAGACCAAATTCAAGTGCCGCGAATGAGCACCGATTTACCCGAATTTTTGGAAGCATTAAAAGAAATTGATGCTAAAATTCAGAAATTGATGTCGATAAAAGGCAAGCGTTCTGTTGATTCAATTCACAAAGAACTTGGTCACGTTATGTGGGATATGGTTGGAATGGGGCGCACCGAACAATCGCTCAAAACCGCTCTGGAACGCATAAAAGAGATAAAAAAAGAGTTTTGGTCAAATGTTTATATTCCGGGCAAAGCGGACGATTTGAACGTTGAACTCGAAAAGGCGTTGCGTTTGGCAGATTTCATCGAAGTTGGTTACCTTATGGCTCTTGACGGCTTAAACCGCAACGAGTCCTGCGGCGGACACTTCCGCGAAGAGTACCAAACCGAAGACGGCGAGGCACTTCGCGATGACGAACATTATGCTTATGTTTCCTGCTGGAAATACAACGGCGAAGACAACGACCCCGAACTTCTCAAAGAAACGCTCGAATACGAATTTGTAAAACGTCAGCAAAGAAATTATAAGAGTTGATGTTTTTGTTGCTTGTTGGTTGCTGTTTGTTTTTAAGCAGCAACCAACGGGACAGCAAAAAATAATGTTTAATTAAATAAAAAAATTGATAATAATGAAAAAGTTATTTACACTATTATTATTCATTCCGACATTAACTTTTGGACAAGTTAATTATGCAAATGAATATGAAAAAACAATAAATATGCTTGAAAATGGAGAAATTGAAGAAGCATATCAAAAATTTGTTGAACTTGAAAAAATTGTCCCTCATAAAGATACAATTTATGAAAATATTTTGTGGGTAAATACGCAGGTTGCTACTCTATTGGAACAAGAATATCGAATGGAAGAGCAATTTGAAAAATCGCTCGAATATGGTTTATCTTTATTAGAAATAATAAAACAAGGAAAATTATTTTTTGATAAAGAATATGCAAAACGGGAACAATGGGCAATAAAAAATATAATTGTTTCTTATTTTGGTTTAGGAAAATATGATGAGGCAGAAAAATACAAAAAGATATTGTATAATGCTTATAAAAAGAAAACTTTACAGGAAGGAATAGACGAATATTTTAATTTTGATTATTTCAAATTTGAAGATAAAAACATTTGGGGCTATGAATGGTATGAAGAATTGCCAAAAGACAGGTTTTCAAAAAGTTTTACAAAAGTTGTTTATTATGTTTATAGCACAGATGAAGATGGCAATGACAAAGACCAACTTTATCGTTTGCACGTTTTAATGTTTCACGGAACAGGACAAGATTTTGATTATGTTTTAACTAAGCGAAATGAAACAGACAATTCAACACCTGCCGCAACTCTTTATGGTTATTATTACAAAAAAGATATTGATTATAGAAAATTGAAACAAGATGTTATTGAAGTTTTAAAAGGCAATTTATACCCGCCCGAAATGTTGGAACTTTTGAATAAAAAATGAATTAATAAAAAAATTATAATAAAAAATTGTATGGAAAAAACAATTAACATTAAAGTTAAGGTTTGGCGGCAGGCAAGCCCAAAAGCCAAAGGCGCTTTTGAAACTCACGAACTCAACGGCATTTCAACCGATAGTTCGTTCCTCGAAATGCTCGATGTGCTCAACGAAAAACTCATTGCAGAACGCAAAGAGCCAATTGCATTCGACCACGATTGCCGCGAAGGCATCTGCGGAATGTGTTCGCTCTACATCAACGGACACCCGCACGGACCCGACCAAGAGGTTACAACCTGCCAACTGCATATGCGCAAGTTCAAAGACGGCGAAACAATCACTGTTGAGCCGTGGCGCAGCAGGGCGTTTCCTGTGATGAAAGACCTTATGGTTGATAGAGATGCGTATGACAAAATCATTCAAGCGGGCGGTTATGTTTCGGTAAATACAGGCGGCATTCCCGATGCAAACGCAATTCCAATCGGAAAACCCATTGCTGACGAGGCGATGGACGCTGCATCGTGTATCGGTTGCGGTGCGTGCGCTGCGGCTTGTAAAAACGGCTCGGCAATGCTGTTTGTGGCTGCAAAAGTTTCGCAACTTGCACTCTTACCACAAGGCAAAGTTGAAGCAGCAAAACGCGCCAAAGCAATGGTTGCAAAAATGGACGAACTCGGCTTCGGCAATTGCACCAACACAGGCGCTTGCGCAGCAGAGTGCCCCAAAAGCATTTCATTAACACATATTGCAAGACTAAATCGTGAATATTTGTGCGCAAAATTGAAAGATTAATTGACACTGTCTAAAATTTTAATATAAAGAAAAACTACAAGTTTAACTTACTTGTAGTTTTTCTTTATATAAACAAATTTTCATC
>Ga0209737_10001557_pt1 | contig 16353 bp, 12 predicted proteins | sample TergutCu122P3_FD_187284 | JGI IMG/M metagenome (GOLD analysis project Ga0209737, IMG submission 187284) | Cubitermes ugandensis P3 segment gut microbial communities from Kakamega Forest, Kenya - Cu122 P3 (SPAdes) (version 2) | ecosystem: Host-associated > Arthropoda: Insects > Digestive system...
GGCTCCAAAGGCATCTGCGTCTATGGGGAACTTTCGCCGGAGGGAAAACCGGTGGCGAAAATAACGACATGGAGGTTGCTGCTGCACCACAAAACAGAAGTGGCGCCGTCCAGGTGGGACAAGAGAGATGTAGCAAACGGGGCAAGTGTGCAAAACCCCCATGCGCCCTGGGTAGGCATGGCGGAGGCGAGGGTGGAAGTCGAAGTGGTCGGCGCAAGCCTCCACGAAAACTTAAAAGTATGGACAGGCCACGGCGTGCCCGCAAGCTGCAGCCCTCCTGCAGAAAGAAAACCCCAAGGCGAAACGTGGACATGCAGCTTCAAAGAGGGCTGGGCTGCCTCTTTGGTTGCAACAGAAACCGTGGAAGTGAAGGCGCAGGTGGGAGAAGCCGAGGCACGCGAGCGTGAATACCGCGTGTTGTGCAGCCACCAGCCTCCGAAGGGCCTGCAGGGCGATCCGGTAAGGTCGCCCTTGGCAATCTCTGGGAAACGCTTGTTATTTGGCAGCAGCACCCCCCCCCCAAGACCGCCAGCGGACAACACCCCAGAAATGCCAGAAGCCAACAACAGCCTCTATGTGTTTGACACCGACACCTGCGCTTTGGTTGGCAACGGCCTACACACAGGTGCTCTGCAAGGCCCCATGGTGGTGCTTGGAGACACCGGACAAGTGGCTGTGGCCCTTGGCAACCATGGCCCTGTCGGCGGAAAAGGGCAGCGGCTTTCGCTGGTGGATGTGTCAGGGGAAGCGCCCAACTTTGTCGATAACAAGGACTGCATATCGCTTTCTGAACAAGTTGTTTTTGACCAAGGCCTCTCTTTGATGAGCATTGAGATTGAGGATGATTTGACAAACACGCCTTGGCGTTTGGTGGCCCCAGCCAACCAACTGGTGGCCCCCAACCAAGTGGCCCCAGGCAACCAACCCAGCTGCAATGCAGCCTACTTGGTAGTCTACACGCTCGATGTTGAGTCCAATAGTTGCGAGTGGTGGAGAGCAGACAACTGTTTTCAGACACCCATGTCTCAAGACGACAATAAAGCTGTGATGGGAATCTATGACTCCGCGGGAGCTGTTCTTAGCGGGTGGATTTTTGACGGAACAACATGGAAAGCCGGCCCACCGGTGGACTTGGACCTTGGCATAGAAAATGTTTCTCCCATGGCTATTTTTTTTAGTGATTTTTGGGTAAGAGATTTGTCTTTTGAAAGCCCTGTCGCTGTTGGCAACAAAAAACAAGCCTACCTCGCAGTAAAAACCCCCGGCAGCAACGGCTATCGTCTACAGCTGGAAGTTCCTTTGGAGAATAAGAAAAACAAAGGCGACATCAAGGCAACCAGCCCCCCACTCAATGGGGACCCCGTGGGTAGCCCCATTCTTGGAGAAGGAGACAGGGTATATGTCGTCACAACCACCGGCAAGGTGCTGGCTTATCACACGGAATTGTGGGAGCCTTTGTGGAAGCCTTTGTGGGAGCATAGCCTGGGAATAGACGTTGCATCCTCGGCGCAACCGGTGCTTTCCGGCAATACCTTGTGGGTGGTGGGTGAGGGCGGCGAAATACGCGGTATTCGCGTGAGCAGCAATGGCTTAAACCGCGAGGCGCTCTGGCCCAAAACTTTTCGTGACAACTGCAACACCAGCAGTCGTTTGTCCACGCCAACTGACGAGCTCATGCGCAGTTGCTTCCAATAAAGCCCCCTGCCTTCCTCATTTTTCATGCTGGGGGGCAACCATGACGGAAAGCCCCATGGCATGCTAACGCAAAATATACCACACGCCTCTGCCTTTGCCTTGCCTTGCCTTGCCAAATGTCCGCTTTCCACAAGTCGGCGAAAATGCTCTTTGAGCGTGTTTAGAAATTCTGGCGTGGCGTCCAGGTGCCACGCTCAAACACGCCCGTTTATACACCCAATTTCGTCCAATTTTGCTGTGGGTGGACATGAGGGTGGCGGGCATGAAAAAAGCCGCTCGGGTGGAGCGGCTCTTTGGGGGGTATTGCCTCCATGGGGCTGATGAGCCAGAGTTTTGAATGAGGCAACCTTAAAACGACCCACCACCTCCATGGATTGTGCCTCATGCGCTTATCTGAGTTGTACCCCAATTGGCTGGCAACTTAACCGGTGTTGGCATTTGGTTATATAAGTCGACGAACACCTGACTGGGCTTCCCCTCTGTCTCAAAGGCTACAATATGGTTCTTCCTTTCGGCTGTGAATCTCCCATCTACACCTGTGCCGAGAATTTTAACCCCTGCATCAACATTGACCCCTGAAGTCACAACATTAGAAATCCTCAACTTCGCAGTGATGTTATCGTTCAAATGCTTGGCGAGATCTCCGTTGGCCACTGCAATCAAAAGCTCTTTGTTGAGAAGAGCACTAGGCTTTCCACTTAGCTCTAGCTCCACACAAAGGCCTCCTCCATTAGGAAGCATAGGTAGTCGGGAAGCCGCCTCTTTTCTTTCGCCCTCAAACCTTGCCTTCACCGACACTTCAGCTTTTGAAAGATCGACCGTTCTTGCGATGGTACCAATCGGATCATTGAAGATGCTATCAATTTGGCTTAAGTTTAACGGGAAACGCTGCTCCACTGTAACCGTTGCCTTGGCACCTTTATTGAATGCATTGATGCGATCAAGGCCTGTGCCTTTTTCGGGAATAGCCTTATTTTCACCTAAACCTAAGCTCACTTTCCCTTCAACTGAAACCGTTTCGCGGAAAACGAGCTCAGGAGGTTTGCCATCTTTAAACTCAATGCGTGCGGCAATACCTACAGATCCACTGATACCTGCCCGACCTATTTCGGATTTGATACCGAGTCTGCCGGCAACACCAGTGTCAAATTCGATGGCGGATATATTGTCTGCTAAGAATTTATCATCACCATTCAATCCTGTAACACCAAACGCAATGGGTCCACCAACGGCCTTTGCCGAGAGAATTCCTGCTGCTTTCGAAGCTTCCTCCGGAGTGTCAAATGTATATTCGACATGCGCACCTATATGCCCAGAAACATTTGCGTCAACCCCATTCTTAGTACCTATCTTGCTATCTAGTCCAACACCTGCTCCTACCTTTCCTCCTGCACGAACGGTATAGCCCTTAGAACTACCATCCTCATTATAACCATTGTGTCTAATCGTAATATCTCCATCGCCTGCAACCTTCACACCTTTGACACCCACGGTGGCCCCAGCACTCAGGGTGCAAATATCACCTTTTTCATTCAGTTGGCCAACTTGGCCGAGATAGGCATGATCAACCGGGCTCAGTTTGACATTTGTTAGTGCAGTGATGAGGTCATCTTTGCCAACGTAGCCGTCTTTCATCTGAAAGAGTTGCCCGGCGGCAACGTCGAGCCGATCGAAGGCTTCTGGGTTTTTGAGGAAATAGTCGCAGGCCGCTCTCACCTCAGGGTCCTGGTGGTTTTGAGCACCCTCTTCTAACTCTTTTTGGCCAATACGTGGGCCAAGCGGCCAATCGCCTTTGGCAACCGAATCAAAGTTATCATAAAGTGTCTTGATTGACTTTTCTTCTTTGGTCTCAGCCTTTATTTCAGTCACTGTCTTCCCCGTGCTTTTCTCCACCTGCTCCTTTGAAATAGATTTCCCGTTCAGAAAGGTGTGGCCGTCGGCGTAGTCATCAAAATTATCGATGATAAATTGGATGTCCTCCCGTTCTTGAGCAGGTAAGCTTGAGTTTTGTTTTAGAAATTCTTCTAAATCCTTTTTGACAAACTTGTCGTCATTCCCAAGAAGATTTGTCTTTGCGGAGTTGTCAATCGCCTTAAAGTGTTTGTCGACTGTCTTGAATGCCCTTTGTTCCTGAGTCTCTGTCTCGGTTTCTTCATTCTCTGTCTCAGTCACTTCCTCAGAGCCATCCGCTTCTTCTGCCTGGGTTTCAGGCTCCGCCTCAACATCGTCAACCGGCGGTTTGGTTTTTGAATTTTCAGGAGTTTTTTGTTCCACCTTGGGAGGCGTGTCTGGCCTGGCAGGTGGCCGTGGTCCAGCTGGCTGTTGCCCATGTGGCGGCGGAGGGAAGCCGCTCCCGTCGTTATAGCCAGCCTCCGGAGAACATGGACACCCACAGCCCGTTGAGCTGCCAGGGAACTGCCCATTCATCATTTGGTTCCATTGTTCCTGTTGAGTCATCGGCGAATTGTCAAAAACATTCGCCGAGCCGGGGTGTGAATATCGCCCGTGCCCCCCTCCTCCATGGCCTGTGAACGGGTTCCTCTCCCCATAAGAATCCTTCTGCGTGTTCAATCTATGGTTTGGATGCATTCCCGGCTGGGGAAACGGCATTCCATTTCCAAGCTCTTGCTGCTGTCTATACCAGCGTTCTATTTGCTGTTGTGCATATGAATGATTTCTATCAACTTTCCAATAACTCACGACTTCTTTCCTTTCGAGATGAAACGTTAATGTTAAAAAAACAAAATGTTAGTGAATAAAAACTTCCCACTACCGGCGCCGCCGCTGGCACTCCCGGCCATCTCCTCACAAGATGGCGACACAACAAAAACAGCATACCGACTTGCGGTGAATGAATTGCAACTGACTGATTTTTTTGTTTATCCCCCCAACAACGCCCTTCATTTATATTATCTGTTTTGCATGTGAAAAGTTGCGCAGTCTTCAAAGAAAGACATAAAAATTTTTGAAATGTGTACAAAATAAAACAGCCGGAATTGCAGGGGCCTCCGGCTGAGAGTGGTGCTGATTGAAGTGATTGGTAGGTTGTTTAGTTTTAACTGCCGGCTACGGGCACCAGGGGAACTATATAGAATTTTTTTGTCTTATCGTTATATTGCAATCCTATCTTATTTGCCAGTGCCTTCACTTCTTCCCTATTTACAACTCCGTTTGTTCCGGCAATTTCATTTAAAAAATCATTATTAAGGAGAAGCTCTTTAATTGGATCACCATCATCAAAACTGTTCTTCGCCAGAGTCTTTATAGCATCAATGGAATTACTCCCCGAATCTATCCATTTCATGACGTAATAAAGTGCATCCTGCTTAGTCTCAGTATTGAAATCCTCTCGCCAATTTTTTCCATTTACCTTCTTTGACTCATCCGTTTTAGTTGTTGTATTTTGCTCACCCTTATTTTGCGTCACAGTCTGCCCCCCGCTGCCAGAGCCTGGTATCTGACCAATTGTTCCATCCGGATTAAGACATACCATCTGCTGGCCACTGCCATCCATCATTGGAATTCCGCCATAAGGATTACAGTAATACGGGTTTGGCGCCTGCTCTAAACAATAACAATCGCCGCCACTTCCTGTAAAAACTCCATTGTTCCATCCGCTCTGATAAGTCACCTGTTGCGGCGGATTCCCACATGTGGGAATCCCTTGCTCCTGCTGCACGTTGCCATGCCGTCCCCTTCTTCGTCCCCCTTCTACTCTATAGCTTCCATCATCGGTTGTTCCATGGTGGTCATACTGTCTATATGGGTTATGCTGCTCATATGGATCATACAGCACAATGTTTGAATTGCATCCTGCAGAATTACATATACGACTCATGATTTCTTTCCTTTCAAAACAAAATGTTAAATGTTAAACGTTAAATGTTAGTGAATAAAAATTCCCCCCATCGGCGCCGTTGCTTGCACTCCTGCCATTCCCTTCAAGTCAACGACACAACAACAGCGCGCTGACTTGCAGAAAATGGGTTACAACAGACTGATTTTGATGATTTATTCCCCCCAACAACTGCGCCCTATACTTACATTATCTACCACGCACATACAAAGTTGCTAAGACTGCGAGAAAAACTTTCAAAATGCACATAGGCTTTTGAAAATATTGGGGTTATTTTTTTAGTCGCCCAGAAACAGAAAATCATGGAAAAGGCACAGCCGGTAAAAAATGAAAGCACCTGAAAAGAAGACCAAAACTTGGTTTTTCTCAGCAGTGGATTTTCAAACCGTGTCAGTGGTTCGTAGGTTGTGGTGAACTTCAGGCGAAGCCCAACATTTCGCCAAAAATATTTTCGATATACTCAAGGATATGGGCAATTATTCTTGTTTTTTACAAATAGATGAGCACCAAATCTTTTTCTGCCAGCTTTTTGAACTCACCGGAAAGGCCGCGGGTGGTCACAACATCTATAAAACCAAAATGTATCCGCTTAAATCAAAATTCCCCTAAAAAATGCCCCCTAATGTTGTATTCACCACGGGTCTCCCGCCAGTGCAAGCTGAGGCTCTAACGGTGTGTTCGAACACAACTCAGGCGGCAGATTGCCGCCCGTTGTTTGTGGTGGTGTTGAGGCTGCTAGTCATCCTATGTCTCTTAATGCGTTCTTCTTTTGCCAGGATAGATAATGGTCAAGCAGTGCAGGTTCACTCTTGCCTAGCTCCGCCTTGAGCTGCTCTATTGTAATATCCTGATGTTCAGGGTTCTTTTCCTTTTGGGCCTTGTTGTAGCGATCGACGCGCCTTTGAAGTTCCGCATCATTAAAGTAGATAACTACCTTGGCGTTTTTTCCGTCTTCGGATTTTGCCATGCTGGCCTCCATCGCAAGAACGTCCGCTACATCTTCCAACTTTCTATTCTCATTAAAAATTGCGATGTTAACGTCAATTTCCGCAGCCTGCTTGTTTCCTCTGTTTAAACCATCAAGCCCCATAAGAAACGAAAATGCAGGCCCAACACCGTAAGGAATTGCACCAACGGCCGTGTTTATAAATACCATACCTATCCCGTCAACATAGCCTTTCTCTTTCAACGAGTCCTCTTTCCAAGAATCCCCTCTCAAAGACATGCCATTGACAATCTGCTTCTGTATTTCGGCAAAATAGGATTCTGCATTGCCTGCGGGCAACACTTCAATCTTTGTATTGGGATACTTTTCGCCACGCCCATTGTCAAATTCTACAATATATCGGCCATTATCCTCATCTATCTGCTCTGAGTTAATGAGGATGGTTGGCGAACGGTCTGTTGCCCGAAGTTCTTCCATCTCTTTTCGACCCGGAGAGTTTCTTCGCGCCCCACCCTCAAAATGGAGGATATCCCCCTGGAGCAGAATGGCATTGCCTATCGACGCCTTGAGCAATTCATTCTCAAGAGCTTCGGTGTTTTCAGCTGAATTGAACAGCGCGGGAGAATTTCGTGCAGCTTCTGCAGTTACGGATGCCGTATGAGACTCGAGAATATTCGTCATGGTGGGACTGAGCTTAAACTCAGTCACGCAATAATGTTGATCTGCTTCCTTCGGGCGTGGTTGTGTCCAAGGCCCATAAACCTCTGCATTATAATACCCACTCTGGAGAAACGTCTGCATTGCATCGAGGTCTGTGCTCACCGACATCGACTGCCACAGTTGTGCTAAGGCTGCGACTTCCCAGTCTTCGGGGTTCTCTTTGTGCAACAACGCTTGAATTTCATTCCAATCCGCATTTTCCCAGTCATATTTGCCGTTCTCAAGAGGGACGAGCTCGGCTGCCAAGTTGTCAGTTATCTGACGTTTGGCATTGAAAGAATGGACAGTGAAATTTTCGCCATCTATCTTGAGATTGTAATGCCCTTCTGTTTCAAGCGCAGTGAGCTCGAAGCTAGGAGAATTGCTGGACAAGCTTCTCTTGCCGTGGTCTTTTTCGTAATTGAGATATGTCCCAATGATGTCGCGCTTGAGCATTTCCTGTTCCAAAAAGCTCGCTTGGGCTTTTTCTGTTCCCTGAAGGCTGTCATCAGTGAGAAGGTGGCCTTCTTTTGAGAGCTGCCCGTTGACACGACCCATATAGCTCCTGAGTGCTATGTCCATGACGGGAGTCATGCCGTTGTCACTCTCGCCATCATACCCCATGTGCAGAAGCTCTTGCAGCGCCTCAAAGTCTGTGTTTGCTGAACCTTCCTCGTCGATGGTTGTCGTTCTTTCCAACAACAAGGTGACAGCTTCCAATTCATGAGGCTTTAGGTCTTTAATGTCTTTGTTGAGTAACTCCTTCATTCCATCTGAATCCAGCTGCTCAACCAAGGCTTCGGCATCCAATCTGACTTCCTCCGAGGGAGGGGTATAATCCAGTGCAGCGGGGATAGAAGCCAGCTCCTTACGCATGGCCGGCAAATCATCCGGTTCGATGAATCTATTATCACCTTTCCCAAAGGCAGCAGCGAGTCGTTCAAAAGCACCTGGAGTGTCACGGAGAAACTCGCAAGCTTCGCGCAAGTCCTCAGACAAATTTTTGTTTTTCAACACATTTTCTATATCTTGACGGCTGATTTTGTTGTCTGGAAATATTTTGACAGGAGTAGATGTGCCTATGTTGCCTACATCTAGAGTACGAAAATTATCAGGGTCAGAAAGCTGTGTAAGCACATTCGACCATTGTCTTTCGTAGCTTAGCTGCTTGTGAATCTGCTCAAGCTCTTCTCCATACGTCAGTTCAGGCAGCGGCGCTGCCACGTCCTCCTTGCTGATGGTCCCACCTGCATCGTCACCCGCCGTGGCGAATTTTTCATAAGCATCTGGATTGTCAAGGAGAAACTGGCAAGCATCGCGCAACGCCTTTGGCAAACTTTCATTCTCTACGACCGCTTGCAAATCCCACTTGCCGATTTTGCCATCTCCTTTGCCTCCCCATTGCATTGGATTCCAATACTGTCCATGTACAGAGGCAGTGTCGAGAGACTCAAAATTGTCACTGACTTGTTTGGCTGCCTCCTCGTACTGCTTTTTATACATCGCATACTGTGTGTTTCTTGAAACTAAATATGTGGATTTTCGAATAGTTGTCATGTGTTTACACTTTCTGAAAAATAATCAAATAAATTAGGCGAATACAACTCATCCCCCATGCCTTACACCACCGGGTGCACTTCAGGTCATTTCCTACAAGTCAACAACGCAACAACAGCGTGCTGGCTTGCAGAAAATGGCTTACAACAGACTGATTTTGATGGTTTCCCCCCATCAATAACTGCGCTCTATACTTACATTATCCCTCTTGCGCTTACAAAGTTGCTGAGAACGAGAAGAAAGAGAGAAATATTCTGCAAGCAATGGAATTTCAAGAATTTCTAGACTGGTTTAGAACACCTGAGCCGTACAGGGTGCGGGACTTTCACATGCAGGCGTGCGCCCACAAAAAAGGCCCGGGAAAATCCGGGCCTTTGTGGGTTTGTTTATCTATTTTCTCAGGATTTAGGGCAGTTTCCCATTTCGGATGACAAAAACCGGGTTATAGAAAGTGGTGTTGCCATAAAGCACTTTGTCTCCAGAGAATTTTGGCACATAACCAACGTAGCCGGCAAAGTCAGCTTTGTCTGCAATGGAAAAATGCAGGTGCCTCCCCACACTTGTAGTCCCTGCCGTGGTGCCCATGATGCCGATTTTTTGGCCTTTGTCAACCCGGCTGCCCACCGCTATGTTGTTGGGCACAGAGCCCAGCTGAAGGTGCGCATAAAATGAATAGACTGTCTTGTTGCTGATGCTGTGGCTGAGGACAACATAAACGCCGTTGGCGGAGTTGTTATTGCGCTGAACAGACGCTACCCACCCATCCGCAGCAGCAACAACATCGGCTGAGCTTCCAGCAATGTCAATGGCTACGTGGTGGTCTCTCTTATCCGCTCTGGAGCTCCTGCTAGGCTCAAGAGAGCCCCAACTCATGTTGTTTCCTGGGTTTTTCCATGTGCAATAAGCACCCGCCATCGGATATTGCCACGAGCTGACGACAACCATGCCTTTCACCAAGTCATAGGCCGCCTGGGTGACATAGCCGATTTTCCAGGCCCTGTTGCCGGAGGCTGCCTTATAAAACACCTGGACATAGCCGCTGACCTTGGCAACAGCCCTCACATCGTCTCCAACATAAATGCTTCCATAGACTGCTTCACCTGGGCGGCGATAAACCGTCGCGGAAGCTTTGGCTGATGCTATTCTTTCACCGAAATTTCCAAGGGTTAAGCTGCTTAAATGGATATATCCGGTCTTTCGGGTGGTGCCGACAGGATAGGTGACTTTGGCATAGGGCTTGGAGGCGTTGGGGGCGATTTCGAAGAAATAAACTTCATCCAAGGCATAAATGGTCCCCAATCTATCCGCCAAACTGGATGTGGTATACACAGGGGTGTCATTCGCCGTGGAGCGGCAATAGCCTGCGGCATAAGCGGTGCTGGATAGCCCCGGGAAAACGGAGGCGGCCACGGAGGCGGCTACGGGCATTGGTACCCCTCCCTCGTCTTCGGCTTCCTCCAGTACCTCCTCCTCCTCCTCCTCATAGACAAGCTCCGGCTCCTCGGAAACCTCCATCACCACCAAGTCGAGCTTGGCCCCCCCTTTCGCTTGCTCCTCCTCCCCGCAGGCTGATGAAAATAACAATCCAAAACTTAACAACGCTATAAATATAAACTTCTGACAATAAAAGCTTCTCATGTGAAACGCCTTCTTCCTTTCAAAACACAATGTGGATGATTTAAAATTCCCCCCGCGCCCGCCGCCGCTTGCACTTTGGGCCATTTCCTTCACACCAACGACGCAACAGAAGCAGCGTGCTGGCTTGCAGCCCATGGCTTGCAACAAACTGATTTGGATGGTTTCCCCCCCCAACAACTGTACCTCTACACTTACATTATCCTTCTTGCGCTTACAAAGTTGCTGAGAATGTGAGAAAAACTTTTAAAATGCACCCCAACCCTGTGGGCGTGGCCTGGTGCCGTCGGTGGATTGGCTGCTTTATGGTGCTGTACGCAAGGAGGCTTTGCTGACTTCCCAAATTGAAGGAACGCAGGCCACGCTGGTGGACTTATTCAACCAGGAAGCAGGTTTCATGGTCAGCAACACCGACGAGGTGGCGGAGGTGAGCAACTATTTGCGTGCGTTTCGTTTTGTACAAGAGCAGTTGCATAACCCCAAAGGCTTGCCCATCAGCACCCGTCTGCTGTGCGACGCACACCGACTCTTGCTGGATGGCGTACGGGGTGCCGGCAAACAGCCCGGCGAAATTCGCCACTCCCAGAAGAAGGGGTGGCCGTTGCCGCAGCCCAGGCCGAGCACAACATTGTTGCCATTGCCGGGCTTATTTCCAAATCCACCCCCCCCTTCCTTTTTCGAAGAAGCTTTTTCATTTTTCATATTTTTGTCTGTTATTTTCTGTCATTACTATGTATGGGAAGGCTTTGAATGGTTGCGTTGACTGCGCACAAAAAGCCATCGGCATGCCAAATGGTCAGCCAAACCCGGCGGTTAGGAGTCAAGTGTATAAGGAAATTCTGGGAAAAATAACCTCCCACCAAGAGTTGAAGGAGGCGGAAATTTGTGAGCTCATCTCCGCCATCCACAAGGGAACCATCAATGAGGTCCAAATAGCGGGCTTTCAGGTGGCGCTGCTGATGAAGGGCGCGTCACTCAAAGAAATTGCATACATTGCAAAGGCAATGAGGGACAATTGCGTCCCGCTGAGGCCGAAGGTAGGGGAGGAGATGATGGACACCTGCGGCACAGGCGGCGGGCTTTCCACCTTTAATATTTCCACAGCAACGGCAGTTGTTGCGGCAGCAGCAGGCATTCTTGTCGCCAAACACGGCAGCCGCTCCATTGCCAGCCTTTCTGGCAGCGCCGACGTACTGGAGGCGCTGGGTGTAAACATTCACATGCAACCGCATGAAGCGGAGAAGATGATTGAGGAAATTGGCATTTCCTTCCTCTATGCGCCACTTTTTCACCCCGTTATGGGGAAGGTTTTGCCGCCGGAGCAGGACTTGGGCATTAAAACCATTTTTTATTCCATTATTGGGCCCCTCATCAACCCCGCATGTGCGCCCAGGCATTTGCTGGGTGTCTATAAGCCGGAATTGCTGGAAACCGTTGTTTTTGTGGCGAAGGAGTTGGGCTATACCAACGCCATGTTTGTGCACGGGTTGGATGGGTTGGATGAAATTTCCCTGCTGGGAAAAACACGCATTCACCACTTAAAAAACGGCGAAGTCAGCTCCATGGAAATAACACCGGAGGACTTTGGCCTTCGGCGCTGCGTGCTCGCGGAAATTAAAGCTGGCACACCCGAAGTGAATGCCGAAACCATTCAGGGTGTTTTTTCGGGAAAAATAAAGGGAGCAAGGCGCGACGCCATTGTCCTCAACGCCTCGGGCGCGCTGACGGTGGGTGGCAAAGCCGATGGTTTCAAAGCAGGAATTGCCCTTGCCTCCGAATTAATTGACAGCGGCGCGGCGGCCAAAAAGCTGCAGGAATTGCAAGAAATGTCCAACAGTTTTGCCAGACAACCATGAAGGCCCCTGCTTTGGAGCGTTTTTCCTCCGCCATTGCCGCCGAAAACGCGCGTGGGTTTGTCGCCGTCATTCCCGACATTAAATGCATTTCGCCCAAAGAAGGCGACTTGTTGCGTGGGCGCAACCCTGTGGAAATGGCGCAATTGCTCGTCCGTTGTGGCGCGCCTGTGCTCTCGGTTGTCACTGAGAGTGCGCGCTTTGGCGGAAGCACGGGGTTGCTTCGTGCCATTGCGCGGGCGGTGGAAGTGCCGGTACTCCGAAAAGACTTCATTCAAAACGAAGCGCAGCTTTTGGAAACGGCGGAATTGGGCGCAGCAGCCGTTTTGTTGATTTGTGCCATGACTGACGCAAAAACCCTGCAGTCCCTCTATGAAAAAACATTGGAATTGGGGATGGAGCCACTTGTGGAAGTCCACACGCCGCAGGAGATGGAGCTGGCGCGCGCATTGGGTGCCCGCCTCATCGGCATCAACAACCGGAACATTCTCAGCTTTGAGTTGGACGAAGGCGGGCCCGAGAGGACGGCTGCGCTTGCCTCCGGCAAACCCACGGGCGCACTTCTGGTGAGTGAGAGCGGAATTTTGTCGCCGGAGCATGCGAGGTTGGCCGCGGCCTTTGGCGCCCATGCCATTCTGGTGGGGACAGCCCTTTGGCAGGCACCAGACATGGAAGCCGCCTACCCGTCGCTGCGGGTTGCCATCCAAAGGGAAAAGACGCGCCCCATTGTAAAAATCTGCGGGTTGATGCGGGTGGAGGACGTGAGGAGCTGCGCCCGGCTGGGTGCGGACATTTTGGGTTTTGTTGTCGAATACCCACGCCCAGTTCCGTGGAATTTAAGTGTGGCACAAGCAAAGGCGTTGATGGCCGCCGTCCCCGGGACTCAAAAAACCTGCGTCGTTACCAGCGGGACGCCGGCGCATGTGTTGCATATGGCTGCCGAAACAAAGCCGGACATTATTCAACTGCATGGCAACGAAACGCTTGAAGAGGTGGCCTACCTCGTTGGCGCCTTGGGAAAGCAGGGCATAAAACTCATAAAAGCCCTTTTCCCCAATACCCCAAAGCTGGAAAAAACAGCGGCGGATTTCTGCGCGGCAGGTGTTGATGCGGTGCTTTTTGACGCGCGCACGCCAGAGAAAGCCGAACACAGCGGCTTAGCCAACTTGTCTGTCTATAAAAAGCTACAGCGCGCCCTCAGCTGCCCCCTCATTTTGGCCGGAGGCATAACCCCTCAAAACATAGCAGACATTGTCCGCCAAACCCAGGCGCCCATGGTGGATTTGATGAGCGGTGTGGAGACTTCCCCCGGCATCAAGGACGAAGCGAAGGTGAAGGCGCTTTTTGAGGCTTTGCAGGGCGTTTTGCGAGCGGGGGAGGCCCCGGGCCTTTGCCTGGCTTGAGGAATGACGGAAAGCCACTTGGAAAGTCAAACGTAGAGTTCCCAAAAAATTCATGCGAATATAACTCGTCCTCCGCATGCTGCCGCCGCTTGCACTTTGGGCCATTTCCTTCAAGCCAACGACGCAACAGAAGCAGCGGGCTGACTTGCAGCAAATGGTTTATAGAAAACTGATTTGGATGGTTTATCCCCCCTCAACAACTGTACCCTTATGCTTACATTATCTGACTTTTGCTTATAAAGTTGCTGAGAATGAGAAGAAAGAGAGAAATATTCTGAAAGCAACGGAATTCCAAAAGGCCGCGCCGCGCCCGCGCCACCCATCAACCACGTTGACACAGGCCGTTCGAAATGAAAAAAGAATGACATGACAGCTGAGCATATGAGGCCTGAGCCATTCGTTCCGAAGCTACAGTCTCCTTCGATGGGGCCGCCGTGGCCTTATCCAACCATTGAAGAGAGAAAACCCTCCCCTCGCGTGCATGAAGCCTTGGCATATTGCTTTATCGCCGGAGGCGTGACGTCTATGATTGGAGGACCCGTCTTCCTGCTGTGGGGTCAGGATGAGATACTCATCCTCTTCTGTTTGGCGTTTCTGTTCTATGGGCTGGTAGGTCTGCTGGTCGGAATAGCTGTCCTCAAGGCCTTGTCACAATCAAAAAAAGCAGAGCAGGAGGTGCTGCGTGAAAGCATCGGCTATTGGGGGCGGGTGCTGAGTGCTGTACAGTGCAGTAAAAAAATGCGCGTGGAGTTCCGGAAGCGGTGGGTTCACATGCGCATCCGTGTTGAGCTGTTTGCTGCCGCTTCAGCGAATTCGCAAACAATGCCTGTCGGAACGCAAACGGATAACAGCATTGCTTTTGAGTGGTTTATATCTGAATTTCAAATGTCGTATGTGCAGCCAGGCGGTTGGTGTGCGCTCTTGATTCATCCGCGTGACGCCTCGAAGGTGTTTCTCGACGGATTTGCCACCCAGGACGGTCAATTTGTCCCGAAGGAACACAGCCCCTAGACAAAAAGAACAGACCCAAACCCGTGGGTGTGGCCCGATGACTATGGGGTTTGACGAGAGCCACGTTTCTGTGTTATACGAAAACGAATAACACATCGTTTCTTTTGAGTCCGTGCCATGCCCCCTGAGCGTTGAGAAATGAATATCAGAATCGCAAACACGGAAGACATTGTGTCGCTCTGTCAGCTATATGATGAGTTTTTTAAATATAATAACGCTCTGCAGCCTTATTTTTGTGCTGACGCAAAAGAAAGCGGGCAATATCCCCGAAGTGTCATTGAAGGGAAAACGGGCGATATTTTTGTTGCAGAAATGGACAATGCGCTTATCGGCTTTGTTCATGTTGAGGAGGAAAAAACACCCCCCTACCCTTCTGTTGTCCAACATGCCTTTGCTTGCATCGTCGATTTTTATGTAATGGCTGAACACAGAAAACGCGGCGTCGGCAAAGCCCTTCTCGAAAAAGTGAAAGCGTGGGCAGTCAACCGCGGGCTTGAATACCTGGAATTGTTTGTTCTTGAAGAAAATGAGGCGGGAAAAGACTTTTATCAGCAAGCAGGTTTCAAGACGGCTTCTTGCACCCTGCGGTATGTCTTTGGGGAATGACTTTTTCCAAATTTTTCATGAGGATTGTCCATTCACCCAACTCGATGGGTGCCCTTCGGGCTATGTGTCTGGCCACTGAGCATAAAAAAGCCGACGCACCTTGAGGGTGGTCGGCTCGGTGGGTGAGTCTTGCTGCTTTTGTTTTATTTAATATGTTTCATTGGATCAACCGCCTTGCCATTTTCGTAGACTTCAAAATGAAGGTGATTCCCTGTAGAAGCTCCTGTAGTTCCGACTTCTCCTATTTTGTCACCTTTATTCACCCGCTGTCCTGGTTCAACATTAAGCTTTGAACAATGAGCATACATCGTGCTGTAGGTGCCGTCATCGTGTTTGATGACAATATGTTGGCCATAATCGCCGCCTTTGCCTCCGTTTTGGCTTCCGGTTCCTGCAAAAACGACCTCCCCGCTCGCTGCTGCTAGGATAGGTGTTCCCCCGGGTGCCTTAATATCAATCCCCGTATGCTCTTTCAAAACTTGCTTTATTGGGTGGAGGCGCATGCCGAAGGACGAGTTCATCGCATAGCCATCGACGGGATGCATTATCTCTTGGTCGTTATAATAAGAGCGTGTTTTTTCCTCTACAGTGCCCGCGCTGTCTGGCCTTTTATCGGTCTTTGCCCTTTCATAGGCACCCTTGAGTTTCTCTACATCCGCCTTTGCATCTTCGTGCCAGTTGACGCCTTGGCCTTCTTTGCCAACATTTTTGTATTTTCCAGTGTCAACAATGTCCAAGACAAGATTAGGATCCAACCCCTCTTTGTGAGCCAACATTCTCAGGTAGTTTTCAGCTTGCTTCCCCTCAGGTGCCTGGGTTCCATCGCCAACGTCTTTGTTTTTTTCATAAATTTCATTGGTTTCCAGTTGCTTTTCCCACGTTTCTTCAGCTGCATCGAGAGGAGGCGTGGCTGGAACAGGAAAACCCGTCTTCTCATCCTTCACATAGCCCGGCCATAAACTCATATCTGTTTCGGGCAAGTCAGGGGTATTCTCCATGCCTTCCTTTGAAATGGATTTCCCATTGAACAAAGTCCATCCGTCTGTGTAGTCTTCAAAATTTTCGATGAGAAAGTTGACAGCCTCATAAAGT
>Ga0209737_10001558_pt1 | contig 16343 bp, 8 predicted proteins | sample TergutCu122P3_FD_187284 | JGI IMG/M metagenome (GOLD analysis project Ga0209737, IMG submission 187284) | Cubitermes ugandensis P3 segment gut microbial communities from Kakamega Forest, Kenya - Cu122 P3 (SPAdes) (version 2) | ecosystem: Host-associated > Arthropoda: Insects > Digestive system >...
CCCGTTAACCTTTGCAAGCCTGATTCTTGGCAAAGATATACAAAAAATCAGCGGCGAAGCGGCTTTGACAGATAAGGGTGTAGATGCGCAAAACAGCATTACCTTAAAATACAAATCAGGCAAGATGGCGTTTTTAAGTAGCTGTATGACGGCATGGATGCCTAATACCGGAGTAATTTGCGGCTCTTTAGGGTACATAGTAGCGCACGACTTTTGGAAGTGTCAGCGGTTTACCGTTTGTGTTCGAGGTCGTGAGCCGTACGACGTATCTTGTTCGTTTGAAATAAGCGGTTACGAATATGAAGTAAGGGCGGCTATAAAAGCAATTAACGAAAAGCGTCTTTACTGCGACGAAATGACATGGGACGAGTCGGTGCGGCTGATGGGCGTTATGGATACCTTGCGCAATATGTGGGGTATAAAATATCCGTTTGAATAATGAGCAGTAAGTTAACAATGGTAATAAATAACAAAAGTTTAGAAATTTTAGATTATTATGTTATAATTAAATTTATTAATAAATAGCAACATTTTCAAAGGAAAATATGGATTGTAATATTTTTATTTCTTGCCATGGTAAGGGCGAACAAGAAGATATTAGTTGTAGTTCTTATAAAGAGGCGAAACGTCTTTACGAGTTCCTCTTAAGCAAAGGACAAAGGCCATTCTTGTGTGAACATGAAAAACCTAATGATTTTTATGATGAGATACAAAGGGCTATTGACTCAAGTACTCACTTTATTTTGGTAGCAAAAGATAAGAATTTATTAAGTCCTTTTATTAGAGAAAAAGAAGTAAAACCCTTTGTTAGTTTTAAGACGAGTAGAAGAAAACCCAAGCACGATTATAGCGTTATTACTGCATTCTTATATGGCGATAAGATAACAATAGATGATTTACTTAGTTTTGAAAATGTTTTTTCGTCAAAAAGCATTAAAGAAATTAAAACTGATGAAGATGAAAAAAAAGCATTTGATGTAATTTACAAAAACATAATAGATAGTGATAAGCAAATTAATTATATTACTGAAACTCAAGGTCCTCAAGAGGTACTTAGTCCGATTTATGCGGGATCAAGTCTAACTAAAAAATCTTTGAAGTATGAATTTGATGACCTCACACCTTTTGAGTTTGAAAATGTAGTTCATGATATATCAGAAAAACTTTTGGAATCTACATTGGATCAATTTGAAAATTATAAACATAATAACTTTGAAATAAGATGTTTGAAAACGAAAGATGCTATTATTCAGTGTAAAAGATGTAATAACTTTTCAAGTTTGCAATCATTTTTAACATTAGAACTTAATAAAATTATGCAAATTAAACCTAAAGTTGAAAGATATATTTTAGCTCTTTCAATAGAGTTAACGTTTGAACAAAAAAAATGGATAAGTCAGTTGTTTTCGTCGTATAATTTTATGGTTTTAGATTGTTGTGAGTTAAATAATATATTAAGTACAAATTACGATATTCAGAAAAAGTATTTTAAGTTGTTTTTGATAAATACAGAAGTTAAGCAAAAGACAATACGCAGTATTTCTAACAGAGCTGTTGATATTGTTTTTAAATGGGAACTAGATCTAAAGAAGTATGTGCAAAATTCTTCGTTAGATAATGCTATTAAGATGTTGGAAAAATATAAGTATTGTATGATAATTGGAGAGCCTGGCATTGGTAAAACAATGTTGGCAAAAGCTCTTGTATATAAGTACATAACTAATAATTTCGAACCTTATGTTATATCAAGTATTAAAGAAGCTTTGGATAAAAAAAATGCTGTTGACATGTTAGGGACACAACAAAATATTATTTTTTATTATGATGATTTTTTAGGAGACACTTGTCAAAAAATAAAAAATGAAGATCAGGATTTGATTAATTTTTTTGAGGAAGTTAAACAAAAAGAAAATATAAGATTTATACTAACATCAAGAAAGTATATTTTGTCAGATGCATTAAGTAAATCTGATTTTCTGAAAAGAGCAAGTAATGTGCTAAATAACAATTATTATTTGAAGCTCACTGATTATAATGAATTTCAAAAAGCATTAATTTTATATAACCATTTATATTATGCAGAGGCAAGCAAAAAAATAAAGAAAGACAATTTAGATACTATTCTTGACAAACAAAGATACAAACAAATTATTAATCATAAAAACTACAACCCGAGAATAATTGAATATGTAGTAGAAAATTATGAATCTGCTTCAGTTTACAGCCTGTTTGATTATTTCATGCAAAGCTTAGCAAACCCAAAAAATATTTGGGATAAGATGTTTGATGACCATTTTGATGAAAGTGAAAGATTATTTCTATATTCATTATCAATTTTTGAAAATGCAAGAAATATACAGACTTTTCAAGAAACATACGAAAATTTACTTATACAAAAAGGTATTATAGTAACAAATTTTCAAATATTTTTAACAAATTGTTTGAAAAAATTTGAAGGAGAGTTTACTCATATAGATGAAAGAGAGGAATCGACTTATGTTTCTTTTATAAATCCGTCAATAAGGGATTACTTGCATAAAAAATTAAATGATAATGAGGAAATGCTAAGTTTTCTATTTACTGCTTCAGATGTAGAAGGAGCAACATATATTTTCAATAATTTTAAAACAATGAAAACAAGAAAAGGATTTTTAATTTTATTTGAAAAAATAAAAAGCAAAACAATTCAAGAAATAGATACGCTTCAGAATTCCATCAATACTTTACTGAAATCTTTAAAGTTAGAAGATGATAGCAATACAGAAATAATTGAAAAAATATTAATGTTATATCATGAAAAAAGTTTAGATACAAAATATGCTATGAGTCCAATAAGTATAATTAATAATTTTTTATTTATAGAAAGGAAAGCGTTTCTTTCACATGAAAAAATATTTATAGAGATAATAGACAGATATACTAATATTAATTTATCTGTTCACACAAGCCAAGCTCTAGATAATTTAGTGAAACTGGTTAACCAAACAAAAAAAATAGGATTAGTAGAGCATTCAGAAATCATTAAAAATAAAATTGCATCAAGGATCAAAAAAGTTTTAAATTCTGATAAAGAAAAGATTTCTAAAGAGTTAACTAAAAGTGAACATTCACTAGATTCAGGAAAACAAGCGATGAAATATTTTTTAGGAAAACTTCCTATAGATGTTGATAATTTGAAAGCAGTGGATTCTTCCATTAGCTTAGATAAACAAGAAAAAACCCAAGAAGAAAACTTTAATGATTCTTTACAATCAAATTTTCAAGAAAAACAACACAAAACAAAATATAGAGAACCGGATATTGTTAAGCTTTTTGATTCATTAAAGGAAGATAGAGACAAATGAGTAAGTTGATTAAATAAATCAGCTAATTTAGTTGCGCAAAATAAAAATTTATGTTATTATATCAAGGCTAATAAAATTATTAATCTTTAAGGAGTTTATATAAAGTGGCAAATATTAAATCAGCTCAAAAGAGGATTTTAGTATCGGACAAAAAAGCGCGCGAAAATCAGATGATTAACTCGCGCATGAAAACCTATTTAAAGAAGTTTGATGCCGCGGCGGCGCTTGGCAATATAGCGCTTTGCGAATCGTTATTGCCGGAAGTTTCGGCTATTGTAGACGGCGCGTGCTCTAAAGGCGTTATACACAAGAACAACGCCGACCGCAAAAAAGCGGCTATGGCTTTAAAAATTCACGGATTAAAAACCGGCAAAATTACGGTTAAACAGACAGTGGAAAAAAAGACCAAAGTAAAACAGGAAGTTGTTTTGGTGACGCGCGAAGAAAGGCTGGCTAAAAAGCAGGCTTTAAAAGAGGAACAGGCAAAACTTGACAAAGAAGTTAAAAAGGCCGCAAAAGACAAACGTCCGACAAAACAGGAAAAAGTAGAAATGAAGACGGAAAAGAAAGAAGAAAAACCTTCAAGAGCGGAAAAATCCGCATCGGAAGGTAAAAAGAAAGAAGAAAAACCGGCAAAGGCGGAAAAACCTGCTGCGGATGCCAAAAAGAAGAAATAATTTTTTTACAGAAACCAAAGGCTGCGAAAAATTTCGCAGCCTTTACTACATTAATAATAAATTTAACCCAAATTTTTCATAAAAATAAAATATAACGCTCCCGATATACCTACTTTCAAAAATATGCTTCCTAAAAACAGCTATACAATAAATATTTTGTTTATGATAACAAAGATAGTTTGATTGTCAAATAAATTTAATAAATTGTTTGACAATCAAACTAATGTGAAGTATAATGTAAATAATTTTAAATCATCAAGGAGAATTTTAATGAAAAAACATAAATTTATTATATCTACCGATTCAAGCGCGGATTGTTTTAAAAGCTTTTTAAAAGAAAACAATGTTCACTGCATAGTAATGAAAAGAATATTAGACGGCAAAGAGATTGGGGAGCTTTACGATTCTGATGCGGAATTTGAAAATTTTTATGTTGAAATAAAAAATGGCGCAATGCCGACCACAACTCAGCTTAATTCTTATGAATTGCATGACTATTTTGAAAATATATTAAAAATCGAAAAAGAAGGAGATATTATTCACATACCGCTCTCAAGCGGTCTTTCGGGCTCCTGTGAAAATGCTAAGGTAACCGCTGCCGAAATTAATAAAAACCTCTCAAATAGAAAAATATATGTTATTGACAGTTTGCATGCGACGGCAGGTATGGCTATGTTAATTCACAGATTAATAGAAATGCGAAACGAAGGTTTAGAAACTCTTGCGGCAATAAAGAAGATTGAAAATATCCGCGATCATCAGCAGACTTGGGCTATTGTCAGCGATTTGTTTCATCTTAAACGAGGCGGGCGCATCGGCGGCGTTAAGGCGGCGCTCGGCACTTTACTTAATATTAAGCCTATAATAATAGTTGCGGCAAACGGAAGGCTTGTTATAGAAAATAAGGTTAAGGGCGACCGTAAGGCGGTTAATTATGTTTTAGACAAGGTAAAGAAATTGGGAGACGACGCAAGGCCCGATTTTTTAGATAATCCTATATATCTTTTCCGTACGTCGGGAAACGAGCGCTATGACTTACTTAAGCAGGAAATAAAACAAAAATATCCCGATGCGAAAATTAAAGAGTCTATTGTGGGTCCGATAATCGGCACTCATTTGGGATGCGGCTGCGCGCTTATTTTGTTTGAAGGGGCTAAACGCTTAGATTTTTGTTAATTTATATCAAATTTAAAGAGGAAATTATATTTGGGTAATAAAGAAAAACTCAATGAATTTTTTGTGTCGTGTTTTTATTCTATACTAAGCGCCGAGGAAAGAACTTTAGAATCTATTTCCAACGGTAAGCTTTCGCTTAAAGAAATTCATGTTATAGAGGCCGTTTTTAAGGCAAAATCTACAAATGAAAATAACTTTTCGACTATAGCTAAACTTTTGGGCGTAACGCTTGGAACTTTAACGATTTCTTTTTCTAAACTTGAAAAAAAGGGATATCTTGTAAAGGAACAGCACAAAAATGATAAGCGGATTTATTATATTGAGCCCACGCGCCTTGCGGAATTAATAAATGATGAACACGCGGCTTTCCACAAAAAAATGATAGGCGGTATTATTGAAACTGTAACGGAAGAGGAACTTGAAAATCTTGTAGGAGCCCTTAATATACTTAATAACTTTTTTAAGTCCCTATAAATCTAAATAAAAGAATAATCTGTTATAAAACAAAAAAGACTGTATTTCAAAAAAAGGCGGTCTTTTTTGATTTTTTGTTATGTGTTTTTTCCTGCGATATGATATAATGAGTATCAAACGAAAAAAATTTAATAGTATTGGAGTATTTTATGAGAGACAATTTTAATGAAAAAGCTTTAAAAAATCTTGGATATGTAGAGGAAGATTTTAAAAAACCGCTCGTCGGTATAATTTATCATACGAGCCAAATTCGTACCACAAGTTCCAATTTGGCGGCAATTATAGAAAATGTTCAAGCCGGTGTAATATCAAACGGCGGAAACGCAATAACTCTCGCGTGCCCGAATTTAGGCGGCGGAATTTTAAGCGGCGGCCGCTATCAAATGCCCGCAAGGGAAATAATAGCGGATGTCGTTGAAAGCTATTGTTTAGAGAACGGCTTTGACGCGCTTGTTTTAATAGGCGATGACAATAACCTTGGAGCGGGACTTATTATGGGCGCCGCAAGGTTAAATCTGCCTTGCGCTTATATCAGTTGTAAAAGCGGAAAAATTGCGGCTATCGGCGAAGTTTTAGGTATTTCGCTTTTTGGGAACGGAACATACAAAAGTTTTTCGGCCGAGAGATTAAGCCTTGCTACCAAAACCGGGAAAGCTGTTATGGAGGCGTTCAAAAAGCAATTAACAATCCGGCAGGTTATAACGGCGGAAGCTTTGAAAAACGCTTTAAAATTTAACCTTTCAACATTATCGTCTGTTACGGTTTTAGTCAGTTTGTTTGCCATAGCCTACGAATTGGATATCAGCGAAAAGGATTTTGGTCCGAATATCTTAAATCAAATTTCCGATACCACTCCCACTTTAATGGCATATTGCGAAAACTTCTGGGAAAAATTTGACAAAGCCGGAAAAGTTTTAGCCGCACTAAAAGAATTGCATATCGCTTGCGGGCTTTCAAATACAAAAAATATAACAGGGCAAAATTTGGTTGACATTTTAAAATCCGCGGAAAATTTGGATGAGGAATTTATACGCACAAAGGCTAAGGCATATGCGCCCAATAGTTCAATAGTTTTAATTAAAGGCAACTTAGCAGAATCCGGCGCTTATGTGAAACGCTTAAACTTCCCTAAAGAGCGTTTAACTTTTAGCGGTGCCGCAAAAGTATTTGACAGTGAAGAACTGGCTCAATACGCTGTTAACTCCGGACAAATCAAACAAAATGATATTATGGTTATTAAATTTGAAGGCGCCTTAAATACGGGGCTTAGAGAAATGGATTTTTATCAGACTTTAAAAAAGGCTAACCTTGAAAACATAACAATTATTACCGACGGCAGAATTAAAGGCGATTTAGCATGCCTAACGATTAGTTGCTGTAGTCCGGAGGGGTTAAAAGGCGGTTATATAGGCCTTATTCAGAGCGGCGATATGATAGAATTTAACATTCCGCGTTTTTCTTTTAATGCCAAGGTCTCGTCTAAAGATTTTGAAAAACGCATTAAAACCACAAACTTTCCGGATAAGCTAAGTAAGGGCTTTTTAAAGCGCTATGCGGAAAATGTGCAAGACAGCGTCAAAGGCGGCTACATTAAATAGCAGACTGATGAAAAAGGTCGTGATAGACGCAAAAACGGATTCTCGGCTCGGTCATGTAGACGAACTACAATCCCTTCGCCGAAAACCGCGTTTTTTGCGTCTCTGACGACCTTTTTGCTCAGTCTGCTATTTAATGTTAAATTTCAAATCTTCTTTTAAATTTCAAAATTTTGAAAATAGATTTTCAGAGGGTTTATAGTTTATGTGATTAGTTTTTATAAGAACAAGGTTGAATAAAGGTAAGAGTTATGCGGCATATAAAAATTTTTGATACGACATTGCGCGACGGCGAACAGGCGCCGGGATGCAGTATGCAGTTAAATGAAAAGTTGAATATTGCAAAGAGCCTTGAGGGTTTAAATGTTGACATTATAGAAGCCGGCTTTGCCGCGTCGTCAAACGGAGAACTTGAAAGCATAAGAAAAATAAGTAAGGAGATTAAAAACTGTGTAATCTCCTCTCTTTCGCGTTGCCGTAAAGAAGATATAGATTTATCTTTTGAGGCCGTAAAGTCCGCTAAAATGCCGCGGATTCATGTTTTTATAGCGACAAGCGAAATTCATTTAAAGCACAAATTAAAAATGACGCAAGATGATGTGATAGGCAGGGTTATTGAATGCGTAAAGTACGCTAAGTCAAAAGTCTCGGATGTTGAGTTTTCCTGCGAGGATGCATCTAGGTCCGACAGAGATTTTTTGTTAAAAGTAATAGATACCGCGATTAAATACGGAGCTACCACCATTAATTTACCGGATACCGTAGGCTTTTCGGTTCCGTGGGAAATGTACGATTTGTTTAGTTGCGTTAAAAATAGTGTTCCGGATATTGATAAAGTTACGCTTTCCGCTCACAACCATAACGACTTAGGACTTGCGGTTGCAAATTCGCTTGCCTGCATTTTGGGCGGCGCGACACAAGTGGAATGTACCTTGGGCGGTATTGGAGAGCGCGCGGGCAACGCATCCTTAGAAGAAATTGTTATGGCGTTAAAATTGAAAGAAAAGTTTTTTGACGCATCAACAAGAGTTAATACGCAAAACATTTACGATTCGGTTAAACTTTTGTATAATACTATAGGCTTTCAGATTCCGCCCAATAAAGCTATAATAGGCGACAACGCTTTTTCGCATGAAAGCGGCATTCATCAGCACGGAGTTATGGAAGAAAAATCCACCTACGAAATTATGTCCCCGCAAGATGTCGGGGTTAGGGACAATAAAATAGTTTTAGGTAAGCACAGCGGAAAACACGCTTTTTCCGAGTACTTAAAAACTTTAAATTATAATTTAAAAGATGCCGAATTAGAAGAATATTTTACTAAGTTTAAAATCCTGTCGGATAAGAAAAAATTTGTAACTTTAAAAGACATTCAGGCTTTAATAGATATAAAAAGTTTAAGCGCCGCCTCAGGATACGAGCTTGTTGACTTTAAAATTACCGCTTCCGGCTCCGAACAAAACAGCGCGCAGATTGTTTTGAAATTTAAGGGCAAAACATATTCGCAAGAAGAATTGGGAGAAGGCTCAATAGACGCAGCGTTTAAAGCGATTAACAAAATATGCAAGCAAGATTTTATTTTAACCGATTATTCTTTGCACTCGATTACCGAAGGCGAGGACGCGCAAGGGGAGGCGGTTGTTAAAATGAAATACAACAACGAAATTATAATTGCGCGAGGAGTTTCAACAGATATTATAGAAGCCAGTATTTTAGCATACATTAACGGGGTAAACAAAGGTTTGTTTTATAAAAGCCAATAAAGATACCAATATTGATTAATTCGCGGAGGTATGGTTGGAGAATTTAAGAATAGAAGCTTTAGATACGACATTAAGAGACGGCGCCCAGTGCGAAGGCGTCTCGTTTTCGCATGACGACATGCTGAGTATAGCAAAGTATTTAGACGACTTTGGAATAACATATATAGAAGCGCCGTGCTTTGATAAGTCGGATTTAGCGTTTTTTAACTCTGGTTTGAAATTAAAGGCCGCGCGTCTTTGCGCGTTTTCGTCAACCCGCAGAAAAGATTGCGATTGTAAAAACGATATAGGCTTAAATAACTTAATCGCCGCAAATACGGATACGGTATCAATTGTCGGAAAAACATGGGACTTTCAGGTTAAGGAAATTCTAAAAACAACATTAGACGAAAATATAAACATGATAGGTTCGTCTGTTAAATATTTAAAGTCCTTTAAAAAATATGTAATTTTTGACGCTGAGCATTTTTTTGACGCTTATTTAAACAATAAACTCTATGCGCTAAAAACCATTGAAACAGCGGTAAAAGCGTCTGCCGATTTAATCTGCTTATGCGATACAAACGGCGGAACGCATCCAAATAAAATAGCGGCTATTGTAAAAGAAATATGCGGCTTATATCCGGATAAAAAAATAGGGATTCACTGTCACAACGACAGCGATTTTGCGGTTATTAATACTGTTATCGCAGTTGAGAACGGAGCAACGCATATACAAGGCACATTTAACGGTATTGGAGAGCGCTGCGGCAACGCAAATTTATCAAGCATAATTCCTTATTTACAGCTTAAGAAAGGATATGACATTGTAGAGCCGAACAAAATGCAACTTTTGACGGAAACAGCCGCAAAAATAAGCGATGTATCTAATTTGACACTTTCACCGTATTCTCCTTATGTCGGAACAAGCGCGTTTACGCACAAAGCGGGGCTGCATGCCGACGGGGTTTTAAAAACGGCGGCATCTTTTGAGCATTTAGAGCCTGAGCTTGTCGGCAACGAACGGCGGTTTTTAATTTCCGAACTCTCGGGGAGAAACATAATAGCTGCAAAAATAATAAAATATTTTCCGCATCTAAAAAGTAATTTAACGGAACTTGACAGAATAATCTCAAAATTAAAAGAAATTGAAAATCCGGACTATTTATTTGAAAGCGCGGAAGCGAGTTTTGTCTTAAAAATCAGGAGGCTTCTTTTTGATTATAAGGAAGCGTTTAGCGTAGAAAGTTTTGAAACCAAGACTTCCGATCTTTCGGTTGACAAAACTCCTTCGGAAGCAAAAGTAAAAATTACCGTGAGCGACAAAACCGAAGTTTTTAATGCCTTTGGCAAAGGGCCGGTAGATGCTTTAAACGAGGCCTTTAAAAAAGCTCTTGTAAAGTTTTATCCCGACTTAAATAAATTAACGCTGACCGATTACAAAGTCAGAGTGCTTGATTCAAAGGCGGCGACAAAAGCTACTGTCAGAGTTTTAATAACGACTACAGACGGCGTCAACATTTGGACGACCGCGGGTGTTTCCGCAGATATTATCAAAGCCAGTTTTGACGCTCTAAAAGATAGTTTTGAATATAAATTGTTTAAATTTACTTCTGATTAAGAACGGCAAGTTCAAAAATGATACGCACGCGGTTGAATTATTCTTTTAGGCAAATTAAAGAAGTCTTTCGGCCTAAAATATAACTCTTGTAATATACTTAAATTTCCAAACCTCTTAAAGATTTTGTAAGAGGTTTTTTTTGTAAAAGTTAGTGAATTTTATCAATTTTGGAATGTTATTGTTAAAAATTTAACAAAAAAAAGAGTATTTTTTAATTGACTCTTGACAAGAGAGAAGTTTGGAGTTACAATAAAATTAGTTTTTTATTTTTTGGATAAGGTGCGGGCTTTCTGGGTTTTCCCGCATAAGAGAATTATGTTTAGTTTTATAAGAAAAAACAGAAAGTTAACGCTTCTTTTTCTTATTGCTCTAGTTACATCATTCTTTTTAGTATCATTTGCAAAAGACAGTAAGGTTGAGGCCGGCGAATATTTATACTTTAATGTTTTGCAGAGCAGCGAGGGATATTCAAATGTATACGCCGTTAAGTCGGAATATCATAAGGACAAGTTTATAAGTCATTTTGAAATAACGGGTGCTACTAAAGAAGAGAGAAATATTCTTGGAAAGGGAAAAGGAGAAATATCCGTTTATCATGTTTTAGATGTCGATATTGATAATTTATGGAATACCGGAAATAAAATCGCCTATGACAGTTACGACGGAGATATTTACGGTGCTGATTTTCAGAATCAAGAAATCGGCTTTGGTGCGGTCTACATTTTAGAAACTTTTTATGACGAAACGGGTAATCCCGAATACGAGTCATATTATAAAACGAATTTTTTAACAGGGAGAAATACGGGTGAGCCCTATTTATTATATTCAACGAACGGTTCGGCCGAGCGTGATATATCCATTTTATTATTTTATAAAGTTTCAAACGGAATCGGAAGTTGGAGCGATTACTTTAGAGTAAACTTTGATTTTTCTATACGAAATGATTCAAATGAATTGAATTTTAAAACCATAGGCCCTGAAAAACAATTCGAAAACGAAATTCCTGCGCAAAACGCGGGCGTTGACATAGCAAACGAAAGTTATGTTTTCAACGGATTTTATATAGATTATATGGGTAATCAGTTTTACACCACGACGGTATCAAGAAACGGCATGCGTGTAGGCATATATAATTTTATAGAAATTCAGCGTGTGTATTTTTCCGAAGAAGGAAAATATGAAATTATAAACGAAAATGCGTTTGGCGAAAAGAGAGTTTTTTGTTTGACTGTCGATAGGTATAAACCAAAGGGAATATTTAGGACTTTAGATTATAACTATATTTTTTCCGGCTTTACAATTTTTGAATGGGCAGAACCGCAAGGTTACGAATACAGAAGCTCTGTTGCCATAAAAATAAGTTTTAACGGCGGAGAGTTTAAGCCGTTTGACGGCGGATTATTAAATAAGTTGGGTTACTATCAAATTACTCTGTCGAACGCGTTTTACGACGTAACTTACGAATTCGCAATAGTTGCGGATATTAAACCGGAGTATAATTATCTCGCATTAAAGGCGCTAAACGGCTCGGTAACGGCCGGGAAATACTACTTTTCGGTAGAGGGAAATAGCGGTCAAAAGCGTTTATTCTCGCTTGATAATTACGATGTGGCTCGTGAGTATGCTTTTTCTATGGCAAGTTTGGCATTGAATATGGGCGACTATATTTCTCCGGAAGAATATGCGGATGCCATTAATATTTACGCGCAAAATATAATTTCAATAAAATACTATGACTTGAACCATGCAGGCTACGAGTTTGATGAAGGTATCGGTACAAAGGATACTTTATATTTAAATGACTTTACATTTAAAAACAGCGGAAGTCCGATGTTTAGTGATAAAGTATATTATTTAAGGCAGGAAGATTATCCTTACTTAGAAAAGCTTGATTTAGCTACGGCCTTGCAGTATAATGCGGACGTGTTTGAGTATGATAAACCCGTTTCTGCACAGCTGATAAATAGCGGAACATATTTAATATTAGACACAAATATTTTTGGAAAAGAATATTCTTTTAAAGCGGTATATGTTGTAAAAAATGAAACAAACATTACCATTGAATATATCTATAACGGTTTTAACCGTTCCTTGGGCGCTAATTCCGACGAAAGCGGCGAAACGGGAATTACGCCAAATGGCGAATACAGCTTTTCCAAGACTGTGGATGAGTTTGCTTTATCAAATTTTGCAAATATTTACGATAAATATGCGGTTGTGAAAATTAGTTATTTAAATTCGGAAATAGGTTTCTTAACAGCCGACTATTACACAGCAAACTACAACTTAAATAAAGTTTACAGAGCGGCAACTACCGGAACGGGCGTGTACTTAATAGAATGTTACGACAGAAACGGTTTCTATTTCTCGTTTGAAATTAATGTCCGTACTCCTTACGATAATCAAATTATACTTGAAAGGGGTAGTTATAGTATTGAGGCGGAAGGCAGTTCGGTTCTCTTTTTTGACAATACTTGGACTATTTGTAACATAGCCAAAGACCTGTCGCCTTTTTATTTTGAAACGATTAAAAATGACGACACATATCCGGATATGGATTGTATTTATTTTAATGATTCCGGTTGGTATATAATTTATATATTAGACGAGTTAGAGGACTTATTTGTAATATATTTTACATTTTTTGATAAGTAAAATCACTTAAGTTAGAAAACGTCTTTTTAATTTAGTTAATGTAAGTATATGGTAATGCGGTTACACATTGGTGTGTAATAGTATTACCTTTTTTTATTTTATAAAAATTAACTGCTTCGCAACGCTCCGCAGGCGTTCGCTCGATACAACTCGCTCGGCTCGCGACAAAAACTGCTTGCAGATTTTAAGGTAATGATAACCGGAAACAACAAAAAAACAAAGGCTAAAAAAAGTTTCGGATGCTCTGAATTTAGTTAAAATCTTTTCATTGTACTTTTTGAGGTTTATCTTAAACATTATACGCTGCATAAAATTCTGCGAATTTTATGCCTTTATTTTCCTTTAGCGAGAAAGTGTAAAAAGTTTTATATATGGTATTTATTAAAAAGGAGGTTTAAAATGAAGAGAGTAAAAATTTTAAAAAGGTCGATTTTTAGTATTATTGTCTCGCTTTTACTTGTTTTAATTTTCGGATGCCAGGGGGCAATACCTATTGTTCAAGGACCTTCGGACGATTCCGGCGATAAAGATTATGAGGAAAAAATTTATAAAGAGGATGAAGAAGAAACTTATAACGAGAATTATGAATATGTATATACGCCTGCTTTTGATGTTAAAAACATTCAATGCACCAAAGGAGTTACCTTGTATTGCGGCGACAATTTAGACGGTTACAAGGTAAACGGCTTAAAGGTAGACTTTTTAGAAGGCTCTTTGACCGATAAATTGCAGTACGGGACCGTAATGGTAAACGACGAAGTCTTCGGCGAAAACTTTTACAACGGAGGAATATTAAAAAGCGCTTACTATAACAATTATTCCGCCGATTACGAGTACGACAAAAGCGGAAAATTGGTTTCAATTACGGACAATGTCGGCAGCGGGAACACATATAAGTATTATTACGACTTTGACGGCAACTTGAAATTAATTATGAAAAAGAATAATTTCAACGGTGTGTATGAAGTTTGCAAAGCTTATATCTATGGCTTTGAGCAATACGATATAGATTATAATAAAGGGGAAAATTATTATTCCGAATACACCGACATCAGAAAGGAATATTTCTATAAGTATTGTTCTAAAGATATGTTGTATCAGCTTTATTATGCTGGTAAAAAAGAGTTGGCTAACGGAACTCAGTATGTTGCGGAAATCGATTTTGAAAACAAGAGCGGCAGTATTTTTATATACGATAAAAACGGCAAAATTACAGACAACATTTACGGAGATTTAATAAAAGGCAGTCAGATAATTAACGGAGGCCTAAGAGCAGATGATAATGTACTTTTTTTCATTAATAAGAGAATCTATGTTGTCAAAGAGGATGAAGCGGTATACGAATATAATTATAATTATAACGGCAACCGGTATTTAACCAAAAAAATAAACGGAAAATATAGTTACACATACGAATATATTAATAATTATATGGTTTCCGAGACCTGTGTAGGGCCTGAGAATTTTACATACACGATTTCGTATATTTTTGACGCGGAATTTAACAGAATAGGTTTTTATTATGACAATGAGATATTTTTCTATAACGTAAACATTCTCGGAAATGTGGATTCTATAATAAACGCAAAAGGCGAGACGGTGGTAAAATATAATATAGATTTATTCGGCAATATAAATTACTATATTAAAGAGAAAGATATCTTTGATATATACAATATTACACCAAAAATTTCAGGGCCGAAAAAAGACGATATAGGCTTATATAATTCGTTTATATATAAAATAAACCAAAACTTCATGTATGACAGGCAAGCCAAAAAATATCACATTAACGAAAACGTTATTTTTGACGTCGAAACTTGCGCGTTTACTAAATCGGTTAAAAATGATTCGGAGTGGGTTAATTTTTTTAATGACCCCGTAAATACTTACATTGCTAAAATGAGGCAAAAACAAACAAGTCTGGATACCGTTGTAAGAGAAAAAGTGCAGTCTTTGATTGCCGAAACCTTATATATTCAAGATATCAGTAGTTACATAAACACAATGGTTTGGGGGCTTAGCGATTATTCGCGTATCGCCGAGAGCGAAGCCTACGAAAACGAGGAGACATTGACCTTTGAAGAATTCAGCGAAGCGTTTTTATCTTCCAATCCGAATTTTTATGATGAGCACGATATAGAATTTTTACTTGCTTCCTTTCCAAACTATAGAACCCTTTATAACATGTATGGCGGCGATTCTGTTCAATTCACAATTATGATGATGTATCAGCAATACTTAATAGATCAAGAAACGTCGACTTGTAATTTATCTTATAGAGAAGATTTTGACATTTTGGCGGATGCCACTGGAAAAAGCGCGGGAAGGGCCGACATCTTCACTTCGACATTGGGGGATATGGGTAAAATATGGGGCAGTCAGATTTATTTAGTGGCTAAGGATACAAAGTACGATATTCTAAACGCCGAAATAAGGCGGCAAAATTTAACTGCGCTATCCTTTGTTTACGATTATAACGCAAAAGAATATATAATGCCGTATACGGGCGAATTTGTATTTTGCGGTCACTTTATATATTGTAACCGTTATATAACTTACGATACAAACTCGTACGGAATTGTGACATTTAATATTTACGAAAATTATAAAGAAAATTTTAATTATTATTTCGGTAATTTATACAGCTACGATACCGAAAAATATATCGGCGTAGTTGAGCCGATACGGTATAAAGGCACCGCGTTTACTTTGGCGGAAATAGCCGCAAGAGCGGCGGAAACAACCTATGAGAGTTTAATTCAAGCGGATTACAGTTTCCAAGGCGGAATAACTACTACGGCTTATAATTATTACTACTACAACGCGGAAGCTGTGGAAGAACTTAAAAGAAATAAAGACAAAAGTTCAACTGTTTTTGGTTATAATTCGGAAGAGCTGAAAGCAAAGATGGATACAGGTTATTATTTAAGCAACGAGAATGGTCAAACGGTTTTTAAAGAACAAAAAACCGGCGACGAAATTGACATAGGCGAAATGCTGACTAAAATTGCCATAGGAACGGCCGTTATAGTAGTATCGGCTACAATTATAGCGGC
>Ga0209737_10001559_pt1 | contig 16342 bp, 12 predicted proteins | sample TergutCu122P3_FD_187284 | JGI IMG/M metagenome (GOLD analysis project Ga0209737, IMG submission 187284) | Cubitermes ugandensis P3 segment gut microbial communities from Kakamega Forest, Kenya - Cu122 P3 (SPAdes) (version 2) | ecosystem: Host-associated > Arthropoda: Insects > Digestive system...
CACCTTCTCCCAGTCGGAGACGCGCATCGCATCGTCCCGGCTTTCCTCACAGCTTTCGTTTGCCCGCGCGTAACATCCGGCACAGCGCAGATTGCACGCCGAGACGATGCTCGCAATCAGAAATGGCGGGATGTGCGTGCCCTGCTTTTTCTCATAGAATTCGCGCTTCTTCGCGGCGCGTCTGAAATCCGCGCCCAGCTTAAGTATAAACGCGCGGCCCCTTTTATTGTTCAGATAAAATCTCGTCGCCGTCTTCGTGATGTTCGATATGCCTTTATTCATGAACTTGCTTAAATTCATCGGTGCGCGTCCCTCGCTTATATGATGTCGAGCACCGCCTCCGCGGTATAATCCACCTGCTCGTCGGTGAGAAGCGTGTGCAGCGGGAGCGTTATCTCCTTTTTATAAAACTCATACGCGTTCGGGAAATCTGCGATATCATATCCCATATTTTTATACGCCGTCATCATGGGCAACGGCTTGTAGTGCACATTCGCGCTGATACCCCGTTCGGCAAGTTGTTCGATAACGCTGTTCCTCGAACTCTCGTCAAAGCCGTCCACCGTGACGATGTAAAGATGATGCGAGCCATAATAGTGCTCGCCGGCATGGTTCAGCGGCTTGACCTTTGTACCCGCAAAGTGCGAATCATATCTCGCGACGAGCTCTTCGCGCCGCGCCGTTAATCCCGGCAGACGCTCCAACTGGACCAGCCCCATAGCCGCGGCTATATCGGTCATGTTGCACTTGTACCCCGGTATCTTTATATCATATTCCCACGCGCCGATACGCGTCTTCGCGAGCGCGTCTTTGTTTTGTCCGTGCAGAGAATAGAGCTGAAACTCGTTGTATAGGTCGTCCGCAGCAACGCCGCCGACGTCGCTGAACGCGATAGCGCCGCCTTCGGCGGTTGTGAGGTTTTTGACGGCATGGAACGAAAAACACGCAAAGTCGCTCAACTGCGCAACGTTTCTGCCCTTGTATTTTGCCCCGAACGAATGCGCGCAGTCGCCGATCACCGCTATCCTGCCAAGCCCGCTCTGAATCGCGCCCGACGGCCTAAACAAATCTCTCTTGCTGTCGATCACCCGTCTCAGCGCATCGTAATCTGCGGGAATACCGCCGATGTCCACGGGTATTATCGCCTTGGTGCGTTCCGTTATCGCACGCTCGAGCTGTGCCGCCGACATTCCGACATCGCCGGGGTCGATATCTATCAGCACCGGATGTGCTCCCACATGTTCTGCTACACTCGCCGACGCCGTGTATGTATACGCGCTCGTTATCACTTCATCGCCCGGCCCCACGCCCAAAACACGAAGCACAAGCTCCATCGCGGCCGTCGCGGACGCAAGGCACGCCGCGCGTCCCGTTCCGCAGTGGTCCGCTATCTGCGTTTCAAATTCCTTTGTCTTTGGGCCCGTCGTTATCCATCCCGAGCGCAAAACGTCGCCTACGAGCTCTATCTCCGCTTCGCTTATGTCGGGCGGCGAAAAAGGCACCTTCATTTGGGACATACATCTCTCCTTGCTGCCTGTTTTGTAGGGTCGGGGTTTTCACTCCCGACCCCTTAGCTTTCTTTGTTGATCAATGGGCTCCGTTTGCCTCGTTTTGGATGAAGGTAGGCACCATCGACTTGATCTTGTCCACGACCTCATGTTTGTTATTTGAATACGCAAGTTTCTTAAGCTGCGCCAAGTCCTCAAAGAACAAGTCCTTGTCGATATCCCCCGCGTTTCCGATAAATATCTTCTTTTGCTCGGTATCGGTTATACCTTCCTCGGACAAAAGAAGCTCCTCGTAAAGCTTTTCGCCGGGACGCAAGCCGGTAAACACGATCTCGATATCTTTATAGGGCTGGAATCCCGCAAGCCGGATAAGATTTTCGGCCAGATCCAAGATCTTGACCTGATGTCCCATATCAAGAACGAATATCTCGCCGCCTTTGGCTATTTCGCCCGCACTTATAACAAGGCTAACCGCCTCGGATATCGTCATAAAATAGCGTATTATGTCGGGATCGGTTACCGTCACAGGCCCACCCGCCGCGATCTGTTCCTTAAACAGCGGTATGACCGACCCGTTTGAACCCAGCACGTTTCCAAACCTGACAGCGACAAACCGCGTCTTGCTCGTCTTGTTCATCGCCTGGATGATCATCTCGCACACGCGTTTGGTCGCACCCATTATGCTGGTGGGGTTGACGGCTTTGTCCGTCGATATCAGCACGAACGTCTCTACGCCGTATCTTTCGGCAGACTGCGTTGCGTTAAACGTTCCGCAAACATTATTTTTAACCGCCTCTTCGGGGCTCGTCTCCATAAGCGGCACGTGTTTGTGCGCAGCGGCGTGAAATACGATTTCGGGCCGCGCCCTCTCAAAAAGGCTGTCTATCTTTTTGCTGTCGCGCACCGACGCTATGCAAACCTCTAAATCAAGCTTTTCCCCATATTTCATGCGGAGCTTTTGTTCCAGGTTATAGACGGTATTTTCATAGATATCGATCATCACCAGCCGTTTTGGATTGCTCGCCGCAACCTGTTCACACAGCTCGGCGCCGATCGATCCGCCCGCGCCCGTCACCATGACGACCTTGCCCTCCAGATGGACGTTGCGCGGCGCATCGAGATCGACTTCCTCGCGTCCAAGCAAATCCTCGACCCGCACGTCTCGCACCCGCGACAACAGGTCTTTGCCGTCCGATATCATCTTTGTGTAGTCGGGCAGCATGCGCATGTTGCACGTCGTCTTGGAGCAGATATTCAGTATCCTGCGCCGCTCCAACTCGTCGGCTGTCGGGATAGCGATGACCAGTGTGTCGATATCGCACTGGGACACAAGCGCGGGGATATCGTTTGTGCTGCCCATTATCTTTATACCCATAATCGTGCGCCCGACTTTTCGGGGGTTGTCGTCGACCGCGCACACGATGTTGTAGTCGGTGCTGGGATCTTTAAATATCTCGTGCATCAATGTGGACGCCGCATCGCCCGCGCCCACGACCATGACCCGGCGGCGCTGTCTGCCCGAATAGGTTATGCGTGTGTTTCTGAACATGCGGTAGGTGAGGCGGATATAAAGCGTCAGCGACACCGCAAACAGAGACGAGATCAGATAAACCGAGCTCATTATCTGTTTGTTGCCTTGGTATATGACGAGCGTGATGATCACGAACGCCGCGACCGATAATCCCGACGCCAGCACACAGCGGAAGAACTCATAAATCTCCGCGTAACGCCACAGGCTGTCGTACATGCCCATCATGACAAACACGATAACAAAACACATAACAAAAAGAATGCAACTCGAAAAGAGCAGGCTGCGGTATTCAATAAGCGCAATCCTGCTTGAAATCGCGATCCACGTGATGAGATACGCAAAAACAATACACGTTATATCCATCAACAGCAGAATTCCGCGCCTGTTACGCTGTAAAAATCCCTCTTTTTTCTTCATCGCGCACCCAAATAAACTTATTTCTTTGACACACTTAATAATTACTTTTAATAATTATTATACCTTTTTATAGTGGAAAATTGCAAATGGCAAATTATTCGCGAAGGGACAATAAAACATTCAACCACATAAAAATAGCATGCAAAAAGCGCCTGAAAGGAAAGCTTCCTTTCAGGCGCTTATATTTTAGTGTCGCTATAACAACGCGTTTTTAACGTAAAGAAGTATCCACAATTATAAGGACTATTATGACGATCCCCGCGACAATAAACATAATACCGCTGCTTCGCATCTTCTTGAACATTTCTATGTCATTCGGAGAATCCTTCTTTTTGACCACGATCGAAGATATAACCATAAAAATGCCGCATATGAAAGCCACGGCCGCGAGAATAGCCCAAAAAATATTAATCACAATACTTTTCCTCCACAATAAATTCTAAATCATAAGCTGATGCCGAGATGCGAATCCAGTCCATTTAAGCATCATATCTAACCGCGTATTTGCCAAAATTCTTGTTGTAATAGGGATCCCAGCCGTCGCCGTAAAACTGCGGCCACTTGTCCTGCAATATCTGTTTTTCTCGCTCCACGCGCTCCTTTTTTTCGCCTTTTTTGTCGTATCCCCGCGACATCGATTCGTAGTGATACGCCTCGGCCACCGGGTTAAAGACAACGAGATATTCCTTGTCTCTCAGTTTAAGACACAGGTCCACGTCGTTAAACGCCACTGCAAGCTGCTCGTCAAAACCGCCGACCTCGTCAAACGCCGACGCCTTTACCGCAAGACACGCCGCCGTGCACGCCGACATGTTGCTCGCAATCGCAAGCCTGCTCATATAGCCATCGTGTGCGCGCGGAAAAAACGGACACAGGTTCGCCGCGCTGCCGTCTATACCGACGGCGATGCCACCGTGCTGAACGGTGTCGTCCGGATAAAGCAGTTTTATCCCACATGCGGCAACGTTGTCTCGCTGGGTAAACATGATCATCTCTTCGATCCAGTCAGGCGATATGATCTCGATGTCGTTATTCACAAATATCAGATGCTCGCCCGACGTAAATCCGCGCGCAAAATTGTTTATCGCAGAAAAGTTGAACTCACGCTCCCATTCTACTATTTGTATATTTTTATAAGCAGCCTTCAACTGTTCGTAATATTCAAACGTCTCGGGTTTTGTGCTGTTATTTTCACAAATTATGATCTCATAGTTTTTATATGTGCTTTTCTCTATAATCGAGTCGACGCACTTCTCGAGGTCGTCGCGGTGATCGCACGACGGAATTATTATCGACACAAGCGGCTGTCCGATAACGTCGTATATAACGCGCATCATCGGAACAGCTCTGGAATAAACCACCTCGCCCTTAAGCCCTATCCTGTCGATGTGGCTCTGCACAGCCCGGCGCGCCGCATCATAGGCATAGGGTTTGTGTGAGATGTCGTCGGCGACCGAACCTCGGTGAATGCGCCAATAATAAAGCGGTATCGGTATGTGATGTATCTTTTCGGCAAGTTCCGACACCCTGAGCGTGAGGTCGTAGTCCTGGCTTCCGTCGTACGCGGCGTCGTACAGCCCCGCTCTTTTCGCGAGGTCAAACTTTATAACAGAGAGATGGCATATATAGTTGCATCCTCTTAAAAAGTCGGGCGAATAATCGGGTTTGAAATGCATCGATTTGCTGTCTTTAGGTTTGTTTGTAAAAAGCGCCTCGTCCGAATACAAAAAGTCCGCGCCCGTCTCGTTTATCGATTTTACAACCTCAAAAAGCGCGCCGTGCTCCAGCATATCGTCGTGATCAAGCAGCGCGATGTAATCACCCGTCGCGAGTGCGATAGCGGCGTTTGTGTTGCCGGCTATGCCCTCGTTCTTTTCGAGTTTTTTATAAATTATGCGCTCGTCGGTCTCGGCATATTTTTTGCATATCGCCCCCGCGACGGCATTGTCTCCATCGCTGCCGTCGGCCAGGCAAAGCTGCCAGTTATCGTAAGACTGCATGAGCACAGATTCGATCATATCGCGCAAAAAACGTTCGGGCGTATTGTAAAGCGGCACTATCACGCTTATCATCGGCATATATTCAAAAACCGTATTTTTGTGCTGTGCGCGTCTTTCCTTAGTCAGATAAAATTCTTCTTTGAGACGGCGCAGCAAAAAATAACGTTTGATGACGTTCTTTGCCGCAAAAACCGTCATGGAAAGCCCCTCGTTTTTGAGCATCCTTACAGTTTTATACGTGAGCCTAAAAACCCTATTCTTATCCACCCATTCCGGTATCGGCTTTATCCCTTTGTACATTACCAAATCCTTAACAGTTAATGAATAAAGCGTACCATAAAAAAACATTTAGAGCAACTGCTCCCGCTCGTCAAATTTTTGTCTTTTCATTTTATTGTTCCTCCTCCCAAAACAGGTTGTTGAGTGTTTTATCAAGCGCTTTGCAGATAGCTGCGCACAGCCGGATAGACGGGTTGTACTCGCCGAGCTCGATCGCGTTGATAGTCTGGCGCGCAACGCCCACAGCGTCCGCCAGATCCTTTTGTGTCATGTCTTTTTCCGCTCTTGCGGCTTTGAGCCTAAGATTCTTTGCCATCAGCATTATATGACATATGATAATGTATATCTGTCAAAAGAAGAGCAGCGAGTAATTTATAAGCTGCTCTCCTCATTTTATCGGATGTATGTTATACTGATTTATCTTTATTAAATAGGTAACAAATATATGAAGCGTTTTTCTGTCCGGATTTTAAATATGATAATAGGGCTTGTTTTATATTCGCTCGGAATCGTGATCACAATAAAAGCCAATATCGGGTACGCTCCGTGGGAAGTCTTTCACGCCGGGCTTGCAAACACAACGGGGATGAGCATCGGGGTCGCATCTATAGTCGCGGGAATAGTGATAGCAATAATCGTCACCGTTTCGGGCGAAAAGCTTGGACTCGGGACGATTGCCAGCATGATTCTGACCGGCGTTTTTATCGACGTCATTTTAATAGTTGACATCATACCGACGGCGGAGAATTTAATAGCCGGTATAATAATGCTGATCGCCGGGTTGTTTATCATTTCCCTAGGCTCATACTTTTACATAAAATCGGCGTTTGGCGTCGGGCCACGGGATAATTTAATGGTTGTGCTGGCCCGAAAAACAAAACTCCCGATAGGCCTTTGCCGCGGAATCGTCGAGTTGCTGGTGACGTTTATCGGATATATTCTGGGCGGCATGGCCGGTATCGGGACAGCTATCTCGGTAATCGCTATCGGGTCGTTCATTCAAATAACGTTCAGGATCTTTAAATTCGACGCCACGGCGGTAAAGCATGAATCGTTGAGGGAATACCTTTACGGCTTTGCCCGGCAAAAGAAATTAGATGGGGTTTTAATTATGATTAAGGGAAACAAAGTTGAATTAGTCCCCGCCACACTTGACGACAAGCAAAAGGTATATGACTGGTGCTTCAACTCCGAAACCACAAAATCTCACACCGGCCCGCCCGACTATCCCGAAAACCCTATCTCGACACGGGAAGATTTTTTTGACGATTATCAGGATTACTATTTTACCGGTTCTCGGCCCCAAGACGGCAGAGGCTTTATTATACAGTACAGCGGGAAGCCTGTGGGTTTTATCAGCTACGCTTCTTTTCACGTGAAGCCACACAAATCCGAACTCGATATCTGGATGAACAGCGAGGCAAACTGCGGGCAGGGTTTCGGCACCGACGCCATCGTATCCCTCGCAGAATATCTGAATAAAAACCTGGGCGTCGATGAATTGATAATGAGGCCGTCCGCAAAAAACACAAGGGCGATACGCTCATACGCAAAGGCCGGATTTGAAGCATCGGGCACATCGCCAAGCGATTACTTATTGGACGAATACCTATCTGTTTACCGCGACGGGGATTACGGTCCGGGCGGCGATGTGTTGCTGGTCAAGCGGTTTGACGCGTAAGAGCTCACTCCTAATGCCTAACTAAAAAAGAGCCTATCGGCTCTTTTTTTATGACGGCGCTAACATAATGCTGTGTGTTTTTCGGACACGAATTTTTGCGGCGTCGCTGTCCACAGAATATCTCGTTTCGGCATTATTCATCAAAGGCTCGCCATTTAATATGTTCTGCACCAAAAAAACAATTACCGTCGCCATACCGTTTGCGTCCTGCTTGATCGTTCCGGACATTTGGTTCGTATCAATCGCGGCAAGCGCCTGCGGGGTCGCGTCGATCCCTACAACAAGTATTTTTTTATCTTTACTCTCATTGTATCCAACTTCCTGAAGCGCCTCGATCGCTCCGAGCGCCATTTCATCGTTGTTTGCGATAACGAGCTCAATCGGGCTGTTCCCGGTAAAGGGATGGCTTTCAAGCGCCTTTTGCATAGCTGATTTTGAGAGCTCGCGCTTCCAGTCGCATATTTCAAAGCAGTCGGGATTGTCCGGGTCATAATACTTGAGCTTGGGCAGATCCAGCGTTGCCAGCAGTTCGTTCGCGTGCTGCACGGCATGCAGCGTTCGGCTGTTTGCCTCCTCGTTCGCAAGCTCGCCTCTAAACATGATATAAGATATCTCTCCGTCGCCGTTCACATCGTGCGCGGCATAATTATCTTTAAGAAGCATGAAAATCAACTGTCCCTGCAAAATACTCGCATCGTCCGGATTTGTGCCCACATACGCGCACTTCGCATAGCTGTTGACAATGCCGCTTGAAATTTCGCGGTTGAAAAATATTATGGGAATATCATCGTGCTGCGCGAGACGGATCATGTTCAAAGACGCGTCCACCGATTCCGGCGATACAATATTTATAATCAACAAATCAGTTCCATCGGCAACAGCATCCTCGACCTGCTGGCTTTGGACCGATTGATCATTCATGCCGTCGTGAAACGTCAACGCCACCTGCAAATCACTGAACCGCGTCTCCATTTGTTCGCGTATATTGCTGATATACGCGTCGGATAAATCATAAAGGAAAATATCCACCCGCAGTTCCGCCGCCTTCGCTGATTTTGCACAAGCCGTAAATGATAAAACAAACGCAACTGTTAAAAGGATTGAAAAAGCCTTGCGCATTTCCCGGGCCTCCATTCTTTACCCAATATTTAGTCAAATTATCGATGTGTTCGAGCACACCTCAATTGTGCTCGAGCACGGTTGTTAACTTTAAGACTAAAGTATATAAAATAACATGTCAATGGAAAACGGATATTTTCTATGAATCCGCCAATTCACCGCATCGTATCTATACAATATACACAAGGTTAATATCCTGTTTTTACAGTATATGGTATTTTCGAAGCGTTGGCCTTCGTGGCGCTTCCAATATATGATGATCGCTCAGCTTGCTCAAACTGAGCGCGAGTGTGCACAGTGTATCAATGAAAAAAAGAGCCTTTCGGCTCTTTTTTTGATATTAGAGGATAATACAGACCAGTCCGTTACATCCGTCGTTGATCACGCGCTCGAGTGTTTCCTGAAGTTTCATGCGCGCGTCGGCGGGCATTCTGTACAGCTTATTTTGCAGACCCTCGTTCACAAGTTCGTTGAGCGACTTGCCGAAGATGTTGGAGTTCCAGATATCGATCGGATTTTCTTCAAATTCCTGAAGCAGATATTTAACAAGCTCTTCCGACTGTTTCTCCGACCCGACTATCGGGCTCACCTCGGTGGTGATGTCGGCGCGCAGCATGTGGATCGACGGCGAACTCGCGCGCAGTTTCACTCCGTATTTGCCGCCCTGCTTTACGATCTCGGGCTCCTCGAGCTTCATCTCCTCGAGCGTCGGCATCACGATACCGTATCCCGTCGCCTCGACCTGTTCAAGCGCGTGTTTGATCTTCTGGTACTTCTGCTTGACGTTCGCAAGATCGACAATGCAGTTCATGAGGCTCGCTTCGTCGGTGATCGAGAGCCCCGTCTCCTCGCCGAGAATCTTATAGAACAGATCGGGCTGCAGCTCAACCGAGATCGTCACGCGCCCGTCGCCGAGATCGGTATCGGTCCGCGCCGCGCTCTTTACGTACTCGCACTCCTCCACCACAAACAGGCGTCCCGGAACATCCCTCATGCGCTCGATCTGTGTCGCGAATATCGCGAGCGAATCGAATACCGACGATTTAAGCCAATGCTCTTTTTTTAAAGTGGATATCCAGCGCGGCATATCCACGTCGATCTGTTTTACCGGGAACTCGTTCGTGATGATCGAGATTATTCCCTTTATGTCGTCTTCCTCGATGTCGAGGCAGTTTACCGGCAACACTGGCACGTCGTACCGCATACTCAGTGTATTCGCGAGTTCCTGGCTTGCGGGAGTGTGGGGCTCTACACAGTTGAGCAGAACGATAAACGGTTTGTTGATGTGTTTGAGTTCGCTTATTACCCGCATCTCGGCGTTCTCGTAATCCGATCTCGGTATGTCGCTTATCGAGCCGTCGGTGGTGACGACCACGCCGATAGTCGAGTGGTCGTTGATGACCTTTCGCGTGCCCGTTTCGGCGGCGACGTCAAACGCGACTTCGTCCTCGTACCACGGCGACACGACCATCCTCGGTGACTCGTCTTCGTAATGACCGAGTGCGCTTGGGACGATGTATCCCACACAGTCGATCATGCGCATCCTGAGGCTTACGGTATCCTCGAGATTGACGGTCACGGCCTCTTCGGGAATAAACTTGGGCTCGGTCGTCATTATCGTCTTTCCGGCCGCCGACTGCGGCAGCTCGTCGGTTGCCCTCTCGCGCACTATCCCGTCGGGGATATTGGGCAGCACAAGCTTTTCCATATATTTTTTGATAAACGTCGATTTACCGGTGCGGACCGGACCCACAACGCCTATGTAGACTTCCCCGCCCGTGCGGATCGCTATATCTTTATAAATATTACTCATTTTCTGTGCCCTCCAATCACTCTACTATCGGGATAAGCAGCATCGATTTTTGCTCCAGTATCCCGTCGGTGATGTTGTTTTCCTGGGCAATTTCGATCGGCGAGGTGTTGAACGTTTTCGCGATTTCAAATATATCCTCACCCTCATCGGCATAGTATATCGACAATGCCATATCAGGACGTGTCTTTGGTTTTGATGTATCGGCGGATACCGATATTACGGCAGGCTGCTTTACGATGTCGATCACCGAACCGTAAAGCGTGCCCTCTGCCTTGAATGTGATCGTGTCCTCGGCTTCCGAGCATTCAACGCCGGTGAACAGCGCGTCGAGGTCATAATACGGTTTTCCGAAAGGCTGTTCGACGTCGACGTCAAATTCGAAGGGCTGATCCCAGCTCACGATATCACCCGCGGCATCGCTCAGGAAATAACTGAGCATCGACGACAATCTTACCGATACCGCGCCGCTCTCGCTGACAAACGACGCGCCGACCGGAGTAACATAATAGTCGATGAGCTTCGCGCCCGGGGCGGGCTTCTCTATCGTTTGGCGGACGGCTATCGGCTGCGACACCTCTTCGATGTTTCGGATAACAGAGACATTTTCGGCTGTGATGTCGAGCTCATACCTTGTCGAGAATGCGTCGTTTACAAGCGTGGCGCTTCCATTTTCAAAGGTGCGCACATCAAGCGCGCACAAGACCGACGCGCCGACCACGTTTGCTTCTTCAACCTCCGCGCTTGCCGAAAGCACCGACACCGATACTATCGGAAAATTGTCCTCGCTCATCCCGTCGGCCTCCGCGACCTGATTGAAGGGCAGGCTGAACGCCGCGCGTTTTACGCGATACTCGTCTTCGGTGGAGACGTCGAGCGCGACCGACACGTTTACCGCGCCCGACACGACGATGCGCCCGTCCTCTACGCTCACCGTCTCTTTGAGCGCCTTTGCGTCACACCGCAGTATTGCCGGCGCCTCGCACCCGTCGAAATCGACAGACAGCGGTTCGTCGAGCGTAAACTGCTTTTCATCGATGCCCGTCTGGCGCATGAATTCAACTTCTCTCTGACGCTGCTGGGCGCCGTCTCCCGACACGTCGCTGACAACTTCGGTAGCCTTTCCCGACAAAACCTTTATCTCAAGGTTTGCCGCCCCGCGCACGTCGATGCGGCGCTGGTTGACTGCCCTGCAGTTGAGATAAGAGATGCCGGCGTCGCACATGATCGTGCAGTTGTCCCCGACCGAATCCTTTAAGTCTATCTGTTTTGAGTAGGGCAGCTTTTGGGTTGATGCAAACAGTCTTTTGTCGTCGTTAGACTGATATATCACCGTAAGCCGCACATACCCGTCGACGGTAGCCCTGGAACCCACAGCGAGTTTCTGCACCACAACCGGCTCCGCCTTTGCCTTTACTATTTTAAAGATCTCGGGTTGATAGTCGGGAATTGTAAATTCCCCTTCAACCGGCTGTTCCGCGGTGATGTCGCACAACAGCTCGTTGGTTCCGAGATAGTCGGTAGCCGCATTTAATTCCATTTTAGCTTTTCCCCTTTCAATTTAGGCGCGACCTTTCTTGTCTAACTATATTCCCGTTATAATCGCCGTATGCAAAAATCCGGACATGATTTTTTCCTAAATAAAAGCATGGAAGGTGAGGAGAGTAAAAACCCCGCAAAAACGGGGTTTTTACTCTCTTTTTCACACTATTCCAGTAAATGTATATAATAAACCAGGCAAAAGTGAAGCGGTATATTTCGCTTTTGCTCAACAACAGCATAGATACGGAGGGATGCTATTTGCAGGTTGTTGTGTTCAAAAGCCCGAAAGTACTTAGCGGAATATTGAGATTGCTATTCAAGATCAAAAAGGTAGAGGAAGAGTAAACAAAAAAAGAGGGGGTCTTGAACTGACCCTCTTTTTTGAATCAGCAACTAAAAAGTTGCACTTCCTTAGCTCCTAGCTCCTAACTCTTTGTACATCGCGCAATAACTCTTGTGGCGGCTTTGTTCTATCTTCCCGCGCTTGAGCGCGTCCAGGACCGCGCAGTCCTTCTCGACGGTGTGCGAACACCCCGAAAAATAACAGTGATCGCGGTAAGGCGCAAAATCCGGAAAATACAGCGCCAACTCGTCGGGTTTTATATTTATATCTCCGGCAAAATCCAATGCCGAAAAACCCGGCGTGTCCGCGATCAATCCGTCTTTAAAGTCGTATAGCTCCACAGCCCGGGTCACGTGCTTTCCCCGGCCGAGCTTTTTGCTCGTCTCTCCCGTCTCAAGCATCAAATCCGGACACAGGTCGTTTAACAGCGTCGATTTTCCCGCGCCGCTGTTCCCGACAAAAACCGACAGCTTGCCTTTGCACATCGATGTCAGCTTTCCTAGTCCTATCCCCTTAAACCTGCGTATCTCAATAACCGAAAACCCCGCCCGCCTGTAGATACCAATAAACTCGGCGGCCTTTGTGATATCTGTTTTCGTCAGCACTATTGTCGGCTTGATGTCTGCCTTGCACGACATCGCGATCAATTTATCGAGCACCAGAATATTGGGGCTGGGATCAACCGACGAAACCACAAGAATCAAGTTGTCGGCGTTTGCGAGTGCGGGACGGCCAAAAGAGTTTTTGCGCTCGAGGATCTCGGCTATTACATAGTCGCCCGACTGCCCCTCAACGACGACGTTATCCCCCGCTAAAGGAGTGATGTCGTGTTTGCGGAATATCCCTTTTGCCTTGCATTCCAAGACGCCTTCGGCGGTTTTCACATAGTAAAAACCGCCGATACATTTTATTATTATTCCGTTTCGAGTGTTGTTTTCGATAAAGATTACTCCTCGTTTGATTAACGTCCCGCGCTGTTCATTATCTCAGTCTTCGTCGCTGCTGGCGATCAAACGGCATCACATCGGGAAGCTTTGCCGCTCCGTATGGCCATGTTGTAGACCCGGCCTCGAGATCGCGCCCCGGCTCTGCATTAGAAACCGAAAATGATGCATATTCATATGAATTGATCATTACCTTAATTACGGTATTGGGCTTATCGACCGCAACTGTATATACCAATGTCGTGGAATTGGTGTAGTTTTGCGTATACACCGTCTTGCCATTCACCGTAATTTTGACTGTATAAGCGGTTCCGTCCGGGCTGTTCGGCAATATTATCTTCAGCGTATAGTTCTTTACAGCCGGACCGTCGCTCAATACCAGATCGATAGGCGTAGCGGAATCGACCTTTGATCCGGGCGGGAACCCTTGTTTTATTATCGTATCCTTTGGCTTGTCGCTGGGTTCGCGGGTCACCGTTCCTCTTCTTAAATTGTTCTTTGTCAACTCAGCCTGAGCCTCGGTAAGCGTCATGCCGACCACATCGGGCACGACAGCTATAGAACCTCCCGGATGAACGTTTACAACTATCGTGACAGTTCCCCCGCCTTCTACAACCGTTCCCGCCTCGGGAGTCATCATAACAACTACGTTGGGTTCGTAATTAAGGTCAGTTATCGTTTCCTGCCTTACTGTGAGCCCGAGGTTGGACAAAATCTGCCTCGCTTCTCCCGATGCCATTCCGGTGACGTCAGGCAGCGTTACCTCACTGGGCCCGCGACTGATATACAGCGTGACTTTGCTGCCCGATTTTACTTTTTTGGGCGGCAGCGGTTTTTGGTCGTACACTTCCCCGATTGGCTTTGAACTGTAATCTTCTACAGGATCAAAGTCAAACATATAATCCGGATCGCTCTGTGCCTTTTCGAGTATGTCTTCGTATTTCATACCTCTGAAATCGAGCAAATCTACGTCGGGGTTTTTCGGCCCCAAAGAATCGGTCATATACAGAACCAAAACGAGTGTACAGAGAATACACGCCGTAACAACCCCGATAATCAGATAACTTGATATCTTAGGCCGTTTTTTGCCCCTGCGTTTTTGGGGCGGTCTCCTCTGAAAATCGGGATGTGCCCCCCTATCGATCCTTTCCCGCGGATCAAGGCGGCCCGTCTCTCTTTCGGCACGCTGTGTTGCGGCGGCGCCGAAATATTTGTATTGAAAAATGATTCCCGGATTCTTTTTAAAATCGTCGATATCACGCAGCATCTGCGACGCCGACTGATATCTCAAAGACGAATCCTTCGTCATAGCCTTGATCGTAATTTCCTCAAGGCCTTCCGGGATATCTCCGACAATTTCGCGCGGATATACAGGCTCGTCGGAAATCTGTTTGATGGCTACTTGAACCGGCGTATCGGACTCGAAGGGCAGCGTGCCTGTCAACATCTCATACATCATAATCCCAACGCTGTAGATATCCGCTTTGGAATCGGTGATGTCGCCCTTGGCCTGCTCGGGACTTATGTAGTGCACCGAACCTATAGCTTTGTCGGTTATCGTCCTGGTCTCGCTTCGGGAAAAACGCGCGATACCGAAGTCCATAACCTTTATCGAGCCGTCTTCAAGCAGCATGATATTTTGCGGTTTGATGTCGCGGTGAACGATACCGCGGTCGTGCGCATGCTGCAACGCGCGCAAAATCTGCACGATAAAGTGAACGGCATCTTTCCACCCAAGCGGTTTTACGGCGTCGATATATTGTTTAAGAGTGATCCCGTCGATAAACTCCATAACAATATACTGCACCGTTTCCGAGAAGTTGACGTCAAAGACCCTGACGATGTTTGGATGCGAAAGCAGGCCTATAGCCTTGGATTCGTTTTTAAACCTGCGAACGAGTTCCTCGTTATCTAAAAACTCCTCGCGCAAAACTTTTACCGCGACGACACGGCCTTCCAAAAGATCGTTGGCCTTATAGACGTTGGCCATACCGCCCACGCCGATAAGATCAGTGATCTCATACCTGCCGTCCAGTCTTTTACCCATTACTTTGTCCATACTTCTCCTCCATCATCCTCTTCTAACCCATCTCTATATAAACGTATATTATATCGATATTTCTTACACCATTCTCGAAAAATCTTTAAGTTAATTTTATTTACATCGGCAAAGCCGTTCCTTATTTATTCTTTGGTTTTGCTCACTCCACGTTTGCGATAACCACGGTAATGTTGTCGTATCCCCCTGCTTTCACGGCGCTTTCTATAAGCTGTTCGGCACACCGGTAAAAATCGGTTCCCTTTATAATAGCCGCTATCTCGCTGTCTTTCAACATGTTGGAAAGTCCGTCGCTGCACACGACAAGCGTATCGCCTTTTGCGAGTTTCTGTTCATTGTAGTCGAGCCGGGTTTCAATATCAACGCCAAGCGCGCTGGTAATTATATTTTTGTTGGGATGATTATACGCCTGGTCGGCAGTGATCTTCCCGCAGTCAAGTAGCTCCTGCACAATCGAATGATCCTGCGTGATCTGTTTCATGCTTCCGTTCTTCGGCAATATATATGCCCGGCTGTCTCCCGCGTGCACGATCTGCGCCTTATTCCCGCGCACAACAGCCATAACTAGCGTAGTGCCCATCGTCATATGATGATCGGTCTGTTGGCTGTGCTTTAATATCTCGTCGTTGCACTGCTTTGCGATAGTCAGCATGAATTCCTGTATTTCCTCTTCGGACAGATAATCCGGAACCTGCTTTATTATGCTCTCGGACAAAAACTCGGCCGCCATCTCGCTCGCGACCCCGCCTGAAGAAACACCGCCCATACCGTCGCACAAAACAACCCAATGCGTGTCGTCGCTAAGCCGTCCAGCTTTATAATAGTCCTGGTTTTCGTCGTGCCTGCATCCGGGATGGGTGCTTGCGGTCATCCTCAAAACGTTTTCTCCTTTCGCCTCAACTGTCCGCACGCCGCGTTGATATCGCTTCCCAGCGTGCGCCTGACTGTCGCATTTATTCCCCTGTCCGTCAATTTCGATTTAAAATCGTGTGCATGTCCGCGCGTGGCATAAAACTCCGGGCCCCTCGCCCGATTTACCGGGATCAGATTGACATGCGCGTTCATTCCCGACAACAGTTTCGCGACGCCGTCCGCGTCGGCAATACTGT
>Ga0209737_10001560_pt1 | contig 16341 bp, 22 predicted proteins | sample TergutCu122P3_FD_187284 | JGI IMG/M metagenome (GOLD analysis project Ga0209737, IMG submission 187284) | Cubitermes ugandensis P3 segment gut microbial communities from Kakamega Forest, Kenya - Cu122 P3 (SPAdes) (version 2) | ecosystem: Host-associated > Arthropoda: Insects > Digestive system...
CTACATCCATTTATCAGGTGAAATAAGCATAATAACATCAGTTCTTCGGCAGTCTTTATGCTGCGTTGACGTTCTATTACTCAAAGTTCAAAACACTTTTTTTCCCAACCGTCAGCCAAAAATGGGAAAACTTGAGGGATTATACCGGCTGATAAATATGGTGAAGGCGGAGATTCAGTCTCGTTTTGTACTGTTATCATATTATATAATAATGTTAGTGAACCAAGCATTTTAAGTTAATGCATATGTGGTAGATCCCACCACAAGTACTCATCATCTACTTGTCCCACTTGCACTAAAATTATATGCAGTGACAGCGAATAAGATTCAAAGAGAAACATTTGGAAAATAATCATATCTATCACTTCTGTTGATAAATGGAGATTGTATGTGAAACTTAGGATATATTTGAATAATTGCTGTTTTAATCGTCTATATGATGATCAATCTTGGAATCAGAAGCGAAGCTGTTCATCCAGAATGAAATATTGTTTGGCAAGTTTGAACTTGTCTGGTCTTATATTTTGGACTTTGAAAATTCAGTGAATCCATACAGTGACCGTAGAGCAGCTATACCAGGTTGGCGCATTATTGCCATCATGGCTGTTTCACCTTCTTCAGAAACTTTTGAATGTGCTAGCCATATCATGGTGAAAGGCATTAAGAAAAAAGATGCTCTCCATTTAGCATGTGCTATAACAGCGAAATGTTAGTATTTTCTGACTACTGACAAGAAACTGTTGAACAAAAGTTTTAATGAAATAATCATAGTGAATCCTTTGGATTTTATAAGGAAACTTGAGGTTTGAAATGAAATCAGACACTATTATCAGAAACGAGGGCATGAAAGCATTACTTGACAATTTAGGTATGGTTGAAGCCGAACGATTTATTATGCTCATACAAAAAGAACCATTTGACTATACAAAATGGCAAGAGGATTTGTTTGAAGATATGAGTATTGAGGAAATACATGAAAAAGCTGCTGAGTTGTGGCTAAAGAATCGTGGATAAACCACAGGAAATACAAAAGGAGGGTATAAAAAACTCAGAATGTAGATCTCACCACAAGCCTACCTTTCCCTCTATTTGCGACATCCCCCTGATACACAATCATTCCCTCTTCCTCGTAAGCTCTCTCAAACGTTGGTACCATCTCAAGCACCCTTCCTTTTACGATACATTCCCCTGCAACCATATTTGCTGCAGGAAGTGTCGCATTACCACCGATTGTTAGCCTCCCTCCTCGCATCTCAACTCCTGCAAAACATCCTGCACTCCCGTGAATGGTAATCGATCCACCAGTCAAGTGCTCAGCAGCATACTCCAGAACATCTCCCATCACCTCGATGCTACCACCTCGCATTCCACGTTTCTCTCCACGATATCCTGAACCGCAATAATCGCCAGCATTCCCCTGACAGATAATCGTTCCTCCTCGCATCTCGCGTCCAAGCCAGGCATCGGCATCTCCACGGATCTCAATCATGCCATTCCGCATAAAATTTCCGCAATGCATTCCAATATCCCCCTCTACGATGATCGTACCAGAACTCATATACTCCCCAACACGCTTTACCCGGCTCCAGTCTCCACGAAGTATGAGTGTTACATTCTCTGGAGTATTGACATTCCCATCCTTACGAACAACACACAAGTCCAGAAGGGAACGTTCTTTATTTCCCTCATAAACCATTACATGTCGACTTCCAATAAAATTCTCAGGAACAATCTGCTCAGCCTCTATTGGCAGAAATGGCTTAGCTCGTGGCTTCAATGTCAGGGTAACCCGCATTATTTCTCTTCCTCCCACTTTCCCATCCGTTTAAGAGGGTACCCCCTTGTTACATACTCATCCTGAACAGGATAATTGCGAAACTGCACAGAGTAAAAACGCTCAAATATCTCAATGAATCTGGGATTTTTTTCAACATCATATGCAGACGGTACCTTCGCATCAGACCAGAACGTTTTATTTTTAACTTTTTGTATTACTTCGCCGTCCTTGCACACAATAATTCCCTCTTTAATCGTGTACAGAGTCTGTGAAAAGCCTGAGATAATATCCTCATACTCAACGGAGGGATCCATCTGCTCAGGCCAGATCGGATAGATCGAAACATCTGCGGTTGCGCCTACAGATAGATGTCCTTTTCCTTCGTCAATAATGCCAAGTGCTCGAGCTTGTCCTGCCCGAGTCATCACTGCAATCTCCTCAAAAGAAAGCTCACGTTCCAGTGTTGGAAGTGGAGCACGTTTTCCAAGATCCTTATGTACTGTTGCGATTTGCTCATCTCGATACACAGCACTCATAAGCAGTGCAATAATTTCTGGATACTTCACAAATGGAGCTCCATTTGGATTATCAGTCGTCAACATGCATTGCCAGGGATTTTTTATAGAAAGAGCGAGCTCAAGACCGATTGCCCACATAATACTGCTAACCAGATTTTTCCTATCATAATATACAGGAATTATACCAGCACCGGTCTCCAGTTCCACATCGCTATTGGTCCATTTGTTGTGATGCAATGTGTACAAACGAAACTCCATCGGTCCATCAGCAGTCATCGTCATCGTCCTACCAAACATCACCTGCCCCATGTCAATACAGATATGAGGCCGATTATTCACAGCACCAGCGATCGCTTGAGACTCAGAACAAAATGTCCGCCATGTACTCCCTCCATATGAGTGGTATTGGATATGCGTCATATATAGTGTCTGACGTTTATCATTCAGGTCTGATGGAATATCCATCGTTTCCAGAGTTGTTGTATAATTTCCAGGCATCCCAAGATTATTGCAATGCAGATGTACAGAATGAGGAAGATCTAAATGCTCATTTGCTTTTATTGCAGTATCAATAATATCGCGAGGAGTCACATCCCAGTTTGGAACTGATTCATCCAGGCTTGCAATATCATCACCAAACCCCCATGCTTCACTTCCGCCAGGATTTGTCAGTTTTACACCAAATCCCTTCACTGCCCGAAGCATCCATGCAAACAGTCCTGCTGCCTGGCGATAATCACGCTGGCCTGCTGCCTCAAACAAGTTCCAGTTTCCATCAAACAAAACATTTGCAGCCATATCCTGTAGAGGTGTTGCTGCAAACTCTTCGTGAGTGTGCCTCGCTTTCAGAGGAGCCATAGCTCCTTCAAGCAGCGTTGTATATCCCATCCGACTATATCGATAACTGTTTCCATATGTTGTTGGAACCGTATACCCTGACGTTGGATACATTATTCCCTGTCGCGGCGTGCGACCAGCCCGCATATCTTCCGGGCTCATATACCTGCCAACATTTACCTTTGCTCCGCAGACATGGGTGTGAGAATCAATACCTCCTGCAAGAGTAAGTGCACCATTTACATCTATTACCATTGCACGCTCTGAGACTTTCTCAACAATCACCCCATTTGAGACGCAGATATCAACTCGTTCCCCAGAGATTCCTTGGATAGGATCCACAAGATAAGCATTTTGAATCACAAAATCCTGGGATGCTGTCATACACCCATCTCCTCCTGTAATCGTGCATATATCCGCGAAAAGATCTCATAATCAGTAGGGTGGGTTGTGCAAGGTAAAATCTGACGCACGTGCAGAGGAATGCCATCCATTCGATATGCAGTTCCAGATGCATCAATTCCATTTACTGCTACTGGAATCTGCACCGTTGAAAGATGAGTCGTCGCACTCGGATAAGGATCGATCAAGACTGTTGGAATCGAAGCCAGATGTTCAGAACATGCACGTGGAAAATGAGCACCAACATCACTTCCAACAATCACTGCAGCATCAACCTCACGACGTGCCAGAAGATCAGCACTTGTCGTCTCTCCAGGATTATAAAATGCAATGCCGCGGGAAAAGTCAACGCCAAATGGATATCCTGTCATCCAGGTAAACACTTCATTAGATCCGTACACATTCCAATGCCCCCTCATAGGAGCAATCGTCCACTTCGTAAATCGGTTCAGTTCATCTATAAGCTCAATTGCATTACGGACATTCTTGTACTTCCCTCGGCTCATAGTAACCCCAAGACCGAAAAATGCTGCTCCAAACTTTGCACCCTTAAGCGCTGCGGCGATCTGCATGAGCCGCATCTTTGAGACTCCGGCAACCTCATCAGGTACGACATCCTCGCGTCCGCGAACAATTGCGCGAAGTGCTGATGTAAATGCATAATCCCCACCAGGTGCTATTTGAATAAACTCATCTGCGATATCAGCTGTTTTTGTTCTGCGCACATCAATAACAACAACCTTTCGATCCCGAAATGCATTATTCATAAAATAGGCATCGACATAGGTGCTGTACTTGCTCATGTGACGTGGATGTGCATCTGTTGGATTTGCACCCCAGTATAGTATAACATCAGCACGATTCTTTGCCTGCCCCAGAGTGCAGCTAGGATAACCAACTTCTTGAACCGCCAAAATAGATGGACCATGACAAACTGTGCTTGTTGAATCGATAATACCACCGATAAGTTCGGTAATATACACGCCAAGAGCCTGTGTTTCAGTCATCGAACTGCTCCACCCATATAAGAGCGGACGATCTGCATTTTTCAGGATATCAACACAGTATTCAATAGCTTCATCATAGCTGATCTCATGCCATCCATTCTCATCTCGCTTGATTGGCTTTGAAAGTCTCCCAGTATCTGCAAAAAATTTCTGGGCACCAAGTACACAAGCGTTCTCGACTCCAGTAATCTTTCCATCTGTGACTGTTACCTTGAGGTCATCACATAAACAACCACAGAGCGGACAGATGGCATCTTCCACAATTCCGTTTAATATCCCTCCGGAATTGTGCATTACTTACCCACTCCGTGATAAGGAATTCCACCACAGGCAGCCATTAACTCAGGAACCGTCATAATTGATTTGTCAGTTGCTACCACGTCTACAATAATGCTTTTATAATGAGGCATTCCAGTACTGCACGTGTCTCCGGGCACGAGATAATTAGCATAAGGTCCGAGTGGAATAAATGCATTTCCTGCAACAAGACCTTCATCGGTATGTGCAGCAAGTACAACAGAAACATCCTTATCTACTTCATGTGCTGTCACTTGCACATGCTCACCATCTCCAAGCAGGAGCTTCATCATATCCATAGGATGAAGAAAAATAATTGCAGTCTCAAGCATATAGTCACGACTGTTCTTGTGATCTACATACATTCCCTGCGCGACCGTACGTCCGGTATTAATGAGTACTTGAATCATATTCTCTCCATCTCATTCACTAGCAGTATCCTCACATTCACATTGCAGACACTCAAGCACCTTTGCAATATGCATCGCCTGATTTGGACAATATTCTTCGCAGGTCTTGCATCCGGTGCATTTCTCATCATGCAACACTTTCATAATCCCTGCCTCAGCACGCATAATGACCTCATCAGATGTTACGGTGCCCTTTGATGCAAGAATGGGATCTATCTCCTTATTAACAGGACAGGCAGTTGAACATGTTCCACATCCAGTGCATTTTCCTTGATTTATCAGGAGATGAAATGTAAACTGCATATAGGTGCCATCCCCACGCATACGTTCAATAATATCTCCTGATGCAAGTACACCTTCTGGACATATTTCAACGCAGAGTCCACAACGAATGCAATGACCTTGGTAGATAACAGGCTTCCACAGACCAGTGTCATCGACTTTCAGCACCTCTATTGCATTTGGAGCGGGACAGATCATCATGCAGGAAAAACAGTGAGTACAGTGTTTTCCAGTATTCAATGGAAAGTCTCTGAAGTGTGCTGGTTTGTCAAGTGGTTTTGTTTTTGCACAAAAAAAAGATCGAATCCACTCAGCTCGAAGCATCTGGGTCAGGTAAGCAGACAATGATGTCATAATATGTCACACAATCTCATCGTTCTGTGCAAGATATGCATGGATCTGCACTCACATATGTTGCCATTACATCAGCAATCGATGTAACTCCAACAACCATATGATGTGCACAGACCTCAATATTCATGATAGATGGAGTCTGGATATAGACTTCTTTTATCCTTCCATAACTATCTGATGTAATCTCATAACTGAGTTCTCCCCGTGGAGCCTCACCTGAATGAGTAATTTTTCCTCTGGTACAGGTTCCTCCTGTTCGTATAAGCCCTAATGGAAGTGTTCGCAGACATTGTCTGATAAGCGCAATACTCTGAAAAATTTCATCAAATCGAAGCATTATGCGGGCATGGCAATCGCATTCTGAGCGAATAAGAGGGGTGAATCTCAGCGTTTGGTACACTGAATGTTGCATTCTCGCATCATCTGCAATGCCACTAGCACGAAGTGTTGGGCCTACTGCATGTGCAAGACGGGCAGCTTCTGGTGTGAGAATGCCAATTCCTTTGCTTCGAAGAGTAATCAATGGTCCTTCATCAAACATCTTGGCATATCGAGTAGTTTCTGCTTCAATATGTGAAAGACCGTGTTCGATACGTTTTATCATTTCATCAGATATGTCACACCGAACACCACCTGGTACAATGAATGAGCATGTTACTCGAGCTCCCGTCAACAGCTCAATCAGATCCATCGCTTCCTCACGGATATTGAGCAAGTACATCGCAAGCGTTTCATGCTCGATAGTGTAGCAGAACGAATAATTTGCAAGGAGGTGGCTTTGGATCCGATCCAACTCATTTGCAACAATGCGTAAATATGCACCCCGCGGTGCAACATCGATCTGTGATATCTGCTCCATTGCTTCAATAAACACCATATTATGAATCACAGAACAGATCCCACAAACCCGCTCTGCAAGAAACATAACTTCCTGCCAAGGCCGATCCCGCATGATCCGCTCAATGCCTTTTTTCATGTACCCAAGTTCCAGCTCAGCACTGATAATCTGCTCGCCAGCAGTCTCACATTTCAAACGACATGGTTCTTTAAATGATGGATGCATGGGACCAAGAGGAATTGATACATCAACGACTTTCTTCATAGTTTTTTCTCATAATCTTTGAATGCAATTGGTGCAACATCCAAAATTGCTTGTATAATCTCATCAGGTCGTGGTGGGCAGCCCGGAATCGAAAGAGCGACTGGAATATGTTTTGATACTGGCGGATTTATATAGTTTCCAGGTCGATTGAAAACACACCCTGAAATTGCACAGTTTCCAACAGCAATTGCGACTTTTGGCTCAGGAATCTTATCCCAGATCATAGGCAGTTTTTCAACCCACTGCTCAGTAACTCCTCCAACTACTAAGAGCATATCAGCTTCCCGTGGGTTATTGTGAATATAGATACCATACTGCTCAAGATCGTACCTCGGAGCAAGACATGCTAAAATTTCAATATCACACCCATTACATGATGCTGTATCTACAAAGGAGACATGAATGGAGCGCTTTCGAACGGCATTTTTAAGTTTCTGTAAAAGACTCATCAAATCATCCTTCCAGCATTTGTAAGTATCTCTGCTAGCGAAGAGGTAGCAGTCTGTTCTGCTGGAGTTAAGATAGGGATGACGTGACTAAAAATATACAATGCTTCCTCTTCTTGTTCACGCTCTCTCTCATCTGATTTTTTGTATGCATTATATCGTGGGGGGATAGCTTCTAACAACATCATATCAGCTCGATGAATCAAAGCTGATCGCATACTTTGTTTTGAAACCCCACTCATGTGTGCGAGTTTGCTGATAATGATATCATGTCTGCTACTAATGAGAATTCGATATTTCATCAAAGCAAGATCTTTTTCATATTCCAAACTCGCCACGCCGCGAGTAGGCGAGAGGACCCCCTCTCCTGCGTCGAGGGGATCTAAATAGTTCTTGTTTTGAGTTGTCATTGGAGTTTTCCTTAATCCCATATCGCGGGTTTCCCGCAGATATGGGGTCATTTTGCCTACTCGCGGCATGGCGAGGTTGTCATTGGAGTTTTCCTTCATCCCATATCGGAGGCTTCGACGATATGGGGTCATCTTGCCTACTCGCGGCGTGGCGAGTTTGTGAGATAGCATACATTTTTGCATATGCACCTTCATGCTTCATCAGTTCGTCATGTGTCCCAGACTCAACAACCTTTCCATACTCAAGTACATAAATGCAGTCTGCATTATGAATTGTTGAAAGCCGATGTGCGATAATGATGGTCGTGCACTCTTTTGAAACGCTATCAATTGCTGTCTGCACTGCTTGTTCAGAGATATTGTCAAGCGAACTGGTAGCTTCATCGAGAATAAGAATCTCTGGTCTTCGAATCATGGCACGGGCGATTACAACCCTTTGTTTCTCCCCTCCAGAAAGCCGAAGCCCCTGATCACCTACTATCGTATTGTACCCCTCTGGTAATGAGGTGATAAACTCATGTGCATGAGCAAGTTTTGCAGCATGCATGATCTCCTCATCAGTGTACTCAATCCCAAAGGAGATATTTTCCTTGATACTTGCATTGAACACAAATGGATCCTGACTGACATATCCAATGTGATTTCGATAGGTTCCAATATCGTACTCTTTCAGATCCTTTTCATTTACAATGATGGACCCGGATTTTGGATCATATAATCGAAGCAGGAGAGTTGCCAACGTGGATTTTCCAGATCCAGATGGCCCAACAAGTGCGGTGACCTTTTTATGTTGAATCGTGAGCGAGACATCTTTCAGAACTAAAGCCTGATGATATGCAAAAGAGACATTTTCCACCTGGATATCTGATTCAAGGCGTAAAAATTCTTCAGTTCCGTTCTGCTGCGTACTATAGGTCTCGCTGGTGAGCAGATTATATGTTTTATGTAGAAGGGGCATTGTTTCGATGATTGCAAGTTTTTGGTTTCCAAAAGCTGTTATTTTTGGAAGAATCCTGAGGGCAGCTACAGCAAATGTTCCAATTACTGGAATTATACTCATAAAATCTGTTGCCGTGTAAATATACAAAATAAGCACAGTGGCACCGATAGAGACATAAAACAGGGCATGCATTAGAAGTGCTGGAATCGTTTGAATAAATCCAGAGGATGGATACTTGCTCCAGTACAGCTGAAGTGCATCCTGATATTTTGATGTCCAAGCATCAGCTGAGTTTGATGCGGTGATTGCTTTAGCCCCGTTTACAAACTCATTGACAATTCGATTTTCTGCCTGACCTGACTCAAGATTGAGTTTTGCAAGTTGTTTTGTTACATTCTCTGCAATAACGTGAGTGAACCAGTAAAAAAGTCCACCTCCAATTAATACGAGAACAAAGCCTTGCCAGGAGATAGAGATGAGCATTATCGCAACAGATGCAGTGATCGCCAGATCTACAAGAACCATAATTAAAATACTGAATGCAGATAGAACAGTTGCTGGTCCTCCATTAATCAGCATCATGATATCTCCTTGTTTTGTATCTACAAAGAATCGATAATCACTATTTCTGATCCTTTGGAAAACATGTTCTTTAATGCTGACGATAACTTCACTTCGAAACAAAAGAGATTGTTTCTGGTATAGTAATTGGAGGAGCAAAGAGACGATTGTCATCAGGATAAAAACAATTCCATAGTTTACAAAGGGAGAGCCCATTGGAAGTATTGTTCCAAGTCTCTCAAACACCCAAGCAAAGGGGAGTGAGTCGGTGCTGATGCCAAATCCTGTAGAAATCATTGGATACAATAGCGCCAGGTTGAATGCCTCGACTATACCGATCAAAATAGCAAGAAATAAAATAAAACCAGCTCGTACTTCAAATCCTCGAGAGAAGTACCGCATCACTGTAGAAAATGATGGATTTTCTTTTTTCATGATAATACTCCAATAATTACATGATATATACTATATCCAGCAATGGCCAGCACAACAAGCCAGATAAACGAAAACTCATATTGCTCAATCAATACATGAAATCGCTTCCGCATGAGAACAATACTGATTCCTGCAAGCATGAGACCACATATGGCAGATAGGAGTACAGATGCCTCAAGTAATCCTTGAATGAGTCCAAGAACTCCTACATATGATACAGCTATGATAAGACACCATTCAATAAGGCTGTGATGTGCTACAGTCTGTTCATGCTTTGTTTCATCTTGTGTCATAGCAGTATCCACACTCCAATGATATATACAACTAGTATTCCTGTCATGAGACTCTGAATCGTAACTGCATCATATGGTCCAAGCATTGGGGTAAATGCACAAACAAATGAAAGTGAGACGAGTACAAGAAACATCAAAGCGAGTAATATTGGCCATGAATATTCTCCAAAGAATAAAAGCACAAATGATAATAACAGAACAACTGTTTTAATTGCAAATCCAATTTCAAGTCCGGCACGCCACGATCCAAAATGCTCTGTTTTGTAGCCACTAACTAGCTCTTTTGCTTCGATAATGGAAAATGGACCATAAGGCATTTTTGAAAGCAAGATAAGATACATCGCAACAGCTGCTGGAAATGCAAGGATAAGTAGCATACCGTTTTCTGATTGCCAGGTGACGATCTCTGAAAGATGCAAAGAACCAGTAAAAAGATATATCACTACAATTGTTGTCAGAAGGGGAAGCTCTGCTGCTGCTGATATAACAGATCTGATAGCACCAAACTTTGCATACGCTGAACCTGATGAGAGTCCCATTCCATGTTCCACAATCTTATGCAGAAGGTAAAAGCCAAACAAAAATAAGATACTTCCTCCCACGATGACGACATACAATGCGCCACTCCAGATGGCAATAGATAGCAGTACAACTGTTACATAATGCACTTCAGAAGCAGAGATTGGAATCCATGTTTGCTTGAATGCAAACTTTGCAGTGTGCAAAAGTTCCTGCCAGATTGGTGGACCTGGACGCATCTGTACTCGAGCAATAATCTTTCGGTGGATGCCGTGAAAAAGCAGTCCGAGAAACGATGCTGTGATGAGTGCAGTTATCATGGTGTATCTCTTTTATATTCAGTATCCAATGAATGGAATATCTCGTTCTTTTTCTGATGCATTGAGCCATAAGAACAGGCTGAGCACAACCACAGGGAAGAGGAAGATAGTTATGAGTACATTATAGAGTGCAGGCTGCATTGAAAGCCATGTTGCAAGCTCGCTTAGAATGATAATGCCTGCACTGCATAAAGTGAAACTCTTGTATTTTGACTTTTTCTCTCTCAGTTTCGATACACGCATATGCCTCATCTCCTTTTTACCTTTTTTTACCTTTATTATATTGTTATTACAATTTCAATCACACGCAGGAAGATCAATAATGAACAGACATGGATCATTAAGATGTACGGAGCTCCCTGTGCACGAGTGATTTCAGCTTTTGAAATATAAAATGGAGCCATTCCTTCTCCCATGACACCGATAATAAGCAAGGCTTTTGCAATGAATGGAACGGTTGCAGTGCCCAGTGCATGGGCAGCAGATAGTTCAAAAATGGAGAGTGTTCCTGTTGTTGCAGCAACAATAGCTGCACCTCCAAAGAGTGGGACCATTGCTATCATAATAACAATTCCATATTCATATGCAGCCTGGAGCACATGCCTATTTTTCACGCCTGCAACAATACCAATACAGCAGACTCCAATCATCGAGGTGAAAATAGTGAAGTTAAAAATATCTCCAGTTACTGTTGCACCCATAGTAGCAAGACCACAAGCAATCGCCATGAATCGCTGAAATCGCATCTGGTCATGAGCTATTTCTTTTAAGTAGTATCCATCGGTTCCAAATGCGATATCGACATAGCGTTCTGGTCGAGAGATGATTGCAAGGGTGGTGAATATAGCTGCAAATAAAAACAATAACAGTGTATATGGAGTGAAATACAATACGATGTCTCCAAATGGAATCGTTGCAAGTACAACTTCTCCACCAAAGATACTATTCACGGTATTCCTCCTGCATTGTGCCAATAAGTGATACTTTCGTCATAACTTTTACCAAAATCGCAGTTGCTGCAAGCAGGACAGCAAAGAACCAGTACTCTGGCAAAGTAAAGAAAATCAAAAAGGCAGTAATCCACAAAGCCCAGGCATATCCACTGATGGCTTCAATAAGAGTAAATCGTTCATTATGACCAAGACTAAGCATATAAAAGAGGATGCCAACTGCTGCAACCACTCCTCCTGTGAATCCAGAAAGCACAATTCCGGTAAGAACTAATGCTACTGCAAAATACGGTGGAGCGGTCTTCAATATCTCAAGTTGAGGTCGGCTTTGATACCCTGTATTGATGTACAGTCCTTCTTTTAAGATATAGAGCTCTGATATGACAAGCAGCTCTGATATTGCAACAACCAGAGCGGGTAGTATCAATGCTTCTGCGAGATCTGTTGCGATGAGTGCAATGATTACAAGGAAAAGAATCTCAAATAGATTGGTAAATAATAGGCGATGGAGATCATCCTTCTCACGAAGAATAGCATACCCAGCAATTAAAAAGATAGTGAAGACTGCACCGAGTGCCAAAGGATAGATCTGGGCATATGTCTCAATATCAATCATATATACCTATGGTGCCTCCCTTCGCCGAAAAAGAAATGATGCAATTGCAAACGCTACAAAGAGAATACTCGTCTCAACAATAGTATCAAAGCCTCGTGTATAGTAGAGTATTTCATCAAGAATGCCTCCCGGGCTATGTGCTGCAATAACTGTTCCAAGGTACAGACTCGTCTTTGAAAGCCATGTTGCCAGAGGGGATAAGTAACTGGTTACATACCCAAGTGCGGGGGCATTTTCTGGATACTGAGCTATAATCTCAGCTGCAACAAAAGGTTCTCCTCCTCGGTAATACGGATTAAGGGGGTTTTCTGGATTAATTTGCTTTGGATAGAGTTGTGAAGGTTCATATGTGACCGTTGGAAGGGTAATGAGTCCAATCAGCATAATCACCATCAGCACCAGAGCGTACATCTTGGACAGGTTATTGAAGTCAGATATATAGCGAGAAATGCTTCCAATCCATGTTCTTTGCCCTTCATAGGACTTATCTGTAGGATCAACAAAACGCCTCATGATGCTCCTGTCCGTTCCAGTACTCGCATGAGAACAAATACAGAGACACCATTCACTGCAACAAATGTGATGAGTGCAATAGTTTCATTCAGAGCGAGCATGACTAAAAACAAACCAAATGCTGGAATTTCTATGTGTATCAATCTTGTGAGATAGCGTCGGTCGCGAGGGAATGCAACAGCAAACACTCCAATAAAAAGAAGGAGGAAGCCAAGCACGAACATCATCTCTGCGGTGTTCATGCTTCCTCCTGCTGTTCGGCTTCTGTTTTCTTCTCTCTAATCATCAGTGTTAGAAGAATTATTGCAAAAGGTGAGACTAAAGCGACAATAATTGCAACATCAAGGTATCCAGTGCTGATAAGGAGAGGCATGGTACCTCCTGTCGTTATACTCACTCCGATGAGTTTTTCGTAATGGCTGTGCCAATACCATGTGAGCAAGCCTCCGATAAGAATGATAAGCGCACAAAGAATGAATGCAATCTGATCCATTAGCTGCCACTATCCCTTGCATAAGCACTTGCCAATGCATTTGATTCAAGCGTAATCCCAATATAAAAAATACATGTTGCGATGAGGGTTAGAATATCAGGAAAGATAAGCACAAATGTTGCTGAAATGCCAAATCCAAATACATTCAAGTAGAGAAGCTTTCGCATGACTTCTGGCTCAAATATCATTCGAATAACTGAGTATAATGCCAGTATCAAGCAGATATAAATTGGAATATCCATTTACTTCTGTCCTTCCTTTGTGTTTCCTTTCCTAAGTAGCCAAAGTCTGCCAAGGATATGGCTTGCATGGATCTGAGATATGCCTTGTATCAGTACGATATTGATAACCATGGCAACGATCCAGGCAGAAGCACTCATTCCGATGTATGTGCATGCTGTAATTATACATGTAGCAAGCAGTGCTCCAGTGGTACTTGCATACCAACTATCATGACAGATTTTGCTTCCAATAAACACAAATGCTGCTGCTATGAGTCCACCAGGAATTCCTGCAATGTATACTCCACAAGCGGCAAGTAATACGCCAGCTGATGCGTCAGGAGAGCAGAGGATATTCCCCATCATCATGCCTCCTGCTTTATCTCCTCCATGACGGGTAATAGCTCTACTTATTTCCGCCACTCCACGTGTTGATCCAGATTTTGGAAGATTAAAAATGAGATCGATGCTAACAAAAAGGATGAAACTAATTATGAGGGCTGCTACGATGTGAATGATTTGTATTTCAATAGAGGTCATTACTGTTCTGTAGCTTTTGTCGCGTTATCGTCATGTACTACTTACATTCTTATAAATTATTTGTATATTGATAGCTGTCTCGTCTATTTTCTCGTGCTATTAGTATATAGTTTCTGCCATCTGTAATCTAATTACATTAATTTAAGAATGATAGCTTTAATTGATAGTGCTGGGAATAGTAATGTATGCGACGTGTTCCTCTTCATGAAAAAGGCGGTATTATTACTGGGCGTAATGCAGATTTTTGCACAATTAGACTTCGAATACCTGCAGGAGTTGTAACGCCTGAACAACTCACTGGAATATCTGAAATTGCAAAAAAATATGGTGCAGATACGATTCATCTGACAAATCGTCAAACAATCGAAATTCCACATGTAAATCCAGATCAGATCGAAGAGATTGTTGCTGATCTGGAAGAAAATAATACTCCACTTGGTGCAGAACGGGCAGAAGTAGTGAACATCACTGCATGCCCAGGTACCAATCGCTGCAAACTAGCTCAGATCGAGACTATCGATCTCGCAAAATCAATTGATGCCATGCATTTTGGAAAAGAAATGCCATGTAAGATACGGATTGCGATCTCTGGATGTCCAAACTCATGTATGAGCTCAAGTCTGAACGAAATTGGTATTGTAGGCGTTCTCACACCAACCAGAGAACCAGGAACCTGCACAGGGTGTGGGACGTGTGTGCAGTACTGTCGTGATGATGCAATTGTCATAAAAAATGGCGTGATCGAGATTGATGAAGATCTATGTACTCATTGTGGTATGTGTATTGACTCATGTCCATTCCATATTATAAAGGGAAAAGATTCTGGGTATTATATCACAGTTGGTGGTAGAAGAGGAAGGCATCCAAAACTTGGGCAGGATCTCGTTGTTGTGCGTGACGTGGAGAATGTACTGACCGCTGTTGATGGAGTGGTGAACTGGATCTATCGACAGGCTTGGAGTAGCAAACTTTTGACATATCAGATGGATGATATCGGATTTGAGCAAGCAAAGGAAAAAATTATCGCCTCACTCCCAGAGGATAGTATTATTGTATGGAAGAAAAAGAGAAGATGAGAAAGAAATTGCCTATCTTCAAAATACTTTTTTGTCAATGTTTCTAAAACATAGAGGAGAACATTAACTTAGTACTGTCCATGAGACGATGATTACTCCTGCACAAAACATCACAGAACATGCTGAGATAATCCATTCACCTTTTGTAAATGGCTTATTTGAAACATGTAAAAATGAATCTTTTCCATATCCTCTACAAAGCATACTCATATACACTTTCTCTCCTTGCTCATAACTTCGGATAAACAAAGTTCCTATTGCATATGCAAGCACTGATAATCGATATCGATACGGAAGATGTTTTGAAAGCGGAGAAAAGCATCGCACAGAAAACATGTTCTGAATGCGCTGGTACATCCCTGCTGCTACAAATAGGTATCGAATCATCAGGCCGATTACAAGTGTCATCTCTGCAGGGAGCCCAAGCCTTCTTCCTCCAATTAACAGATCTTGCATCGTTGTTGTCGAAGAAAGGAGGATGATATATGAAATGCAGACCAGAAACTTCACGAGCAGGATCTTTGCGAATAGTACTGACTCCGCATATATTGAAATAGAAAAGATACCAAGTGGAAGGGAATACAGTACGGTCGTGGTTTCAAATATCTGATTTGGAAAAAAAACTTGGAACAGAATAATAAAGATTCCAAACGGTAAAATAAGGATGAGACGCCGGATATATGTCCCAAATGGAAATCTGGCTGACAACCACAATACTGCACATGGGATCATAATAATCAGACCAAGTATCCAGACATCAGGGCGGATCGGGTACGAAACCATGGCTATCATCATTGAAAATGCCAGAATTATTTTTAAACGTGCATCGAGTTGATGAACCCAGGTTTTTCCCATTGCAAGAGCTTCGATTGCATAGATCTCTTGAATCACTTACATCACTACCTTTTTAGATCCCTCGACATCAGGAGCGGGGATCTCCTCGCCTACTCGCGGCGTGGCGAGCTCTTGAATCACTTACATCACTACCTTTTTAGATCCCTCGACATCAGGAGCGGGGATCT
>Ga0209737_10001562_pt1 | contig 16331 bp, 11 predicted proteins | sample TergutCu122P3_FD_187284 | JGI IMG/M metagenome (GOLD analysis project Ga0209737, IMG submission 187284) | Cubitermes ugandensis P3 segment gut microbial communities from Kakamega Forest, Kenya - Cu122 P3 (SPAdes) (version 2) | ecosystem: Host-associated > Arthropoda: Insects > Digestive system...
CCATCAGCGGCGAACAACAGCATCATCAACTGGCCGAATGTGATTAAGCCTGCTTACTGGCATGTGGCGAATGCCTGCCGTCCGGTGTCGGCGAGCGTCAGGATTCCCAGATTCGTATGGAAGGAAGGGGAAGATTTTACTTGCGACCTCTTTATGTTGAACGATACATATAACCGTTTGACCAATGAAAAGGTGAAGGTGTACATTCAATTTGACGGAACTGAAAAAGAATTGATTGCATGGGATAGCCCCGGCGCTGAAGGTTTCAGGAATGTACAGGGGCCAGTGGTAAAAACAAAAATACCTGCAATGAGAACCAATCTGTTTACCATACAGGTTCGTGTGGAAGGAAAACCACAGTATAATTCCACGTACATGCTTTTGTTTTCAGGGAAGGATGTTCGAAAGATTTTCCCGCCGGATGGATATTACAATGGGAAATAATAAAAACTTTCAACCTGATTATACCAACATCCTAAAGGTATTGTATAACCAACGGCCTAATTATTTGCCTTTGTACGAACATCATATCGACGTTCCGTTTATATCAAAGCATACAGGCGAAAAATTAGAAATCGTTTCCAATCATCCGACGGAATTGGAGGAATACTTCAGGAAAGTGATTCATTTTTGGAAAAGCAACGGTTATGATGCTTTCGATTACGAGGCAGCAATTTGTGACATCATCCCCGGACACGGCGCCATTATGGGCGGTATGCTCGGCCCGATACAAACACGCGACGATTTCGAAAAATATCCTTTCGACGATATACCGCGCATATTTTGGGAAACCTATACACCTCGTTTAGAAGCCATCCGCAAGGTTTTGCCTACGGGAATGAAAGCCTACGGCGGATGCGGTTATGGAATTTTTGAATCGGCGCAGGATTTGGTTGGCTACGAAAGTCTTTGCCTGATGCAATACCTTGACCCCGACCTGTTTGCCGCCCTATTCGTTCGTATTGGCGATTTGTTTGTGGAACTGTGGACGAAAATGGTTCGGGATTACGGCGATATTTTCGTTTTTCACCGCATGGGCGACGATTTGGGGCACAAAACCTCCACCATGCTCGAACCCGAAACCATTCGCCGGCACATTCTTCCGCAGCACAAACGGGTAATAGACGTAGTTCACGCAGCAGGCAAAAAGTTTCTATTGCACTCCTGCGGTAATATTTTCGACGTTATGCCCGATATTTTGGCTTGCGGCATCGACGCCAAACATTCCAACGAAGACCAGATTTGCCCATTCATGACGTGGATAGAAAAATATGGCGGCAAAATCGGCCTCTTCGGTGGATTCGACATGAATTTCCTGATATTGAACCCGTATGATGTTGTTTTTGAGAAAATTGTGGAAGAAGGCGCTATGTTTCGCGCTACCGCCAAAGGTTACGGCCTGGGGTCGGGTAATTCTATACCGGATTACATGAGTATCGATGGGTTTAATGCCATGATTGACGCGGTGTTTGAGATTAGAAGAAGGGAATGATTTGTTTTTCAATACAAAAAACCAAATAGCCAAAGCGGTATTTTGTTCGCAAAGCCTGTTTCAATATCATCGGCTGCAATATATGCATTTTCAATATTTTTGATTTGCGAATTACTTTTGTTTTTACCGCCAACTTCAAAAACAAAATGTCCGTCAATAGTAAAATCGCCGTTTTCTGCTGTATTGACTTTGTGTTTTGTACGCAACTGATTAGCAAAAAAAGTTTCACGCACATTGCCTGAATTGATATTTTGAAATGCCAAAGAATGGATAATATTGGTATTTTCAAGATACACTTTTTGTGGTTTCGCCAATGTTTGCACTGATGGTTTTGGCTCTGTTATGCACTGAATTACACCTGCTTTGTCCAATAAATAGAGATATTTTACCAGTACATGTCTGCCAATTTCAATCGCTGCTCCCAAATTGGTAATATTTGGGGTAAATGGTACCATTTCAGCAATAATACCAAGTAATTTTTTGATTTTTAAAATAGTAACATATTCAATATTTTCTATTGCAGGCAAATCTTCGGTCAGTGTTTTTTGGATAGATTGTTCAACCTGAATGGGATAGGTCGCTATATTTTCTTTATAATATGGATAATAACCGTATTCCAGATATTTTTTTAATTCGGGCAAAATTTTGATTTTTGAGGTTATCTCAGAGGCAATATTTCGGTGGTCTTTCAAGATACTACTCAATTCAAAAACCGGAAATTCTATTTCATTTTCATATTTCAAAAACTCTCTGAACGATAATCCTTTCAGTTCATACATTACTACCCTTCTCGAAAAATCGACGCTTGTATTAAAAATTTCGAGCATGGAAGAACCTGTAAAAACAATGTGTAACGTGGGATAAGAATCGTAAATATTTTTGATTTCCATTGCCCACGTCTTATATTGATGCACTTCGTCTAAAAACAAATGCGTGCCGCCAAGATGATAAAAATCTTCGGCAAGTTCTGAAAGCGAATGTTTCGTAAACCAAATATTGTCCAAACTCGCATAAAGCGCTTTCGACTTATCAGGAAAATTCAGTTTGACATGTTGCAGCAAAAGCGTAGATTTCCCTGTCCCTTTTGCCCCGACGATGCCTACTAACCGGTTGTTCCATGCAATATTGCTATACAAATAACGTATAAATCCGGTATTTGTATGTTGCACAAGCCGGTCGGAAGTGGTAATTAAAGATTCCATTTTTTACAAAAATTGATATTTTAAAATATCGGCAAAAGTAATACTTTTTTTCATTATCTGCAAAACGCCTCAATTTTTTATTACCTTCTTCGTTATCGTTTTTCCGCCAATTTCCACGATAAAGAAATACACGCCAGCTGGCAGATGCGCCAGTTGAATGGTTTCTTCAGGGTAGGTAATAAAATATTACCCGATACCGTTGCCACCGCCGTATTCGACGATTCGACCAATTTTGTGTAAAACCCTTATTTTCAAAAAGTAACCTTAATAGCAAGATAGCCAGATATTCATTTACCCTTATTCCCTTATCGTGCTGAATATAAGGGAATAAGGGTGGATAATGAAACGTAATTGTGTGCTATTAAGGGTAGACTTTGGAGATAAGGGTATTTTCAAATATCATTATCTGCAAACGCCTCAATTTTTATTACCTTCTTCGTTATCGTTTTTCCGTCAATTTCCACGATAAAGAAATACACGCCGGCAGGTAAATGCGACATGTGAATGGTTTCGTCGGGGTTAGTGATTATTTGCGTGTGAATGATGGTGCCGGCAGCGTTAGTTACCTGTAGAGACGTTGCATGCCGCGTCTCTACCGCCACGACCGTTATATGCACCTCAACTGTAAAGGGATTCGGGAAAATTTTCAAATTGGAAGCAAAAACATCATCCGTGCCGGTTACATTTTCAACATTTACAGATGCCGTGCCTTTTTTCGTAACGTCGAAAGTTGAGGTAGCCGTTACGGTAAGTTTGAAAGATGTTTCACCAGTTGCTACTGGTAGCAGGCCGCCTGTTAAGTATTGTCAATGGCGTTGTCCGTTGGCATGTCGGGGTTTGGGTTATACGCTTCTTCGCCCAATTTCGCCAAAAAAACACTATTTTGTTTTTTTTAGATTTTTTATATTTGCACATTCTTTGAAAACATGCAGTCTTAAGGCAGGTGAACGTACACTGAAGAATACCGGAGGGCTGGGTGTTTTTTTGAACCGTAATTAATAAAAGATTGAAACCATGGATTGTAGAAAGGTATATTTTAAAACACTAAAGATAGCAGGCATTATTATTTTTATGCGTACTGTTTTGTATTTCATGCAAAAAAGATGAAGAACTAAAAGCCTTTGAAGGCACAAAATGGAAGCTGACAGGGGTTATTGATCCCCAAACAGGGAAATTAAAAACAGATCTTGAGCCGAAGGACTGTTTGTGGTGTTATACACTTACTTTTGATACGGATAGCTCTTTTTTTATTTTTTCAAGTTGGGTGCCTTATATAGAACGGTCTACACATGATGGTAAGTATGTGGTTGATTTTAATAAAAAGAGTTTTCAAGCTTACTATTTCGGAGGATATAAAGGTGGTGATAGCCCTGACGAAATGCTGTATATCGACCCTTTTTGGAAAAATACCATACATTCTTTTTCTTATTCGAACAAGCATCTCAAATTATTTTATATTGACAACAAGCATTTTTTACTTTTTAAACATTTTGAACCATGAAAAAATCAGTTATTTTATCCATTATTTTGTTATTAACCTGTTATGTTGCTTATGCTCAAATAAGTACACAGGAGGAGCCTTTCAGTTTTCGCATGAGACTTCCTGCTGTCGGAACAGGCGAAAGAGCGATGAAACAGTTTGCATCGCTTGATATGAAAATGATCGAGCAGGAAGATCAGGAAGAAGAAGCAAGGGGTTTTCCGCCCCGGTTTGGCAAAAAGTACGAGGTAAATTACAATCTGGATAATTCAGGAGAATGGACGGTTTTACCCGCCGGCGACAAAATATGGCGCTTAGTGATAACATGTACAGGCGCCCTGTCTATCAACCTGCTGTATGACAAATTCTGGTTGCCCGACGGCGCCAAATTCTGGATATACAGCAACGACCGCAAATATCATATCGGGGCTTTTACCTCAGCAAACAACTTTGGAGGCAAAAGCGATATCCAGGGGTTTGCTACCGAACTGGCATTTGGCGACCAGGTTACACTGGAATACTGGTTGCCGAATGGAGCAGAGGAAGTTGGAGTGATTTCCGTTGCATCTGTGGTGCATGGTTACAGGTATATTTTGCTGCCTGACGAAGGAAGATCAGGACCTTACTACGGGCAATCCGAAGATTGCCAGGTAAACATCAATTGCGCTGAAGGAGGGTACTGGCAAAACGAAAAAAAATGCAGTGGCAATGATATTGTTGAATGGCAACAAGTGGGGCACAGGTGCATTGATAAACACTACTGCTGACAACTATCATCCGTATCTTTTGACGGCACATCATTTACCGAATAAATCAGGTTATGATGCTGTAGCAAACAACAGTCCATTTATACCCCAATTGATGTTTTACTGGCATTATGAATCGCCTACATGTCCGAACGCTTTCCCAGCAATACGAACTACCGTTGGCGCAAAACTGGTAGCGAACAATTCGATTTCAGATTTCGCGCTGTTTGACTTATCCGGTTACAACAGCGATCCGCGCATGCGAAATGATGTTACGCCCTATTTTCTGGGCTGGGATTTTACTGAATATTCAGGTACGGGTGGCGTATGTATTCATCATCCACAGGGTGACATAAAAAAAATTGCCACTTATACCACAACACCTCGGTCAACAGCTGAATTAGATGATTTTGAAATATGGCATGAAAGCTTCTGGAGAGTTGTATGGGAACCAACTACTCATAATGGCGTAACGAAACATGGGGTGACAGAGAAGTATTCTTCCGGATCGCCGTTGATAAACAGTAACCGGAAGGTTATTGGTCAATTACGCGGTGGATATGCGAGTTGTGATTTAAAAAATTCACCGGATTGGTATGGCAAGTTACAGTATACCTTGGGCAGGTATTCCGTTATCATCCGGCATTAGCGGTCCAACATATTTTCCTGAAAAAACGGAGGTTAAATATAGTGCAGTAAATAACAGTCTTGCTTATCCTACGAGTTTTTACTGGTATACAACTCCTTCGTATGGTAGCACATTGTTTCCTAATGGCAATTATATATATGCTTTTTTTAACGAAGGACAATATCAAATAGCTTGTGTGTTGACAAATGTCTGTGGCTCAAAAGATACAGGCTTGCTTATATATGCTTATAGCAATAAATCATCCTCAAACACAGGCCCTAAGATATATCCCAATCCTGTAAATGATATTCTCTTTGTAGAAATATATCCACCAGCAGACATTAAGATACAGATGGCTTCTATTTCATCCATGTTTATAATGGCATTAGTGAAAAGCCGGAAGTGTATCAGATTGTGATTGAACACTAATGAAGGTTAATTTTATCATACAGTCAATTTATTAATTCTGGTGGAACTAAGCACGCGAAATTTTTTAACTTATTACGGTTTTATGGCACGCAGATGACGCAGATTGGACGGATTTGCGCAGAGCATTGAATTAGTCGTTTCATTCAAAAATTGAACGATAATTATTTTGGAAAATCACAAAAAATTCGCATTATTACAAAAAATAATTACCTTTGCTCAGCGATTTAAAAATAAAAAAAAGACAGTTTGATGTGCCAGTTCAGCCCTGTTTTTATTATGAACAAATTTGTATTAAGTCTCAACAGTTATCACGGTTTCACCACAGACCAGTCTCTGGAAGGTGCGGCGGCAGCGGGTTTTCATTTTATTGAACCTTGCGCAGTAGAAGGCTGGACTGAAAATGTTTTGCCTGATATGAACCAATCGGAACTCGACCGCATCAAAAAGAAAATGGCAGCCCTCAACCTTCTACCGGTAGGTTTAAGCGGTCATTGCAACCTTTTGGACGAGAAACGTCTTAACGACTTCAGGAAGAAAATCCTGCTCGCCGCTGAACTGGGTTGCGCGTTTATCATCACCTCTGCCGGAGAAGCACATTTCGGTAAAGACGAACAGTTTACCTGCGACGCGCTTGCCGAAAACATCAAAAGCCTGCTCCCCGATTTAAAAAAGGCAGGACTGATTTTAGGATTGGAAGTACACGGCGATGTGTACGGCACCGGCTCGTCGCTTCGCCCTGTGATAGAAAAAGTAGCTTCCAGCCTCGTTGGAGTTTGCTATGATACGGGCAACGCCATGTACTATGGCGGACAAAAATGCACTGAAGAAATAAAGACCTGTATCGACATTGTTAAATATGTCCATCTGAAAGACGCTGTTGGAGGTCAAAAAGAATGGAACTTCCCTGCAACCGGAAAAGGCAACCTTCATCTTGAAACGTTTATGGATTATATGGAAAGCAACGGGTATACAGGCCCTTACTCGGTAGAAATAGAATATACCGAAGAGTTTACAATGAATCCCAAGAAACCCGGCGATCTCGAGATTGCGAATCAGGCGGCTAAAGATTCATTTGCATTCCTCAAAAATAGCAGAAGCAGAAGCAAAAGGGGAAAATAAACCCCACATTATTCAGGCATGCGAAATTTTAAAAAAAAATCTGCGATTATCTGTGTCATCTGTGTCATCTGCGTGCTTATATGTTGATTATTTTCATTCCTTGTCTTTATATCTCAGATAACGAGGACTATAACAAGTTTTTTACAGTCTCTTTTATTGCCTGAAAAACCGGAAAAATAAAAAAAATTAAAAAAAATTTTCATTTCGACCTACCCGCTTTTCATTTTTTGTTGTACTTATAGTGTTAGAGCAATTTTTAAAGTGAATAAAAAATGTTGAAGATATTAACAATATGGTTGGCGAATATCGCTGTAAAGATCATTCTGTTCTTTGCCTTTCTACTATTGGTCTTAAAAGTGAAAGCCGACGAAGGTCAGAAAACAGCGTTTCTGGTTCATCATTTCACATTGTATGAGACAGGTTCGAAAACTGACGCCTATATGCCGGAGTTTATTCCCAATCCCAAACCGTACAAGCCGGGGAGAAAATCCTCACTTTCGAACAAGCAGTTAGCGCCGGCCTACAGGATGAGACAAACACCGCATTATGCCCTGAAGACCAACGCGCTATTTGATCTGACCACCTCTTTGAATCTGGGCTTGGAGCTAAGGCTGCAACGACAGATCACGCTCGATTTGCCGTTTACGCTGAATCCATGGACATACAATAAGTTAGAGAATACCAAATTCAAGTTTTTGCTCTTCCAGCCGGGATTACGGTATTGGGACTGCGAGGTGTTTAACGGACATTTCTTCGGCGTTCACGGGCATTATGCCTACTTCAATGTGGGCCATCTGCCAACGCCTCCTTTTTCTGACACAATGAACCGGCACCGTTTCGAGGGAGAGCTTCTGGGCGCCGGAATATCCTACGGCTATCACTGGCTGATCAGCCCGCGATGGAGTTTTGAAGCCGAAATAGGCTTGGGATATGCGCGGCTGTGGTACGGTAAATACCCCTGCCAGACCTGCGCTAAACTGATTTCAAACGAAAAGAAGCATTATTTGGGTGTTACACGAGCCGGATTGAATTTTATTTATCTTTTCTAAAACAATATTATAAAAATGAATCGTATCCAAAAATATCTGATAACAGGCATCCTCACCGTCTTCTGTGGAATAGCGGTGACTCTGGCGACAACTGTTTCCGCGCAAGTGAATAACCGGGTAACAGTGAGCCAAACCAAATACGCTCAAAAGGGCGATTCAGTGTACGTTGAACTGCTGATCGGGTTGAATGGCGCTGAAATATCTACCAATCGTTTTGTTCTGCTCACCCCCGTCATCCAGCATCAGGATACGGTGATGGAGTTGCCGGCAGTGATGATCAACGGCAAAAAAAGACACCAGGCCTATCGCCGTCTGGAAGCGATGAACCGTGTGCCGGAAGGCATAGGGACGGTCATCAATGCCGGAGAAAAGGAGTTACAGCCTTACCGGTACAAGTCGGCCGTTGCCTACGAGCCGTGGATGAGAGATGCCGATTTCGTGATTCGCGAAGACCAGTGCGATTGTGGCGGCCCGATCATACAGATGAGCTTCGACCTGATTGTTGGCCGTATGCATAACCTGAACCCGCTCAATTTAACAGTGTCGTTCAGAGAACCCAATCCGGAACCGGTAAAACACCGAAGCGAAACAGGGAAAGCATATCTTGAGTTTGTAGTGAACAAATATGATTTAAACCCCAATTTTCGCAATAATAAATATGAACTGGAAAAGATTGGCGAAATGATAACGAAAGCCCAATCCGACAAGGACATCAACATAACAGGAATAATCATCAATGGTTATGCCTCGCCAGAGGGTCCCTCCCGCACAAATATGATTTTATCGGAAAAGCGCGTCGATGCACTCAAAAATTATCTGCGCACGACATATGGACTTGATAGAAATCTGTTCACAGTGGAGGGACACGGCGAGGACTGGAAAACGCTGGAAGAGCTCATAGACGATTCAAACGTAATGTACAGGTCGGATGTACTTGAGATCATCCGCAGCACAAAAGATTTGGATCTGCGCGAGCGAAAACTGAAGGAACTGGATGGCGGGGTGCCTTTTTCAGATATGAATGAATTTTTCTTCCCGGAACTTCGCCGTACGGATTACGAGTTACAATATACGGTACTTCCGTTTACGGTAGAAGAAGGTAAAATGAAACTTCAAATCAACCCTTCGCTGTTGAGCCTGAATGAAATGTTTCTGATTGCAGCCACCTACCCTACAGGAAGCCCTGATTTTCAACGTGTTTTTGAAATTGCAGCCACCACCTATCCCGGTAGTGAAATTGCCAGTTTCAATGCCGGAGCAAATGCCCTGTCGGCAAAAAAATTAGATGTTGCTCAAAAGTATCTGGATCTGGCTATAACACGCGACGCTGTATACGATAACAATCGTGGCGTGTTGCTCGCCATGCAGGGCAATCATTTGGAAGCGGCAAAATATTTCCTCAAAGCAGCAGAAGCAGGCAATAAGGAAGCCGTGAAAAACCTTGCCGAAGTAGATAAAGTAAACCCTTGGACCGAAAAGGAATTGAAACAGATCGAATCCATAGGTACAAGCAGTACAATAAGAAAACCTGTAGAAAATTAATTGTTAATTGTTTATTATAAGTTGTTAATTGTTTAGTCTAATTTAATTTAATTTAATTTTTTTATGAAAATCAATTTTTTTTCAATCGCAGCGCTTGCTGCAACCCTCCTGCTCGCATCGTGCAACAGGAATGAACAGCTGAATCCCGACGATCCGGGAAAAGCAACCTCTATGAAGGTGTCGCTCACCTTTCCCAACGGACCTCAAACACGCGCCACATTCGACCCAAACGCTACGTCGGACGAAGCGGAGGTAAAATGTGTGGATGTGTTCATCTACAACACGTCTACCGGTAATTTTGCGTCGCACACACATCTGCCTGCCACCGCTTTCACGCCTAATGGATCAGTGGTCGATGCTGATGTGTATGAGTACACTGCAATAACCAAGATACCGACCACTACGGGCGGCAAGACCGTTTTTGCAGGCGTCAATCTGCCGGAATCTGTGGTGAATGCACTAAAGAATCAACCTGCAAACACACTTGCTTCGGTTGCTCAGACCATGAGCCGCGAAGACCTAACAGGAGTTAATGGTTTCGCAATGTTCAGTATTGAGGGTGTTGCCCGCGATTTTGTTGAAAATGAGGACGACCCTGTCAACCAAATAACGTTGAGGTGTAAACGTCTGGTGGCAAAGGTAACCGTTGAAAGATCGGCTACAATAGAAATTGCAGGCGTTCCGGGCACGCTTGGCGCTCTGCAGTTTGCCATCTTCAACTTCAACACCAAGCTCTTCATGCTCCAGGGTGCGGCCCACGCACGCATGGACCCAAACTGGGACGATGCCAGTTATGATCCCGATCATTTTAATGATCCCACCGTAGAAGGCGACTACGCTCCTGTACTCGACCGCGCAGTGATTGGCTCACCAACCATCGGTCAGTATACTCCGCGCTATGCCGCCGAGAATACTTCAGAAAACAAACGCAAAAAGGAGATCACACGCGCTATTGTTCGCGCCACTTTTATTCCTACAAGCATTACTCAGGGTACAACCGGTAATTTTACCGTAAATAGCACCCATGGCATTACTGTGCCTCAAACGTTCTATGCGGTTACTCCTTCGGTTGCATCCGGCACCTCCTACTTTTTTGTAGAGAGCATTGCTGATGCTTTCGCCAGTGAATTTGGCGGGACAAAAATCACTTATACCGACGGTTATTGTTATTGGGACATTTTCCTGAACAAGACCCCGCTTAATACCATAAACAGATGGGACGTATTGCGCAACGACTTCTACAAGTGCAACATCACCCGTATCGTTGCCCCGGGACGAAATACGCCTGATGTTCCCGATCCGGAGAACACGCCGGAAGTTGATACCAGTATCACCACGAACATTGAGATTGTATTTTGGCATACGCCACTTACTTCGAATTATATACTTGAATAAGAATTAACCTTGTATACCGAGCGATAAGGGGGGAGGCTGCATACACTTTAAAAAACACTCTCCATTTACTCCCCCCAATCGCAAGGTATCAAAACCGATATAATTTTAATTAAATACCGATCGACACGGGGGGAGGCTGCATACACTTTAAACACTCTCCAAAAAACTCCCCCCTGTCGTGAGGTATTAAAAAAAAACGAAGTGAATCATGAGTAAGAAAATAATAATAGTGCTGATCGCAAAAACGTTGCTGTTGTCATCGTGTTTGAGAGAGGATTTGTCGAACTGTCCGGAAGAGATTCGTGTCTATTTCACTTTCAACACTGTTGATACCTATACCGGAGAAGGTGACGATCCCATCAATCCTGACTACGTGGACAGGATGCACCTCTATGTGTTCAACAATAAGGGGTATTTTCTGGGTGAATACCGCGACGACAACATCACCGGTTTCAGCACAGAGTATTTCATCGACTGTTCCGACCTGATGCCCGGCAAGTACAATTTCATTGCATGGGGCGGTAAAGACGAAGATTTTTATTCAACAGTTCCTGTACCGTTCGTCAAGGGGGAAACGAGTTTCGATGAAGCATTTTTGATGCTCAACCACCCGGGGAGCAAAATTTCTACGCTTGTGCATCACATTTTTCACTCCGAACTGCCGGCTATAGTTACCACTACCAAAGTGCAGCGTTTCGACATGCCGCTGGCGCAATTGTCCAATACCATCAACATACGCACAGTAGGGCTGCCGGAGAGCAATAACAATTACACGTTCACCATCATAGACAACAACGATGTCTACAGTTTCGACCGCTCGTTTGCCACCTATCATTCAGCCCCTAAATTTTCCTACAGCGCTCCATGTACAAAAGACGCATCGGGACAGCTCCATTCCACGCTTCATGTGTTGCGTCTGGCTGATGACCGCTACACGCCAAGTTTGCAGATATTCAATGAAACTTCCGGCGAAATGCTTTATCCCTTCGGCGATTATTCGGACGACCTGATAGGGTTAATCAGGAGCGCCTACCCACAAAACGATTTTGACAAAACACATACATACGATATAGTAATCATTTTTGGCCCCCCCATTGGAGGACATCCAGCCCAATTCACCGTAACCATTCTCATCAATGGTTGGGAGGTGCGCTTCCAAAACAATGCTTTAACAGAATAATGATCATATAATATGAAAGCCATTATAAGATACCTGATCATCCTGCCGCTTTTTGCGGTTACTTCCTGCCTGCGGGAGCCTTTTGAAATAATCGACCCGTGCCCGTGCGACAATGAAAAGATGGTAACGCTTAAACTGGCCTTACCCTACGCCGCCCCGCAGAACCCTGTTACGCGCTCCATTGGCGCAGCGCAGGAAAACGCCATCGAAACCCTCGACATCCTTGCCTTTCAGATAGACGAAGGGGTGGAAACATTTCTATATCGGGTAGAAGCAAAAAAGGACGCCGGTAACAACGATGGTGCATCGCTTCAACAATTCAACACAAAAATATTCATAAAGGATTTTCCACAGCGTTTTGTGCTCATCAGCAATGCCCGCAGCAAGATACAGACGCTCATCGCCAGTCGTCAGGATGGCTGGGTGGGGCAGGAAAAGGAGGATATGCTTAAAAACCTGACCGTCGACATTAGCAGCAGCGGTTACCGTTGGATGTCTATCGATGCAACAAATTACACAAAGATTCCGATGTGGGGCGAAACGGCGCCAATAAGCATAAGCGCTGCAACAACCTCTATCAGCGACGCTCCCGTCATCATGCTGCGAATGGTAGCAAAAATTGAAGTACAGTTGGACGGGAGCGATGCAAGTCTCGCTTCCAGGTTTAAACTAAAGAGTGTGTTTGTTTTCAATACCAACGCTACCGGACGAATCGTTCCCAAGCCCGGCGTAGAGTACGTCGATGAAAACAGGGTAGCAAAGAAAGCGTCGATTCCCGTCCCTGTTGCTACAAGCCCATCAACACTCCTGTACTCAGATTTTACGCCGCCCGGTATTCCTGATGTGGCCATGAAAGGGGCGATTTACCTCCTTGAAACGGCTGCAAAAAATATGGGGAATCCTCTTGAGGAAACCGCTATTGTGGTGGGTGGTATTTACGGTACGGATACGAAAGAGAGTTTTTACCGTCTCGACTTTTTTACCTCCAACCACATCAGTCATGCAGATATACTGCGCAACCACAAATATACTTTCAATATTACTGAAGTCAGCGCGCGGGGATACGATGTAGCATACGATGCGTTCTACGCCAAGTCGTCCAACATGGTAGCCAATCTTAGTGTATGGGATGAAGGGCAGATACGCAATATTCATTTCAACGACAATTATATGCTGGGCGTGAGCCACAATTGTTTCTGGCTAAACGACCAGGCGCACAACGCGCCCCATTCTGCTGATGTTTTGAAAGTCATCACCGATTATCCGTTCGGTTGGAAGGCGGAAATATTTGAAGACAGGGAATGTACCAGTAAACCCGACATCGGCTGGATCAATCTCAGTTCCTTTGCGGGCGCCGGAGGCGCACAGCCCGATGAAATAGGTATTATTTCCGGCGGAAATTACCAAAATCATGTCCGCACTGCCTTTATCCGTATCAAGGCCGGTGTACTGACGTCAGTAATAGAGGTAAAGCAAAGCGTAATGGTCGGCAATATTCCCGGCATCGGTGAACCCATAAATGAAAATACCTACGTCGGAGCCTTCTGGAAAGCCGAACAGACGGGCGAGCGCGTCATCCGCATACCTGTTTCAGGCGACAATATTGGCCCCTGGAGGGCGGAGGTAAAGTGGTACGATGACAGATGGAACCCGGCAGGCGGCGACGGTATTGTGCTGGCGACGGGCAGAAGTCCCGACCCCAATCTCTCATACACCACAGACAGTACTCCGGGCAACGCCGAAAACTTTCCCGTTACCACCGGCTCCACATTCATTGAAGGCGATGCTTTCGGAACAAACCATATCCTTTTCCGTATCGGATTGCAGAAGAAATCATCAGAGACGGCAAGTTGGAACTTCGAGCCGGTCAACCCCAACTATACCACCACCTTCCCTGCCCGTTATGCAGTGATAGTGATTTATTACGGCCCCTGCAAAAGCAGGGCGCAAAAACTTTTCCTGCGGCAGGGCGAGGGAGGCGATTATGTTCCCGGCATGGCCTCCGGAGCGCGCTGGAGCGTTTATAATGTGAACAACAATTTCAATTTTACCGACTTTCCCACAAAGGCAGGATACTTTTACCAGTTCTCAAGTACGCCAACAGCATTTGCGCCTATAGGACCGGCGCCAGGTCTATGGCCTGACCCATCCGGCGAAACCACCATGGCCAATGTCTGTCCTACAAATTATATAGTTCCCACCGGAGGCCCCTCTTCGAACCTTACTGATATACTTACAGCAAGTTTCACATGGGGTTATTACGCCGACGGTTACTTCGACCGCAAACAAAAAGTACTCGGCCCGAGTTATGATACTAGAATTACAGCCGTCGCTGTAACCACCAACGATGTAGCCTATTCAGGTCGCCTGTTCTTCAATGGCTCCACCAACGCCTCGATATTCTTCCCCGCTGCAGGTTACCGCAGTGGGGGCACTGATGGCAATGGCACGCTCATCGTTAATGGCGGTTACTACCTGTCAAGAACGCCTGTAGATACACCTTCAAGTGCTGCCTGGCATATGTGGATGATCCAAAATTCGTATAATCACTGGCACTCCGCTAAAAGAAACGCTCATAGCGTGCGGTGCGTTTGTAATCCATAATTGTCTTAACTGTGATTGGTATGATTTGTATGATTGATTTGATTTTAAAGTATGAAATAGATATGATGCGCTTAATAAAATACCTGTTGATTTTCCCGCTCATTGCGATAACCTCGTGTGTCCGCGAACCTTTTGAAAGCCCTGACCCCTGTCCGTGCGACGATGAAAGGGACGTCACGCTCAAGTTGGCTTTGCCCTACGCTGCGCCGCAACCTGCAACCCGTTCCATTGGCCCGGCGCAGGAAAACGCCATCGAAACGCTCGACATACTTGCCTTCAAGGTGGAAGGCGGAGTGGAAACGTTTCTGTACTGGTCGGAAGCGAAAAAACAAACCGGCAACACCGAGGGCGCTCAAACGCAATCGTTCACCGCCATGTTGCGCATCAAGGAGTTCCAGCAGCGCTTTGTGCTCATCAGCAATGCTCGCAGCAAGGTAGCCACCTTGATGGGAAGCCGTCCAAGCGGCGGCTGGCAGGGAATAGAAAAGGAAGAGATGCTCTCGCAGTTGATTTTCGACCTGAACGGCAGCGACCGCTGGAATGTATTCAGCGCCTCAAACTATACCCCCATACCCATGACCGGCGAATCAGCGCCCGTAACCGTCAGCGCCGAAACGACCACCATCAGCGGAGGACCCATACAGATGCTGCGAATGATAGCAAAAATAGAAGTACAGTTGGACACGAATATTACAGGTCTCACTGACCTCTTCCAACTCACAAGTGTACATTTATACAATACAAATACTTCCGGACGCATTGCGCCCATTCCGGGACATATCGGCGGTGACAAAATCGCCATACTGCCCTCGCTGCCCGCCTCTGTTGAAATGGTGGAAGGCCCGCTGGCATACGCCGACTTTGGTTTACCCGGATTAACCGGCGTTGCCATGAGAGGCGCGATTTACCTCTTTGAAACCGAAGCCAAAAATTCAGGCGTCGTCGAAGAAACCTGCATTGTGGTTGGTGGCCTCTATGGCGCTGACACACAGGAAAGTTTTTACCGTCTTGACTTTTTTGTGGATGATTCCAAAATGCATTGGGACATACTGCGTAACTACAGATACATCTGTAACATCGTGAATGTGAAGGGGCGTGGATTTCCAACTGTTGACGATGCCTACCGCTCCAAATCACTCGACATGGAGGTAGAAATACTGGCATGGGACGAGGGCGTATATTCCGATGTGAAGTTGGATGGACAATACATGCTGGGGGTGAGCCACGACCGTTTCGACCTGGACAGCGATGTGCACGACACAAACTCCCTGAATAATATCTTGAAAATCACAACCAATTTTCCAACCGGCTGGACGGCTTTCGTCAGTGGCAACACGGCGGGGACAACTCCGGCTTCGTGGTTAAGTATCAGCGCTGCATCGGGCGCCGGCAACGGACAGCCCCACGCAATACGCCTGCTGACCAGCGCCAACCACGGCGACGAACGCACCGCCTACATCCACAT
>Ga0209737_10001565_pt1 | contig 16326 bp, 13 predicted proteins | sample TergutCu122P3_FD_187284 | JGI IMG/M metagenome (GOLD analysis project Ga0209737, IMG submission 187284) | Cubitermes ugandensis P3 segment gut microbial communities from Kakamega Forest, Kenya - Cu122 P3 (SPAdes) (version 2) | ecosystem: Host-associated > Arthropoda: Insects > Digestive system...
AGCCGGTAATGTGTCTGCCGTCCCCCTGTCACATTACCAGATGGCAAGAGAACCGTCCCCCTGTCATCCACAGATGACAAGAGAGCCATCCCCCTGTCATCCAACCTCCTGTCAACTAGAAACCCCAGAAACCCCAGAAAACCCAGAAAACCCGGAAAACCCGGAAGCCCCGGAAGCCCCGAGCACCACTCTGAAAACCCATGGTGACCATCGCTTGGCGATGACCTGGTCTATCGCTGCTCTTGCTCGTGGACAAAAACTCTCTATCGACGGGCTTGAGTGCATCAGCGTCAGTTACCCAGGCTTTTTCGATGACCTGGAGCATCTGTCATCCTCACACAAAGGCGAGTACCTATAATGCGATTGTCAGGTCTTTGAAAACAAGATCTCTCAGGTAATCTGACCTGCTCATGTCGAGTTGTGCGGTGCGATCATCCATAGCCTTGACATTACGCGGCGTATCTTTGAAACCGATAAACTGTAATGACTCTCCGAACCTCAGAGGCTTGCCAACAAAAACTACGCCAACTGACATTCCAGGAAGCACACCACTGGCGAGAGTCTTTTCCCAATCATCGAGTTGCTCAGAAGTAACGCCGAACATTTTTGGCTGTGATAGGCCAGAAATGACCCAAAAATGATCAAGAAACGACACTTCGGATGACAATCAACCCCAGAAACGACACTCCCTTCTCTTTACTCTCTTTTGCGCGGTTCTGTGCGCAGGGTATAGCAAATTTTAGACGAAATTTGCGAAAACGTACGGTTTTTCAACGAATAGCTACAATCTGCTGTTAGCTATAAAATATCTTCCTGGTATGCATTTATGCTGTTTTACCTGCGGATATATGATTCCGATACGAATTCTGAATCGCATTGCTATAGTTTTCTAGCAGTGAAAACAGTACTGAAAACCGCACGTTTCCGCAAATTTCGTCTAAAACTTGTCATACCTCGCGCACAGAGGGCACAGAGGTATACCGGTAAACCACGATGCGGAATAATAGGAATGATAATCACGCAGCATTATTCCAATAAAAGCGTGAAACAATAAATAGTCATTTCGAATACCAATATTGTTGTATTAACTTATTCTATTTCGACCATGTACGAAACCCATATAAGTGTTATTATTCCAGTATCAGTTTTTTAATATCTCATGGCGATCGCATGTCGGGGGGAGATGGGATAACTATGCACAGAAAACCTATACTGTCGATTTTTTTGTCCGTACTACTGGTTTTTTCAATTACGCCAGCGTCTGCCTGGGCTGACTGGGTAGACGGGGAAATAGTAGCCGAAAAGCCCGAGCATCTCGTATTTGAGGAGTTCTTCGAAGCTCTGGTCGACGAAAACCAAAGCGTCTTGATCGATGAAAACCCAAGCCAGAGCGTGCTTATCAATGAAGATCCAGACCAGAATGCATCGATCGATGAAGGTTCAAGCCAAAGTGAGCCGATCGATGAAACCAAGGACTCCAACGAGACAGAAACCGCCTTCAATCTGCTTGAGCCAATCATCGAAGAAGCTTTTCTGGCTATTACTGATGCTTATCTGGAGATCGTTGCTGTAGAAAACACTGGGCTGCTCGCCCTTTTTTCCGAAGCCATCACTCCTAAAATCACTATCGCTCAAAGCATTGAGTATAATCGAGACGCAGACGATGAGACGCTACGTGTCACATTGAGCTTCAGTGGGATTGCCGCAAGCGACCTCAAGACGTTCTTGGAAGGCTTTGACCCAGCTGACGAGCTGATCGTATTCAGACAAAACGACACTGTTACCGCATTAACCAGCGCCGATCTCCTGAGTGAGGCTATTACCAGCTCTCTCATCCTGCGATCGGTCACCCGCGAGTTCGATGTTTACAGCCCCTGTACGGTTACGATACAGGCAGATCTCTTCAGTGATTCTTCCGGCGATCCATTTGTCGCTCGAACTATCTACAAAAAGCTCTCCAACTTGAACCTGATAAGCAGCGACAGCGTGCCCTTTACAAGAATACTCGGAGAAGGGGTCACTCTCAGTTCAGCTGGGATCTATGCAGCAGAAGTCCGTCATACTGATGGTACGGTCATTCGTCGTTTTCCAGCTGCAGGCGCAATAACAGCAAACCAAAACCTCAATATAGGCTCCTATTTCACAGGTTTAGGCTATGGACTCAGCAACATGAATACCTATATTACCCTGAGCAGCAATACAATAGCCGGCATACGCTCAACCGAAGCTGTTGCCTCAGGAGGCGACCTTCTCTTTACTATACGCTGCATAGATGATCAGGGTACGATCTATGAGTTCACTGTCATGGTGGTAAAAGCAGTACTCGAAACCGATTGGGAAGGCAAGATTATTACCATTCCATTTGGAGCTGATATTCAGCAATTTGTCAACTCGGAGGACTTCGTAAATACCCACGTTACGCTCGACTCTTCACAGATACTATTCAGCAAAACCGTGTATGAGCTGCTCAACCCAACCAGTTCCAGCCACAGGCTTTTCTCTTGGAGTGAAGCTCAGTACCCAGACCCCGGCGATACTCTTGACCTGGATCGAAACTCAGGGTATCCCACTTCTGCCGACATCGATGCATCTGCTGTCTCAGGCTTTTCAGCCACGATAGAAATGGACATAGACGAAAGACCCGACATGTGGGAGATGGTTTGGTACGAGGAAAGTCCAGATAACTGGATCAAAGCATACATAGACGAAAACAACATTGCATGGGTAAACTCAATACTGGTCAAATTGAAATACATTTCTGATTCTGGAGAGATCTATCAGTTTGGAACTGCTCTCAGCCAAACCGGTGCAATTACTGCTCCAATAGATCCAGATGACCTCATACGGTTCGATCTGATCGGAAACAAAGACGATAGCAACGGGCTTGTATATGCTAAAAATACTTCAAGCGAGAAAGTCTATTATCTTGACAAGATAAGGTGTGATGAGACTCCGCCCAGTCTTGTAGGCATATCAATCGAACCTAGAATTGCCCCAGGTGAGGAGCACTATCGAAACGGTTATCTGGGGTATGATCCCAACGATCCAGACTGGTTGGAAAACCCGCTGCTCGTTTTAGAGATCGGCGACAGTGTCTCCGGAGTAAAAGGCTCTGGCCCCAGCAGCTACATCTTGACTTACAGGGGCAGTGTGTATTCGAGTGGTACCGTTGAGAGCACGGGCACATTTGATAGCAGCACGGGAATCTGGACAATAAAAATTGAACTTGAAGGCGAGAATGTCATTTACGAGCTCGCAGACTTCATACTTGAACTCACAGACTTTGTCGGTAACAAAAGTGAGCCAGAAGTACTGCCATGGGATGATGAAAGCATCAACCCCGACAAAATCAAAGGCGTGATCATCAGCTCAGGCGACCTGAATGTAAAATACTGGCTTCAGCCAAACGCAGTTGGGTATACCAACTCCTACCTGACGGTAAATATCACCGTTGACGACTTCACAATCAGGGTTTTGGAGAAGACAGATCCAACCATTACGGTTGCAACGATTCAAACTGATACGGGCAACATCTCGGTACGAATCAGTGACTTCAGCGCGCTTCCCGACAGCGATGACATGCGGGTTTATACTCTTCCGCTTTTGGATGATGGTGTCTACGCTGTCACAATTGCGTTCACTGACTTCCTTGGGCATACATTCTTTGAGCAGCACCCCGAGTTTGTCATCGATACTCGAGCACCGATTGTGTGGGTTACCTTCGATAACAATGATGTGCGCTCTGGCAACTACTACAACGCTCCTCGCACTGCCACCATTCGCGTATTTGAGAAGAACTTCAATTCTGCAGGAGTCGATGTCAGAATTACAGCTACAAACAATGCCGGACAACCCGCAACTGCCCCCACACTGAGCGGGTGGTCAATTGGAGAAAATGGCGAAAACACTGCAACTGTCTACTTTGGGGAAGAACTCCACTACAGCATGGAAGTCTATGTGACCGATCTGGCAAGAAATGATGGCGATCCTTATCCTTTCGAAGTGTCAGAGTTCATCATCGACATGACTCCTCCGGTGATTACCATCTCAGGTCTGACAAACACTCAGGCATATGCGGGAGAGATACAGCCTGTCATCACCTTTATGGATGCTCACTTCGATGATTATCAGGCTCAGGTCAGCTTTGTGCTGGCTAACGGTGGTCAAACCTATGCATTCAGGCAAAACAGCGTCCACGAGGGCATGACAAAGACTGTGAACATTGAAAACCTCTCTCATACTCCCAATAACGATAATGTCTACATCATGACCGCAACCATAACAGATCGAGCAGGAAACTCCGCTACTGAGTCCGTGATGTTTTCCATTAATCGCTTTGGATCCACCTACCTGATTTCTGCTCCTACCTCATCGCTTATCGGCACCTATCTGAGTGCTCCCAAAGACATCGTGGTAACCGAGATAAATCCTTCCGGGCTAAAAGATGGTGAGACTATCCTGCGTATGTCCAGAAACCTGAGCTACACCGAGACCCTCGAATTAGGCAAGGGCTATCGGGTAGAACCTGGTTTTACCACGGAGCTTTGGAGTTCATATATCTACACTATCCCAGCATCGAGCTTCACTGCGGATGGTCACTACTACCTCATTGTGCGCTCGATAGACCTGGCTGACAATCTTTCTGAAAACACGATGGATAACAAAAACTACGACAGAACCGCAAAGGCAGAGATTTATTTTTCTCTTGATACAACTCCGCCAACCGGGGCGATACTGAATGTAGACGAGGGAGAAACCCATATCTCTTCCCAACATGATGTCTACCTTCAGATTGAGGACAACATGGGCTGGGACTACGCCCTTCTCTTCATAAACGGACAGGAAGTAAAGCGCTTTGACGCACAGGGAGAAGAGCTAAGCTCCCTGTTTACCTACTCTTTGACAGAAAGCAAAGATGATTACAACATAGAGCTGGTGGTCTTCGACAAAGCCGGACACAAATCCTCAACAAAGAAGACCGGCATCATGATCACCTCGAGCCCTGTTGCCCAGGTAACAGGCGACCCGGTTTTGTTCAATGGTCTTGTAGTGGGAGTGATAATTGCCGTTGTAGCAACTACATCTCTTTTCTTCTTCTTCATTGGTCGGAAAAGGAAACGAGATAACGAGAAGGTTGTGTTCAGCAAAACAGGAAACAGGTAGGGGTGTCAGGCAGGGGTGTCAGGCAGGGATACTCGATGGGTTTTAGCAAATACAGGTAGTATTTGCCAGAGATAAATGAAAGGAAGTATCAGTATGTCAGGACAGATCAGAGTATCACCGGAGATCATGCGCCAGCGCGCCGGGCAATACCGCAACGAAGCCGCTATGGTTAATCAGGTCATCAACTCTATGGACAATCTGCTTAACAACCTGCAAAGCGAGTGGGAAGGTGCTGCAAGCCAGTCCTATGCCCAGCGCTATATGGAGCTGAAGCCAGGTTTCCAAAAAGCCGAGCAACTCATCCAGGAGATTGCAGCAGCACTCGATCAGACAGCTCTGCGTCTCGAAGAGACCGACGCGGGCATTGCCCAGGCCTTCAGGGGTTAGGTTTTCTCATAATGCTTCATAGCTACTCTTTGGTAGCTATGAAGCAACAAGAATAACGGAAATGAAGGCAGGAAGAGCCTTATGTCAGTGCGTGTACGTCCAAAATATCCAGAAGCCAGAGCAAAAGCGGCTCAGTATAGTGAGCTTGATAATACCTTATCAAATCTACGCTCTCAAATAGCCAGCGAAGTAAGCACCGCACGCAGTATAGGAACAACGACAGAGGATGCTCTGTTAATGGGTGACTACTATAATCGCTACGTCATAAAGAAGAATGATTGGATTGCATTGCATAGTCAAATAATCAGTAGTTTCGATACTTTCCTTGTTCAGCTAGACAGTTGTATAGCCAGTGCTAGCAGCCAAGCTGCAATGTGGCGCGCAAGAATTGGTGAGATGGAGGAATACTAAGATGCAAGAGCTAATCGAAGTAAAAGATGACATAAGCGCTGCTTCTCTCAAGTTTCAAGAAACACCAGAAATATGGGAAGCTGTTGAAAAACAAATGGCAGCTATCGATATTGAGCTTTCTGATATACGTTGGCAAGGAGAAGCGCATGATAAATGCATAATGGTTCATGAAGCAATTCGGATGTATTCCAGAGAAATCAAACTTCTCTTTCCTGACATCCAAGCAAGTATTAATCAACTGCAAAGTGACAAGAACAGGTTTATCAATGCTTCGGAAAACATCGCACTTATCAACTCGATCTAGGGATAGGATTTCATGAGATCCAGCGAAATTTACTTCTTAAACAGTGCTCTTGATGATGCCGAGATTCCATTCATTCCAACTCCGCCTGCCCACGAAATGTCCATGCTTATGATTGATGCTGTTAAAAACAGTCTGATTCAAAAGGGACTGCTAAAAAATGAAGCTGAGTTTACAAACGAGGGTGTGCGTCAAACCAGGTTGCTTCAAAACTATAAATCGGCAATAAAACACATACAGATAAATAATCTTTCGATTGGAATACTCAGTGAAATCGAAGCAGTAATAGTTGCGTACAATCCTGTTCTCAAAGACTATTCGATTAAACTTGTCGATTGCACCAACATTGTGGATCAGATTATTGAGAGTATTCCTTTCTTAAGCATAGAAGACAACAGAAAAGAAGAGGATTTGCATGACACCTCAACACTTGAAGTACAAGAAAAATACATGCTTAATCCTTGGAATCATCTTCGTATTACCGTTTGGCAGGAAAGTGCCATAGATGATGAGTTGTTCTTCTGGCATGAAGGTAGATACTATCGATATGACTGCACCGCAGGTTCTCTTCACAAGGAAAGCAAGCAATTCATCGTTGATTGTCTATCAGAAAGGACGGCTCTAGCTTGAGTCAAATCATTTACAACGAAGAGTTAATCATGGGTATCAGCAAGCTGTATGCAGAGTGTGAGGCAAACACGAGAGAGCTGATAATCAACATACAGCAAACCAGAACAATTCTACTAAACAACTATGCTGGACAAGGTGAACTCATAGTAATTGAAGCCACTAACAAGGTAGAAGAGCATCTTGAACTGCTTCAACTGTGTTACGAACAGATTGGACTCTATATTACAAATGCGCTGACAAGCATGCAGGAGGCTGACAAGAAACGTGCGAAAGAGATAGGGAAATGAAAAGCATAGGTACTTCTTGGGTCACATTGGCCAATGAATGGTATAACACAATAAACTGGAGAGTAAACAACATTTATAAGGCTTGGGAGTATGCCAATACGGCAGTAAACACAGTAAATACTCAAGGAGATATTGGCTTGCTATCTCTTCCGCTACAGCTGTCTGATCTTGAGAATTATAATGAAAAGCGTCGTCGTCTGGTTTCGTTTTGTAATGGAATTCACTACGAAGTCTACGAATTAGTAGACAATCCCTTTTGCTTAAGCATGTCTCAAGTAGCCAATAGAGCCTATGCCTTAAATCCTTCAGATATTAAGGTTAACACAGGGATGTTTTTATGGTGGCCGACAACCACTTCACTTAAGGATCTCATCAGTTCAACAATAACAGATGGCTCACTGAAAAAGGATTTTCAAAAAAAATGCGAAAGTCTTGACAAGGACAAACCTTCAACAAGCTTGAAGGAAGCCATCAAGGAGTCAGTGTTCTGGAATGGAGAGTTCTATAAAACTTCTGAGTGCAGGCGCATTGCAGATGAGATATTTACTGAAGATGTACGCAATCGCTGGCCAAACATGAGCGAAGCAGAAAGAGAGCAACTGGTAACAGAATATGCTATAAGAGCAGGAGCTGTGATGAAAGAGCGCAGCGGATGGGATTGTTTTTGGGGAATAAACGAATCTCTAGTGCATACTGTGAGATTTGACGCTAATGGATATGGTGTAAGCTACGGAGACGGAACAATAGCCGTAAATCCATTGTTTATTAACGAGCCGTCTGGCAACTACTCAATTGATAAACTGATTGATACTCTTATGCATGAAGTACGACATGAATACCAGGCAGACGTTAGAAGGGCACCTGATAGATATGGCATACCTACGCAATTACTCAATGAGTGGAATGCTCCGTACATTGATCCAAATGATCCGCAAAATACTTATTTCCAATACTATAATCAGGAAACTGAGCGTGATGCACGTGCTATTGCAGCAGTATCGCATCCTTAGGAGGACAGACCTATGAAAATCAGGTTCATTGCGGCACTTGTACTGTGCGCTTTGGTGGCCTCGTGTGGTGGCTGCAAGGATACCAATAATAAGAATGGAGGAATCGAAATGGAAGCCTATCTTCTCACTATCGAAGAAGCAAAAGACATCAATGCTAAAAGCAATCTGGGGCTGGAATACCTGTCTTTTTCTAAGCTTTCCGAGGAAGATGCCAAAAAATATGGCCCGGATCATCCCGAGATGTCTTTTACCGATGATGGGGTAGTTGAGGGATACTACTCAAATTATCCCTGGACTTCTTCTGACAGAAGAATGACAAAAATACAGATTACCGGAATTGGATATGACTTCTACGGAATAAAGGTAGGCGACGATATCTCAACCGTCATGAAAACAATGACAGAGTTGGGGTATGAGAAAACAGATACAAACCATCTTTTCCAGAATACTTTTACAGAAACCTATATAAAGCACCATGTTTATATCAGATTTGAGACCAACTCCACCGAGACAGTAATCACCAGCATTTTTCTATCAACAAACGACCCAAGCATTCAAAAGCTGCCAAAGGGTGCCTCTTATTAAAAAGCAACATTTGATTTGAAACAACAACCAACGTTACCTTCAAGATAGACAGTCTGAACAACAATGGATATGGCGGGATGGACACGGCGGGATGGACACAGTGTGATGGGATACGGCAGGATAGAGGGTAAACAAGAGAAGAGTAAGAATGAATCTGACCCTGATTCGCTCTGATAGGATATTTGCATATTCATTGCCCGATGAAGTGACCGGCAGGCATTGGCTCTGCGATGTCGGTTCTCTTGGTCGCAGGCGCAAGATAGCCTCGATCGATGCAAACGATGGTCGGTGGAATATCAGCCCCTATGGCAAGACCAGGCTTCTCGGCGTAGATAAAACCGAGGAAAAGAGCCTTGAGCTTACCAGCAGCCCAGGACTCTATTACCTCAATCTCCCCGAGGATAACACAGCGACACTCTTGGTTGAGACCCCTTCAACCAGCGGCAAGACATTCAACAAGCTTGGCTTTACCGGTGATCTTAACATCTCGATAGGCTGCGACCCGGGCAACATGCTCAACTATTGCAGCCCCTATGTCTCTTCAAAACATGCCCAGCTGATTCTTGAGAATGAGCAGTTTTCAATCATTGACACTTCCCATGAACTCGGGGTTTACGTAAACAACAGAGCAATTCCAAAAAACACCAGAACAGCTCTGCAATTTGGAGACGTTATCTGGATCATGGGGCTAAAGATTGCCATCGGCCGTCGCTTTATAGCCTACAACAATCCAAGAGATGCATTGCTGATAACCGCTCATCCAAGGCATGTTCCCTACACTCCCCAGATACCAGAGCCAAATGAAGAGCAGGTTCTCGAAGAGGATGAGCTCGACTTTTTCTACCGCTCTCCTCGTATCAAACGCGAAATCGAGCACAAGACCATTGATGTCGAAGGCCCTCCCAATAAAGAAAAGGCAGACGAAAGCCCCGTCATCTTAAAGATTGGGCCCTCAATTGGCATGGCTCTGGGATCAGCACTTATGGGTGTCTACATGATCACGATGATCGCCTCAGGACAGGGAAGCCCCATGCGCGCCTTGCCCATGGGAGGCATGATGGTTGTGATGATACTGGGAGCAGTGCTGTGGCCAAACCTCTCTCGTCGATATGAGCGAAAGAAGGCGGCCACCCAGGAGTCCAAGAGAAAGGTGACCTATGCCTCCTATCTGGACAAGATCAGAACCACCCTGCAGGCAGAAACAGCCTTACAACAGGAGATTCTAGAAGAAAACCGCATCTCGGTTGAGGAGTGTCTGAGCCGCACCTTTAACCAAAGCCGCCGTCTGTTTGAGCGAACTGTGCTACATTCAGACTTCCTTGAACTGCGGATAGGTCGCGGTGATGCTCCACTTGATGTAGACGTAAAGTTTCCGCAGGATCAGCTGACCATCGAGGAGGATTTGCTCAAGCTGCTCGTGCAGGATCTGGCAAAGCAAAAGCGGGTGCTCACCAACGTGCCTTTGACACTCTCACTGACCGATGATTACATTTGTGGAATCGTTGGGAGTCGCAAAGATTACTATCCCTTTATGCGAGGGCTTGTCGCTCAGATATGCACGCTTCATGATCCCAAAGAGGTCAAGATCGTGTTGTTTGGTGATTCAGAAGATGAGCAGGAATGGCGTTTTATGCGTGCGCTCCCCCATATCTTCGACTCAAGCTGGGCCTCTCGCTTTTTGGTGACAGAGCAGGCAGAGGAGCTTGAGATCACCCTTCGCCTTGAGCGTGAGATGCAGCAGCGAAGCGCAACAAAGGTTGACCGCCCGGGTGACTACGGCATCTACTATGTGGTTTTAGTCGCAAACCATGAGCTTGCAAGCACAGCCGACGTACTCAATAAGCTGTGCGCCCTGAGAACAAACAAGGGCTTTACGGTACTGACCTTTGCGGAGAAGATACGTGACCTTCCCAAGGAATGCACACGGATTGTTGAGATCATTGGTAACAGGGGAGCTGTCTACAACCCTCGTGATGTTTCTGGTGAGCGCCCCTCCTTTATACAGGATATTGCCCTTTCTCCTCAAGCGGCAGAAGACTTTGCCGAGGCATTGGGAGCTGTGAGGCTAGATCGAACCGAGACGCGCAATGCACTTCCCAAATCTCTGGGTTTTCTGGAGATGTTTGAGGCTGGAAAAGTTGAGCACCTCAACATCAAGACCAGATGGGCTGAGAGCAACCCAACTATCTCACTGGCGGCTCCTTTGGGAGTAGATGCAAACGGCGGGCTTTCACAGCTTGATATCCATGAGGATTTTCACGGCCCCCACGGACTTATTGCTGGAATGACCGGATCAGGTAAATCCGAAAGCATCATTACCTATATCCTCTCGCTGGCTGTAAACTACAGACCCGACGAGGTCTCATTCGTGTTGATTGACTACAAGGGAGGAGGCCTTGCTGGCGCATTCGACAACGAGCGCGTGCGACTGCCACATCTTGCCGGGACGATCACCAATCTGGATGGCGCGGCGATCAGAAGATCTCTGGTATCGATTAAAAGTGAACTCCGTCGTCGACAGGATGTATTCAACCAAGCTCGCGACATCGCGGGTGAAGCAACTATGGACATCTACAAATACCAAACACTCTATCGTGAGGGCAAGGTAGATGATCCCATGTCGCACCTTATTATCGTGTCCGATGAATTCGCTGAACTGAAAAGCCAGGAGCCCGAATTCATGAGCGAGCTCATCAGTGCTGCTCGTATAGGGCGTTCTCTGGGAGTACACCTCATACTTGCAACCCAGAAACCATCGGGGGTTGTTAACGACCAGATATGGTCAAATGCAAAGTTCAAGATCTGTCTGAAAGTTGCGGAAGCTGCTGATTCTCGAGAAATGCTTAAACGCCCCGATGCAGCTGAGCTTACTGACGCTGGAAGGTACTACCTGCAGGTTGGCTACAACGAGTTCTTCACCATGGGGCAATCTGCCTATAGTGGTACGAGCTATAATCCCAAGGATGAGTTTGAGCCCCGAAAAGACAACAACGTTGTGCTGATTAACAACAACGGAAGACCGTTAATGACCGCCAAACCTGAGGTAATCCGTCAGTCGGGCGCCAAGACTCCGGAAGCGCTTGCAGTGTTGGTTCATATTGCCGAGATAGCAGAGCAAATGAGCCTTAAGGCTCGGCCGCTTTGGATCGACCCAATCCCTGCCTTTATCAGCCTTTCCGGAGTAGAAGAGCAATATCAACGCATCAGCAGGCCTTTTGTTCTTGATCCGATTATTGGCAAGTACGACGATCCTGCCAACCAGCGTCAAACTCTGCTTACCTTACCGATTTCTGAGAATGGGAACACAATCATATACGGCGCAACAGGAACAGGGGTTGAGTCTGTTTTAAACACCCTGCTATTTTCATTGATAAAGCACCATGATGCGCGAGAGCTCAATGCCTATATCCTTGATTTTGGCTCTGAAACTCTGGGAGTATTCAGAGGTGCACCGCAAATTGGCGATGTTATGTTTTCGGCTGATGAAGAAAAAGTAAGCCGCTTGCTTGACATGGTGCGAAAAGAAATAGAGCTAAGAAAGAAAGAGTTCAGTGTCAGTGGTAAGAGTTTTACTGCATATAACACAGTTGCTACAGATGGCAGGAATAGCTTCCCAAATATCGTAATCATCCTCAATGACATACTTGCATTTTACGAACTCTTTCCAAAACTCGAGGAGATCATGATTACCCTGACCCGTGAGGCAAGTCGCTATGGTATCTACTTCGTAATTACGGCTAGTCAAGCTAATGCAGTACGTCTGCGTCTGCGAACAAATTTTAAACAGAATGTGGTTTTGCAGTTTAATGATCAATCTGATTATGTATCGATTTTTGGGACGATCAGAGGGATACCTATTCCAGTTGGATATGGTCGTGGATTGGTTTTGCGAGAAGGCATCTTTGAGTTTCAAACTGCCTTTGTCAATGATGCTGAGACTTCAGAATCTCAGGTTATCCTGCAAGAGATCGAGCGGCTGTCTAAGGATTGGAGCAAGCTTACTGCTGCAGCACCAAAGGTGCCAGTGCTTCCAGCTCGCGTTACCTGGCAACATCTTGTGCCCAACAGAGTAAAGAACGGCTTTATCCCTATCGGCCTTTATGAAAAAAGCATTGAGCCTGCCTTTCTCAACTTCAATGAATCTCCAATTATTCGTTGTCTGTTCAATCGAACCAAGGACGGCGTGGAGTTCGTCTATGCTCTTATTGACTTGCTTGTAAAACACCAGGACAACTATGAGCCTGTAGTGATCGACATGGCCAGACTTTTCCCAGAAAACCAAAAGCACTTCTTTAATACTATTTCCAGTGATCAGGAAGCCCTTTCTTTCTTTGAAAAACTGCTGGCTGGTCAAGCCTGGCCAGAAGGACAGGTGCGTCCAATTAACAGCATTCTGCTCACAGATAAACAAGTCGATAAACCGCATCTTGTGCTCATGTCTGGTATTGCAGCATTTCTTCTGCGCATCGATCCTTCAAAATCCACAGCAATCAGGTCTTATCTAAAAAACCTCAGCAGGGGGCAGAGCGCTTTATTCTTCCTGTTTGATAATGCCGTTGATGCCATATACACCTCAGAGGAATGGTTCAAGACCCAGGTAGGCAACCGAACAGGAATCTGGATAGGCGATGGGTTAGGCACGCAGACATCCTATAACCTTAACTATAGTGTAGGCTTAAGTGTCGATCCTATGATAAAGGGCGATAGAGGTTATATGATCGTCGATGGCTTGTACAGCGCGGTAAAGTTTTTAATTGGCATGAACTAGAGAATGAAAGGTAGATAGATATGGAAACACCAGATTTTCTCCCACTGGGAAGTATTGTCAACGTTAAGGGCAACACAAAAAAGATGATGATTATAGCTCGTGGTCTGGGAATAAAACAGGAAGGTATCCTCAAGTACTATGACTACGGAGCCTGCCTTTATCCTGAGGGTATGGTGGGTGATACTTTAATGTACTTTAACCACAACGGTATTCAGAGAGTTTTTTTCGAGGGATTCAGCGACGATGATAACCTTATGCACCTGGAGACCCTGACTGAAAACCTCAGGGATTCGACAATTGAGAAAGGCGACCCTAAACCTTTGCAGATCCCTGGATAGAGGACATGTTGAGGCATGATAAGGCAAGAGGGCGTGGTTTAGTAAACAGGGAAGAGAATTACAACATGGCAAGGCTGTATGAGAATTATTGTGGTAAGTAGAGAGGAGTATAAAGTTGGGAATCTTAGAAGACATCAGTGCAAGTATTGCAGCTTGGAACAAAAAGAAGACAGACCAGGTGTATCGAAATGCCGCGCTTCAAGAAAAGATCGATCGGCTGGAAAACGCAAAGCGACTTCTCGATCTGGCTTATCAGGATTCTGAAGCAATGGTTCAATCTGTCAGAAACTATGATCCTTCAGCACTTTGGGCAGGTCAGAAGTTTAATTACAACAAAGGCTACAGAGACGCAGTGCGTGATGCAGGCAAATCTCTTGGTAACGATGTATTAGATAACTACAAAGCCATTTGTGACAAGATAACCCAGTTGGAAAACGAGAGATTTGAGGGATGGGCATTTATCTCAACTGCGACTGCCTGTATAAACAACCTCACAAATGACTGGTGGAAAGCGTGGTACAGCATAAATGCTACAAGCAACCCAGATCAGCACTATTACTAGCACTGCCACAGTGATGTATTGCTATGTTGGAAGGCGAAAACATGGATGAGTTAGCTACAGTATCACCAGCAGGGACTATCAGGCTCAACGAGGCAGATTTCTTCTCAAGATACACAAGAACCAGTAATTCTATTAACGATCTTATACCTGAATCGATCGCTGCCGAAGAACTGTCGACCTCAACCGCAGCAATGGAAGAGTATCGTCTTGCGATGATACGGGCAACTGGTCTTTTGGCATCCTTTCAGGGAATTCTCAGAAAAGACCTGGAAGCGTTTAAAGTGGCTTGTGACGCACTTATTAAAACCGATGAATCAGTTAGTTCCAACATCTTGAAATAGGAATTGAGAGTCAGATGCGACTGGTATTTGAGTTGACAAAGGTATGGATTATGAATTGTTGTTACCAGGAATGCAATGCTTCTGGCTTGTCTTTGGGCAGTGATGACAAGCCAGGCCAGCCACCTATCTCAGAAAGGAGGTCACCACACTCATGGGCTTTCATCTCAAAGCAATAGACCTTGACCTTCTTGGCTGTCATATAGCAAGCGTAACAGGCGAGAGCTCAGAAAATCTCGATAGCCTCCAGAAGTCCCTTGACACCATCATCAACTGGGAAAGCTTCACAGGTCAGGGAGCAGACAACATCAAATGCTACTTTTCTGAGGTGCACTCCTTAAACATCGGCCTTCTCTCTTTGTTGTTTTTAACCATCTTTGAGCGCTATGCGTTATTCATGGACAGCTTTTACAAAAACGTAGACTCAAGCAAAGACAGCCACATCGAGGAGACAACGCTCAATAAGAACTCACAGTTTTTCGCTGAGACCAAGACCTATGCAAAAAACATCTCCAAAGACGTCACAGCCGCCTTTGCCCCCATATCAGACATACTGTACCAACCTGTACCCATCAGAAATCTAGATCACTGGGCAAACGAGTGTATCAACACCTCAAGCAACCAAAAGCTTGCTCTTCAGACACTTGAAAGTGCACAAAGCATACAGCTTGCTGAGATAGCTGAGATGCAAGAGGCAATCCGTGCACTGTTTGCCGCCCTCAAGTCAAGTGATCATGTCAGTCCCTCAAACTATGTAAGCGGTTGTCTTTCTGCCCTTCCTGAGATTGAAAGCATCATCACGGCAGTCGATGGCGTTATTGCGTATCACACAGACAACGAGCTGGTAATAAGCGATGCATTAGTGGCACTGGGTGATCGCATGCAGCTGCGCTATGAAGAGGCGATGGCAGAGGCAAGGTTTTGGCAAGGTGTCACACAGATCGCCGGCGGGGTTTTGATGATCGGTATCGGCGCTGTTCTTATCATCGCTACAGGAGGAGCAGCCACTCCTCTTGTGGTTGGTGCCTTTATCGTAGCTGGTGCCTTCCAGGTAGCAGAGATCACCGAAGGTATCCAAAACGTCTACTTTGGCTTAAATAGAAACATAGAAGATCAAGCCTTCAACTTCATCCGCGACACAGTATTTGCAGGCAATCAAGACATCTACAACGTACCCAAACTCACCTCAGAAGCAGTAGCCTTTATCGCTATTCCCGTATCAGGACTTGGCATAGGTGTTCGTGCCGGACGCTTCGTCGGTGAAACAGTAGCACAAGAAGCAGTGCTTCAGACCGTTGTCTTTCCTGTCATAGACAGTACCCTTGGTAGCACCCCGGCTGGTCAGATGGCATCCCTTGCAGCAGGCTTTGCCATTGGCTTTGCAACACCGGGAGGAGCCTACCGCGGAGGATCTGCAGCACATGGTGGATCGTCCATGCCACACATATCTGGCTTTGACGGCACTGTTTCACACGTGAAGGTACCTGATGTAGGAGCTGTACGCGTGAAGGTTCCTGATGTACCGCCCATCCATGGGAAGGTACCC